>ERZ1292633.3771-Hain-H41-02um-R1-3771-length-14473-cov-5_pt1 | contig 14473 bp, 15 predicted proteins | sample MGYA00564406_ERZ1292633 | MGnify/ENA primary metagenome ERZ1292633 (study PRJEB36523, sample SAMEA6512639) | groundwater metagenome | collected 2019-01-08 | study: AquaDiva: Metagenomics assemblies of 32 groundwater samples
GTGGTTTAAAAATGGAATCATAGATGTCGCTATGGAAAATGCTTGGTTTGTGGCCACATCGATAAAATCCACCTCGCTTCTTTTCACAAGTTGGGGTTCTCCATTTAAACGAACTTCTACATCTTCGTTGATTATTAATCCGTCTTTATTGTATTCATTGGCCGCATGCGCGATATTATGATTCTCTTCTTCCAAAGCGTTTAAATAACAAATTTCTTTGGTAATTTTACCGTTTTTTACTTTAGCGTAAGGAGTTTCAACCATGCCGAACTCATTGATTCTGGCGTAAGTTGAGAGTCTCAAAATAAGACCGATGTTCGGACCTTCGGGAGTATGAATAGGACAAACTCTTCCGTAATGCGAAGTATGAACATCTCTCACCTCAAAACCGGCTCTTTCTCTCGAAAGACCTCCTTGTCCGAGAGCCGATAAAGTTCGCAAATGTTCAAGCTCGGTGAGAATGTTTTCTTGCTGCATAAACTGCGAAAGCTGGTTAGTCGTGAAGAATTCTTTTATTCTGGCTTGAAGCGGTCTTGGTGAAATAAATTGAACAGGCAAAGTAACTTCAGGGTCTATTATGGACATTCTATCTTGAATGTTTCTCTTCATCTGCGACATACCGACTCGCATCTTCTGCTGTAGAAGTTCTCCGACAAATCGGACTCTTCTTGAACCAAAATGGTCAATGTCGTCTTCAGTCGCTTCGGGTGTATTATTCAATATCGCGATATTGCTTATGATGACGGCGAGGTCATCAAGAGAAATCGTCTTTTTCTCTAAATCTTTTTCTTCTAAACTTTTATTAAAACGCTTATTAAATCTGAATCTTCCCACCTTAGAAAGGTCGTATCTCTCTTCATTGAAGATAGAGCGAATGAATTCTTTGGCGTTTTCCACATTGGCCAAATCGCCGTCACGCAGTTTTTTGTGTATTTCAATAAAAGACTCGTCAAGCGTCTTAGCGTGATCTCTTACCAGTGTCTGCTCCATGGATTTTCTTCCATTTTCATCACCCTTAAAAAGATCCAGAATGTCTTTATCGGTATGCGCTCCAAGAACTCTAAGCAAAGAAGTTACGGCGAATTTTCTCTTTTTATCAATCTTCACATATACCGCTCCGTCAGCATCTGTCTCAATTTCCATCCACGCTCCTCTGGCTGGAATAATTTTCGCTCCAAAATAATTCTTGCCCTTAATTTCATTCGCGGTAAAAAATATGCCGTATGACCGAGCGAGTTGCGGAACAATAACTCTTTCAATGCCATTGATGATAAATGTCCCATGAGAAGTCATCAATGGAAGATCCGCCAAGAATATTTCCTGTTCCTTAACTTCATCTAGCGTCTTGTTCTTGAGCTTTACTTTAATCTTTAATTGAGCTTCGTAAGAAATTTTATTTTCCTTAGCGTAATGCTCATCATATTTAGGATGCGATATTTCGAAACTTGTAAACGCCAGTTCAAATTTCTTATCTCCATAATCCTTGATCGGAGAAAAATCTTTAAAAACTTCCGCCAAGCCATGCTCAAGCAACCACTTGAATGAATTCAATTGAGGCTCAACCAAGTTTGGCGTGGCTGTTAGGGGCTCCTTAAATTTACCAAAATACTTCTTCTCTCTTTTCCCTTCAAAAATAACCGGTTTTATTTGTTCTTTCATATTTTTTTAACATAGAACTTACGCAGTTTGGTGCAGTAAGTTATATAACAAACAAAAAACTGCCTTTGCCGGAGGCATTGACAATAATTTTAAAAATTATTTCTTTATATTATAAAGCAAGATTTGTAAACTGAAAATTGCCCTAACACAATAACTCAATCTAGCAATTACTTTCGGTAGTATAAACAAACCGTTTATTTTGTCAAGCAAAAAAATTCTGCGCTATTTCTACTATCACTAATTTAGCCTAGGATTTAGAAAAATGGCCCTACACTAAATATTTGCTATAGCAAAGAATTGGTGTAGGGCCATGACTGGTTTTAATATAACTAAATGGGGAGCACTCCCACTTCATTGAAGGTTCTTTATGGCAAAATCACATCTTCTCGAAAAACCAACACTCTCATAAAAGGTCTTTTGTTTTTCGTCGTCCCACTTTGTCGCAAGAGACATTCTTTTACATCCTCGCTTCTTAGCATATCGTTCAACATATCCAATAAGCGCGGTGCCCCTTCCTCTCCCTTGATATCCTTCTCTGACATACAGTTCCCTAATAACGCACTCAAGACCATTGACATGAAGCGCTGGATGAATATTTATGGCCATATAACCAATAAATTGTTTATCATTCGCCGCGACAAATAACTTAGTACTTTGATCTTGCATAAGTAATTCGAGAGTTTGTCGAGTTTTTTGAACAAATGTATTCTGGTCTTCAATGCCGACATGCATCGGTTTTTTTAGAAAACCATGGGCAAGTCTAAGGTATTCTTCTTCGAATCCCGTCTTGAGCTGATCAATCAAGAACCAACCTTCTGTGTTTGTAAATAAATCTTCACTTGATTCTGACGCGCCACTTTCGACCAAAGTAAATTCTGGATTATAAAATTCAGTAATCGAAGCGTATGGTAAATCTTTGATCTTATAGTCAACCTTTCGGCTCACGCAGAAATTCTTTTTTGTGTCGAACAAGAAAGATAAACCGAGATTTATCTTGATCGAAAATCGTTCGGAAACTAGCCTTTCGTGAGATATGCCAGAATTCTTTATTGTCTGACCGAGCATTTTTCCAGAAAGAATCTGATTATGAAATTCCTGACCAAAAACGGCAACTCCCTCATCATAAAATATGACATTGTTATAGACTACAGCCACGTTATCGGACGATTTCCGAATACATGTTGTTCTAATATTTTCTTTCTGAGAAATAATTTCTAAATATATATCTCCAAATTTCTGTTTTAATTCCTCCGTAGATAGTGTGTAGTCCATATAATTACATTGTGCCAAGAAATGACTTGATTGAGTTCATAAAGAAAGTCTTTATTTAAGAAGTTACTCAAATTTTACTGGTATAATAAACTCATCATCATTTTCAGGCAGTCCGGACGGATTATCTTTTTTAAGAATTAGTTTGCCCGTCTTAACCGAGGGTTTTTCAAATTTAAGCTCCGCTTTAAACGGCGCGAATTCGGTAGTCATCCATTCCCCTTCCGCCCGCGCAGTCCCTGAAACAATTTCGTTGTTGTCATCATCAAAAAGTTTTATGGGAAATGATCCCTCGAAAAACCAAAACCCTCTGGCTTTCCCTAAGATTATCAAGGGGCTTTTGATTATTTCATTTGACAAAGGCGCGTCCACTTTTATCAAATCGCTTTTATCGAATTTAGCATTAGTATCGCCACCATTTTCGATAAATGATTTGCCTTCCGGTGTGCGACATTGTCTGGGAAATGTTTCTTGAATTGGATAACCTTTCTGGACGCACTCGTTGAAATTTATCGGTTCGGTATCATCCTTCCTTCCTATGTCAAACGCAAGACCAAAAACAATTAGAACGAATATCGCAAGAACTGCAGATATTATTATTTTCATATTTTTATTCATAAAGCATTTTGTTTAAAATATTTTTTCATCAAATATTTAATTAGATTATAAATAGCGTAAATTATTATAGCGCCGATAAGCGTGTAAATAATAATTTTGAATTCATATCGCTTTAATTTTCCCAGAAATATCTCCAACACATCGCCGAAAAAATAACCCGAAATTCCAATAACAAGAACCCATAATATCGAGCCTAGCGTGTTAAAAAACAGAAAGACGGGAGTCTTTACGGTTGACATACCAAGGCTTAAGGGAACTACGGTTCTGAAACCAAACATAAAACGAAGAGAAAAAGATAAAAACGCGGCCCTTTTGTCTATATGCCTCTGTGGCTTCAACATAAAATTTTTTAATTTGGGCCATCTGTCAATTAATTTTTTGCCCTTGTATCTTCCGGCAAAAAACCAAGACCAATCACTTACCAGCGCACCCGCGAGCGCGAATATAAAAACATAAGGCAACTTTAGGAATCCTCCGTATGCCGCAAGCCCGCCTAAAATTAAAACCGTTTCCCCTTCAAATATACCCCCTAAAAAAACCGCAATGTACCCATAAGATGATATGAAATTGATAAGCGACATCATGCAATTCTACACGAAATTTGCGTTGTCACAAAATTTACAAATACGAAATAACGAATAAAAACACGAATGGCTACGAATAAATCCCAAAAACTTTGAATTACGAAACTCGTTGAAAGTGTGTTATTGTAAAATTTATTGGTAATTAAAAAGAAAACTTATGGAAAATAAAACATCAAAAAATCTTTCGGGACAGATAATCAACTTGGTTAATCTGATAGATTATCAAACCGGCTCAGTGGTCAGCCGAGAAATTGTGAAGAAAGTTAACGGCAGTATCACGCTATTCGCCTTTGATGAAAATGAAGGACTAAGCGAACACACGGCGCCATTCGATGCGGTTCTACATATACTAGAGGGAGAAGCGGAAATAAAACTTTCGGGCAAAAACAATAATCTCAAAATGGGAGAAATGATAATTATGCCCGCGGGCGAGCTTCATTCAGTAAAGGCATCCGGTAAATTTAAAATGCTTCTAACGATGATAAAATCTTAGTTGTTACTTAGTTTTTCTTTAATCTCCGCTTCCCCGTTCTTTAATTCTTCGCGTTGCTCTTTGTCCTGCAATATAAGCAGGGCTTGCAATTCTCCGACATGGGTTTTTTCCTCCTTTGCTATGTCAAGCAAAACTTTTTTAATGATTGGATTGTTCGCCTTGGCGGATAATTGTTCGTATAGATTTATCGCATCCAGCTCTCCTATGATTGCCAATCTAAGAATCTCCTTATCTATGTCTTCTATATTAACCTTATTTAAATCTGATGGATTTTGTGAAAGCATATTTGTTTATCAAAAAATTTATAATAATTAACTTCCGCAATAATTAAAAAAATAAATACCGCGTAAGCCCCATAAGAATAGCACTTCGGCAGATTGATAACAATTTTTGTTTGAAAATCATTTCTCAATACAGGCGTTAAAAGTTCGCACTCCAATATTATAGGCATCAATAAGAGCCTTCATCTCACCCTCCATGCTCTTTATTTGACTTATAGTGTCATTGTACTCTTCAACCATTTTGTTATATTCACGAACCGCCACGGCTTTCTTTTTTTCATCAGATTTTATTTCGAAATAATATATTTTTGCCTTTATATCCAAAAATTCAATCTTGTTCTTCAGCTCTTCTATATTTTTTTTCGTTAACTGGTCAGGATTCTGACATAAACTCATCGGTCGCGCGAAGATTTGGACGGCAAGCCACATCATCTTGCCTTGGTATAATCCTTTTTCGGCGGCAATTCCTATTTCTGTATATCGCTTATTTAAAATGTTTGCTCTATGCCCGGGACTATCCATCCATGCCTGCACCATCGCTTCATCTCCATTAAAATTTCCCAAGGCTATATTTTCACCGACTAAAATAAATTCGTATCCAACATCAGAAGCTATGTCTGACGCCCCTATGCCGGACGGAGATATGTGCTCAAAATAACCCTTAGCAAACATATCCTTAATCCTAAGGTTCGCAATCTGATTGAGCTTCGAATTTTGGGATAATCGTAGCGGGGACCCGTTTGCTTTTCTTTGCCTATTTGTGAAGTCAAGTATTCCATGGACTGAAAGGATTGATTCCGGGTAGTCTTTTTTGCTCAAAACAGGCGGTAATTCTGCGATTTTCTCTTCCACCTTCTTAATTATTTTCTGGGTAGAGGTTGCTTCAATGTAATCGGGCAAATCTTTTAATGTGGGAACCTCAACTTCTGACAATTTAAAAAAGTAAAAACCGAAGGCGACAAGAGGAATAAAGACGGTAATGAAAATCAAGAGTTTTCTCATAGTTACATTTTAACATAATAATTCAGGTCATATAATTAAAATTGATAAAGGGAACCGTGCCGAAACACAGTTCCCTTTTAATCAGGGGATGATTTTTGTTATTTTAAACTAACAAGCTTTTACTACAGCAAGGTTTATTCTATTATTAATAAGCCCTGCTTTTTCAAACAATTTACTCAAATCGGCTGTTAGTCCGTTCTCCATAAGGGAGAGGTATTTTTCACCGATTTTCTCTAACTCAATAGCCGTCTCCACAAACATCATCAGAATTTTTTCCTTCAATTCCTTGGAATCAAATCCTGCCACGACTTTGCGGAGGTACGCTATTTGGTGCGTTAACATTTCCGAAACTTTGTCAACACTCTCCTTGTCGCATGATTCATAGCCCTGTTGCAAAATATGCGACAACTTTTGGCTTTCGCGTACCGCCATCTTCATCTGCGCGACTTTTGTTGTCGTTACAGGTCTAACCATCTTACTCACCCCCTTTCAAGGTGAAAAAATAAAAAAGACTAATACAATTAACATCCCCTTTAAACAACATCGATAATTCTTTAAAACTCTTAAAATGAATTAACTCGCATTCAAGACCAACACAAAAACTGTCGGTTTTTTGAAAATATTTAAGGCTCTTAACGCGCGGTTAATTCCAGAGTACAAAGAATCGTCGTTTATATTACAAAGTTCCAATCTATCTGATGTAAAGTTTAAACCCTCAATATATTATGTCAAGCGCTATTTGGCTCATCAAGTATAAAGTTATAAAGTAAAGATAAATCAGGAACTCCGTCGCAAGCGGACGGGGAATTGAAGAATTAAATAATTCACTTCCCGGAAAGAGAACTTTCTATCTTTATTTTTTTGGGGTCGCTGGGAAGTGTTCGCTTCCAGATAGGTCTTATGACACCCTTAGCTTCTTTGATACCGAAATCCAAAGACAAAATCTTGTTTAGGTCATTTTTGTTTTGACCGGCCGATTTTTTTTGCAAAGCCGCTTTATCATAAATCCAAATGAAATCAGCTTTGCCTTTGAAAGAAATACTGAATGCATCCCCTTCACATGGTTTTGATTTAGAATTGCTGGATATACCGACTTTTATGTCTTTATCTAAAATCAAATCAACAGGAGCGCCGTCATAATCTGAAATTTTTTGTTTTGCCAAATACGAAACCAATTTCGCCTTGTCAAAGATAATGCCGTAAAATGTCGCGCTCTCGTTTATGTCAACCTTATCGCCACCCAAATCCGTATCAGACAATGTAACATAGTCGATAAAGAAGCCGTCATCGAAAAGCATGGATGATTCAGGCTTTGAAGCTAAAGCTTCTTTGAGAAGTTCCTCTTTAAGGCTCGCTCTCAAATCGCTTCTCGTTTGCAGAACCAGCTTGGCGGGAACTTTTTTGATTACTCCGCTCGAGCCTCCGTCTATATCCGTTTTAGCCCGCCCATAAAAGAAATCATACTTTTTATCTCCTTTAAATCCTGCGACTTTGAAATCGCCTTTGAGTTCGGATATCTTGAGATTGTATTTTTCACCCGGTTCATCGGCGAATATCAGCGTCTCCACACTGCCGGGAATTGATTTGCCTCCCACCGTTTTCTTGCCCGGAACGGTGATTGATTCGGGTATTTTGTAAATCATGCCGTTACTTGATTCAAGGCGCGTGTTCTTTATAAGCTTTTGAGTCGCGGAACCGAAATTATTATATACGACTATCTTCCCGCTGGCTTTAGTCTTAGAATTTATAGTTTCCGTGGCTTCAAGCTGTTTCGAGTTTTTTTTCTGAAGGGTCATCAACTCATATCGAAGCGCGCCGTCAAGCGCTTCCTTTTTTGCGATAAAAGCGTCGTCTAATGTAACGCTCTCCGACTTGGGTGTAATTATCACCGTGGCCGTCGAGAAATAAGACGAAATTGCGTACAAAAGAATAATCACGGAAAATATCGCTATTGCCCAAATTATTATTTTCTGAATTTTATTTCCATCGCCATTTACGCGCTTCTCTCCGCGCATAGGTATTTGTTCCTCCTCATCTTCATTATAATCTTTCCTTTCTCTCTTTATGGTTTCCGTTCGAGGGAAATTCCTAGCACCGCTTACAGGTATCTGTCTAATGGATCTCTTATTTTTGACAATTATGTCTTGTATGATATTTTTTGCCATTTTTATTTTGCGTTGAATAATTTATTCAAGAACACGCATTCAAGTTCCACGAACGGACCCTTTATTAATACTTTGTCAAACCTGACATGCTCGCTCAGCCTTTTGCTATCCAATACTATAACATCAAATGGCGCCTCCGCCAGCGAAAACTGGCTGAACTTTTCTTTTCTTAAGTTTTTAACAAAGAAAATACTGAACTCGTCGCCCGCTATGGTAAAAATTGTTCTGGGTAAGTACATGCTTGAGGAAAGAGATGTTAGCGTGGAATGAAAATTATCCGACCAGTATTTTAGCGAGGCATCGATTGATAACTTTACCTTCTTTGAAGTCTCTTCATCGCATCCGCCACTGGCATAGAGATTCATCAAGGTATAAGCTTCAACTTCTGACGAAATACGAAGATCCTTGGATAATTTGCGTATAAAATAACTTTTTCCTATAGGAAAAGAAACGCTCTCAACAAGAATACCGTCCTTCACTATAGAGAGGTCCGTCAACTCTCCATGCACATCAAGATATACAAAATTTTCTTTGTCTGGATAAATATCACGAATTGCCGAAAAAGAAGATAGCGCGAATGAATTAAAATATGACGACTGAAAATTAAAATACTTGAGGGTCACGGCTTTTAACTCTTTTATCACCGACTTGGGCGACGAGGTCATAAAAAACGCCAGCTCAACATCCTTTGATTTTCGATTATACACATCGGATAATTTATAGCCGTTTAATTTTGCTCCAATTATTTTTTTCTCAATCAATACCGAATCAGTAGCCGAGTCGCTCAAAAGAAACTGGGCTTCTTGCTCCTTTACGATTTCATTCATTGAATCGTCCGATATTTCAAATGGCTTATTCTTTTTTATCTTGATTATTTTGGTTTGAGATACGCACCAAGGAGAAGATAGTATGTAAAAAGCCCTTTTAATACCGTCGTTTAGAAATCCGGTGAAATTTAAATGAGAAATCCCATTTTTGTGAATATCCAAAGCCACTTGGTCAAACGCCTTAATCATCAAAGTGAAATACCGATCCAAACTTAGGTCTTTTTGAAACGATATGGGGACTTTGCTGGCATAAAGAATTTCAGGCTTTGATGATTTGGCAAGTCTAATAAGATAGCCTCCAATACTTCCGCTTCCAATATGAAATATAATCGAAATTTCTTTATTGCCTTTGTTTGAGGATGAAAATAACGACATGTAAAAATTATAACACGGCAACAAAAAGTTCAATAACTTATGCGACTTGGACATCGGATGCCCAAGTTGTCATTTTGTTGTCATTTTAAGACCGCCTTGATTCTTCTTATGCCTGCCGAGACGGCTTCTTCTTTAACGATTTTGAAATGGCCAAGCCCGCCAGTATTGTTAATATGCGGACCCCCACAAAGCTCCATGCTGAATATTCCGCGCTTTTCGTCCCCTATTTTATAAACTTTCACTATTTCACCGTATTTCTCGCCAAAAACACCTAAAGCCCCGACTTCTTTAGCTTCTCCAATCTTCATTTCTTGAAAGCTTACGGGAAGTGCCTCTTTTATTGTTTGATTGACGATATTTTCAACTTTATTCTTTTCTTCATCGGTCATTTTGACATCATGCGAAAAGTCAAAACGAAGCCGCTCGGAGGTTATATTGCTTCCTTTTTGCAAGACATGGTCGCCCAAAACTTCGCGCAAAGCCGCATGCAAGAGGTGTGTTGCCGTGTGGTATTTGATTGATACTTCGCTTGTATCGGCAAGTCCGCCTTTGAATTTCTGTTCTGAACCGGCACGGGATAATTCTTGATGTTTTTCCATCTCTATCTCAAAACCAAACCAGTCCACTTCAACGCCACGCTCTTTCGCCAATTCTTCTATAAGCTCGCGCGGGAAACCGTATGTTGTCACTAACTCAAAAGCGGACTGTCCCGCCAGCTGTTTCCGGAGATTTTTCGTATCTACTTTACCGGCTGGAAAAATTCCGACATTAACATAATTATCAAAAATCTTTATTCCTCGCATAAGCGTCTCGCGAAATTTCTTTTCTTCCTTTTCTATTTCTCCGATTATCAAATAGTTCGAGTCCAAAACATTTTTATAAACATCTTGATATTTCTTGATAACCTCTTTGGCAACCTCAGCCAATCCACCTTCTTTCATTTTTAATAAATCGGAATACCTTATCGCTCTTCTCAAAAGCCTGCGTAAAACATACCCGCGGTCGGTGTTTGACGGCGTAACTCCGTCGACGATTATAAACACAGACGCTCTAATGTGATCAGAAATTATCCTTTTTGCCCTTAAGATTGCCTTGCTTTCCAAGTTCAATGAATTAACATCGCTCAACTCCTCAACTTTTTTCATCAAATAATCAAACAAATCAGTGTCAAATATATCGGTTTTTTTCTGCATCACCATTGCCACTCTTTCAAGACCGGAACCCGTATCAACATTTTTATTTTTCAATTTCCCCACGACTTTGCCGTCTTTCATCTCGTATTCCATAAAGACATCGTTCCAAATTTCCACCACTTGCTGTTTTTCATCGGCTTTTTTAAAATCTTCTTTGTTCTTGATGTTCAATCCTTCTTCGGTAATATCATAAAACATTTCCGTATCCGGACCGGACGGTCCGCTATCGCCGGTGCTCCACCAGTTAGACTTTGCACTCATAAAATAAATTCTGTCTTCGGGCATTCCCAGACTTTTCCAAATCTTGAAAGACTCTTCGTCTTTTGGAACCCTTTCATCTCCTTCAAAAACCGTTATATATAATCGGGAGGGATTTAAACCGAGCCCTTCTTCTTTGGAAGTTAAAAATTCATAGCTCCATTTGATGGCATCCTCTTTGAAATAATCTCCCAAAGACCAGTTTCCAAGCATCTCAAAAAAAGTCGCGTGGGTGTTGTCGCCAACTTCGTCAATATCCACCGTCCTCAAAGATTTCTGCGAATTGACAAGCCGTTTCCCCATCGGATGAGTCTGCCCCAATAGATACGGCACAAGCGGATGCATCCCCGCCGTGGTAAACAAAACCGACGGGTCGTTTTCCGGCACAAGAGAAGCCGAAGGGATTATTTTATGTCCCCTTTTCTCAAAAAATTTTAGAAATCGTGTTCGTATTTCTTCGGATGAAAGCATTGTCGTGTTGCCAAAAAAATTAAGAATATGAATTTATTATACTTAAGTGGCGATTATTATCAACAAAAAAAATAGGCATCCAATTTCATCGGATGCCTCTCAAACAATACCTTCTTTAGCGAATCAGCGAATCGGTATTTTATTTTTTTAAAATCCACCTTTCCCAATCTCGAAATATCGCTTGGACTTCTTCGTCAACGGTCATAGTGGAACTGTTGACAATAGAATCGAAATCGCTATCTGCCCAAATACAGCCTGGGTATAAGACTTCATACCGCGAATTATCATCACTATCCCTTTGTTCAATCAGTCTTTTAGTTTCGTCAAAAGAAAGGTTGTCATAATTTTGCCTTTCATGCCTTCGTCTCGCGCGAATATCAAGCGGACAATGAAGCAAAATATGGAATCCTTTCGGAACAAAGATATGAGGCAGGCGTCCCTCTATGACGCGGTGGTTCTTCTCGCCAATCTCTCGCACCTTATTGTCGCATTTTTTATCATAACCATCCTCAGGATGCGCGCGGTTATATCCAGAAAAATCCTCAATAGAAGGAAAACCCCATACCCTAGCGTAATTCCGCATAATCGCGCCGACACTGATAAAATTCATTTCAATATTTCTGTGAGCAAATTCTGTCTTCAGACCCTCAATCAGACTTGATTTACCCCCCGCAGTAAGACTGGTTACGGTGAACAAAAAAGACAAAAACTCCGACGACAATAAATTCTGACGCGAATACTTTCCGCTCATAACTGCTCCTTTCCTTGTTGAAGTATTGAAATTAAAAAAGAACTCAACTTTCAGCAACATAACACAAATAAGCGCGATCCGTCAAAACATATCATCTATTATCCCCGCTTCCGGAAATTTTGTTTCTTTCCATGCGAGATTGGAGTTTTTCGATGTTCAGTTTAGCTATTCCGTCCAGAGAAAGCCCCAATTCCGTGGCAATCTGGCTTATGTACCAAAGAACATCGCCTAACTCTTTTTTAATTTCTTCTCTTTTGGGCTCGCTTACAATTCCGCTCTCGTCGCGAATCACTTTCTTGATTTTTTCAGCAATCTCTCCCGACTCGCCACACAAACCCAAAACCGGATAAATGAAATTGTTATCTTTGTTTGGGTACAAAGCGGTTTTTCTCGATTCTTTTTGATATTCTTCAAAATTCATATCTTTTAAAAGCTAGGAGCTGTTAGCTTACCAGTGGAACAAAAACAAATCCGGGGAAAGCGGTTTCTTTTATTTTGCCTTCGGCAAGTTTTTCAAGTTTATATAGCGTATTTTTTATCGGAATGATCATAACACCGCCGACTTTGAGCTGTTGTAAAAGTTCCTGTGGCAGTTCTTCCGCTTCGGCGGAAACTAAAATTTTATCATAGGGCGCGTGTTCAGAAAGTCCGATTTTTTTGCCGGCTTGAATAATCTTTGCGTTCGGGAAATTATATTTTGCTAAATTTTTCCCGCCGAACTCAACCAGCTCGGGTATAATTTCCACTCCCCAAACCTTGCCTTTTGGCTTTACTATTTCGGCGATTAAGGCTGTTGCCCAGCCGGAACCGGAACCGACATCAAGGACATTATTTCCTTTTTTCAAATCCAAAAGTTCAAGCATAAAAGCCACGGTTGTCGGCTGGGAAATTGTCTGTCCAAAGCCAATGGGAAGCGGATAATCTTCGTAAGCTTCCACCTTGTAATCCTCCGGTGCAAAATCAGCGCGGTCAATCTTCCGAAATGCATCTTCTAATTCTTTTAAATGCAGTAGACCCTTATCTTTCAGATGCTTCACTAAATTTTTATTACTTTCAATCATGATATTATCTTTAGAATTTGCGTATTTGAATGAAATTCAAGGCGCAAGCGAGTATTGTGACCAAGCTGTATTATTATACTGCGCGGGAACAAACGGAGTTTGCAACAAAGAAGTTCGTCAAATACGCAAATTCTAACTTAGCTAAACAACGTTGGCTCTGTCTTTATTCCCTTAGCGATTTTTGCCAATTCCTCCCCCGCCGAATTTCGGTAAGGACAATAATCACACCTCTCCCCTATTTTAGGAATTGATTCGGTTATTAAAGTTTTTCTAGCGTCAATGAGTACGCTCTCGACCCAATCAGTTTTTCCCGTATAAGGTATTATGCTCACTTCAAATTCAAGTTTTCCGTCAAACGCTTCTCGGTCTTTTCGCCCGTTAGCATAAACAAAATATCCTGTCGGAGAAACTGTAAATCCGTTCTGTTTGAAAAGCCATTGGTAAATTTCCATCTGCCGTTTGTAGCCATCCTGCCACTCGGCATCCAAATTAACTTCTTCGTCTTTGCTTGTGGCTTTGTAGTCCACAATCATTAACTCCCCTTTTTTATCCACCCACAAATCGTCAATGGCGCCCGTAACAATAAAATTGCTCGGCCTGTGAAGATATTGAATACCGACAAAATTATCCCTCCACATTTCCATATCGTGATGTTGGATTGGGACGGCATCTATTCCGTATTTTTCCATTAAAGGATGGGTGGTTTTATGTTTTCTATGAATATCAAATTCTTTCTTAAGAAGCGTGTCAACCGCGCTGTTTAAGGTAAAAGGAAAGCCGGGAGGTCGCCCCACTCCAAGTCTTCTGTCTAAATAAAAACATCTCGGGCACTCAATGAAAAGATCAATCTTGGAACGGCTTAGTTTAAACGGCTCCTCCGAGTCAGGACTAAAAATGTTTCTGGTTCTTTTTGAGTTATAATATTGCGACATATAAAAATATTATCACACGAATCGCCTTTTTGAAAATTAAAAACAAGACAAAAAGAAAACCCGCGCAAACTTCGTGCGGTTTTGAAATACCCCCACGACTTGTTGACTATTTTTGTTAAAAAAGCAAGTATTAAAATCAGAATAGAACCCTAACAATATAGTCCCCTGTGGCTTGCCACAGGGTAATGAATGAATTCGCTCTGCTCATTCACCCGCGTGGCAGAACCACGCGGTATTCAACCCATATTTCGTCTTCGACTCGGACGCTGTGTACGAGATTACTCGTCCACGCGATCCTCGCTAGCCGAAATAAAAACAAATAAAGGAGACTGCTTATGAAAGTATTTGGGCTAACCGGTAACATTGGGTGCGGAAAAAGCACAGTCGCTTCCATGTTTTCTAAACACCCGGATGTGGTAATTCTTGATTGTGACCAAATCGCCAAGGAAATTATTTCCGGCGGAGCGTACAAGGAAAAAATCAATTCCATTTTAGGTACAAATGTTTTTCTTAGAGGAAAAGCTGATTTAAAGC
>ERZ1292633.3772-Hain-H41-02um-R1-3772-length-14472-cov-9_pt1 | contig 14472 bp, 9 predicted proteins | sample MGYA00564406_ERZ1292633 | MGnify/ENA primary metagenome ERZ1292633 (study PRJEB36523, sample SAMEA6512639) | groundwater metagenome | collected 2019-01-08 | study: AquaDiva: Metagenomics assemblies of 32 groundwater samples
TGGACTAATTGTGCAACTGTTTAAGTTGCGTGTCCAATATATGGGGTACCTGCCACTGCGATCCCAAATATACTTGCCAGGATCGCGAACAATATTCTCAATGTTTGTTGTGACACCCAAGTCACCCAGAAAAGCAGCAAAAACTTCATCAGAAAAACCACCCTCACCAACTACCATTGTTTTGCCTGCCATATCATTCCGAAGTTGTTTTCGAAGCCTACCAAAAGCCCTTTCCAAAATTTTATACCCTTTCGCTCCATCAACGGCACCTTTACTCTGAAAGGATCCTTTCTCGTCAATAAACGATTGACCATGAAGATCAGATTCTCCAAGAGTAATAGGTTTGTCGGGGTGCCCAGGAAATCGAACTTCCCATCCAGAACTTCCATCTGGCAGATTCACCTTCTTGATCATTTTTGAAATAATATACTCACCAAGAGGATGCTTTCGAAGAGAATCCATCGATGCGACCAAATAGCAATTTCCATTCCTGGCTCCCTGCCTCATTTCCGATTTTTCCAACCCATCAGGAAAAATTTCTTTCATCAGTGTCTTTTCTTCAGGAGAAAGTTCATTAATTTCTTTTATCAATGGTTTCCCATTCTCATATCGTGTAAATGTCCCATCAGGAAAAGTCACCTTCCCCTCAACCAACTTTCCATTCTCAAACTTTCCTTCGAGAGTCCGTTCACCGACAACCATCTTGCAGTCGTCGCCATGAAGTTGTCCTTCTTTATTGAAGTGGCCAGTCTCAGAAGTACCATCAGAAAAGACTCTTGTTCCCTCAATGAGTTTGCGTGTCTCAGGATCAAACCTCCCTTTTCTTTCGAGACGACCATCAGGGAAAAATGTTTCGCCCTCGATGAGACGTCCATTTTGGCCTGAGAATGTTCCTTTTTCAACACTTCCATCAGGGCGCGTCACCTTGCCCTCGAGAATATGGCCAGTAGCCGGATCAAATTTCGTACCTTCCAGAGTTAAGACCGATCCATTTTCAAGGGTCTTTGTTCGTTTCTCAATTCCCGGAGGAGCATCAGGATCCTTCTGTATTTTTTCACCATCTTGATCGTTGACTTTCTCTGCACGCTCCTTCTCAGCTTTCCTCTCAGCTCTCCTCTGATCTTTTCTCTCTTTTGCACTTGATGGTTTTCCTCTCTCAGGAAGAGTCCCATCTTTTCGAGCCGCTTTTTTCCCAGCGGCACGTCGTTGTCTCTTGTCCATTGGTCGACCTTCTCCATCAATAGGTTTTGGTATCGAATCAGGAACAGGATCAGGTTTTGGTGTTGGCTGAGGAACAGGATCAGGACCGGGTTTAGGAACAGGAGCAGGTATCGGTCCAGGCACCGGAGCCGGCGGTTTCACACTCTCCGCCAAAGTTCGGTTCGTCTCGAAAACATTGATCACTTTTTGAAACAAACTCTTGTCCCCCTCCATGGCTTCCAGAGGGATATCGTCCGCAATTTTTTTGAGTGCCTGCCATTGGTTGTAATTCAATGAAGTAGGATCTTTCTCAGCTTGTGCCACGAGTCGCGCCAGGTCAGCCTTCTCTCGCAGACCAGCATCCCGGAATTTATATTCACTATGACCCAGGTCGTGGAGAGCTTTCAGAGCTCTCGCATTCTGAAATAAGCCTGCAGCTGGACGTAGACCCAAAAATGCTCCAGCCAAAACCAAGCCACTTTTCAGACCTTCTTCAAAAGCAAGTTTATAATCAATATCAGGCGTAGCAGCCACCTCCCCAGTCATTGCTATAGCGGTAGATGCTGTGATATCGACAACAGTCTCACCAACCACAACACCAGCCTTTTGCAGTTTCGAAACAAAGCCATACGCCTTTGAAATTTCTTGAGCATATTGACCAACCTTTAATCCGGTATACATCGCTAAAGTGTTCCCAAGTCCTCGCGGACCAAATTTCTCGAGAAATCCACCGAAACCACCCTCAAATCCTTTCTGAAAAATGAGCGCATCAGATGCTGTCATCGCAATTCCAGCGATAGCAGATTTTGCAGCGAGAGAAAGCCCGGCAATCGCTCCAGGCGCAGCAGCTCCTAATGTGGCCACCATAATGAGAATGGCAGTCACCAGAGCTGCCGCCATTTTCGTCACCATTTCGGCAAACATTTCATTTTCACCGGAGAAATCAAGAGCCCCAAAACCATTGAGATCACCGAGGAGATTAAAGGCATGATACCGAACATTATTATCAAATTTTATGCCAGTTTTTTCAGAAAAACCTTGAGCATAAGTTCCCAATGAAAAACTCGTAGAGATCTGCGCAAGATATTTCTGCATTTCCTGAGACTTGGATTTCACCATACTGCTGATCGTCTCCGAAATCGCCTGTTGAGGAACCTGTAAAATAGCACGAAGTGAAGCGCTCACCTCCAGTTGTTTTCGGAAACTCAGGCCTTTGTAATTGGAAAGACCAGAATCAATGGCGCTGACAATCTGCTGATTCACGGGATCACTCTGCTGCTCAGGAGGGAGCTGCGAAATTTCTTTTTTCTTGGCTTCCAGTGCGGAACGATTTTCTTCAATCCATGGATCATCATTCTTCAGAAGTTTGTCATTATTAATCAAGTCTTCCAGGAGTTGATTGTAGTCCAGAGCATTGAGCGCTGCCTCACGGGCAAAGCCCATATCGCGGTAATTTGAATCAATATCAAATTTCATGCCAGGAATACCTTTGTCACTAAACAAAAGTGCAAGCTGCAAACAGTTTTTTTGAAATACCTGACATTTTTCTTGAAGCTCCTTGATCTTTGCTGGATCAGGAGATTCCGATGACAATGCCGCACGGATGAGTTGAATATCCTGCTGCTCGGCAATCATTTTTGCTCGCAGTTCATTTTTACATTCTGTGAGCATCGCCTGCTGGACTTTTTCCAGTTCTTCGCTGTGGCTATGATCATCCATTTCTTTGTTCAACGCTGTCACCCACTCGATTGCCTCGGCGAGATTCATGCGGGAAATCGTCTGTCGTGCAGATTGTCGCGCATTGTCGATATCTCTGTAGGATGTTTCGTGTTGACTCTCAATATTTCCATCAACCCATGTTTTTGACTTGAAATAGTCTTTAACTCTATCAGAATGAATTTTAAAATATTGGCTATAATCAATCATGGCCTTATTGATCGACGCCATAGTGGCATCAATCCGACTGATTTGATCTGGATCAGTGAGGGTTGATTTCAGAAGAGCATATTGATCGTTGAGGCGTTTGAATTCCTGTCCCAAGATACGTGGATACTCTGCATCAGGAGAAAAATATACTCCGAGATTTTGTATTTCCATACGATGATCTTCCCAGGGTTTTGCCAAAAGTGCATCAAGTTTTCCTCCATAGTTCCAGGTATTCGAAACGATACTATTAAATTTGACGAGGTTATTGGCATCAAAAAATTCTTTACTATAAGCAGCGAGAGTCTCAGGAGAAAGTTTCAAAGTACCAGGACTCCCAGAGGTTTTTTCAGGAGAAGCTTGGAGTTTGATAGAAGTGCCGAGCTGAAGATATTTCGAAAGTGCACCAAAAGTAGCAGCATCCAAAACAGCAGTCGAAGGTACTCCAAGGAGGTTCTGCATTTGAATAATTTGTGATGCATCAAATCCACTCACTTTCTTGAAATCTTCAGTCAATTGGAGAGCAGTATGAGTGCCATTTTGATATTCAGTTCGACCAAAAAGTGCAGAAAGAGAAGCTTTCTTCTCATTCAGGGGCACAAGAATTGCCACACGATCTTTGATGTCAGGTCTCTGTTCGAAGCGTCCGAGATCAATTTTGGTTCCAGAAAACTCAACCTTCAGGGCGTCAGCCTTTAAATCTTTGATATCTTTAATACGACCATCATGACGATCGAGCATCTGAGTAAATTCTCCAAGAGTCTTCGTTTCCAGATCAGAAGGAAGATGAAAATCTTTGACAGTTTTGACCATCTGTTCAGCCTGCGCTTGAATTTCTTCCTCACGGACAATGTCCTGCTGATTTCCAGAAGCTTTTTTGATTTCAGTCTCTTTCGATCGAATAGTATCGACAATTTTTTGTGGCTGTTCACTCATAAATTTTGAAGATTGTGGGAAAGAGATTCTTCTGCAGAATGCTGTTCATTTTTCCGGAAATCATCCAGTGAGGATTGGAGAATTTTTTTCGAATCTCTTTCAAAAGAACGCAGGAAAGTAGCACATTCCTGATCGATCTGTTGTTGGGCATTTTTTTCGATAAGAAGTGCCTTTTCCTGATGTCGGGACAGAAGAAGAAAAAGATCAAATCGCTGCTCTTCATCGAGCAATTCAGCAAAAGAAATATAGTACTTTTTTTCCTCTTCACTGAGGGCGAGGTTATCCTGGATAAGGCCAGTAAGATCGAATTGCGGAAGCATATTTTTTAAATTATGATTGCTAGAGTTCATCCATTTTTTGCAAAAGTTGATCAAGCATTTTGCCTTCATCTTCACGCTGCGATTTTTCCATTCCTTCCTGGAAAGCCCGGATCATTTTCTTTTCTTCTACTTTGATATCTTCTAAATATTTTTGGAAAAGTTCACTTCGTTTTTGATCATATTCAGCTTTGATATTTCGAAGTTCACTCTGTTCATCAGTCAGAATTTTCACAATTTTTTCCTGTTGCGTACGCGGAAGCTTCTCGACACTTTCAGTAAGTTTTTGGAATTCCTCAGGAGCCAGAACATGAAGTGCCGGAGAGGCTTGCAGAAGGGATTGGAGGTCTATTTGGAGTGATGCATCAGACATTTTTGTTTTTCTTAAAGTGTATCGAGTTGCTGTAAAAGTGAATCCAAAATCTTACTTTCCTCTGTTTTGTCCGCTGCCTCCAATTCCTGCTGAAATCCACGAATCATCATTATCTCTTTTTCTTTCATCGTCGTCATGTACTCATCGAACAGTGCACGCGCCTGCGTGTCATACTCGCTCTTGAGCTGGGCGAGATCGGCCTGTTCTTTCGCCAGCGCCTGCATCACCTGATTTTGCAGAGCAGGATCGAGAGTATCGACACTTGCGAGGAGCTTCTCCAATTGCTCTTGCGGAAGCATCTGAAGCGACGGAGAGTTCGTCATCAGAGTTTTGAGATCGGATTGTTGGACAATTTGATCAGTCATGTTTGATTTTTACTTTTTCAAAAGTATCAAGATATTATAGCACACAAAGCTGAAAGGTGCAAGAAAGAAAGGGTGCAAGATTGCAAAATACCGGGAGCTTTAATCGGGTGAATTTGGAATTGAGCTGGAAATTTAAATCGACATCTTGGCCGAAGAGTCGCTGAAATTTGACAAGCTCTACAAAGATAAAAGTCGTAAAACTCAAATCCAAATTTAAAAAAACAGTCCGGTATCGACGTCAATTATTTGAAACGATGGAAAGCAGTTTCACCAGAGTTGCGACTAGAGTGCCTTGCAAGCGCGCTCGAATTTGCAAAAGCACCAAAAACCCCTAAATCACCCTCTTCACACTCCCCACATTCACCGATTCGCTGCGAACAACAGCGTTAGGGTTTTGTGTATACCGCGGACGAACTCCAACATAGAATTTTCGATTATATGAGTCAGTAACAGTAGAAACAGTGAGAGTTTGAGAGAAATTTTTTCGATATTCGATCGCCTGTCCAAATTTCAGGGCATCTGCAGGAGAAAATTCTTGTTCCAAAATCGCCTGCATGCGCGATGTATTTCCACGCGCGGCAATAGCACTGCGCAAAACCTGCTGGAGCCGTGGTTTATCTGAAGGATTGATCGCCATGAAATCCACACCAAGAATTTTCGCATCATCCTGGACTATAACAATTTTTCCTCCATTTTTCATACTGGCCGTATCGCGACAGAGCATGACATGGCCAACCATATTGCTCTCACCAGGACCAGGACGATTTTTCCGCATATAGATAGTATCCAAACGTTGAAGAGCGCCCCAGTTCGCGACCACTTCCCCACCACCACGCAGCATGCGGACCATCATATTAGGAGCATTCCATTCGAGTCCATATCGACTCTCTTTGAGACCCAAATACTGACTCACAGTGTAGGCACAGCGCTTATCACCGACGGCAAGCTGACCACTTCCGGCATTTAGCATCGCATCTGTCGGAGGCTCCAATTCCGCGATCGGCATACCGAGGCCTTTGCGCTGCATATAACGAGCAAGTCCCCATCGAGGATCGAGGAGATACGAAAGTTGAGGATTTTTGCTGACATATTCCTGAACCTCAGCAAGTTTGAAAGATTTTCCCTGAGATTGGAAAATAGCGAGAATCAATTCATGCGCTGTCACATTTTTTTCAGGAGAAATTTTGTTCAACTCTCCAGCAAGTTGATTCAACTTCTCAGGATTTTTGGCATAATAAATAATTTCCGGAAACTGCGTGTATTTGAGACTATATCCTCCATCGATCGGCACACCAGCAATATCTCCGCCATTTTGGAGAGTCTTGAGAAGTTTGATAACAGGACTTTCGCTCGAGGCTTTGAGCGCTGCAGGATCAGTCAAGACAGCACCTTCCTTCCATCCCAAATCCGCAAGATTCAGATTATAAAAAGCACGCGCTCCACGACTGGAATCTTCATTCAAATCAATACGATTATATTTCAAAATCGCTTCAACAATCGGTACTTTCTTTTGCGCATCCAGCACAAGTTTCATGCGCTCCGCATCATAATTCTGAGCCTTCATACTTTCTGGAGTTGCGGTCATGAGACCTTCCATAGTCGAGAAAAGGTCGTCACTTTTTTCTTCATTCCGGATTTCTCGGTACTCAGCTTTTTTAGCATCATAAAGAGCTTTTTCAGCATCAGCAAGGGCGATGGCTTCTTTGCTCAATGGATCAATAATTTTTGTCGGAGTGATCTGGTATCCACCAAAAATCGGAATATAACCTTTTGCATCGAAGTATCCGACTCGACCACCGCGGACTTCTCTGGTTCCCGTACGGGTTTTTCCGGCACCATCAGCAATAGAAACTTCCAGAAAATGGGGAGGCAGGAGATGTCCTGCGCCGATTCCCATTTTGATTTCATGATTATCATTGAGACCATCGCTCACACGGAAAGAATTTCCATGAGTCTCGAGATACAGCGAAGCAAGCTTCGCATATTTGTCCTGCTGCTGAGTCTTTTCCATCCAGCTGCACCCAAACTGTTTTTCGAAAAGCGGGATTGTATAGCCATCCATAGTGCTATACATTTTGTCTTTTTCTTCTTTCGAAATTCCGGCGAGTGAGTCGATGTATTTTTTCAAAGACTCCTGGAACTGTTTCTCTTCCGGAGTTGGTTCACGGGGTCTTTCTGGTGGCTCAGATCCAGCAAGCCTTTTTCCAGGCGGCGGCATCCGCGGCGGAGAAGTTTCCGGTGGGCCACCAGGAATATTGCCAGAGAGTCCATCGGCACGTGCTATCGCTGTTGTTGGTCCACTAGCAAAAAATGCTTCTGCATATTGCAGTGGCACACCGCCATGACTCAGAACTTTTCCTTTTGCATTGCGTGCTTCATAGATTCGAACAGTTCCTTTAGAGTTGGTATAAACACCTTTTGGATTTTCTGTAAGACCCAACACACGAATAGCGGCTCGCGCTGGACCCTCAGTATGAGTCCCAGGTCGAAAAGCAATATTCAATCGCCCATGTTTTTCTTCCACGAAGCGACCCAAAACCTCCGGTTTCATCCAGCCATACGATCCATCAAAAAGTGAAATCTGATCCACGGGAACACCATTCAGGCCGCTATCCATCGCATGCTGCACAGCCCGCCCACCCTGGCTAAAGCCTGAAATCTCGACGGATTGAATATTTCCAACAGCTCCCTTGATACTGGCATAAAGATTCGGAAATTCTCCATGCGCCAACTCTTTGTATTTCGCTGCACCTTTGATAGCAGGACCACCAGCAATAATTGCCATTCCATCAAAATTTTTATTTTTAAATTTTTCGAAAACCGATCGAGGTTGAGGAGAATTCACCCTTGCACCATCTCCACAGAAGTAGATATGAAGTCGTCCACTAAAATTCAATTTTGGGACAAGAGCAAGTACTGTATATCCAGTTTTCTTATCATAAATTTCTTTTCGCTCGTACTCAATTTTCTCAGGGCTCTCACGAGATTCACTCGCAGCATTTTTTGCGATTCCAGACTTTTGTTCGAAATACTTCGCTTTCAAAGCATTGTATTCACCACGCTGTCTTTCGAGAAGTGTCATTCTTTCAGCATATTCTTGAGGATTCGTATCCTTCATCTCAAGAGCCTTTCTTTCATATTTTACAAAACGATTCAGGATTGCTTTTTCCGGCACTTCGAGTCCACGCGCATCGTTCACCTCCTTTTCGGTCGGGAGTGCTTCCGCAACCCCAGGGGCGGTGAGATTTTTTCCAGAATGATTTTGAGAAATATCAAGAGTCATAAAAAAATTTACGCAGCAACACCACGAATTGATTGATAAGGATCATGAATATTGAGAACAGTACGATCACCCACACTTCCCTGAATTTCTTTGAGTGACCTCGGTTTCGTCCCAAGATTGTCAGCGAAAAGTCCATTGTCGAGAGCCGTAAACCAGTGACGATCTGTCTCATTTATTTTTGGAATCACACCGCTCATTTTCAAATTGTACTGACCCGCATTGGCAACATAGAAAACCATTCCTGGCTGCACGCCCGCAGCGTTGAGAGATTCAGGAGTAAGTGCCGAAACGAGTGTCCCACGAAGCGCATTCGTAGGCCCATCTGCAAGAGGTTCTTGCCAGTTTAAAACAAGTTCTTTGCTATTCCCGGGCAGTTTCTTCATCGCCAATTTTTTCACTGCATCCGAATATTGTTCGCAGACACCACTCTCCGCGAGAGTAGGGTTTTTGGAAACTTCTTCAGCCGCACTCGCAATCGCGTCAGCAATAGACTGATGGAGATCCTCAATCGATCCATCAATCCCTTTTTCCAATGTGGTTGTAGATTCCATCGTAGTATCGATAAACGGCTTCAAAAGGTCAGAAACAGGCTTGCCTAATTCTTGTCTCTTGCCTTCGTATTGAGCCTGGAGAGCCGAGAGTTTTTCATGAACTCTTTCTAATTCTTCCCGCTGCTCACGAAAAAAAGCATGCACTTTTTCGACATACTGAGGATATTTTTCATACCGCTTGGTGAGAACATTCTCTTTTTCACTCAAAGCTTTTTCGAAATCCTGCAAACTTTTTTCAGAATCAATCTTCTCTGGCTTGTCCTTGAAATTCGCAAGAGGATCAGGTCCTTCACTCACAGCAAGTCCAGCCCGATTCGGATTTTCCAGAGGATTTCCAGTGTTCAAAAGAGCCAATCGCTTCGCGCGAAAAAAATCCACCGACCGAGAATGACATGAAAAAAGAAACATATCAGGGCATTATATCACAAAACAGCTTCAAAGAAAAGACCAGATAGGAGGGCAGTTTTGGAAATCAGAAAGGAGTAGCCGAGGAGGAAAGTTCAGAAACTCAAGTTCTTCCAAAAAGAGAGGGTGGGGATTTTCTTTGCAAACGGCAACTGCGAGTACGAGCGGGCATGGATTCCGCTTTGCGGAAGAGCGAGTCGCGAGCACTTAGGAAATTTTCCTCGCAGGGGAAAATTTCCGGCCGTTTGCAAAGAAAATCCCCACCCTCTCTTTTTGGCGGTACACTCGGCCTCAGAGCTTTTCAGCCTCCGGCTTCTCCTTCACCCGATCCCAAAACAAAATCCCATCCAAATGATCCACTTCATGCTGAATAATCCGGGCATTCAAGCCATGTAAATCCAATGTCATTTCTTCCCAGTCCGCATCGCGGTACGTCACCGTCAGACTCTCCGACCGTGCCACACTCCCCCACATCTCACGTAGACTGAGGCATCCCTCCTGATCTGTCTGTTCACGCATCGAACGTTTCGTAATCTCCGGATTGATCATCACAATGATATTAGGCTTCTTCGCCGAAGGATTAAGTTTCGCAAGAGCAAGCCGTAAATTCACACCAACCTGTGGTGCTGCAATCCCAATCCCCTGCTCTTTTTTCATCGTCACATGCATATCTGCGATCAATTCGACGAGTGCTTCATCGACTTTTTTCACCGGTTTCGAAACCTCGCGAAGGATTGAATTATCAAGTCCACTCGTGATCGGAATATGTATGCCAAGGCGTTTCTTTTTCATACGGCCAATATTTTAGCTCTTTTTGAGATATGCTTCAATAAACCCATCGATCTCCCCATCCAGCACTTTGTCCGGAACCTTTTCTTCATAATCCGTCCGATGATCTTTCACGAGTTTGTAGGGATGGAGAACATACGAACGAATTTGATTTCCCCACGAGACCTCGATTTTTCCGCCTTTCAACTCGTGCAGAGTTGCCGCCTGTTGTTTTTCCATGAGATCCGCGAGTCGTGATTTGAGAATTTTCATCGCGTGTTCTTTGTTTTGCAATTGACTTCGTTCATTCTGACACGCCACCACAAGCCCCGTCTCCAGATGTGTGATGCGCACAGCAGATTCAGTTTTATTCACATTCTGTCCGCCTGCACCAGAAGCGTGATACAAATCAATGCGCAAATCTTCCGGTTTGATTTCCAAATCTTCTTGATCGGGCAATTCCGGCAAAATTTCCACCAGCGCAAAAGAAGTCTCACGACTATGACCAGAATTAAAAGGGCTCTGTCTCACGAGACGATGAACCCCATTTTCACCCTTCAATGAGCCATAGGCGAAGAGACCATTGATCGCAATCGTCACACTTTTCACACCCACTTCTTCTCCGAAAGATTGATCCAGAATTTCTACAGGAAAATTTTTCCGTTCCGCGTAACGCACATACATACGCAGAAGCATCTCCGCAAAATCCATCGCATCTTTCCCGCCAGTTCCCGCATGAATCGACAAAATCACATTATTTTTATCATATTTCCCATTCAGAAAAGTCTGAATCTCCAGCGCTTTCCAGCGTTTTTCCAGATCATCGAAGAGCTCTTGAAATTCTTTCACGCTCTCAGGATTTTTCGAAACGTCAATCGTTGGGAAGAGCTCCACCAGCATCGCACTGTCTTCAGAAACACTTTTCCACGCACTGACAAAATCTCGCAAATGACTTGCCTCCTGACTCACTTTCTTCGCCCGATTCGGATCGTTCCAGAAATCCGGTTGCATCGTCTCTGCTTCGAGTTTCACGAGTTGCGCACTTTTCGTTTCCAGATCGACCGATTTCATAGCCGTCACAATCTGTCTTCGCAGGTCTTCCAGCGGCTGTTTGAGTTCGTACATGGAACGATTGTAGCATGATATACTCGCTCTCGCATGTCTGATCTCGCCCGCAAAATCTTGGGAAACACCGCAGCGCAAATCATCGGGAAACTCGTGATGGCGCTCCTTTCGATCGTCACACTCAAAATTCTGACGAATTATCTCTCCATGACGCGCTATGGAGAGTACACATATATTTACGACTTCCTCGCGCTTTTCGGCATCCTCGCAGATCTGGGACTCTACACGATTTCGGTCCGTGAAATGTCAAAAGATGAAACGCAAATTCCAAAAATTCTTGGCAACGTTCTTTCTATTCGCACCATCGTCGGATTTCTCGGAATGGGAGTTGCGGTTATTGCCAGCTTCTACGCCAATAATTTTGTACCACGCGGCACCGGCCCCGACGCACTCTCGGAAGGTGCGCTCATTATCGCCGTCGCACTCGGCGCTTTCACCGTTTTCCTGGCACTCATCAACGGCACACTCACCACCATTTTGCAGAAATATCTCAAAATGCACGAGGCGAGCTACGCCATGATTTTGGGACGTATCGTTGCCGTCGCGTACATGGCATACGTCGCACTCATCGCTTACACACAGGATCCACACACCGGTTTTTTTCATCTCATCTTCGCAGGCGTTCTCGGAAACATCGCAATGATAGGCCTCACTTTTTATTACACCAGAAAACTCACGACCATTCGCTATCAACTCGACTGGGATTTTTGTAAAAAAATTCTCGCAAAATCAATTCCTTTTGGGATTGCATTGATTCTCAGTACCATCTATTTCCGCACCAATACGATCCTGCTCAGATTTTGGATAGGTCCAGAGGAAGTGGGAATCTACGCCGTCGCCGGCCGCGCCATGACCGAAGCCGTCACTATCGCGCTTTATTTCATGAATTCCGTGTTGCCAGTTTTGACCGAATCCATAAGCAAAAAAGATGGTCGTCATCAGAGAATTATCCAATACGCTTTTGATTTCCTCGCGCTCGCAATTCTTCCCGCCGTTGCTGGTGGAGTCGTCGTCGCCTATCCCGTCATCAAAATTATCAGCGAACCAAAATATCTTTCCCGTCTCGCAGAAAATTTCTACGGCTCCGACATTATTTTTCAGATTCTTCTCTTCGCCATGTTTTTTGCCTTCCTCACAACACTTTTCAGTTTTCTCCTCGTCGCCCTCAACGAACAGAAAAAACTGCTCTACCTCAATCTCGGAGGAATTTTCATCAATCTCGGACTCAATTCTTTCATGATTCCACTCTACGCTTCCCGCGGCGCCGCCATCACCAGCATTTTCGCCGAAATTTTTCTCGCCATCGCCTGCTATCTCGTTGCAAAAAAATATCTGAATTTTTCAATCAGTCTCAAAAATGTTTCGAAAGCGATAGTCGCCGCAGGCATCATGGGAGTGATAATTTATTTCCTCCGCGATCCAACTTTCGCCCTCATGCAGAACAAAAATCTATTCCTCCTCATCCCTCTCGGCGCCGGAATTTACACCGGACTCCTCTTGCTTTTCAGGGCCGTGCCAAGCGAAGTGATGGCGATGATTTTCAAAAAAGCAGCACCAGAAGAAATCAACGGATAAATTCCAGCAACGCTCGAAACGCCTCACCCCTCTCTTTGTAATTCTTGAACTCATTAAAACTTGCTGCTCCCGGCGAGAGGAGGACAACAGGACGTTCACCAGCGTGAGCCATAATATCTGCTTCACGAAAAGCTTTTTCAAAACCCTCCTTCAAATTTTTCACCATCTCGAAACGTGCCGTATCATCAGGCCCCGGTGAAATTTCCCGTGCCATCCGTTCCCCACTCGGCCCCACGAGGAAAACTTTTTTCAAATTTGCATCAGCATTCACAGCCTTTCCCCACTCCGAGTAGTCAGAATTTTTTTCCGATCCACCCGCCAGGAGGAAAACCGGACCAGCAGATTTTCCATGAGCAAAAGCCGTAAATCCAGCAATCGAAGTTTCCGGAATCGTCGAGAAAGAATCATTATAAAATCGCACACCTGCACGCTCATCGACAAATTCCAAACGATGAGGAAGTCCCGTGAATTCACGCACGACGCGCGCGATCACATCCCGCGGAACATCAAAAATTTTCGCCACCGCTATCGCAGCCGCAATATTTTCCAAGTGATGTTCCCCGAGCAAACCCACTTCATCGCGCCCACACGGAAGCTCTGATCCACGACTCACAAAAATTTTCTTCGCCAAAAATTCACTGCCAGAATATTGCTGCACATAGGGATAATCAGCATTCAAAATCAAGAAATTTTCCGCCTTCTGAAACCGCGCGATATTCATTTTCGCAACACGATATTCTTCCACCGAAGCATGATAATCCATATGTTCGCTCGTCACATTCAGCACCACCGCAACATGCGGACTGATCGACACATCCATCAATTGAAAACTCGACATCTCCAGAATCACAAGTGATTTGCTCCGAAGCTCATCGAGGAAATTCACCGGCGGCTCGCCAATATTCCCTCCGAGATGCACATCACGTCCAGCTCCGCGCAGCATCTGGAAAAGCAGCGTCGACGTCGTCCCCTTTCCCTTCGTCCCCGTCACACCAATCACCGGACATGGACATTTTTCCAGAAAAAACTGTGTCACACTTGTCAATTTTCCCATCGCACGAACACCAGCGAGTTCCGGAACATTCACCGAAATTCCAGGACTGCGAAAAACGACATCGAAATCCTCCAATCCCTGGAGATAATCTTCACCCAATCTTGCCGAAAATTCATCCATCAAATCCACATCCAGTTTTTGATCACAAACAGTAATTCGAGAAAAACCATGATCGAGCAGGTAGAGAGCCATCGCCCTCCCCTCTACGCCGTAGCCAAGAATCGCAATGTTGTCAGTCGTTTGCACGGAAGGCACTATACCAGATTGATAAAATCAAAGAAAAATGATATAATAGAGATGTTCAGAAACTTTCCATTCCAAATTCCAATCAAGAGAGAACCCTGATACAATACGTGCAACAAACAATAAACTATGGCAGAAGATAGAATCCCCAACGGGGACAAAGTCTCCGGAGGAGACAAATTAAGTTCATGGCTCAAAAATCGCCTTTTCAACACCAAAGAAAAAGACGCTCTTTCATCGAAAGAGCTGATTCCCAAAACACCAATATCCAAATTATCTAATCACAAAAACATGATCCAAACAGGACCAAGAGTGCCAGCAAAAAATCCGGCGCCCATGCAAAAAAATATGTCC
>ERZ1292633.3774-Hain-H41-02um-R1-3774-length-14465-cov-6_pt1 | contig 14465 bp, 11 predicted proteins | sample MGYA00564406_ERZ1292633 | MGnify/ENA primary metagenome ERZ1292633 (study PRJEB36523, sample SAMEA6512639) | groundwater metagenome | collected 2019-01-08 | study: AquaDiva: Metagenomics assemblies of 32 groundwater samples
GCTCTCTACAAAGGACTTTTTGTGGCCGGCGCGCTTTCGTTGGTGGCTTTCTATCCTATTACCAAATGGTTGGCTTCCGGGACTTCATTATCAGTCGATAAATTATTTCTTACTTCCGTAGTCGGCATCGCGCTCACCGCCGTCATGGTCTGGCTCACAGAATATTATACTGCCACCAATTACGGCCCGGTACAGCAGATTGCCAAAGCCAGCGTCACCGGCCACGGCACCAACGTCATCGCCGGCCTCGCCGTCTCGATGAAGTCCACTGCTCTCCCGGTGCTCGCGATCGTTGCCGCCATTCTTATTTCCTTCAATCTGGCTGGTATCTACGGCGTCGCTACCGCTGCGGTCGCCATGCTTTCGCTAGCTGGTATCGTCGTCACGATCGATGCTTACGGGCCGATCACTGACAACGCCGGCGGTATCGCCGAGATGGCAAATCTTCCTCAATCAGTTCGCGACATTACTGATCCGCTGGACGCAGTCGGCAACACCACCAAGGCTGTCACCAAAGGTTACGCGATCGCCTCGGCCGCGCTTGCTTCGCTTGTCCTCTTCGCGGACTTTACCCACAAAATTTCTTCCTCGGTAGTCTTCGCTATCAATGATCCGAAAGTTCTGGCCGGTCTGTTCATTGGCGGTCTCATGCCATATCTCTTCGGCGCCATGCTGATGGAGTCAGTCGGTAAAGTTGCCCAGAAAGTTGTCGAGGAGGTTCGCCGACAGTTCAAGGAAATCCCCGGCATTATGGAAGGTACTGCTCGCCCGGATTACAGTAAAGCTTCCGACATCGTCACCAAAGATGCTCTACGTCAAATGATCCTGCCGGCGCTTCTCCCAATTGTAATTCCAATTCTAGTTGGTTGGTTGCTTGGCATCGAAGCTCTCGGCGGCCTGCTCGTCGGTACGATAGTGACTGGCCTCTTCCTCGCGATCTCGATGACCACTGGCGGCGGCGCCTGGGACAATGCCAAGAAATATATTGAGCAGGGAAATCATGGTGGCAAAGGTTCCTTCGCGCATCAAGCCGCCGTCACCGGCGACACCGTCGGCGACCCATACAAAGATACTGCCGGCCCTTCCATCAACCCAATGATCAAGGTTGCGAACATTGTTGCTTTGCTTATTGTCGGACTTCTGATAAAGTAGATTCACCTGTCATTCCGACCGAGCTCGCGCGAGTGGAGGAATCCCTCTACTCACCACTGTCATTCCCGACCAAGATCGGGAATCCACAACTCACACACATAAATTTTACTTCAAATATATGCCGCCAGAAAAACCGGGTTTTGATCCACACAGACATGATAAAAAACCATTCATTAACAAAAAAAGTGTCTTCGGGGCCATAGCAGCCGCAACCCTCGGAGCTTTCGCCGGTAGTGAATCTCACGACGCTTCTTTGGACGGCAAAAACGTTTTTTCACAGACACACGAAGAAAAATCTGAACGGGTCGCTGCTGTAGAACTTAGCCCAAAAGTAAAAAATAAACTAGAGGAATACAGATTATTAATTGAAAAAGAATCTCCCGGTGATGGCGAAAATATGGTCACTGCCCTCAAGGGTTTCCTTGGCAACAAGGACGAAGCGGCGCAACTTGAATTAATCGATGCTTGGATGAAGGGACCAACTATAAGTAATCCAGAAAAAAAATAATCACAAACTTCCAAAACTCGCCCCCATCGGGCGGGTTTTTTGTTATTTAATATTGACAAATCAGCTGGTTTTCGCTACACTCACTCTACTTTTTTAATAATATAATTATGTCCTACACCGTAAAAAAACAGGAAAAATCACAGTTAGAGTTTACCTTTACAGTTAAACCAATCGAATACCAGAAAGATGTTGAAGCCGCCGCCGTCCGCATGAGCGAGCGCGCCGCCATCAAGGGATTCCGCCCGGGAAAAGCTCCACTTGAAATCATCAAGGAACAGCTCGGCGAGCTTCCAATAATGGAAGAAGCACTGGAGAAAATTGTTCAGAAACACTATTTCGAAGCGGTAAAAACCGAGAAGGCTGACGTGATCGGCATGCCACAAATAAAAATTGTGAAGCTTGCGCCTGGCAACGACCTCGAGTTCACCGCCACCGCCGCTCTCCTACCGAAAGTTAAACTGCCGGATCTAAAATCGATTTCGGTTAAATCCGAGCCAAAAAAGGTTGGCGAAGCTGATGTGGCTGAAGCGCTCGGACATCTCCAGAAAATGCAACCGACCGAAGAGGTCAAAGCTGGAGGCGCCACCAAAGAAGACAAAGTTACTATCGACATGGAAATGTTTATTGAAAAAATTCCGGTCGAAGGCGGGCAGGCCAAGAATCATCAGGTATACCTCAGCGAAGCCCACTACATCCCGGGGCTTGCCGATCAATTGGTGGGATTGAAGAAAGATGAGATAAAAGAGTTTACGCTCCCCTTTCCGAAGGAACATTACCAGAAGCACCTGGCCGGCAAGAAGGTCGATTTCAAAATTAAAGTAAACGAAGTTTTCACTTTGAAATATTCTGAACTCGACGATGAGTTTGCGAAGAAGCTCGGACAGGAAAATATGGATAAGCTGAAGACCCTCCTCCTCGCCAATATTTCCCGTGAAGCTGAACACAAAGAGGATCAACGCGTCGAGGCCGCGATCCTCGAAGCGATGATCGAGAAAAGTACCTTCGAAGAATTGCCGGAAGTTCTGGTTGATTCCGAGAAACAAAAAATGTTTTATGAGCTCAAACACGATCTCGACCGCCGTGGCGTTAGCATCGAAAAATATCTGGAAGACATCAAAAAGTCCCAGGATCAGATTTTCAAAGACTTCGAAGAGGGCGCCACCAAGCGAGCCAAGGCCGCGTTGATCTCTCGCGAAGTAGCCGCGCAAAATAATATTAAGGTTGAAAAGGATGACCTAGACAAAGAAATCAAACTTATCAAGGAAGCTTACCCCGGCGACAAAAATGTCGAAGAAAATCTGAAGAAGCCGGAGGTACTCGATACGGTAGCGGCAACGATACAGAATAAGAAAGTTGTGGATTTTTTGAGAGAAAAAATAATGGAAAATAAATAATTTGCCTTTCTAAAACGCCTCACTCGGGGCGTTTTATGATATAATTAAACATATTAATGTAACTTACTATGCTCTTCGGCGCACACGTCTCTATCGCCGGCGGGGTCTTCAATGCCCCGCTCAACGCCGCCGCCATCGGCGCGGAGGTTTTTCAATTCTTCACGCGCTCACCACAGGGTGGATCGACTCCCCCGCTCACACCGGACATTATCCAGCTTTTCAAGCAAAACTGTAAACTTTCCGGCATTCCAAATTGCTACGTTCACGCGCCATATATTATAAATTTTGCTTCCGCCAACGAACGAATCTACCACGGCTCAATCCGTATAATCCGCGAGGAACTCGAACGTTCCAGTCTCCTTGGCGCCAAATTTATGATGGCCCACCTCGGCAGTTACAAGGATCTCGGAGAAAGTGAAGGCTTCACCAAAGTAGTCGCCGGCCTCGCGAAGGTCCTCGACGGCTACACTGGCTCAACCAAATTTCTGATTGAGATCTCAGCCGGAGCGGGTGATATCATCGGCTCGAGCTTCGAGAAAGTAGCGGAGATAATCAACCATCCGAATCTAAAAAAATATAACATCGGCATCTGCTTCGATACTCAGCACGCCTTCGCGAGCGGATATGACCTTCGCACGCCGGAAGCAGTCGGAAAAACTTTTGATAATTTTGATAATGCTATCGGCCTTGATCGCCTGAAACTTTTTCACTGCAATGATTCAATGATCGAGCTCAGCGGCCATAAAGATCGACACGAACACCTCGGTACCGGAAAGATCGGACTCAGTGGCTTCAAATCAATCATGAATTTTATGAAGAATCACTACGTTGATTATATTATCGAAACAGAACACGGTAAAGTAACCGACGATCTGAAAATAATGAAAAAATTTAGAAAAGAATTAAATGAAAATTCTTAATTGCCGCGTCCTCCCCCGCTCCTCCCGAAATGAAGTTATGGGCGAGATGGCCGACGGCACTCTCAAAGTGAAACTGACCGCCGCGCCGGTTGATGGCAAAGCCAACGACGCGCTCATCGACCTTCTGAGTGAATATTTTCAGGTTGCAAAAAGTAAAATAAAAATCGTCCGGGGAGGGACGAGTAAAAATAAAACGATTGAGATTGAACGGTAATTGCAGGACCTCATCCTCGCCTTCTCCTTAAAGGAGAAGGAAATTCACCAACCCCTCTCCTACAAAAGGAGAGGGCAGGGTGAGGTCCAGTCGCTTATGGCCTATCTATTCCGCCTTTTGACCACGGATTACATCTTAAAATTCTCCAAATAGTTAGAGACGCCCCTATGATGAGTCCTCTTTTTTTTATTATTTCGTATCCATATTGGCTACACGAAGGATAAAACCGACAAACGCCGGGAGAAAACAATCTTTTTAAGGGTCCATGGTCGGGAGAAATAGTCTTTTGATAAATTTTTATTAAAATTAAGATTGGCATTCTCGGCAAGAATAAGAGGAAATTTAGGCATTTATTTTTTTGCATAATTACTGGAGTTTTTTATGTTCACCCGGTTGAATTCCCCGCTTGGGCGGGGTAGGGGTGGGTTGGTCGTTCGAAGGCAACTTGTCCTGCAATAATTTTCCCTGCCTCAATAATAACTTCACTTTTTGACTTATCTCAGCGAAATTATAATTTTTCATGGCAGGCTGAGCGGTAAACAGAAGATAAAAACCAGGCTTGAGGTCGCTATTTTTGAGGTGCAACCGTACCACCTCACTGATCTGACGTCTCATCCTATTTCTCTCTACCGCTTTTTTTGAATATTTCAATCCTACGGAAAACGCTATTTTTAGCTGTTTCTCGAACTTATCCGGATCTTCTTTTTTTGGAAATAGATTACGATTTTCAGCTAAATTTAGCGCTTTCAAACTCAAACCCGGCGCTGAAACCCAGCGGCCGTGTGAAATAATCAAATTGAAGTCTCTTTTTTTGGTAAGTCTGTTTTCTTGTGGAATCATATTATTATTCCCCGCTTGGGCGGGGTCGGCCTCAAGGCCGGGGGTGGGTTCGCCAATGTTGACCAACCCACCCCTACCCCGCCCAAGCGGGGAATTGCCTCGATGTACTACCTATTATACCCAAAAAAAACGACCCTCGCTAGAGGGCCATCTTTATCAGCTTTTGAAGCGGCGTAGTTTGCCGGTAATTTCATCAGAAACCGTCAGTTTCTTCCGACCCTTGGCGCGACGTCGGCTGAGAACGCCTCGTCCGCCCACCGTGCTCATTCTCTGCATAAATCCGTGAGAACGAGCGCGCTTTCGTTTCTTTGGTTGATAGGTTCGTTTAGTTGACATATCTTCAGAAGATGAATAAAGTGTGTATATTCTACCCGAAAGTAGGATATAAGTCAAGTACAGCCAGCTGGACCTCACCCTGCCCTCTCCTCTGTGGAGGCGAGGGTTCAACGCCCCTCTCTGCCTCCACAGAGGAGAGAGTTGGAGAGAGGTAGTCCACTCGTTGACCTGGAGAGAGATCTTGTCAAGGTAAGGTTACCCACTTTCTGTACACACCTTATCCACTCTTTTTGGAAAAGATTGTTTTTACTTAGCCAAAGGAATGCTATACTGCATCGCAGTTGAAAGTTTTAAAGTTATAAAGTTTGTAAAGTCTGAGAGACCTAAACTTGATAACTTTATAACTTGATAACTTTATAAACTTCAATATGACCAACAACGAAATCTGGCAATCAGTCCTCGCCGAACTTGAATTAATAATTTCCAAAGCAAACTTCGTAACCTGGTTCAAAAATACCGGAATAATATCGTTTGACCAAGGGCAGGTACTAATCTGCGTACCAAACGCCTTCACCAAGGCTTGGCTCGAAAAAAAATATCATCAGCAAATTGTGAAATCACTGGAGAGAATTTCTACAAAGGCGATAAAAAAATTAGAATACAAAATTGACAACATAAAAAATTTCGAACAGGTAATTATCATGACACCTGCAATCTCCGACTCCGTGGTAACAACACCGATCGAGGCCGGCCAGGCCAACAGCTTCGCGTCCGCGCCTCCCGCAAATGGTGGCTTCCCTATCAATCCAAAATATACCTTTGAAAGTTTCGTTGTCGGCAAAGGCAGTGAGCTCGCCTATGCCGCCGCCCAAGCGGTAACGGCTCGTCCCGGCGATGCTTATAATCCGCTGTTTATTTACGGCGGCGTCGGCCTTGGCAAGACACATCTTATTCAAGCCGTCGGCAATGCTCTCTACAAAAAAAATCCAAATCTCAATGTAATGTACGTCAGCGCGGAGAAATTTTCTAATGATTTTATTTCCTCTATCAAAGAAGGCAACGCTAAAGACTTTCAAAATCGCTATCGAAATCTTGATTTATTTCTCATTGACGATATTCAATTCATAGCCGGCAAGGACCGTTCCCAGGAATCTTTCTTTCATACCTTCAATGAATTACATCAACAAAACAAGCAGGTTATCATGACTTCCGACCGTCCGCCCAAAGCAATACCTGCGCTTGAAGACCGCTTGAAATCACGGTTTGAGTGGGGGATGATCGCCGATATTTCAGCGCCGGACTTCGAGACCAGGACCGCCATCCTAGATAAAAAATGCCAGGAGAAGAAGTTCCCTTTGCCAATAAAAATGCTTGAGATAATTTCCGCTAATGTTCAGAGCAACATCCGCGAACTGGAGGGCGTTCTAAACAAAATTATCGTTTGGCATCAACTAAAAAATCTTGTCCCGACGGACGAAACAATCAAAATGCTGATTGCCAACGTCAACAGTGTTTCACAGCGTCGCTCACTTACTCCGAAACAGCTAATCGACATCGTTTGCCAATTCTACGCGCTTGAACGGGAAGATTTGGTAGGAAAGAACCGTGAAAAGAAGATTTCCGCCCCTCGCCAGGTCATAATGTACCTGATGCGCGAGGAATTGAAGATGTCATACCCTTCGATCGGCGAGGAACTTGGGGGTCGTGACCACACCACCGCCATGCACGCGCACGGCAAGGTTCGTATGGAAATCGAGAACGATTTAAAATTAAGACAAGACATTGATATGCTCCGCCAGCGTTTCTATGTGAATAATATTTAATTTTTTGTTGATAAGTTTATCTTTTTGTTAACAAAGCTGTTTATAAATTTGTGGACAAGAATCTTATAACCTGATTTTTTCTTAACACTTTGTCCACAGAAAGTACCAACCGTCCACATAAAAAAATTTAAAGTTTAAACTTATTCACAATTTATTAATAAACTTTCGCAGACAAAAAAAATTTGTAAACAGCAACATTAAATTATCTAAACGCTTTCCAGACTTATACATACTTTACACACCCCTTATTATTACTATTACTTATTTATATATAATTTATACCAATATAATAATAACCAATTAAGTGTATGAAAATATCTTGCACAAAAGAAAACCTATCCGAGGCTCTTTCGCTGGTTAGTGGAATAACCGGTAAGAATATAAATCTGCCGATTTTGAATAATATTTTAATTAAAGTGACTGACAATAAGGTTGAGTTTATCGCCACGAATCTCGAGACAGCTGTTATTGTGGTAGTTCGGGCCAAAGTAGAGGAAGTAGGGTCATTTACTGTCCCAGCTAGGACTTTGACCGATTTTGTCAGTTTATTACCAAGTCAAACTATAAGCTTTAGCGTTAAAGATAATGAACTCCTCGTTGCCTGTGGTAAATCGGCCACGAAAATTAAAGGCACATCAGCTGAGGATTACCCGATCATCCCCAGCCTCCCTGAAGGGAAGGGGTACCTGGTAAGCGCGGAATTACTTCGGGATGCGCTAAATAAAGTCTTGCCGGCCGTTGCGCGGAACGACATTCGTCCGGAATTATCAGGTTTATTTGTATTTTTTGATGCGGATAACAAACAAATTGTGATGGCGGCGACGGATAGTTACCGACTCGCCGAGAAGAAGATAAAACTCGAGCAAGGCGAGAAAGAAATGAAGGTAATTGTCCCCTTCCGCGCCGCTCAGGAAATAAATCATTTACTTACCGGCGTAGGTGGTGGGGAGCAGAAAGAAACCAATGCCAGAATTTTGGTTGGAGATAATCAAATTGTAGTTTTGTTTAATAATGCGGTGGTGATTTCCAGATTGGTCGAGGGGCAATATCCGGATTACACTCAGATTATTCCTAAAGATTTCAGTACCACAGTTACAATCGATACCGGGAAAATGGTAAAAGAAATGAAAGCATCTGGGCTTTTTACAACTACCGGGGTGAACGCGGTAACACTTGGGATAAAACCAAAACAAAACATTATGGAAATTTCTTCGACTTCAAGTCAAACCGGAGAATATAATTCGGAGCTGGAGGTAGAGGTGAAAGGTAATGAGGCCACGGTGCTTCTCAATAATCGTTATGTTTTAGATGGACTGAATAATTTTTCAACTTTGGAGACCAGTCTCAAAATAAATAACGGCGACAGCGCCTGTCTCTTCGCGCCGAAGGGCGATGAAAGCTACCTCTATATTGTGATGCCGATACGGCAGTAAATTTTGTAAAAATTATAGAAGGCCACCCGATACCGGCGTGGCCTTTTTGCTTCTCCTTTTTTTCTCAGATCTAGGTTGACCGCGGGATCTCGTAGTTGAGCATGAGCAGAGCCTTGATCGCGATCATGGTGGCCTGTTCGTCACCCTTGGCTTCGAACTCGTTGGTGATGCGGTTGCCGTAGATGGCATTGATTGCGCCGGCGGGGCACTTGCCGATCATGTCGCACCAGGTAAAGAGCGTGGCCGCCTCCATGGAGTAACAGAGAACCTTGCGATCGATCAGACTCTGATGTCGTTCTTTCATATGGGGCGGGATGTAGCCGTTGATGTCCGGTCGGCCTTGCCCGGCCACGAAGCAGCTGGTAGTTGCCTCCACCCCGACATAGTGAGGGAGGCCGAGTATCTGCGCCGCCACCACCAATGCGCTGGTGACTCGAGGGTCAGGGACGGCTTGGTAGTTTTCATGCGGTACCCAGTTGTCGCTGGCGCCATCGAATCTGAGCGCTCGATCACAGATCGCGGACTCCCCCGGCTTTGGCTCCGGCCAGAGGGCCGAGCACGATCCGACTCGGATCAGGATGCGTCCGCCGCTGGTGTGAACTTCTGGCACAATGATAGCCGTCTGGGAGGGGCCCATACAGGTATTTACAACTGACATGGGGACACCATTCACCGTGCCGGTGTAGGACCTGGAGCCGCGGTGGTCGCCGACCAACTTCGCATCCTTGAAAAAGTTCTTCGCGATCATCTCTGCCCTCTCCGGCGAGCCGGGGAGGAGACAAAGTCTGGCGAGGTCGCCTTCCCTGGTTTGGAGGTGGTAAGTACGGCCGTCGGCGTTGATTGGGCTATTTGCGTCCATGGTGCAACCTTCCTTTTTGTGGGTTGGAACTACGGGCACACCTTATACCTTATTTTAAAAAAAATCAAGGGTAAAAAAGTGAACCCGTAAGGTCCTGCACGACATATTGACAAAAGCATAATTTTACGGCAAGATGCTCCCACACCCGCAGTAAAAAAGAGGAAAACGTCATGGACAAAATGGACCCGCAAGTCAAAGTCGCACTCGCTGCTGAAGCTGAGAGTCGAAGACAATCCACCGCACCATGTGATGCGCAGCAAGTCGCCGAGAACATCAAGAAGTGGCTGGGAGGTCGACCCGTCAGGAATTGCATTACCCTCGGCTCTAGCCTTGGCGGATTTGGGAGAGATCTCCCCGGCATGCTTGAGGCCAGATACATTGACCTCGGCCTACCGCCTTGCGGAGTTGATGGTCATGCCGCAATTCTTCGATACGTCGAGAGTGGCCGCCGTACCCTCATTCGCGAAGGACGTCTGCACCCGTACGAAGAGTACGACATGGAGAAAGTCATGCGCGGTCTGCGTGCTGTGGCGCTCGTGGGAGCAAGGAACCACATCCTCACTACTGCTGTCGGTGGAATACAAAAGAACCTCAAGGTTGGGGAGTTTGTTCTGGTTTCTGACCACCTCAATCTCATCGGACTCAATCCGCTTCGTGGGCCGAACGATGACAAGCTGGGGCCACGTTTCCCAGCCATGAATGATGCTTACAGTCTGGAGCTACGCACGCTGGCTCAAAATGCCGCGATTGCTGCGTTTGACGGCAAGGGTCTGAAGGAAGGTGTAATAGCAACTTTGCTTGGCCCCAACTACGAAACGCCGTCTGAGATCCGGATGCTTGAAAGGTTGGGAGCGGACTATGTCGGCATGTCGACAGCTCCTGAAGTCATCACTTTACGCCACTTGGGTGCCAAGGTGTTGACTATTGCGTGTGTCACCAATCTGGCCGCTGGTCTGGATTCGGAGCCACCAAGTCACGAGGAAGTAAAGAAGGTGGGCGCAGAGAAAGCGGAGAAATTCAGGAAATTGCTCCTCGGCATTCTCGACCGTCTCGCCGACCCTCACCCTTAACCTCGGGCTTCGGCCCATCGACCTCCTGTTCGCGTTCGCGGGCAGGAGGTTTGTACTTTTAAACAAACAGGGGTAGCTTTGACTTTTTGGATGAATAGCGGTAAATTAAAAGCTAATGGAAAAAATAATATGAAAATAATTAAGCATGAATCTCAATTTGAGCTGTATGACTTCAATGAGCTCAATAATTTTCAGCAAAGTCTTTTGACGAGGGCGAAAGACATGCGCGAGAGAGCTAGGGCGTCAGTTTCAAATTTTATGGTTGGTGTTGTTATTGAGGGAAGTAGTGGGAAAATATATGAGGGTTGTAATTGTGAAGACAGCGCTCATACCATGACAATCCATGGCGAGATGGGCGCTCTCGGGGCTATGATCGCGGATATTAATATTCACAATCAACCGCAGTTGGCTGTGAGAGTCGCGGTTGTGCTGGCTCCGGCAAAGACGGCAATCTCATTCGATCGCAGTGGACCGAACATCTCCAGCGCGGACGAAATTATTTACACCCCATGTGGGCACTGTCGGACGATGTTGGCTCAGTACGGCAAGAAGACCACTGAGATACTTTGTCTTCAACCGAATGGTCAGGTGCTGGTCACCACCATCGGCGATCTTTACCCTGCTGGGTTTAGTTTCTAACAATTTTTTTACCACTCCAAAGTACCACCAACTTTATACTCGGTTACTCGTGTCTCGAAGAAATTTTTTTCTTTGCTGAGGTCGATGGCTTCCGACATCCACGGGAAAGGATTTGGCGTGTTGTACTGCAGAGGCAAGTCCACTCGCGCCAGACGCCGGTCGGCAATATGTTCGATATATTTACGGAAGCCGTCGGCGTTCATCCCGAAAATTCCTTTTGGAAATACTTCGGCTGCAAATTTTGATTCAAGGTCGACCGCTTGCCGCACCAAGCCGATCATTTTTTGTTGGAATTCCGGAGTCCAGAGTTCGGGTTGTTCTTCTTTGATGGTATTGATAATATTAATCCCGAAATTTAGGTGTTGAGATTCATCGCGCATTATATATTGGATCTGTTCGGCCGCGCCGATCATTTTATTTTGCCGCTGGAAGCCGAACATCACCGCGAAGGAGCTGTAGAAAAATATTCCTTCGAGAATTAATGAAAACACGACCATATTTTCCAAGAATTTTTGGTCATTCTCAAACGTTCCGGTTTTGAAGTTGCCGTCGAAGATGCCTTCGTTGAAACTCAGGATGAAAGCGTCCTTGTCGTAGATTGCATCCACCTCGCGGTACATGTTAAATATTTCTCCTTCATCAAGTCCGAGACTCTCAACGATGTATTGATAGGCGTGAGTATGGATCGCTTCCTCATAGGCTTGGCGGAGCAGGTACATCCGGCACTCCGGCGAGGAGATATGGCGATACATCGCGAGGACGACGTTGTTGGCGGCGATCGAGTCGGCAGTGGTGAAGAACCCCAGAACCGTTTTAAACGCCTTGCGCTCATCGTCGCTCAGCATCGTGGGTGATTTCCAGTGTTCGATGTCTTTCTGCATGCTGATCTCCGTAGGGAGCCAATGGTTGGCATTCCCGGCGTTGTAGGCTTCCCACGCGAAGGTGTGCCGCATGGGATAGAGCTGGATGACGTCGGCGTCGGCGCCGTTTATGATCCGGCGCTGGTTGATGTCGACTTTGGTGTGAGTTTTTGTGATTGGCATAAAATGTAATTTAGCAAAATCAATCGGCTGGATTCCCCGCTTTGGCGTGGTAGGGGTGGGTTGGCAAACGTTGGTGGTCGGTTGACGTTTGCCAACCCACCCCCGGCCTTGAGGCCGACCCCGCCCAAGCGGGGATTAAGACTGGCAAGACTCACATGATGGGTCTGTAATCGCGCAAGCTTTTGGAGTGGCAGGGACGGTCTCCATTACCGGCGCAACCGTGACGGTGGCTTTGCGCAGATGGGTCGAGCCGAAGGAAGCTGTGTCGACGGTGGATTTCTCAACCTGCGAGACTGCTAGCGTCCGGAGATAGTAGGTAGTTTTCAGGCCCAGCTCCCAGGCGTATAGGTAGACGTCGCTGATCTCGCGGCCGGAGGTGCCGTGATAGTAAATATTTATCGATTGGCTCTGGTCGATCCATTTGCCGCGATAAGCCGCCGACTTGATCAACCACCTTGGATTGATTTCAAATGTTTCCTTGTATTTATTTCGGAGCGCTTCCGGAATTTCATTAATTTCAGAAATCCGACCATCATGAAATTTGATTTTCCCAAGCATTTCGAAATCCCAAAGCTTTAATTTTTTGAGGTCTTCAATCAAATATGAATTGATTACCGTGAAGTCGCCGGCTTGATTTGATTTGACGTAGAGATTTTTGTACATCGGTTCGACGGTTGGGATACAACCGACGATGTTGGCGGTGGTGGCGGTCGGGGCGACGGCGAGACAATTTGAGTTTCTCATACCAAATTCGCGGATCGAGGAGCGGACCGGCTCCCAGTTTAGCTGCCCGCCTCTCGCTACATCAATTTTTAGGCCGCGCTCATTCTCAAGCAGGTCAAGCGTGTCCTGAGGCATGATCCCACGATCCCACTTCGAGCCACGGAAGGAACCATAAGCGCCACGTTCGGCGGCCAGGCGCGACGAAGCCAGAATTGTGTAATACGAAACAACTTCCATACTATAGTCGGCGAATTTTACACACTCCTCCGAATCAAAATTTATGTCGAGTAGATACAGGGCATCCTGGAAACCTCGCACTCCAAGTCCGACCGGTCGATGGCGCAGATTCGAACGGCGCGCGTCCTCAGTCGGGTAATAATTTATGTCGATGATATTATCGAGCATCCGCATCGCGATCGTCACCACTTCCTCGACCAGCGCCATGTTAAATTTCTTATCCACTACAAACTTCGCAAAATTAAGCGACCCGAGATTACACACCGCAGTCTCATTCTCCGCCGTGTTGAGCGTAATTTCAGTGCAGAGATTTGAGGAGTGTACGACGCCGACGTGATCCTGCGGCGAGCGGATATTCGACGGGTCTTTGAAGGTGATCCAGGGGTGGCCGGTCTCGAACAACATCGCTAGCATTTTTTTCCAGAGGTCGCGCGCTTTCAATTTCTTGAACAGCACGATTTTTCCTTCATTAGTCATCTTTTCATATTTTTCGTAACGTTCTTCGAAACGTCTCCCGTATAGGTCATGCAGGTCAGGTGTTTCATCCGGTGAAAATAGTGTCCAGTCGCCATCCTCTCGGACGCGTTTCATGAATAGGTCCGGTATCCAGTTGGCGGTATCCATGTCGTGCGTACGGCGGCGTTCATCGCCGGTGTTCTTGCGAAGCTCGAGGAAAGCCTCGATATCATAATGCCAGGTCTCGAGGTAGACGCAAGCTGCGCCGCGCCTCCGCCCACTGCGGTTGATGGCGACGGTAACGTCGTTGGCGATCTTGAGGAAGGGAACAACGCCTTGCGATTCGACGCCCGTGCCCTGGATGAATGAGCCGGTGCCGCGGATGTTGGTCCAGTCCGTGCCGATACCTCCCGACCACTTCGAGAGCTGAGCATTGTCGGAATAAGTCTTGAAAATATTATCGAGCGAATCGGTGACGGTGTTGAGGTAGCAGGAGGAGAGTTGGGGCTTCACGGTGCCGGCGTGGAAGAGAGTTGGCGTAGACGGTGTGTAGAGCAGCTTCGACATGATGTCGTAAAATTTAATTGTATGTTCGAACTTATTTTTTTCATTGAGTGCGGCACCCATCGCAATTCGCATCCAGAACATCTGTGGGGTTTCGAGCGTCTGCTTGGTGTCATGGTCGGCTATGAAGTATCGGTCGGTCAAAGTCTGAAGTCCGAGATACAGGAACAGGTCGTCGCGCTCGATCACGAGGCTGGCGCTAAGTTTATCGAGGTCAAAGGCGAGGAGTTTCGGGTCCAGCCGGCCAAGCTCGACGCCGCGTTTTAGGTTCTTCACGAACGCAGTGCGGTATTGAGTATCTAGGCTCTGAAAAT
>ERZ1292633.3777-Hain-H41-02um-R1-3777-length-14451-cov-5_pt1 | contig 14451 bp, 6 predicted proteins | sample MGYA00564406_ERZ1292633 | MGnify/ENA primary metagenome ERZ1292633 (study PRJEB36523, sample SAMEA6512639) | groundwater metagenome | collected 2019-01-08 | study: AquaDiva: Metagenomics assemblies of 32 groundwater samples
TGGTCGTCGGTGCGACGGTTGCCACCTTCAGATTGTACGTTGGCGGGTTATCGTTGCTGTGGAAGATGTCCCCGAGCGCCCACGACTGCTTCGCAAACGCGACGATGTCGGGTCGATCCGCTAGCTCCGTCGTCACCCATTCGACAAAATCTGACCGGCCGCCTAGGACGGTGATGGTGTTGCTGTCGGCGGGGGCAGGCGCGGCCGCTCGCCGCTCCAGCCACACGAAAGGGGAGGTCGAGTGGCCTTTAAGGCGCTCTGGAAACGGCACGGACTCAAACGTCTCCTTCAAGAAGTCATAGTACCCGTCGGAGGAGTCCCAGTAGAACCACGTCTCGTACGACGCCGGCAGTTTCGACCCAATCATGTAGGCGATCTTGTGGGCCTTACCGGTATGTGTGGAGAATTTGAACCCAGCGAGGCAAATGCGCGTTTTGCCTTCCGGCACGAGCGGCCGTTCAGGCGCCTTGTGCTTTGCCGGCTTCCCACCCATCTCTTGTGCACGCTGCGGCTAGAAAGGAGTAGAAGGTGAGAGAGTGAGAGAGCACACACGCAATATGATGATGATGGCGAGGGGGGCGCGCACACGTTTTCCTGCCCCTTCGCTCTCTCGACGACGACAAGTCACACGAGGCCCCTCGTCACGACGAAAGCGTGAGCGCAAAGGAGAGAAAGGAGGCATTTCAATGCCACCATGTGGAAGGAGGAGTGTGGTGTGTCGGGGGATATTTCTTTTCTTTCACGCGCGCGGTTGTGTCGTCGTCTAAATGGGCAGTGCGATGCCCGCAATCGTCGGCCGAGCAGCCTTGTCCTGAGAGTGGTATCTCCGCAGCTTGAAAAACATGAAGAAGAAGAAGATGCACTCCAGCGTCCAAAACGACGCCGAGATGGCAGCCATGATCCACGGGGCGTCGCTCTTCTTCATCGAGCGCAGCGTCAGGCAGTAGAGCCACCCCGCGCCGCCATAGCCCGTGATGCCAATCGCGACGAACACCGAATAGAGGAAGGCGATGCCAAGGCCCAAATACGCCGTGCCATAGCGATTGAGCGACCCGCGCAGCTGGACCGCGTTGTAGATTTGAAAGTGCCATACCAGGAAGGCGCCCACGATGCCGAGAAGGTGGATGACGGAGACGCCGGTGTTGACGGCATAGTCGTTTTTATCAAAGACGCCGTCTTTCGGGTCGGCGACGACGCCGGCGATGCAACACACGAGGTTGTAGATGAGTTGAAAGATGGTGAAGAAGTAGACGTAGTACGAGAACTTCACGAAGGGGATGCGGTCTGTAGGCACCGCCCGCTCAATATCGTGGTAGACGATCGGTTCGATGCAGCAGCAGCGCGGCGGCCAGTTGGGCTGCAGTTGCTGCAAGGCCTGGATGACTTGCGTCTGGCGGTCTTTGAGGCCCGCCATGCGCTCCGCCATCTCTCGTTCCTTCTCCAGCAACTTTTCCATTGTGAGCGCGGCCGCGTTCACGGCGACTTGTCTGCCAATGGCGAATGCGGCAGGAGCAGCCGCGGCGGCCATGTTGTTTTTGTTTTGTTTTGGTTTGGTATCCAAACGCCCAGAAAGAAGGATAAGACTGTCTGCCGATGACGAACGAAGAAAGGCGACGAGATACCCACAAGACACTGCACCGAAAGGAAGGGAGGGCTGACTTCTTTCAGTGGTTGTGAACTGCTGCGCGATCAGAACCACTCACTCACACTGACACACACGAACAATACCGTTTTGAGAGAGAGATTTTCGGCGGCGGCGGCGGCTCGACAACAGGCCGATCGAGAAAGGAAACGATTGTGAGTGGCGCCAAGACACTCTAAGAACACCTCAAGAAGGCCCATCCATCCGAGAACGACGAGGTGTTTGGTCCCGCGATAGGAATGTACCAGCATGCCCCCGCGTAGGAATGTACCGTCGCTGGATATCGCATGGCGCCTCTCACACTGACCGGTTGGCGCGAGGCGTGACGACGAACCGGTCAAACACCTCGTTCTCCACCACACTGGGGTTGGTCCCGCCGCCCGCGATATCCAGCGACGCGACGCTCACGGTGCCGTTGGGCCAAATTACGCCAAACTGGGCATAGTTTCGGGCGGCGATGGCCGCGGAGTACCAGCGGGCGCCGTCGTTGATCGGGCGGCTGATGTCACGCACGCCGAGCGAGCCGTCGCCCACGAAGACCATTCCACGGCGGTCGTTGTAGCTCAGGGACGAAGCGTTGGCGACCGCGAAGCTGGTCCCCTTTACGACGAGCTCGTGGGTGCGCTTATACGCGTGGTCGTGGTTCTCAAAGACGAGGCTCGTGTTGTAGCGAAACAGCAGAGGCACGACCGCCTCCCGCATCTTAGTCGACTGCGGGTCCGAAAAGGATCGCACAGAGGGAAACGCGGGGTTGTGATACAGCGCGATGATGACGTTGACAGGGGCGCGACCAGCCGCCAGCGTCGCGACACCAGAGGGAAGCTGATTCTGCGAGGCAAACTCCTTCATGGTGTCCTCCGCGAACGCGGCTTGCTCGTCGACCGCGAACATGATACCCGAGTCGAGGACGAGCCACGCGCTGCTGCCGATGTAGTGCCGTTGAAAGGTGACCGTGGGATCGCCTCGCCACGTCGCCGACGACGGCAATCCGGCGAACTCCGGCTGACTAAAATTGAAAATATACTCCGCACTCGGGAAAAAGTAGGTGTAATGGTGGTAGCGCTGCTCGCGTTCCTTTTGGGTGTTGGCGTGCAGGTAGCCGCCCCCCTCATGATTGCCCGGGCAGACGAGGAGCGGCAGCTGGGCGCCATCCGAGGGCCGAGTCAGCATCGCGATGGTGCGGAGGAAGAGGTCCCAGCGGCGGTAGCACATGCGCAAGTTGTTGGCATACGCGAGGTCGCCGCCGACGAACACGAAATAGGGGTCCGTCGGGGCCATCCCGGACGCGGTGAGCTGCGATCGAGCGCGACTGAGCAGCGAACGACCAAGGCCGCTGCTGTCATAGTCACCCCCACCAACGAAGGGCACCGCCGTCTGGTTGCCCGGGGCGGTGATCAGCGGTAGCGTGCGCACGCGATGCGGGGGTCGGCCCCCTCCAGCGGTGGACAAATTTCCAGCGTTGGCCGTGACAAACGTCACGTCGATGGAGTACAGCGTGTCGGGCCATAAACCGGAAAGCGCGAAACGCGAGACGTAGCGCCAGTCTTCGTCGAGAAGGTCGTCGTTGACTGGCTTCGCCAAAAACTGCCGCGCCCCTGGGGAGGCTGCGGTGCACGAGGGCGACGACGCCACAGCCGATGCCGCTTTGTCGGCAAGAGCGGTGGGGCACACGAAAGCGACGCCCATCATGACCACGTGATCCGCCGACTGCGGTTTAGCAGCGACGACGTGAGCGACGAGCGTTAGTGCGGTCATGTTGGGTCCGACGAGGGTGTACACGTGGCAGACGGCGCCGGCGCGGCACCCCTCATCCATATTGTTGCGGCCCCCAGCCCAGGTCGTCACGTCGTTGGGGTTCCCGCCGTAGCATGCACCGAAGGTCATGAGATGGCAGAAGACGTCGATCACGATCAGCGCCGCCGCGACAGCCGCCATGCGGAGCCACTCCGGCGGTCCGGTTGCTTTGATGGCAGTAAGGAAGCTCCCGTTGCCCGCGGCTGCGATACCGTCAGCCTCTCGCATGGGCTCCCCGGTGGCGAGGACAATCATGCTTCCCGCGGGCGTGAAGGCAGGAAGCTCTTCCGGACGCGATTCGCCTCCTACGGAACCTGACGGTGTTGCTCGTGGTTCGTCCACGTCACTTTTCTTCGCGGCCGCGCCTTCATCGAGGGGCGGCGGCTTGCGGAACAGCCGAGTCCAGATGGCGCGGCTGGGGGACAGCAGGAGCCCTGCGAACAGTGCGGCAGGCGCAATTGGGTACAGGACGCAAAGGAACCCGGTGACCAGCGGCGTGACGAACCCGAACCCGCTGATGAAGCACATGATCAGAATGAAAGCAACGGCCGCGACGATGTTGAGGATGCCCGCCGCCACCGCCGCGCCCGGCCGCGCAGGCGACGCGCAGAGGAGGACCGTGAACGCGATCGTGCAGGCCACCCATGCTATGAGCGGGGCCGCTGACGAGTAACCCCAACCAACGAACACGTAGTCGCTGTAAATACCTAACGACTGACTCACACCCGCGACCATCCCGCGAATAGTACTAGGCGAGCTGAAGAGATCAGAGGGAAACCTTGGTTCGTTCGCGAGTGAGAGGGTGGCAACTAGCGAGGCACTCGTTCCCCACTCCACTTCTGCTCTGTGACGATGATGCCGCGAACACCGTAAAAAAAAAAACCCGTCCATCCCACCCGACGCTTCCCTCACCGCAACAGCTCAAGCGCGAGCCAGGCGGCCGCCGTCGAGGCGGAGGCCGAGCTCACCGTTAGCAGCTCGGTCCGCAAGGCGAGCAGCACCACCGTCGACGCTTGACGCGCCGCGCTCAGAAGCTTCATGGTCGTCACATCGGTAGCCCCCCATCCCCGATGGTCACTCGGCGGCGGTGCTGCAGCATCGTCGTCGTCATCATCGTCATCGATGAGCGGCCGCAGCTGTGGCTCTTTCCGCGTCGACGCCGCCCATTCGAGCAAGGCGTCGTTGCGGAACGCCGCGTCGCGCTTCCTGTACATCCCGCCTGCGACGTCCTTGAGGTGGGCCGCGAAGAAGAGGTCTCCATTTAGCTCGCTGACCGCGCTCAACAACAGTGACGCACGGCTTCGGATGCCATCGGAGAGCTGCTGTCGGTCGCCTAGCCAGTCGGCGGACGCGGTCGGATGAGATGACAATAGCTGCAAATCAGCCCGCAAGGGCCCGACAATGAGCACGTCCAGCTGCGCAGCGCTACCTCCGGCATCCATACCCACGGCGGCGACCATGCGACACATCGCGAGGCGGGCCCTCCACATGCTGGATAGCGCCCCCGGACGGACAAATTCACCGGCCAATTTCTGCGCCAAGCAAGCGAGTGTCCGCGATGCACACGACCGAGTCCGGGCCCCGAAAGCGCCCACCAAAAGACCACCGAGGACGGATTGTTGCCGGCGGAGCTCCGTGGCGACGCGTGCGAGAACATCCGCGGCGTCGCCGAGCTGCGTAGCGGAGGCGGAGGGCAACCGCTCGTGAAGTGCGTCGAGAACGGTGTCGAGTCGCTCTTCCGGCGTCGTCAACGCCAAGCCGAGGCGGTCGGCCTCTCCTAACAACGTGCACAGGTCCTTCATAGTGCAGCAACGGAGCCCTGCCGGGTTGTCGAGAACGAGCGCCTCGATGGCTGTCTTCCATCGCTCCGCGTGCCACCGTGGGTCGGCCGTGTCGCGGGGGGGATCCAGGGTGGGCGGCTCGCCGCCAACGGGAGGCGGCAGCAGCGGCGCCGACCAGCCAGGTACGGCGAAGTAGGGACCGTGTCGTGCGATCACGACGTCGTGCCAGCGGGCCCACGCTCGATCGGCCGCCGTCGCGGATCGCAGCATCGTCGCCAGATCCATTAGGGATGTCCTCGGCAGCCGCTGCGGCGACGTCAGCAGCGACCACAGGCGTCGGAGCAGAGTGGTCGGTGCCGCGAGCGCTGCCGAGGAGGGCGGCGCCACGGGGGCCGAGGAGGCGTCGCCACACCGGGTGGCGCCCGTTTCGATGCGGCCGGCGTCACGTGCCTCGTCGGCCACTGTGGTGACCACGCGATCCGAAATCCAAGCAAAGCCGGCCAGACAACACTGCATTTTAAGCGACGCGGAGGAAGCGTTGCCTTCGATGTCTTCGATGAGGGACGCGTCTGCACTGAACAGCGTGGAAAGCCAGTCGACTAGGGTGGAACCATCTTTTGGGGAGACAGGCCACTTCGTCACCAGCATGACCAGCTGGCGTAGAAGCAACAGGAATTCATCGTCGCCCTCGGACCACCGCTCGCCAGAGGATGCCACGCTGGCGATGACCGCCGCCACCTGTGACGAATCGCGGCAACACGACATGGCCTGCTGCACGCGTCGCCGCCACCTCGCTCGACTTGCAGGTGGGGCAACGACCGGCACGGCGGTTTGGGGTCTCAGTGCGGAAGCAGCCCCCGACGTCTCATCAATGAGGACAGACGGCGCATCCGACGCACCCTCTCCTCCTCTTCCTCCTCCTCCTCCTCCCGTGTGTGGTTGTAGGGAAGGGGGCACGGCTAGCCACCCTTGCAGGATCAGGTGTGAAAAGGCCCCCCGCTGCAACTTGCCGGCTGGTCCGTTGGCCGCGAGCACGAGCCCCTCGACGGAAAACTGCGGCAAGAAGTCGAGAACGTGCGACGCGAGGAGTCGCACGAGCTGCATACCAACGCGTCCCACCGTGAAGCGCGAGAGGCACCAGAGGGCGTCGGCCGTGCTCAAGGCGGAAGTCACCGGTGGGGTCAAGGCAAAGCCAATGAGGTGCGGCATCAACTCGGGCGAAAAGTCGCCGATGCTCCTAAGGAGGCGGCCGACGTCCGCGGAAGTGCGGCGCGCGTCGCCGCCGGGAAAGGCCACCGCGGCCGCCGCGTGACGTAGCGACGCCTCGAGCAAAGGGCGCAGCGCGGCGAGCACCGCGCGGTGGAATCCAGTCCTCACCGCCACGTCTCGATCCGACCCATCCGGCATCGTGGCGGCGGCGTGCAACGCGTCAATGAGGTCCACCCAGGCGGACAAGGGCAGTGCGAAGAGTCGGTCCCCGTAGGGATCCATGGGCACGTCGGCACCCCCGGGGACGCTGCGGCCTGACGTGATGACGGCGACGGCTACCCCGATGGCGAAGCTGACGTGACTTTTCGCGAATTCCGAAACAAAGGTGCAAACTTCTTGGTCACTGGCGACCAACTCGGTGAACGGCAAGTCCGTCCCACCCGTAGTGCCCCCCCGCGCGGGCGGGGTGTTGGCTTCTTGCTGCCACCGCGCTACAAAGGTCAGCCACTCTACCAACATGCCGACGCGCCCGGAGGTGCGCAGCAGCCGCACCCACCGCTTGCCCAGGAGTGCCGACCGCAGAAACGCCGCGTGCAGCCCGCCACTCTCGGAACTCCGCAGGGAGCAGAGAACGGTCATCAGCGCCCCGACGTAGTGCGAAAAGGTGGGCGCCGCGGCTAACGTGGCGGCGGCGGCGTCCAAGAAGGGTCCCATCGCCGTCGTCGTCGTGCCAATGTCGGCTCCACGCGGGACGCACAGCGAGTCGCACTTCGCCGCCAGTTGTGCCGTCGTCGCAGGCGGTGACGTCATGTTCGCAGCCATCGTCTCATCGCCGCGACACTCACCCGCGCCCGCCGTCGCCCTTCGACCAGTGGTGGTGCGAATCGATTCGATCAGAAGGTCCAAACTCGCCCGCAACAGCGGCACGGCGGTCGTCGTTTGGTGATCGTCAGGGGCCGCGGAGGATACGTCCAGGCGGGGCCGATCTGTGGCGGTGCTGAGCCGGCTCCTCACGTAGAGCACGTGTCGCTTGGCTTCATTCGTCATCAGCAGGGACTCTCGTTGCCAGCGCGAGAGATGTGTGAGCACGACGTCGCTTAATACGCGACGCGCCGCTCGGACGGCGTCATGCCGCCGGAGGGGGCGCATGATGCTTGAAGAACAGCAGGACGCGGGCAACGCGAACCGCGAGATGCAGATCATGACCTCCGCGGACGTGCTGCCTTGAACTTGTGAGAGTGGGTCTAGGAAAGTCCCTGACGATGTTTGGGGTAGGCCGTGCGATACAATCGACGCAAGCCCATCGAGCACGTCGTCACTCAGCTGGGAGTCGGTGGTAAGAAGCACGGATGCCGCCGAGGCGCCTGCGATGCGGCTGGCGACCTCGGAAGGCGTCGTACGCGTACGCACGACGGGCTCTTCGCGCTGCAGCGCCTGTAGGTAAGCCACCAGAGGCGGTAGTACGGCCCGAATCGCCGCAGCGACGCAACAATGGCTCGACTCCCGTTCGACGGACCTTGGGCGCCGCTCTTCGCAGTCCGGCAGGGCTCGCTGGTGGTCGTGCCGCAACACGGCATCGGAATCGGCGGGCGCCGACGAACCGCAGAGGGTCGGTGCGGCCGCGGTAGCATACGACGCCTCTGCAAGGCACATCATTAACGCTGTCGCCTCGCCCCGCGTCAGTCCGAGGGACGGAGGCTCACTTGGAACCGGTGACGCGGCCAAGGCAGCGCAAAGCAGTGTCACGGCCGGGCTCTCTGCGCCCCACGGGAACACGTCCTTCAGGAACCTCAGTGTTGCAACCGCGGGCACGCCGCACCACAGAGGGGGCCCACCCACGGCCTCTGGGGCCGCGGTGCCGCTTGTGCCCTCCAGCAACCCACTGCGTGACAAGAGCACCGCGTCCAGAAGGGCGATCACCTCGAACGGTTTTACGGCGTGCGCGGCTTCGGGCCGGTGGGTATCGGTGCCCAGCACGACGCGCCAGGTTTCACGGTGAACGACATTCGCCACGGAGTGCAGAAGACACTCGTCGAACAGACTTGGGCAGTAAAGGAGAGCGGGGTGATGCGGAGAGCCGCGGGCGGTTCGCCCCGGCGAGGGCGACGGCGGAGGGAGGCGGCCGCCGTTGCAGCCGATGCAGGGCATCGCGACGACGACGGGTGGGGGCATGCGGAGGATGCTCAGCAGGCCGCGGACGACCATCACAATCTCTTTGGGAGTCAACGACGGCAACGCGGTCAGCAGCATGCTGCGCAAGGACGCCCGCCGGCGGGTGCGCTGTGGCGACGGCGGCGCGATGGCGTAGCGTGGTGGACCCGCTGCATCGTGGGCCTCGGCGTCTTCTGCCTGTGGCAGCGGGACGAGCGCGGCGTCGTCCGCCGTAGGATCCCGCTGTGAATTGTAGTAGTATTGCTGGTCGACGAGGAACAGCACCTCCGCGTGGACGGACGCCAGTGCGTCTGCGTCAACCTCCTCGCCCGCACCCCGCAGGCGTCCTTCCTCACACATTTGTTGAACCCTTGTCCACAGCTTCGCCAGCCCAGACACCAGCACGACACGATCTCCGAGGGTGGAGAAGCGCGCCACGACGGCGAGACGCTCTAACAGTACGGGCATCACCGTCGCCACGAGCACCGCGACCGTGAGGGGCGGCGGGCGCTCCCTCTCCCTTGACCCTGCGGACAAGGACGATTGGCCACCATCGCTCGGCGCAAGCGTGCCCCCCTCCAGCAGATCATCGGCCAGCAACGAGACGAACCGGCCGACGTGAAAGCTGCGCATCGCCTGGATGCGGACATGGAGGGCCGCGCGGCTCCGAAGAGAGGTCGCCGTAGGGGACGGAGGTCGCGGCCGCCGTTCGGACGCTGCGAGGGGGGTATGAGGCGCGGCCGGATCCGACGCCGCGGGTGACGCGTCGCCTTTGGGATCGACGATGCCAGCGGTGGAGTTCTCGACGAGGATCAACAGACACCGGCGGCGGACGCTGACAGCGGCCCACTGAATGCCGGCGAACACCGTCGTGGTGGTCGTCCCCGCCGCTGCTGTGAGTCGTGAAGGCTGCTGTAGAACAAAGGTGCCGACAAAGCGCATGGCTGTCGATGCCAAATGTGCGAGCGTTAAGATCGTGTCGAGATGAAACGTTTCGACGCCGAAGTCGCCGCCCGTGCGGACGAGCTCGTCCGCGGTGCGAAGGACTCTGTGCAGGGCAGCCGCCGTTGCCACGAGGATGGGGCCCGGTTTGAGGGAAGGGGGCAGCGAGGAGCCCTCCTGCCCTTCCTGCCCCTCCAAACCGCCCCAGGCCGCTGTGTCCGAGGAGATCAGCCGATAGCACTTCAGCCACGATTCCAGCCCGTGCGCGATGACGGCAAGGTCCGTGGGTCGGCATCGAGTTAACGGCGAGCATTCTTCAACCCCAATCGGTTCGCCATCCGCGGCCGTCGCTTGTGCGGTGGTACGGAAATAGTATTCCTGCGTTGCGTCACACAGGTCCCAGAGCTGGCGTCCCACGGTCGATCGGATGAACGACGGCCCCGCGCGTCCATAGACGGTCAACTGCGACAGCAGAAGCGCCCGGACGGCGGCAAAGATAGACGCGGTGACGTGTGGGGGCAGCCGCCGCGGCGCGGCCTCCGATGGACCGACGACGCGGCTAGAGAGGTGATGGGCGAGCAACTCACCCACGGCCGACTGCAACGCGACGTGGTCGTGGACGCGAAGTTCGAGAATGGGGGCCGCTGTCACAATCGCGACGGCGGAGTCCAGACAGAGCCACGACGCGGCCGCGGAACCGCACGGAAGGCGAACCACGTAGTTCTGAGCGGTCCGCTTCACCCGGCGCTGTGCGTCGGCCCGTCCCCGTTCGATGCGGAGGGCTTCGCGGAACCGCTGAAGGTCGTTAATAACCGTTTCGGGTTGCCATCCCTCGAGGGTGTCGCCCCTGTCGCCATCCTCCCCTCCTATCGTCGGCGGGAGGAGGGCCAGCGCCGCCTCACTGATGGCGGTGTCGGCCGATTCCGCCGCCGGGACGCCTAAAAACCGCTCGTCGGGGTGGCATGTCGGAGGTGGTAGTGGGACACGCCGATCGCGGCGATTTTCCAAGACATCGTCGCCCGACGGGCCGTGAACGTCACCGGAAAGGGGAGCGAGGTCGAGGTCGAGGTCGGCTTCCTCTTCGCGACTTGAATCATGTCCGGTACCCAGATTGCACGTGTCAGCACTGCCCACAGCAATTGCTGCGAGGGTGCCGGCGTAACGTCGAGGTGCGGCCAGCGGTACCGTCGGCACCGACGGCCGAACGCCGCTACCACTTCGGGATGCGATGTTGGCCGCCGCCCAATCTAAACTGCGGTAGACACCGTGGCGTCGAAGCAGCCACCCAATGCGCATTTCGAAACTCAAGAGAAAGAGGTTTAGCTGTTTCACGACGTTGATTTTCGCTCAGAGATCATGGTGCCCGAAGTTCTCTGGCGGAATGTGTGAAACCACAAACTTAAGAGAGAACACTACGACGAACAACGACGATCGGAAGTGTGCAACCGGGGGCCGCCCCTGACGACGTCGCCCCTCCGCTAGAGGCGCCTATGTGCATGCGAGTAGCCGTGCGACCGACCGTTGCTGCGTTACGACATGCAAAGCCATTTCTCGCAAGCTGCGTAAACCGAGAAGACCACCGCGTTTGCCGGGGCAGCGCGGACGACTGTGGTGGTCCAACCTCGCCGTACAGTGCCGGCACGCCGCCCTCTCTGACGATGCCCCCGGCCAATGGCCCAAGCGGAGGTGGTCGGTAGTGCTTGGGCCGACGTCTGCCACTGCGCGGTTTGCATGCGCGTCTTGATGGTATCCGCCGGATACAACACCGACCAGTACATGACACCGGCGGCTGCGCCGGATAGGGCGTTCTGCCACAGCACGCGGCGCGCCTCATCTGGCTGAAGCCACGCCGAAGCAGCGTGGAACGTCGCGAACCACGCCGCGTTGCCGCACACCTCGCGACCCATCGTCGGCAGGAACCCTGAGTAAACGCGCCGAAGGACAACAATCACCTTTGGAGAGCCAGCGGTCTCTGTTGGCGACTGCCAAACCGCTCTCAAGCATTGCGCGATCGTCGGGTCGACTCGGGTCTGCACCCGGCACTTGACGTACTCGGCGGGGGTCAGTATCAAGCAGGTGAACGGGCCCGACACCGCGCCACACAGTGTGACGGCCGCAAGCGTGAGGGGCCGGTCGTCACTGGCCCCGGCGGCAGCCGACACCTTCGCCGCGAAGTGCGCCCCGTCGGAGGCGCTGTCGGGGGCGACAGGATCGACCCAGCCCTTGGAGCGGCAGTATCCGCTCGCCGCGCCGAACGTCGCGAAGGCGCGGCGTTTTCCAGGGCGCCGCCGGCGACGGGTGCCGCGAGGCCCCGGAACAAGCCTCGCACGCCGGAAGTCCGGACGATCGACGTGGCGCAGTGAACGGGGCCGTGGAAGGGGACGCGCGCGTGCTACATTTGCACTTTGACAGTGTCCAGCGGCTGCTCGACGAACTTTGCGCAAAAACCTCCAGCGAAGCCACACAGAAACCGCGTCGCCGCTGTCGGGGCGATGGCTGCGTCGAGGGCATCCGGTTGCAGAGAGGCTGCCTCCATCATGGGGTGGTGTCACTCGGTAGTTCTCCCAATGTGGCCCAAATCTGACTGGGGGAATGGCACACAGTCCATTTGAGGGCGTTACGACGGCAATACTCTTTGAAATTCGTTTGGGGAAGAGTTTTTGTTCAGTTACGATGAGACGTCGTCCGGTCGTGAACTCCTTTCCGTTGCTGGCCGAGGATCCACTTTTCACAAGCATTGTACACCGAAAAGATGACGGCGTTGGCGGGCGCGGCTCGCATCACCGTTGTCGTCCAGCCACGGTACAACGCCCTGATGCCGCCCTCCCGCACGATGTCTCGGCCCACCGACAGAATAGTTGGCTTCCCGCGACGACCGACCTCCGCTGCCCCACTGCACGGCTTACTGGCGGTTTGCATGCGCGTCTTGATGGTGTCCGCCGGATAGAGCACCGACCAGTACATGACACCGGCGGCTGCGCCGGAAAGGGCGTTTTGCCACAGTACGCGGCGCGCTTCATCTGGCTGCAGAAAAGAAGACACGACTCGGAACGTTGCGAACCACGCCGCGTTGCCGCATACCTCTCGACCCATCGTCGGCAGGAATCCCGAGTAAAAGCGCCGGAGGACGGCGATCGGTCTCGACCGCTGAAGTCGGTCGCGAGCACCCCCATGTTCGGTGGGGGCATGCCACGCTCGCCTCAAGCATTCGGCGATGGTGGGGTCGACTCCCGTTTGCACCCGGCACTTGACGTACTCCACCGGTGTTAGAATCAAACACGTAAAAAGCCCCGCGAAGCCGCCACAAAAGGCCACGGCGGTCAAGGCAAGGGGCGGCGGTGGGCCCTCGTCGCTGCCAATCCGCGTGGCGGCGTCGTCGTGAGCTAGTAGTACCCTCGGCGGTTCCGTCCACCCCCTGCTGCGGCAATAGTTCCCGGCGGCGCCGAAGGTGGCGAAGGCAACAGCGTTTTCCAGCGCCGCGCCGCCAACGGGTGCGCCCAATCCCCGGTACAGTCCGCGAACGCCTGATTGCCGCACGATGGTGGCGGCGCAGTCAAGCGGGCTGCGGAAAGGGGTCGCCGCAAACTGCATACGCACTTTCACCGTGTCGAGCGGGTGCTCCACAAACTTCGCGCAGAAGCCTCCAGCGAATCCACACAAAAACTGGGTTGCCGCGGTCGGATCGCGACGCGGGGCGTCCTGGGCCATAGGGTTATCAAGGATCGGCAAGGGCCCCTTCTTCTTAACTTTTGTTCCATCATTTTTTCATCCTTGACCCAACGAGACACGCAGCAAAATTGCGAAATGACCCACAGTACAGATTCGCAGACGACCACATGAGGGGGAGAAGAGAACGTTTGCTAATACTCTCCCGCCGCTCGCGGTCGGCGACGGTTGGGGTCGCCACCTCTCATTTGGAAGCGCGAGGCACCCTCGACGCCCGTCACGCCGCTGAAGTACTGCGCCGCGGCCACGTAGTGTTGCCGCTCTTGGCACTCCTTGATCGTGTGCGACTCGTCCGCGCAAATGAAGCACCCGCGCGGCCGGCCCTCCGTGCTGAAGACGGAACGTTCCCCTGGCTCCTGCACTTGCTGCGTCGCCTGAAAAATCCTCCCGTACATGCCGCCGGGGCAGGTGCGCGGCTGGTGGCCAGGGTCAAGACACTTAAAGCACACGGTGCCAGGGTGGAAGTCAGGGTTGTCTCGGTTTTCCAGCGTCAGCTTGCGGCAAATGCGCAGCGACACACTCCCGCGGTCGTAGAGCTGCTGCACGGGGTGGGCCAACGGGCACTTCACGCCGTAAGGGCAAAAACCGGCGAGGTAAGCAGGGCAGCACGAATCCCGCTTGACATGCCGCAGGTGACAAGAAGGACCTAGCGGACAGAAACCCCGCTCGAACGCCGCGCAGCGGGGCACTTTGTCCTCGGGGTTGGTATGCTTGAAGTGGCATTCGGCGTTCGTGCATTCCCCGAGACGCGCGAAGAAGGCACACTCCGGGATGAGCCTCTCGTCGTACTCGTGCAGGAAGAGGCAGTCCGGGCCGTTGGCGCAGCCCCCGCGGAGCCAATAGCGGCACACTTCCTGCTGCATGTAGCGAAGCGCGGTGATGACGTGTCGCTCAGGGCAGGCCGCGCCGTTCCGGCACACGCCAGCCTGAAAGTTTTGGCAGACTTCTTGTCTTTTTTTCGGGGGCGCGACATCAGCTGGCATTTCGAGCGTGAAGGCCAACGTGATATCTTTTCCTTCGTCCCTGAGCATCGAAAGGCTCTATTTCGTCGATTTGTTGCGGAGAACGCCGGATGAGAGTAAAAAAAAGAGGGTATTATTGCTGCCTGGTTGGCACCTTGCGGCACCGTTTCGTGAAAGTGCGGGCGATTCAACAAACACCGACATGTGACGCGATCCGCACCGCTTCAAGGGGGGGGGGGGGGGG
>ERZ1292633.3787-Hain-H41-02um-R1-3787-length-14432-cov-5_pt1 | contig 14432 bp, 13 predicted proteins | sample MGYA00564406_ERZ1292633 | MGnify/ENA primary metagenome ERZ1292633 (study PRJEB36523, sample SAMEA6512639) | groundwater metagenome | collected 2019-01-08 | study: AquaDiva: Metagenomics assemblies of 32 groundwater samples
AATTAGGATAAATGTATTATTATCAGGCTCAGTTGGTTTTTCTTCTGCTGGTTTGGGAGCAGGTTCAACAATAGTTACATTAGTTTCATTGGTAATATTAATTTGCGGTGGCGGTGGGATTATTTCTTCTTCGGTATAGTCATATGCACTTCGATTTGAACAATTTCCAAGGACTTTGAGTCTCTGCAATACAGAATTAGTGCGCTGTGTTCCCAAGCGTTTGAATCTTTCTCTTTTTTGTTCTTGATTTTTATCCATAATATAGATAGTAATACTTATTTAGTAAATAGACATAACATTTATAAGGGTACTCCATCCTTACGCAGATGTCAATATCCTTATCTGTGGATAACTACTTAAATTAAAAATGCCCTATGAATTAATGTTCGTAGGACAAAAAATTATACCTCTAAACAAAACTATAAGGCGACGACTCGAACTTCGCCACTGCGGACGTTATTTTAATTAACCGCCAGTTGTTTAATTAATCGTGATTTTTCTATGCGTGGCCACCAATATTTGAAATAAATTAATTTGTTTTTACCCTCTTTTTCTCCGTTACCCGAAAACCTAAATATTTTCCAAGCATTAGACGCGTGATAGCGTCCGTGGCCGGAATGGCGCCGTAAATAATCATTGTAACCGGCAGGAAAAACCACTGAAGAAGCATAGAAAAATATTTGGAAAATTTATATTTGCTTGGCCTGGGCGGCAACAAAAGAATGCTTAAAATAGCAGCCACTAAAAGACCGACAATCGTGATATTTATCAACTTTTCTAAGACAAATGGAGCGTTTTGAATAATGGCTTCTGATTTTTCTTGAAAACGAGCAAAAATAAAGGGCAAATAACCTATAAAAGTAATAATAATCGGCATAGTTGCCCAAGAGCAAGATCCTTCAAATTGTGTCCATAACGGGCCGATCTTTTTTATCCACGGCATTTTTTTATTGCGGATAAAATACCAAAGCATATAAGGCACGTTTTCTACGCCATAGCCCCACCTTAACATTTGTTTGTATTGTTCAACTAAGCTCTTTTTGAGATTTCCGGCGTAGACAGTATCCATTGAAACTGGAAGGTACATCGGTATTACTTGATAATTTCCGTTATAATGGTTATAACATTGTAAATAAATTCTTGAATCGTCGCTTACCACATCGCGATCCCAAAACCCGACATCAATTAAGGCCTTAAAAGACATACTGTGCGAAGAAAACGTGAATAATAATTCTTTTCTCGCCATTTCCGTTAAAAGCCAAAAGGTGGTGCCGCGAGCGACTACGCGCATTAAAAATGGAGATTCCCAGATGTTATTGTTAAAGATCGCTATAGGCTGGAAACTGCAACGCGCGGGATTTGGAACGGTTAAAAAAAGATACGTCAAATAACTAAAATATTGTTGATGAATTACGCTGTCCACATCAAAACACGAAGAAACAATATTTTCATAAGGAATTTTTAATTCCTCATCAATAATTTTTTTAACAATTTCGCCCGCGTAAGAAGCATTTGACGCTTTGCCTGATATTTCATTCGGCAAATTTTTAGGATGAACGGTATAAATAAACTTGAAAAAATTATTTTTGAATTTTTCTTCCGCTTCTTTCGCGATACTTAAAAAATTTTCTTTATCCCGCTCTTCACCGGCTAAAACAACAATTATCCTGTCGGCCGAAAAAGCATTATTGCTGATGGCGGTTAAAGTCCCAAAAATGATTTCTCTCCCCTCTTTATAAGTCGGCAAAAAAACTACGTGATATATTTTTTCCCATCCAGCGATTTTTTGGCATTTATCCAGCCAGTTAATTCTTTTGGTTTTTTCCATCTTTCGCCAAGAAAAAAACAAAAAAATCAGTTTATAAGAGATTCTGATCATCCACCAAATAACAAAAATAATTATAAAATAAACGCCGCCCAGCGGAAAAAATATTGATAGCGCTAAACAAAAAATAAATATTCCCCAAATTACAAAACCAGGGACCATCTCTAAGAAACGATAAGTTTTATTTTGGGGCTTCATTCCGGGTAGTTTATGTTTTTTTAAGAAATTTTAATAGTTTTTCCAGCGGCCAGGCGTTAATTACGTCTTTGGCTTCTATCCAGCCTCGTCGCGCGGTCATAACGCCATAACGCATATTTTTCAGTTCTATTTTCGCGTGGGCATCGGTATTAATGACGATTTTTAATCCCATTTTTTTGGCCAATTTTAAATTGACGTCATTCAAATCCAGGCGGTTCCAGTAGGCATTTAATTCAAGAATCTTATTTAATTTTTTAGCTTCCGATATAACCTTTTCTATATCAACATTATAGGGCATGCGTTTGTTGATGATTCGCCCGGTCGGGTGAGCCAAAATTTTAACGTAAGGATTTCTAATAGCCTTAATGATGCGTTCGGTCATAATTTCCGTGGGCTGTTTAAAGCCAGTGTGGATTGCCGCGATAACGACATCCAGTTTTTTTAAAATTTCATTTGGCAGATCAAGCTGGCCATTGGCTTTAATATCAACTTCCATACCCTTAAGAATTCTGAAATTTCTTAATTTTTTATTTAAGCGATCTATCTTTTTAATTTGTTCCAAGACTCTTTTGGCATCTAATCCGTGGGTTACGCCGACGCTCGGCGTATGATCGGTAATAGCCAGATATTTATAGCCCATAACTTTTTGGGCGTAAGCAACAAGTTCTTCGATTGAATCAGCGCCATCCGATGCCTCGCTATGGCAATGCAAATCACCTTTAATATCTTTGTCTTCAATGAGACGCGGTAATTTATTTTGTTTAGCTAGTTCTATTTCTCCCTCATCTTCTCTAATTTCGGGTGGTATATAAGGCAAGCCGACGGATTTAAAAACATTGACTTCCTCAGCGCCGGTCAAAAATTTAAATTTGTCGGATTTCTCTTTTTTGAAAACTCCGTATTCATTGATTTTAAGATTCCGCGCCTGTCCTAATTTTCTGATATGAATATTGTGCGCTTTAGAGCCGGTAAAATAATTCATAGCCGCGCCGAAACTTTCCGGTTTAATCACACGAAGATCGGCTTCAATCCCCTGTTTTAGAACAACATTAGCTTTGGTGGGACCGCTCGCTTTAATTTGTTTAATCGCCGGCAGATGAACGAAACTATTAATGGTTTTCTCGGGATGAGCGGAAATGGCCAAAAGATCAAGATCGCCTATGGTTTCTCTCCTCCGGCGAATGCTGCCGCAGATTTCTACTCTTTTTACGCCAGGAATGTTTTTAATCTTCTCGGCAAGCTCTTCGGCAATCGGCAAAGCAATGCCTAAAGGCAATCGTTCGCTGAATTTTTTATATTGCTCGATGCCTTGCAGAATATTGATTTCGCTTTTTTCGCCCCACCCTTTAAATTTTAAAAGCCTATGAGATTTGATTAATTTAATTAAATCATTAATGGAATCGATGTGGAGTTTTTTATATAAAAATTTAACTTTTTTTGGACCTAGTCCCTCAATTGATAATAATTCTAATACGCTTTTTGGCGCTTTTTGCTCCAAGGCTTCAATCTCTTTGGAGCGGCCGGTTGTTATTAATTCTTCAATCTTTTCTTTAAGCCCCCTTCCGATACCCGGAATCTCGGTTAATTTATTCTGTTTATAAAGTTCGTTAATATCTTCGGGAAGAGACTCAATTGTTCGCGCGGCTCGACGATAAGCATTAACCCGAAATTGATTCTGTCCCAAAATTTCCAGAATATCAGCTACCTCATAAAATTTTTGCGCGATTTCTCTGTTATTCATTTATGGTTTAACACCCTTTATTATTTAAGTATTTTTTTCTTTGTAGTAGATCGCGTCCTTAAATCTTAAATCAAGATATTCTAACTCCGATCTATCTTCAATATATTTGGTTAATCCTTCTTGTAGTTTATAAATTTGATAATTAAGAGTAGAGTCGCCCAATAAGTATATTTGCCAATCTTCATTGGTTGTTATTTTGATCTGTAAAATATTATTACGATAATCAATTTGAGCAATTTTAATTTTTATTCCCGGATTAACCGACAAGGCGTTGATCTTATTGATTAGTTGCGACATTAAGTCAAAAAAATTTTTATTGAGCGGCAAAACGGTATGATCAATAATGATCGGCAAGGATGTGGTTTGGGGTGTTTGGTGAAGCGCCGCGAATCCGATTACCGGGTCCAGGCAATAAGAAAAATCGCCGTAAGGTTGAAGTATCGCCATTGGTTGGATTTCCCAATATTTAACAACTAAGCGGTGAGGAAAGCGTCTAATGATTTTTATTTTTTGAAATGATTGTTGTTTTAATATTTCTTTTTTAATTTTATATTCTTTAATGGCTAAAAGGCTATTTTTACCGGAAAAGAACGAATCTTTTCGCGTTCGCAGCTCTTCTGCTAAATCAAGCAAGTTTTTTTCATCGACGGGAACAATACTTTGGTCGTATTTTACGCCTTCAATGGAAATATCTTGAACGTCAAAATAATTATTTTTAATCAATAACCAAATAAATCCGGCCATTAATATTATAAAAATAATCAATAAAATTATTAAAATCTTATTTATTTTTCTTTTTCTCGCGTCTTGAGCAACCGGCATTTCTTGCCTAACCGCCCGTCGACGGTCTAAAGAATCATTTTTTTTCTTAAAAAGAGGCATAGTTATTTGGTGATATTCGGCTGTTGGTTATAAAATGGATAAATTATCTTATAGGACGCTTTTCTGTTGCTTTGTTTTTTTAAAAGTTTCAATCCATTTTTAATTAGCAGAAGATTGTCTTTGTCGGTTTCGTTCGCCAGGCCCACAATCGGAATTTTTAAATTATGAGCTATGAGATTGACCGTGGTTAGGGCAATTCTTATGGAAGTAAAAGAGCCGGGACCATTTATTACAATAATTCCTTTAAGCGCTGTAATATTTCTGTTTTCTGTTTTAAGCAAATTTTCTATTAAATTAAGCAGATCTCGGCGATAAATATTATCCCCTGCCGGATGTAATTTTCCAATAATCTTTTGGCTGTTTCCCTCGGGATTTTCAACAAGAGCCAAATAAACATCGTTTTTTACCGCGTTAATAAATAAAATCATTATTGGTTGCTAAAATTGATAAATTAGGGTACAATCATTTTATCTAAAATCAACTCAAAAATCAATCCCGACGTTAAGAAGTCGGGACTCCGACCAAAGCGTCGGAGAAGTCAACCGCGTCGGAGAAGTCAAAATTTCACCCCGTTAAATAATCCCGACGCAGTCGGGATTGCCGCAAAGCGGCATTTAACGGGGCAAGTAATTCATAATTCTAACTATGCCACTAAAAATTCAAACAGGCATCATCAACTACGAGCCGAAAACCGACGGTTTATTGTTTTCGTTTGCCGCCATGAGCAACGAACAAGATCGAGAATTACTCAATGTTATGGGGCGCTTAGGTATGATTTGGAAGGTTAAAATTTCGGAAAACTTTGAGTCGGAAAAAACAGAATTAAATAAGAATTTTTCTGCTGAATTCAACGAATTTATCACCAGCAGTTATTACGACCCGACTAAATTAGAAGATTTTGAGATTAATAAAAATTTTGAGGAATTATTAGAAAAGATTAATCAATGGCTCAAAATAAAGAGAATCAACAATGTCCGCCTTGAAGAATTTATAGAAGCCCTGAATGTAACTATTTTTGTTTTTTTAAATCAAGAGATTAATTTCTCGCAAATCGGATTTAATCGTCATTTTTTAATCAGGCCGTCGGAAGAAGCGGTTGAATTATCGCAGGCCAACAAAAAGAAAATTGTCCCGTTTGCGCAGAACAAATTTTCTAATGTGATAAACGGCGATCTTGAGCAAGACAACCTTTTGATCTTATTCACCGAAGAATTTATCAAATATTATGATTATAATAAATTAAGCGATTTATTAACAGAAGGAATATCATTAAAAGAAGTTTTGTCGAAAATAAAAAAATCTGTGTCTGAAAAGAAATACGAAGAACCATTTAGCTTGATACTGTTAAAATTATCAAGCGACGATGAATATGTTCATCAACCTGCCGAAGAAGAGCCGGAACCAGAAAAAGAAAATATCAACAGAGCTAAAAATACTAGTGAAAAAATTAACAAACAAGAAACGATTGTTGAGCCGGAGAAGGATGAGACAATTAAAGAAATCCAAGACAATAAAGATAAAAGCGAAGAACAAGTTCAAGAAAGTACTGCCATTGAATCTAAAAATAAATCAGGAAAAGCAACAGAAATTAAAAATGAAACAGAGGCGCAAATTCCTGAAGAAAAGATTGAAGAGAAAGAGCCCGATAAAACCTCAACCACAGATGAAAAAATTAAAAATTTATTCGTTGAAGAAGAAAAAAATACGGATAATGTTTTTGCAAACACAAATGAAGTAGAAAAACCAAAAAAGACCTTGTTCGTTAATTTAATTAAAGGATTTTTTAGATTAATAAAATTTATCATTCGTCTTATTGGGCGAGGCATTAAACTGTTGTTGAACTTTTTAACTAAAATTCTATTTATCCAAAGCGCTTGTCATAAATTTAAAAAATTAACATTACAGCAGAAACTCGCGGTTATTTTTTCTTTTATCTTGGGCTTGGCGTTTATAGGAGGTTTATTTTACAACATTAAACTTAATTATCATACTAATAATAGCCGAGAATATCGCGATTTGATCAGCAATCTTGAGAATAAAGAAAAAGAAATACAACAAACCATCGCGCTTAAAGACGAAACAAAAATCGGCTCTTTGTACTCCGATTTTAGAGAACTGATCAAGAGCTTGCCGAATATGACCGAAAGCCAAAAAAATGAATATAACGCTATTCAACAACGCGTTTATAGTCAATTTAAAAGCGCCTTAAAAGAAAATAAGCCGAGTCAAGTTAAAATTTTAGCGGATTTTCAGAGCGCGCAGGCAGATTTATTGAATGCACTAATTTATACAACGAAGAAGTTGTATGTTTTAGATCAAAACACGCAAACAATCTACGCGATTGACGCTTTAGACGGACAAAAGACAGCCATTTATAAAGCTCCGGCAAATTCATCAAAAATAATAAAATTAAGACTCGCGGATCAGGATAATCTTCTAATCTTATATGACAATCAAAAACTTTCTAATATAAATCTTCTTGATAACAAGTTGATCAATTTTTCATTGGAGACAAAGAACAAAAATCTGAAAATTTCGGATCTATTTGTTTATTCTCAAAAACTATACATTTTAGACAACACCAGCGGTAAAATCTTTAAATACACTAAGACCTTAAATGGTTTTAGCCGTGAGGAGGAATGGCTGAAAGCCGCCTCTCCCGACCTAATCGGAGCGCTTAATTTTACTTCCGATGGTTCAGTTTATGTTTTGACCGCTGATAATAAAATTAAAAAATTCTATACCGGGCAGGAACAAACATTTAATTTTAAAATTACGCCTCCTTTAAGCGGTTCAAGTAATAAAATTTTAACTTTCTATGGCAATAATTATGTTTATATATTAAATCCGGAATATGAAAGAATTATTTTAGTTAACAAAGACGGAAAGGTTATTAAAATAATCGGCGATCCGGAAATTAAAAATGCGTTGGATTTTCAAGTAAATGAAAAAAATAAAAAGATTTGGATTAGCGCTAAGGACAAAATATTAGAATATGAGATTTAAAAAATTTAGAAAATAGAATCTAGCTGCTCAAAATATAGAAAATACCCCGATTTATCATCGGGGTATTTTCGTACGAAAAGAACGAATATTTTTTATTTTAACGTAACCTTGCCGCCGGCTTCTTCGATTTTCTTTTTCATTTCTTCGGCTTCTTCTTTGTTAACTCCTTCATAAACAATCTACCGAGCGGCATCAACTATGTCCTTAGATTCTTTTAAGCCGAGCTGAGTTATTTCGCGGACTGCTTTAATAACAGCAATCTTGTTTCCGCCGACCTCAGTTAATTCTATATTGAAAGAGCTCTTTTCCTCTTCTTCAGTACCCTCGTCAACGCCGGCCGCGACAGCCATTATAGGCGCTTGGGCAGAAACCCCGAAATAATCTTCTAGTGTTTTAATTAATTCAGCTAAGTCTAAGACTGGCATTTTGTCCACCATTTCAATAAAATCTTTAAATTTAGCCGGTATTGGTTTTTTTTCTTCGCTCATAATATTTTAGTTATTTAATTATTAAGCCAATGCTTCTTTTTTTGATTTTAAACTGTTTAATCCGTAAACTAAGGCAGAAATCGGCGCTTTAAGCGTCCAGACTAATTGAGTTAAAAGTTCTTGTTTAGAAGGTATTTTAGATAAATACTTAATCATTGTTTCGTCAATTAATTTTCCTTCTAATAAGCCGCCTGTGATTTTAATTTTTTCATTAGTTTTGGCAAAGGTGGCTACAATTTTAGCCGGCGTTATTTCATCGCTAAAACCAAAAACAATACCCAATCCCCCGCTCAATTTTTTAATATCAATATCTTCAAATCCCATCTTTTTCAGAGCTATATTCATTAAACTTTTTTTGGTAACTATGTATTGGCAATTTTCAGCGCTGCGCGCCGCCTTTCTCAAGACATTGATGTTTTTCACTGACAAACCGTAATAATCAACGATAACCGCGCTTTTCATTTTCTTCAGAGCACTTTCTAGCTCGTTTATAGTATTCTGTTTTTGCGTTTTTGTTTTAGCCATATTTTTTATTTATTATCCAGCGAGCGAGCGAAATGAAAATTCTATTTTCATTTCCGATTATTAATTAAAAAATCCGCGTTTTAACCGCAGATAAAGACAACAACCTCAATAGGCATAAATTAAGTCCTTTCTGGACACCTATTTTCTGCGGTTTGATTAAGTACAAACACTATACATTAATAATCAAAAGCGTCAATAGTTTATCCACAGAACTAATGAATTAAAGTGCCGATAAACTTTTTCCCTTGCAAAAATCTTTCGAAATTTTTTAAATTACATCCGTTTAAAATTACAACTTTGAGGCGAGCTCGTTGAGCTAATCGCGAAGCAATGGGGTCAAAAGGGGTATTCAAACGAGGCGTCCAATCTTTGGGAATAATTTTCCGATAATCCGACCAAGAAATTTCTTTTAATAACTTAGCCTTTGGATTTTTAGCGGGGTCGCCATCATAAACATAATTGATATTCGTTAGATTAGCCACTAATTTCGCGCCAATATTTTTAGCCCACCAAACCGCATTCTTATCCGTGGAGCAACCCGGCCGCCAACCGGAAGCAATGACAACTTTCTTATTACTTTTTATTTTATTGCGCGGATTGGCGATAACATTTTTATGGGCTATTTCACCGAAAGCTAAACGAACTAATTCGGCGTTAATCTTTGTTATTTTAATGCCCAGCCAATCTAGATCATTGTTTAAATAATTTTTATTTAATTCTTTTACTGCTAAATTATATTTTTTATTGGTATGTCCCCCACCCACCACAATAATAATGCGTTGATAATTGGGTAAAATCTGTAAAATAAACCGCTTGAATTGTTTTAAAAAGTTAATATCTATCTCGTTCGGTACGAGGATTGAACCACCCAAAGAAATAATCAGATTTTCAGTTTTTGACATAATATTTTAATTTTTATATAATGAATGAAACATTAAGATATTTAATTATATTTTTATATTCGGAGATGAAAAACTTTGAACCAAACAATGACGAGATGGTTGAGAGGATTGAAAGATCATTGGAAATAGAAGAAGAATTAGGGAGTGATCTTGGAAATTTGCCCGGCAATAAACGCGAAGAACGACGCCAAAAAGGAAAGAAGTATTCTCCTGATAGCGGCACCTTGGGGAGCCAGGCGCAGAGAATGAAAGATAATAGGTTTTATCAGGGAAGCCAACCAAAAAAGAAAATAAAGATAGAGATAAAAGGAAAATAAATTTTTCTACATTTCATTCACTGTTTCAATGCCTAAAACATCGAGGCCATTTTTTATTATCCAAGAAACAGCCATTATCAAAAATAATCTTGAACGCGAAAGTTTTTCATTATCCGTATCAAGAATTTGGTGTTTATGATAAAAAACATTGAATAACTGAGCTAATTTTATCAAATAGTTGGCTAAAATGGCGGGATTATATTCAACCATTGATTCTCTTAAAATTTTTCGGAAAATGAATAAATTTTTTACTAATTCTCTTTCTTCATTTTCTTGAAGATTGATTAAATCTATTTCTTTTATGTCTGTTTTATCAATGAAAGCTTTTCTAATAACGCTTTGAATCCTGGCATAAGCGTATAAAAGATAAGTCCCTGTAGCGCCCTCAAAGGCAATTGATTCCTGAGGATTAAACTTTATTTCTTGGGCTGGCGTAAATTTTAAGAAGAAGAATTTTAGAGCTGATAAAGCGATAACCTTGCTACGTTGCGAAAGATCGATTGGCGAAATATTCGGATTGCGCTTAAGAATTTCTCCTTTAACCAAGGACTCCATTTCCGCGACAATATCGTCAACTTCAACTACTGTCCCCTCTCTGGACTTCATTTTTCCGTTCGGCAAATTGACCATACCATAAGAAAAATGTTCGTAGTTTTTGGCCCAAGGGAAACCAAAAATTTCTAAAATTTTAAAAAGCACCTTAAAATGATAATCTTGTTCAGAGGCTACCACGTAGATTGACTTAGCTGGTTTAAAATCGTTATATTTTAACTTGGCCAAGCCGATGTCTTGAGTGACATAAACACTGGTTCCGTCGGCTCTAATCAAGATTTTTTTGCCCAGGCCATAAGATTCAAGATTAATTTCTACGGCCCCGTCTGGTAGTTTTTCGCATAAACCCTTTTTTAGCGCTTTTAAGACAATATCTTTGCCGATTTTATATATTTCACTTTCATAATAAACCTTATCAAAAGAAACATTAATTTTATGGTAAGTTTCTTCAATACCGGATATAGCCCAATGATTCATTTTTTGCCAAAGCTGAATAGTTTCTTGGTCTCCTTGCTCCCATTTTTTGAGCATTTCCTGAACTTCGCGGAACAATGAAGGATTTTCTTTAGCCTCTTGCTCAAATAAAATATAATAGTCGCCGACAAAATGATCGCCCTTTTTATTCTCCGTTTCCGGCGTTTTATTTTCTCCCCATTTTTGATAGGCTATCATTGATTTACAAATATGAATGCCTCTGTCATTGATCAGATTTAATTTAACGGATTTAATGCCATTTTTTATGAATAAATTATTCATTGCGTTGCCCAAAAGAGTGTTTCTAAGATGACCCAGATGAAGCGGTTTATTCGTATTAGGCGCCGAGAACTCAATAATGTATTTATTTTTTGGTTTTACTTTTAAGGAACTAATGTCTTGTTTTTTTTCTAAAATTTCTTTAATCACCGTGTTAATAAAGATTCCTGAATTAAACTTGAAATTTACATACGGACCGATCGCTTTAGCAGATTCAATAAGACCATCCGCTTTAAGTTTTTCGGTAATTTTGTCAGCGATGACATTCGACGGTTCATTTAAAATTTTTGCCAAAGAGAAACAAGCCAAAGATAAATCCCCCATTTCTTCGCTTGGCGGCAGATTAAATTCAAAAATAAAATCTTTAGGAATATCCTTAAAGTTTTTAAATATTAAATCTTCAATTTTATTTTCCAGTTTGTCCATGCCCGACATAAAATAAATACCATTAATTTTTTGCTGAAAGCGTCTTCAAAATGGCCGCGCCAAATTCTTCGGAAGCTTGCGGGCCATTCGCCGTGATAATATTTCCGCTAATTACCACTGCTTTATCAATAAAAATTGCTCCCCAATTAGTCAAATATTCAATCATCGTTTCTTTATCAAATGGGTCTGTCCAAATGGTGGCATTCTGTCCCTTAAGAACGCCTGCGTTGGCCAAGATAGCCGGGGCAATACAGATGGCGCCCAAAACCTTATTTTTATTTATTGTTGTTTTAGCCACTTGATGAGCGGTAGAATCACTAAAAAAATCTTGCGCGCCGGGACCGCCGATAAAAATAACCGCGTCGTATTCGTCAACATTCAGATCGTCTAATGTTTTTTCTATATTAACCGTTAAGTTGCCATTTTTGCTTTGCGCCTTTCCTAATTTAGAAGAGAAAACATCTACTTTGGCGCCGGAATTTTCCAAAATATTTTTTGTTATTGAATATTCTTGATCTTGAAAACCTTGAAAAGCAATAATTTCGGCGACCTGGTAAGATTTTTTTGTCATATTTTTGTTGATTAGCTTATTGTTGGCAACACAGCCGGAAAAAATAAATGAAATCAAAAATAAAAATATTAATAATTTAATTTTTTTCATTTTCATTGCTCGGATTAATCAATTTAATTTGATCTAATGGGAAATCTACCAATCCTTTATCTTCTAATTCAACAGTAATAATCTGTTTTAAAATCTGTCTACTCACAACGCGCCCCTTCCCTTTAATAGTATCAACAATACTATTAATCGACGGCATCTTGTCTATAATTTCTTTATATTGATCCTCTTCGTACAATAGACAACATTTTAATCTTCCACAAACGCCGGACAAACGATCAATCCCGCGATGCGCGATTTGTTGATCAAAAATCAGCTCGGTGCCGACATTGCCCAGTTTTTTTAAAAAACTGAAACAACATAATGAGTTACCACAGGGACCCATATCTCCTTTTAGCTCTAATTCCTGCCTTTTGCCTAATTGGCGAAGGCGAATGGATTTATGAAATTCTTTAGCTAAATCTCTAACCAGATTGCGAAAATCAACGCGACTATTGGCCGTGAAAGCAAATGTTATCCGTCCACCGTCATAAGAAACCATCACGTCTACCAGTTTCATCTGCAATTTGTATTTTTTAATCAAAGAGTCGCATTTTTCTAATAATTCATTTTTTGATTCGAACTTTTTTTGGTTTTTTTCAAGATCTTCGACTGAAGCTTTATGAAGTACAAATTTTAATTCATTGTCTTCTTCGGCCAAACTGTCATTTTCCTTCCGGGGGTCTACTAATAAAATTGTCTCATCTTCTCCGCGATCTTCTATCTTAACAATTCTTAAAAGATCAATGCCGCGGCCGATCTTGGCAATAATAAAATCATCAACGGAAAAATCGTTTATGCCTATCGGCTTACCGCCGGAAAATTTGGTAAATTCTTGAATTTTATCCCACGGCGCTAATTGAGCCAGAAGAACAATCATTGGTTCATGTTTAATTGATTGAATCTCTAACCCCGTTAGAAAATCAAAGATTTCTAACGGGGCGAGCGGTGTTTACGACAAAGAATAACGCGTAAATCTTTGAATTTTAATATTTTCACCAATGGCGGCGATCTTGCCTGTTAATAATTGTTCAATAGTGATGGTTTGGTCTTTAATGAATATCTGTTTTAATAAGCAAGTTTCGGAGAAAAATTTTTCCAATTTACCGTCAATAATTTTTTCTTTAACTTCTTCCGGTTTTTTGTCATTTTTTAATTCTTCGCGGTAAATTCTTTTTTCTTGTTCAACAATTTCTATCGGCGCTTCGCCGGGAGAAACCCAAGAAGGATTACTAGCGGCAATTTGCATAGCAATATCATGAACAAAATTTTTAAAATCATCGGTGCGGGCGACAAAATCAGTTTCGCATAAAACTTCAACCAGGACTCCGAGTTTTTGATTAGAATGGACATAAACCCCAACCACGCCTTCTTTTGTAGGGCGAGCTTGCTTATTAAAGGCAATCTTTTGTCCTTTTTTTCTTAAAATTTCTAAAGCTTGACTTAAATTATTGTTTGCTTCTTTCAAAGCTTCTTTGCAGTTATTAATACCGGCCCCGCTCAATTCTCTCAGTTCTTTTATTTTTTGAGTGTCCAATTGTTGACTCATATTTATATAAAAAGTATTTATTTAATTAAACTTTTGTTCTTTTCTTCAAAGCGTCTTGAATAATGCCGGACAAATAATTGGTTATTAATTCAATGGTTTTAATAGAATCATCGTTTGCCGCAATGGGATAATCAACAAAATCAGGATTCGCATTAGTGTCTACAACGCCAACCATAGAAACTTTAGCGCACTTCGCTTCTTTTATAGTCGTCGATTCTTTTTTAATATCAATAATAAAAATTACTTGCGGCAAGCGTTCAAGGTTTCTCAAACCCCCAACAGTTTTTTGCAATTTTTGCAGCAATTTTTCTTTTAACAATCTTTCTTTTTTGGTGTATTTAGCGTCCCACTCGCCAGACTCTTTTTCCCTTTCCAATTTTTTCATTTTATTTATCGTATTAGAAATGGCCGAAAAATTGGTTAATGTGCCGCCTAGCCATCTTTCAATGACAAAGGGCATATCAGTGGCAACAGCAAGTTTTTTAATAGCTTCGCGCGCTGTCGGTTTTGTGCCAACAAACAGAACCTTACCGCCTTTACTAACGACATCCGAGAGAAAATTGGCCGCAACTTCAAGCTGTTCAACGGTTTTCTCTAAATTAATAATATT
>ERZ1292633.2750-Hain-H41-02um-R1-2750-length-17694-cov-6_pt1 | contig 14430 bp, 17 predicted proteins | sample MGYA00564406_ERZ1292633 | MGnify/ENA primary metagenome ERZ1292633 (study PRJEB36523, sample SAMEA6512639) | groundwater metagenome | collected 2019-01-08 | study: AquaDiva: Metagenomics assemblies of 32 groundwater samples
CGAACCAAAACTCGACCATGGCGCGGTTGTTCCCCTATTTTACCTTGCCAAGCATTTGCCGGAGGTCAAAATTATGCCAATCAGTTTCTCCGAACTGGACGCCAAGACGCATCTCGAATTTGGCACCATGCTGAAGGAGCAGATAATGGACAGCAACAAACGCGTGGCGGTGATCGCCTCCGGAGACCTGTCGCATGCGCTGACGAACGACGCGCCGGCCGGCTTCAATAAAAATGGCGTCGTCTTTGATAAAAAAATTCAGGAACTTCTGGTTTCTCACAATACCGCCGGCCTGCTTGCCCTTCCAAAAGACATGGTCAGCGACGCGGCGGAGTGTGGATTACGATCGTTTCTCATCCTGATGGGAATTTTACGCGATATTAATTATCGCTATGAATCATACGCCTACGAAGCGCCGTTTGGCATCGGCTATCTCACCGCTAACTTCATTCTCTAGCTTATGATTGCCGCCGTGGTGCCGGTAAAGCGTGGGAGTCTGGCGCTGCCGTTTTTTGATTACCTTGTCCCGGAGTCCCTTATCGCAAAAATCAAGATTGGTCAGCTAGTAGAAATTCCGCTCCGATCAAAAAACGAGCTCGGCATCGTCAGGTCGCTGTCTAACGCTTCAGACTTCAAAAATTTAAAAAGTATCGGTAAAATTATTAATGAACTGCCGTTTCTAAGTGATGATTGCCTTAAATTTCTCGAGGAAACCTCTGATCTATACCACTCGTCGCTAGGTAGCATATTCAAATCCGCCCTCCCGCCCATCCAAAAGAGAAAACTAAGCAATCTCGTCAATCAACCTGAAAAGGAAATCACAGAAAAAAAAATATTTGCAAAACCTAAGCTTTTTACGTATAAGACCTTAGCTGAGAAAAATGACTACCTGGTGAAATCAATCTCCAAGGTCGGCCAAACTCTCATTATCGTGCCGGAAGCAGCTGACGCTGACCATCTCGTCCCGCTAATGGCCAATCTAGAGTCGACCTGCGTCGTTACCGGCTACCTATCGGACAAAAATCTTTTTGATATTTGGATGAAAATTTGGCAGGGCGACGTCAGCGTCATCATTGGAACGCGCCGCGCGCTGCTAATGTCATTTCACAATCTCCAAACAATTATTATAACTGAAGCCTGGCACCCCAGCCACAAAAGTTGGGACGCGGCGCCCCGAATTCATTCTCGGGATGCGGCGCTTATCGCTGCGAAACATTACGGCTCAGAACTCCATATTATCGGCCATACGCCCGCGGTTGATGATTATTTTTTTGGCCTTCATCAAGTTTACGAATCCGCGGCGGACTCGCTGCTGCCAAAGGCGCTGGCGTTGAATGTTATCGATCTGCGACATGAAACCCGCAGTAAAAACTTTTCTCCGATTAGCCACGCCCTCGAGGAGGCCCTGCTCGAAGCCAAGGCAGGAAGCATATTTCTATACTGTAATCGGCGCGGTTCGGCGTCATATGTGATGTGTAGTGATTGCTCCAACGTCCTCCGCTGCAAAAATTGCCGGCGTGCGCAGACGTTCCATGAGAATACCGCCAAATTAACCTGTCACTACTGCAAAAATGCCGAACCAATGCTTTCTAATTGCTCAAAGTGCGATGGAGTTAATATGAGATATTTTGGAAAAGGAACCGAATCTGTCATCAAAGAGCTCAAAAAATTATTGCCGAATGATCCGAGGGAGATCATCAACCTCGAGGATTCCGAATCAACGCTGAAGAAATTGTCGCCAGAACATCAAATCATCGTCGGCACACAGTTGGCCTGGCCACACCTTGATTGGCGAAAATTATCGCTCATGGCGTTTATTGACGCGGATACCCCCCTGTTTGTACCTGAATTTCGCTCTACCGAGCACGCGTGGGACATGATCCACGACGCGGAGTTCCGAATGGATGGCAATGGCGCAATATTTATCCAAACCAGCCACCCGGAACACCCGGTGTATACAAATCTGGGAAATTCAGCAGCCTTTTATGCCGCCGAGCTTGAACAACGAAAAATTTTTGGCTACCCTCCCTTCAAATATCTTCTGAAACTTTTCTATGGCTCGAGCGTCAACGAGCCGGAAAGCCGGGAAAGCGACGTGTTTACACGTAAGCTGGCCGAGTTGACGAAAGGCTCAATAGACATTAAAATAACCCCATCGCTTGAGCTATTTCCCGCCTTTCAACGGGGGAAATATTGGCGGGCTATTATTATCAAACTTTCCTATCGGAATTATAAACAACAGCTAAGGCGGATAATGAAAATAGTTCCTGAATCCTGGAAGGTTGATCCAAACCCAAATACCTTATTGGGTTTGTAAAATTCTAGATTCTAGATTCTATTTTCTATATTCTCATTCAATATGGTCTACGACATCGTCACCGATCCCAATCCGATGCTTCACCGGCCAAGCGCGACGGTTTCGCCGAGTGAAATCAAAAGCCGTGGGATGCAAAAATTTATTAAGGATATGGTCGAAACCATGTATGTAAAGGACGGCGTCGGCCTCGCGGCTGTTCAGGTTGGCCGACCAATAATGCTCTGTGTCATAATCAAAAAATTTACTCCCGATCAGAAGGATGACCTCTGCCTCATCAACCCGACCTGGAAAAAATTAAGCCTGACGAAAATAGCCGACGAGGAGGGATGCCTATCTGTGCCGGGAATGTATGGGCAAATGAAAAGATACGCCAAGATTAAAGTTAACGCGCTGGATAAAAACGGCAACCCGATAGAATTTATCGCGGAGGATTTTTTTTCCAGAATTGTCCAACATGAAATCGACCATTTAAACGGCCATCTGTATATTGAGAAGGCCACCAAACTGCGCCGTGCTGATAAGGCACTTCTATGAACTCAAAAATAATCTTTTTTGGCACACAAAATTTTGGCGCAGGTATCCTGCGCTGTCTTATTGAAAGCGAGAAATATGATTTAGTCGCAGTCATTACGCAGCCGGATCGAAAAATCGGTCGAGACCAAGCAACACAAAAATCGCCGGTAAAAATTCTTGCCGAACAGCACCATTTACGGGTGTTGCAACCTGAAACACTCAAAAATTGGACATTGGACATTGGGGTTTGGAATTTAGCGATAGTCTGCCAATATGGCTTAATAATTCCAAAATCTATTCTCGAGTTGCCGAAACATGGATTTATAAACGTTCATACTTCCCTTCTCCCCGAATACCGCGGCGCCTCTCCTATCCAGACCGCGATTGTGAATGGTGAAGCTGTAACCGGCGTAACAATCATGCTAATGGACGAAAAAATGGATCGTGGTCCGATTTTATCGCAAACAAAAATCCAAATTGCTCCTGACGATACCTATCCGGATTTATCGGAAAAAATGGAGCCGCTGGCTCAGAATTTACTGTTAAAAACATTGATCGAATACCTGGAGGGTGGAATAAAACCACAAACCCAGGATGAAAACGGAGCAACCTTCTGCAAAATGTTTTCCAGAGATGACGGTCGAATCGACTGGCAGAAGTCGTCTGCTGAAATATATAATCAGTACCGCGGCCTCACGCCCTGGCCGGGGGTCTGGACGAGCTTGAACAAAAAGAGACTGAAACTTCTCAAAATCAGACCGGCCGAGACCCAAATTTCGCCAGGTTCTGTAAAAGTAGCTAAACGACGGATTTTTGTTGGCACCCCACATGGCTCGATCGAAATTTTATCGCTACAGCTAGAAGGGAAGAAAGAACAATCTGGCGCCAGTTTCATTGACGGTTATCCGGAGTTCGATGGGGCTAGTCTGATATAATTATGCTTACACGATTTCGCATTTTCTATTTTCTTCTTATTTATTTCGGACTGCGAATATTTTCTTTTTATTTCCAACCAACCACACCGCTCAACCACTCCCCTCACCCGCTGAATACCGTGTTAGCAATCGCGATTGTCGCGACAACCGCGTATTTACTCTGCAGGAAAAATATTCTCGGCTGGTATATCGTCGCCGCTGAGTTGATTCTCGGCGGCTCCGGATTGTTCCTACAGGCCTTTGGCATCACCATCCGCTCGCTTCTACTTATCACCGGCCTCGTAATTTATTTTTGGCAAACGCGTACAGAAATCCTTAAGCCTGACAAAACCAAATTAATTATAATTGAACTTCTCGCGATCACCGCGCTTGGGGTCGCGCGCGGAATTTTTTTTGGCAACGCTGGGGCGCAGGTCATCTCTGACGCGATTCCATATTTATTCCTGCTCTACTACTTCCCGCTTCGTGGATTAATTAAAGATGAAGCGTGGAAAAAATGGTGCTTTATGGCTCTACTGGCCACAGTACTTGGTCAGGCCATATTCATATTACTTACATATATGGGCTTTACCGGCGGCCTCTTTCATCTCCAGGACACATTCTATCACTGGTATCGGGATATTGACGCCGGCAAAATAACCCTGGTGTCCTACAATTTTTATCGGCTGGTTCTGAATGAACAGCTGCTACTTATCCCGGCTCTTCTATTGTTCATTTATCGCGCGATTGCTGGCAAAATTTCCGCCAAAGGCGGATCAGCCTCTGGCTGGAAAAAACCTGAATATTTTATTCTTGGATTACTATTTGTACTTTCTCTGAACTTGACTCGCATTTATATCGTGGCTTTATTCGCTGGAATGTTGGCGTTATTTAGCCGTCGAAATTGGAAGCGGTGGCTGGCTGTCTCTCTTGGCTCGTCGTTTACTTTTTTGATTATTTTTTCATTACTATTCCTAGTTTCAAGCGGAGGAAAAAGTTTCGGTCTTGAGGTATTCGGTCTCAGACTACAGAGTATCGTCACGCCAAATCTGGAAGAAAGTTCCTTCAGTCGCATACTTCTCCTTCCCAAAATATTTGACCAAATCCTGGAACATCCATTTCTTGGCAGTGGCCTCGGGTCCACAGTCACAGTTTTCAGCCCGACACTTAAGACCGATATTGGGACCACGAACTACGATTGGGGATACCTCGAAATACTGGCCGAGCTGGGCGTTATTGGGCTCAGTGTTTGGCTGCTATTTATTTATTACGCGGCCGCAGGACAAAAAAATCGGCCACGATGGCAGATTGCGTCCCTGATCTCTCTTTTAATTATAAATCTTACTTCGCCAGCCGTCTTCCACGTCTTCGGCATTACCTTCCTGGCGTTCCTGCTTGCGCTGAGTTCGAGTGCTTCCGCAGAACAATCTGTCGCGCCGATTCATAATCCCTGACCGCCCTAGTCTTCCATGGCAGCCTATACATTAAACTTGGCAACCATTTGCTATACCCAATCCTCCCGACCACAATTTTTCTAAATAACACCTCCGGAATAAAAATTCCTACTCTCCCCTTTTCTAACATCGAAAGCCATAAATCCCAATCCTGAAAACGCTTCAAACTCTCATCGAAAGGCACTGCTGCTCCCCGCCTAATCAGCGACGTAGTATCGACGAAATTATTTTTTCGTAAATCATCAGCGTTAAACGGCTGGCTCCTCATTTTTTTCCAACCGAACCGGTATTGCGAATAGGCATAGCTGACCTCCGGATGCGACTCCAATGCCGAGTGCATTTTACCAAGCATCTCCGGCGCCGCGATCGTATCAGCATCCCAAAAAATTACGTACTGGCCGACAGACTCGGAAAAACCGTGATTTCGCGCGCCGCCACCGCCTTGATTTTTTTGATTGAAAATTTTTAATGAAAAATCCTTCTTCCAATCCTTCTTTACCAGATCATTCATAACTTCGGCAAAATTATCCGTACTGCCATCATTAATTACAATTACTTCCAGCGGCCTATATGACTGCCGGGACAACGAATGAAGGCAGCGCTCCAGACAGTGAGCGTGGTTGAATACCGGAATAATAACACTGATCAATGGCTTCATAACAATATAACAATGTAGCAATGAAACAATCTCATTCATCAAGTTTCGCAATCTGCGTCTCCCAGCGAAACTCCTTTTGCACCCGTTCCCTGCCCCAACGCCCCAATTCCTTGGCGTATTTATCATTTCGAAGCAAGGAAACGATCGCATTTACAACTGCTTTACCTTGATACACATCGACCACAACACCGGAACGCAAATTATCTACCGCTTCCTCAACCCCGCCAACTCGTCCGGCAACAATTGGGTTACCGCTGGCCGAAGCCTCGAGGAAAACACTTCCCCAGCTTTCTTCCGCCTCCTCGTCCTGATGGCTGAGTAGGACAAACAAATCCGCTATCTGGTAGTACTTCGGCAATTCGTCGTTTGGCAAAGCGCCGAGAAAACGCACCACATTTTGCAAATAATGTCGCTGAACCAAATCCACTATCGACTGTTTCTTCGGCCCGTCACCGATGAATATCCATACCAAATTTGGAACCTCGCGACAAACCTCGCTAAGAAGCCTGACGATATGAGGGTAACCCTTCCCGTCAACCATCCGACTGACTGTCAAGATTACCTTTTTGCCATGAACGGCAAGTTTGTCCCGGAGCGCGCCAAGCTCAGACTCAGGAATTATTTCCAGAAACCTATTGCTCGGGCAAGGATATAATACGGTAATCGGGCCGATATTTTCGATCCGTTGTTTAACCCGATTTTCGAGAAACTGACTGTTCGCGACGATCCGCCGCGAATTTCTGAGGACAAATGAAAATAAATTAGTCTTCCAGGCCGACCGCGTGCCCACCGCGACATCGGATCCGTGCAAAAAAATCAAGTAAGGAATCTTTTTTATTTTCCAAATCAGCCAGCCCAGATACCCACAGGGTAACACCTGGTGTATATGAATCTCAGAAATTTTCTCTTTTTTTAAAATGCTCAAAATTTGAAAAAACATCCGTAGCCAATGGGGCCAAAAAGGAAAGTACGGACTGTAGCGATACGTCTTCCAGGGATTCTTCGCATCGAACTCATTCGCGCCCGGCATGAGAGGCGCATAAAGAACATAATCGTCGGCATTAACGTGAAGAAGAAAGTTGTGAATATATGACGAAATTCCCCCGACCTGCGGCGGAAATTCCAGCGTCACTATTAACTTCTTGATATTATTCACACGGTTTTTCTTATGTAAATTTTCTGCAAATAAGCGCTGAGCAGCGCGCGATCCACTACCCCGGTCAAGAACAGTAATATGGCGTAAACCGCAATTCCAACCGGAATCGTGAAAACAAAACTAATATTCAACGTCAGGAAATATACCAAAATTGCCATAAAAATGGCAATGCCAAGAATATGAACCGCGTTTTGAACCAGCCTGGTACCACGAAGATCTACAATCATACGAATAAAAATCAGACCGACAAACCAAAGAATGAAATTACTAAAAAGCGCCGCATAAGCCGCGCCAATAATCCCAAGCTTTGGAATCAAAATTACATTCAGAATAATGTTCAGCGCCAGGGCAACCGCCAAAAGGCCGGTTTGAATTTTTTGACGGTTGGTAGCGTTGAGCAGGGCGCCGGAGATTATGCTCAGGTAGCTAAAGAATAAACTGATAAGCAGGATACGGAGAACCGGCACAGATGGTAAATATTCTACGCCGTATAATTTAATAATAACCGGACGCGCAACCGCGATTAGACCGAGTGAAAGCGGAAAAATTATTATAAATAAATATTTCCAAGCCTTGACGAACAGCTGGCCAACCCTCGCCGGATCACTGATGGTAAGGCTGCTCATGGCAGGATACACGCTGGCCGAGAGAGCCATCGGGATAAATTGAAACGCAAAAGTAATTTTGTAAGGAACGCTCCACCACCCGAGATCTTGCTCCGTCAGAAGCTTCGACATGATCAGTGAATCGCTGTATGAATAAAGCCTGCCGAGTATACCGGCCAGCGCAAACGGAAACGCGAACAACATAAACTGCCGAAATATCTGCCGATCCAGCATCGGATAAATCCTGAGGCCATACACCCGATGAACAAAAAAGCCGGCGTAACAGGCAATCAGGGCGCTGGGAATGGCGTAGGCGACAATCAGCCAGACGAGCGGCGCGCGCAACGTGAGGGCGACCGTGCCGATAATCAATGTCAAAACCTGCGAGATAATTATTGCCACCGATTCATAAACCAGATTTTTTTGCGCCCGAAAAATACTGAAAAATCCGCCCTGTAAATTGTCGAAAAACATTGTAACGCCGGAGAGTAATATGAGATTGCGAAGCGCATCCGGATAATTTAAAATATATGAAAAAAAGATGATAAGAAGATAGGCAAACACGCCAAATAAAATCTTGGAGGCGAGGACGGTATTGAGGTAGGCCGCCGCGCGCTCCGGAAACTTGGCGACCTCCCTAGTTAGGACGGGCCCCATGCCAAAATCAGCGACAACGGTGAAAATTGTGGTGAAGGTAATCGCAAAAAAATAGCTGCCGGTATTGCCGACGCCAATAATCCTCGCGACGATCGTAAAATAAACAAAAGACACCAGCTTCTGGAGTATCGAAGCGGCTGTTAGAAACGAAGTATTTTGCGTAACCGAATATGACATGATATTAATCTTACCTCTATTAATATAATAATACAACTAAAAACCCTGTACCACGCAGGGTACAGGGCTAGGGAAACAGGCGTCACTTTTAACTCCAATAATTTAGAACTAAAAGTGATGAACGCCTGTTTCGAGCGCGAGCATCATCGACCGCCTATCATTCAGAACGACAAGCGGTATTCGAAGTAACTTTTTTTTGGATCGATGTCCTCATATTCACCCCTTTCGTCAATTACCAAACCAATCGACTTAAGCGGGATCCCAAGATTATACTTGAACCAATGCGCGAAATACATCGCGCCATCCGGCCCCTTTAGACGCGGCTCCGGCATGCTAACAGATTCGCCGGTCGAACCCGCAACGATGCGGACGAGGTCTTCTTTTCGATAAAGATAGATCGTGAAGGTTCTCCGACCCTCAGCCTCCGCGCTACGCGCTTCTGATGCTAGAAATCGCAGCGCCTCGACTAGCTTTTCATTCACCCGCTGACTACCATTCGATTCCGAATTACCCATTTTTTTCTCCCTAGGTTTCTACAAGCTGGCCCAATCATCTTGAGGACATCAGAAACCCCAGGCGGTAACGTACCGACGCAAATGATCGAGACACAAGGAACAAAATCCAAGCGTTATGAGCCGCCGAAGCTCGGCGCTGGATAAGCTAGAGCTTAGCGGCACGCCAAGCCGCATCACACAATCATTGGTACAGTGTTTGCCCCCTACGTCGAGGACAAAAACGTTAGTCGCTCGATCGGATGAAATTAACCCGAACCGATGGCCAATCTCATGCATCGTCAGCATTCTCAATTGCGCGCACCGTATCAGGTGGTTTTGCGCGTCAAAGTTCCTGGTGGTGACAATGGCGCAGTAATTTCGACGACAGATCCCGGCAATCTTGAACCGATGCTTCTTACTGTGACTCATTTCCCGATTGATAACTACGATGTGAAATGGCTGCCGGCCATTCGGAGCATTTTGATCATCCATACGGTCAGAAATCAATTTGCTCATCAGGCTACCGTTGATCTCTCCAGTCAGCGAACCACTGAAGGTTGCCTCCAAGAGCAGCTTATCAACCGTCAACCCAGATGAGTCGGTGAAGCCGGAAATTGTAGCGGCATACTCCTTCGAAACCGCCATAGCTTCCAGTACTTCTCTGACGCTCTCCAGAACAACCTCCAAATCCATACTCCGAGAACCGATTTCAGACGAAATTAACATTGGTCTTGATATCACGTCCAGCCTCGCTTTTTAAGGTGCTACTGATTTAATAAACCATAGCAGGCATTCGGACAAAGGTCAAGAATACAAAAACCCTGTACCACGCAGGGTACAGGGCTAGGGAAACAGGCGTCACTATTAATCCCAACAATTTAGAACTAAAAGTGATGAACGCCTGTTTCTAGCGCGAGCATCAGCTTTCACATCATCTGAGTGAACATCATTTCCCTCCCGCTTTGACAAATGCGACCATACCATCTCGACACTCCGAGCAAAAACCACAATTCATAGCCCGCTTGAGTGCCTGGCCGGTAAGACCCGTCAGAGATAGAGTATTCGCCCGCATGACACAGTCATTCCCGCAATGCTTCCAGTGGTAGGTTTTATCCCCGACAACATTCGTCGTTCGAGCCTGGGAGATCAAGCTAAGACTATGACCCACTTCGTGCAAAGTGGCCTGACGCAAAATCGCCTCATGCCGAATGCGATCATTTTCATCATGAGTTCTAACGGTAATGATCACGCACAAATCCATGGGGCAAATCCCGCCGATGACCCTGTCGCGGTCAGCCTCACTGTAGCGCAAATCTCTATCAATGATGATGACCGGAAAAGGCTGTTCACCCAAAGGGATTTTTGAGGCCTTCATATCGACTTCGACCAACTGGTACATCCGAGTGGCGTCAATTTCGCCGGTCGAAGAACCTTTGAGCACTGAGAGTTTAACCCATTGGCTGACAATACTCTCAGCGCCATAATCAAGTTTTATACTACTAGTGGAGTTGTTGGGAGCAAATGGCGCCACGATGTCTAAGGCCTCCCGAATACTCCTGGTTACAATGTGAATATCCGCGGATTTAATGCTACTTTCCCACAAAACTGCCATTGGCCTAATCACGTCCTACCTCGCTTGTTAAGGTGCTACTGATCTTATTAACCATAACACGCTCATAATATGGGGTCAACAAAAAAACCCTGCACCACGTGGGGTGCAGGGTTAAAATATATATATTTTTTAGCGTTTCGACCACTGTGGTGCGCGGCGGGCTTTCTTTAAGCCGAACTTCTTGCGTTCCTTGACGCGAGCGTCGCGAGTAAGTAAGCCGAGAGTTTTTAAAGTTTTTCGGAAGTCTTCATTCCAGACCACGAGCGCGCGGGCAATGCCATGTTGAACAGCCACCGACTGGCCGGTCTTGCCACCACCGACAACTTTGATGGAGAAGTCGAGATCTTTATCTTTGCCAAGAGCTTTGAGCGGAGTAAGTATCGTCGTCTGCATCGTAGCGCCGGTAAAATATTGTTCAAACGGTTTACCATTTACAACAATCTTTCCGGTACCCTTATCAACCCGTACTCGAGCGACCGCTTCCTTTCGACGACCGACAGCCCGATTTAGTTTTTCATTAGCGTTAAGTTTGGTCATACAAAATTATTTAAAATGGAGCCGATTAATGCGGCCGGCGCGCAATTTATTTTTCGGCAACATTTTCATCACCGCGAGACGAATGATCTCTTTGGTATCTTCCATCATCTTCCTGGCCGGAACTTCCTTCAAGCCGCCCGGGTGCATGCTATGATGGCGATAAACTTTTTGTTCAAGTTTCTTGCCGGTAAAAACAATTTTATCGACATTGAGTACAACAACCTTATCACCTTTGTCCAGGTGCGTCACATAGGTAGGCTTGTGCTTACCCATGAGAAATACGGCAATCTGTGTAGCAAGCCTTCCTGGAGTTTGCCCGGCCGCGTCAATTTCTTGTTTGTGGTGTGACATATATTTAAACTAACTCGATTAACACTTCTTCAGCTCCATCTCCAACCCGGTTCTTCAGCATTACAATCCTAGTATAGCCACCTTTGCGCTCCAGGTAGCGCGGACCAAGCTTCTCAAGTAATTTATTCACTGCATTCTTGGTGTGGAGCTGTCTCAGAAGCTCGCGGCGGGCGTGAAGAGTGTTGGCCTTCGAGGTGGTGATCATTCTCTCCACCAAGGAACGGACCGCTTTGGCCTTGGCTTTGGTAGTGCGCATTTTCTCATGCAAAATCAAACTCTCAGCCAATCCCGCGAGTAGCGCTCGACGCGGACCAGTCTTCCGATCAAGGGTTGTTTTTCTCTTTTGGTGTCGCATATTCGAAATGAGTGAGCAAATTGGATAAATTTATTTAGACATTTTCGAGCGAATAAGAATATATGTGGCGAAGCCCATATATTTTATAAATTATTCATCTCCCTTTTTCTTCTTGGTCTTCTTTTTTCCGCCAGAAGCGGAGCCGCCTTTGGCGGGGGCTTGCTCCTCCACCTTTGATTCTGATTTATCGGCCTTCAAATCTTCCAAACTCTCCGGCATAGCTTCCACCTCCAAATTACCGACATTTTTTGAGCCGTTTACCACAATCGCGAAGTGATCCATTAGAATCTGAGTGGCCTGTTCGAGAGCTTCACGAGGAGAAATAGTACCGTTCGTTTCGATCAACATGTTTAATTTCTCGTAGTTCGTAATATCTCCGACGCGGGTATATTCCACATGATAACCGACGTCGCGAACCGGGGTATAAACAGAATCAGTCAGAATCGTGCCGAGGTCCTGATGCTGGCGATCCTTCTCCTCAACCGGTCGATAACCGCGTCCACGCCCGACGGCAATCTCCATGTCCAGAGTGCGGCCTTTGGTAAGATTGCAAATTACCAGATCCTTATTGATAATCTCAACATTGCTATTCGGCTCGATGTCGCCGGCAGTGACCGGACCCGGACCCTTCTTCGAAATATTCAAAATTACTAGCTCATCGGTAAAAATTCTTACCGCAAGCTGTTTCAGGTTTAACATAATTTCAACCACATCTTCCTTGACTCCTTCGATCGTACTGAATTCATGCTGTACGCCTTTGACCTTGAAATATTCGACAGCCGAACCAGGTAACGAGGAAAGCAAAACTCGGCGCAGCGCATTCCCGAGGGTGGTGCCATAACCATGATAACATGGGGTGATCACGACCGTCGCGGTGTGCGGAAGAGCACTGGCTTCGAATTCCACTTTGGAGGGTAATAGAAAATTCTCCATATGATGAAAATGCGTTAAAATTAACGGGAGTAGAATCCGATGATTGACTTGGCGTCAAAGTTAGGATTCTCTACCGTTGGATTATTTAAAACTTTTGCCGATAACTTTTTGGCATCTACGCTAAGCCAGTGCGGCATTTCCTTCTTACTGATCGCCTCCGAAATATTCTCAAAAAGTTTGCTTTTCTTGCTGGTCGCGTTCAATTCGATCGCCTCCCCTACTTTCACGCGATAGGATGGAATATCAACCTGCTTGCCGTTCACAAGCACATGACCGTGATTCACAAGCTGTCGGGCGGCGGCGCGAGATGGAGTAATACCCGTGCGATAGATAACGTTGTCGAGGCGCGACTCAAGATAGCTGAGCAGGAATTTGCTGGTATCGCCGGATTTTTTCGAAGCCTCCGCGACATAGTTTGAAAATTGGCGTTCCAAAATACCGTAAATTCTCTTTACTTTCTGCTTCTCGCGGAGCTGTTTGCCGTAACCGGAAAGTTTAGGACGCTTCTGGTTTGGACCGTGCTGACCAGGCGGATAGCTTCGTTTCAAAACTGGGCATTTCACTGAGTCACAAAGCTTCTCGCCATACTTGCGGCATAATTTGTGTTTTGGTCTGATATCTCGAGCCATAGTATTAGGATTCCATTAAATATTTAGACGCGGCGACGTTTCGGCGGGCGGCAACCATTGTGCGGAATTGGGGTCATATCTGTGATCTGCAGAACGCTGAGACCGTTTGAGTGTAGAGCGCGGATGGCGCTTTCGCGGCCGCCGCCGATGCCCTTGATAAATACATTCACTTCTTTCACACCGTAATCAACAATCTTCTCCATCAAATCCTTCACTACCACGCTCGCGGCATATGGAGTTGCCTTCTTTGGGCCCTTGAAGCCGGTGCTTCCGGACGAAGACCAGCCAAGTACCGCGCCGTTTGGATCGGCCATGGTAAGGATGGTGTTGTTGTAGGTTGCTTGAATATAGGCATTGGCGCGAGGGACCTGACGCACGCTTTTCTTCTTTTTTGGCTTCACATCAGCTACCGGCTTGGTAGCAGAAGTGGCGGCAGCTACGGGCTTGCCATCCATAACTTTGGCGGCAGAGGGAGCAGTTGTTTTGATTTGTTGTTCAGTCATAAAATATAGTCTTTAGTTTAGGTCTTGAGCCCTTCCTTCTTCTTGCCGCTGACCGCCGTCTTTCGAACGTTACCACGAACGGTGCGTGAATTAGTTTTGGTCCTCTGTCCGCGTACCGGCAGATGCTTCATGTGGCGGACGCCGCGAAAACATTTGATATCTTTCATGGCTTTGATGTTGGACTGGACTTCACGACGAAGGTCGCCCTCAATCTTATAAGTCTTCTCAACGATGGCGCGAATTGCATCTTCTTGTTCGTTGGTCAAATCTTTCGTCCGGATATTACCGTCAATCTTGGCAGACTGCAGTACTTTCTTCGCCAGGGTCGGCCCGATACCATAAACATATCGAAGCGAAAATTCGATCTTTTTTTCCTTTGGAATGTTGACGCCGGATATACGCATAGTGATAGTTTAAAAAGTCTAAAGTCTAAAGTCGAAAGTCATGATATTACCCCTGACGCTGTTTGTGCTTTTTGCTTTCGCAAATAACGCGCAGGATTCCTTTGCGTCGTACAATTTTGCATTTTTGACAAATTTTCTTTACTGATGCTCTTACTTTCATA
>ERZ1292633.783-Hain-H41-02um-R1-783-length-35714-cov-6_pt1 | contig 14430 bp, 10 predicted proteins | sample MGYA00564406_ERZ1292633 | MGnify/ENA primary metagenome ERZ1292633 (study PRJEB36523, sample SAMEA6512639) | groundwater metagenome | collected 2019-01-08 | study: AquaDiva: Metagenomics assemblies of 32 groundwater samples
GGTAGACCACCACTTAACGACCTTGTGTGTGTGGGGGGGGATGAGGGAAAGAGGAGGGTCGATCCTATTTTCCACACACTCACTTCACGCCACACTCCGGGTGCCCTCAAGAATCCGCGTTCACTCTCTTACCCCTCGTTAGGTGTTCAAGGTCCATTTGGCCCGGCACACCGTGCACTCGTAGTGCATCGTCTGACCCTCATCGGCACCGCGGGACTGCACCCCGTACGAGAAGCAGCTGGTGGTGGTCTGGCACTTGGCGCAGTAGGCATCCTCGGTCGCTCGCCCGACTCTGGCAGGGGTCGCCGCCACGGGCGCCAGACCCTTCCCGGCGTCGCTGCCGGACAGGGCGCGCATCTCATCAACCATGAAGGCCATCAGGTTGGCGTCGAACGACACCATGTTGGTCCCGGCAGTGACCTCGTCGACGGAGGATGGTGAGGGGCTGCTTGTCAACCCGCAGTGGACGCACGTCGCCAGCGATCTGCCACTTGTGGTGGCTGGGGGAAAGAACCATCCGCACGCGGGGCACGCCAACGCTCCAAGCGTAAAATTCCTAGTCCGAAAGTGAGCTGCAGACATTCTTTTTTCCGGACCAGCGCCTATGTGAGAGAAACAAGGAATATCAAGCAGGGACCGAAAATAGGGGACCCAACGTCACGCGCGAACACCAATTCTCGCCCGTTGGCGTGTCACCGGATCCGAACATCGCATGGCCTCCTCTTGCCCGCTGTTTATCTGTCTCGTTTCCTACCCCGTGTCAGTACTTGAAGACCACCGTTTCCACCGGTGCGCCGGACCGTCGGGCCGCCTTGGCCTCCTCGCGGAACGCGTCAAGTTCTTTGGCCGTCACGTGTCGGTTCTTGGCAGGATCGGCAAAGTCGAATTCTTGTGCAATAATGGCGGGCGGATGCTGGCTAAGGTGCGACCTCTGATGCTGGTACGCGTTGCTGTCGTAGAGCTCGATCGCCCGAAAAATGGACCACAGCGCGACCAGGACAACGGCCCCATCGCCGATCAGCTGCACAGTACGGCTTTCGCGCGCGATGCTGCCTGTGGCACTGGCGTGGCCCCACCAGCCGTGTTTAAACGGTAGCCTAGCGGGCCACGGCCAGTCCTCGAATCCGAGGACTCTTGTCGTTCGCCGAAGCATTTGCTGAAGGAGGGAGGCAATTGCAGCACTGACACAGGCAAGCAGCCGTGGGCGAGAACCGTTGTGCTGATCACAGCACGTGGCAGGGTGACGAGCCTTGGACACAACGCGGCACGATCGATTAACAAAAAAAATAACCACCAAAGAGGGAGCAGATTTTGAGAAGCGGCGTTGCCCGGTTCTGGGAATCGGGACCGGGGGAGTTAATCGGCGACGCTACGCCGGTGGGACGACGATGACGCGAGTCTGGTTTGCGAAGCCCTTGGTGAACTGATCCGCGTGCACGGCCACGGCAACTTGGCCCGGACGGGCACCCAGACTGTTTCGTGCATAAGCCAGCGCCAGTCCGACGCGCTTCTCGCGATCGATATCGTCTCCCAGTGTGGCCGTGTCGTAGTACACTGGAAACACGCCACGCACGATGGACAGCGCTCGGCACACCGCAGCGTCCTGGCTGGCGCAGACGATGGGGCACTCCGGACGGTACTTCGCAACCAGCTTGGCAGACCGGCCAGTGTTGCTGAGAACGACGATGACCGCAGCGTTGAGTTCGAAAGCCGAATTGACGGCGCTGGAGCAAATAGACTCTTCCGGAATCAGGGGCAACTTTTGCAACGCCTTGATCGACCAGAACACCACTTGATCACGAGTGGCAACCTGCGCCTGGAGACAAATGCGAGCCATGTAGCGAACCACCTCGTTGGGATACAGGCCTTTCGCCGTTTCGCCCGATAGCATAACGCAGTCGGCCCCGTCCAGCACCGCGTTGGCCACGTCCGAAACCTCTGCACGCGTGGGGCGTGGGTTGTTGGTCATCGACTCCAACATTTGCGTGGCGCAAATAACTGATTTGCCGACCACGTTGCACTTGGCGATGAGCATCTTTTGGGCCACGACGACCTGCTCTGCCGGGATTTCGACGCCCAGATCGCCTCGGGCGACCATAATGCCGTCGCTCTCGGCGATGATACTATCGATGGCGTCGACACCCTGGTGGTTCTCAATCTTCGAGATGATTTGCGTCTTGGGGCCGCGAACCGCTCCGAGGGCGGCACGGACCTCGCGCACTTGCTCAGCGTTGCGAATAAACGATGCAAAAACCATGTCGACTTCATTCCGCGCTCCGAACTCAAGGTCGGCCCTGTCCTTGGTGGACACGGCCGGCAGATCCACATCCGCCTTCGGTAAGTTGGTGCCCTTGCGGTCTGTCAACAAGTGTTTGTTGTTGACGAGAACACGCAGCGTGCGATCGTCGATGATCTCGGTGATGGTCAGATCAAGCACACCGTCGTCGATGAAGATCTTCCCGCCGGGTTTGACGACTTTGCACAGGTTCGCGTAGTCGAGATAAAATTTCGTGTTGTTACCGCATTTCTCGAAGGCCGGATCGCATGTGACAAGGACCGAGTCGCCAGCGTTGAGCTGCGCGCCGCCTCCCTCAAACAAGCCCGTTCGAATTTCCGGACCTTTGGTGTCGAGCGCGATTGCAATTTGAACGCCCAGTTCACGGGCCGCAATGCGGACATTGTCGATGGTCGCCTGGTGAAACTCGTAGCTGCCATGGGAAAAGTTCATCCGGGCGACGCTCATGCCGGACTCGATCAACCCTTTGAGCGCTGCGACGGTTTGAGTTTTGGGCCCGATGGTGCAGATGATGCGGTTCATGCGCGGCCGGTTTGCCACGTCCTGGTAGATGGACAGGCCGGTGTTGTGCTGCAGCTGCGAAACGGTGGCCATCTCGTCGCGTGTGGTTCAAGGAAGCGGCTTCGTCTATGAGTGGCACTTGATTTACGCCACAACGTCCAGACGGGGATGGGGGCACATGGTCGCACGACGCGCCGAGGGGTGTCGCGTGCGTGTTGTGTAGCGTCACGTGCGGTCCGCCCATGTACTCGCTCAGCGACAACAAATAGGAGAGGGGATGGTTATCGGGCACAGCCGTTTGCTGGGCGTTGCAGGGCCAACGCTAGGGGGCGAAGTGTTATGGGTTTCGCGTCGCGTCAGTCGCTCTCTCTCTCTCTCTCTCTCTCTCACTCTTTCTCTAGCGTCACGTCTTGCTTACTCCGAGGCGACAGCGGCGGCGGGTGCCTCTGGCGCCGGCGCCTCTGACGCCGTGGGTGCCTCAGACGGGGCGACACCATCGTCATCGACTTCCTCGTCGGTGGAGACGTCTTCGATCGAGTGCAAGATATGGGTTTCGAATTCCGCCTTTTTGGCTTTGAGCGCCTTGACGGCAGCGTCGACCTGGCCGAAGGACACAGGGGCCTCAACTTTAATGCGTTCAAAGAGGCGGTGCTTCTCCGTCGAGTGGTGCATGACCTTCTCTTTTGGCGGCGGGGGCGCAACTGCTTCCTTCGCGGGCTTTGCGGCAGCCGGGGCAGCCTTCTGAACTTTCTTGGTGCGATCTTGGAAGAGCCACTCGTCATCGCGGACGGGTAACTTCAAACCGGCGGGCGCCGACGACGCGGGATCGAACGCAGCCAATTTCCGCATTCGCTCGCGCTCTTGCCTTTCGCGGTCGTGAGCCGCCACCTTGTCGTGCAAGTAGGCGATCAGCGTCGAGCAGGCATCGATTTCCCCTTCAAAGGGGTTGCGGCGCCGCTCCAGCTTCGCGGCCTTCTTCGCTGCCTTGCGCGCTGCGTCGCGTTCCGCCCAGATGCGTTCGCGCTCGCGGCGCTGCGCCTCCTGCTGATCGCGGTACTTTTGCATCGCCACCTCCTTCCAGTCATTCCAAGCCTTCATCTGCTGGTCGAACGTGGTCTTGGCCGAATCGGCGGTTTCGTTGATCTTGGTGATTTTGGCTCGGATCTCCTCGCGCTCCTTGATGAGGTGGGAACGGTCGTCCTTTTGGCTGGCCTTGGCGACCTGCTTCTCCTTGTCCGTCTTCAATCCCATCGCGCCAGCGTGCTCCTTGTCGAGCAGGTCGATGCGGGCGTAGATCTCCTTGTACTCCGCCTGAAGCGCCTCCTCGCGTTCCTCTGCCTCCTTGATCGCGTCTTCGGTGGGTTGCAGCTGTAAAACGAGGCTCTTTGCTTCTTCCAACATGCCAAGACGCTTGAGGCTGATTTTTTCAAACTTCAGGTCGCCGCTGCCGGTCTCCATCTTCATGTTGACAAGATCAATCGCCGCCTCGATGTCCTCGAGCGAACGGAAGCAGCCTAGCTCGCGGCTCATTTCTTGAAGCTTCCTGTCCATGTCCCGGCGGCTTTGACGAAGGGCCCGCATCTCCTGGTCCTTTTGCGCGCGCTCGGAACGCTCCTTGGCTCGCTGGCTTTCGATCGCCCTGACGCGACTACGCAATTCGTTCACCTCCCGGCGCGAATCGTCGCGTTCGGAGTCGTCGGCTCGGTCCTGAAAGAGGTCCCGGATGGCGTTCAGGCGCTCGAAGCATTTCGTGCGCTCGGCGGAGCACTGCTGCAGCTTCGCGCGAAGGTCGTTGCGGTTCGGCTCGCGCGGACCGCCGGGGATGCTCATCCAGCCTGGCTTCCTCGCCGGGGCGGATGCGGGCGGTGGGGCAGCAGCGGCCATCTAGTCGCAAATTTAGTTTCTTTGGGGGAAAAAGCATTCGCGACACGGAAGTGTTCGTTGTAAACGGTTGGCAGTTACAAGATAGAATACCTGACTGGCGACCGTCCATCCTTAAGCCCTAACACGTGGCGCCTCCCATCCTGTTTAGGCGGGGACCAACAGCGTCGCTGGGTCATCGACGGTCGGCGGCACTTGCCGGATGTAAAGGACGTTGTTGCACCGGATGACAACGCTTTCAAGCGCTGTGGGCTCGGTGCCGGAATGTTCGACGCAGCCAGCAAGCTGAATGTTCATGTGGTTGTCGCACGACACCAGGGTTCCGGTGAATTGCTGACCCCACTTGGTTTTCACGATGATTGGCTGCGACGTCATAGAGCGCAAGAAAGGCATCGGGGCCAGCGACGTAGATGACGACATGACGAGTAGGCAGGAAAAAGGAAGGAGGGGAAAAAAAACTGGGATGACAAGCAACGGCAGACGCGGGGGTCGTGCTCTTGAGCGGAGGGCTAGGTGGCAGAGGTATCGTGGTGCAGAGAAATTACGGAGGGGGGTGGGGGCGTGGGCTGAGGGGAGAGAGCTCGGGATTGGGGGGGAAATGTAAAGAAATGCCGGGGTGCAACAGCGTCGCCAAGCTGCAAGTCAGCCGGTGACGAGAGCAGGGCGCTTACCGTGCCCATCCCAGCCCTGAGCGCCATCGAGGCGGCTGGGGGGTGCTTCATGCTTTTGACGTTTTTGCGCGGCACGGCCGTTTCCAAGTTGTGAAAGAGGAGCGCGGTGATCAGACCGTGTCTCGGGTGGGGAAGCGTGGGACTCACCAACGGCACCGAACGTGTGCGGTTGGGAAAGTGGTGGGGTCGTCGGTCCCGTCCAGACCGCCGGAGACCACCATACCTGGTCGCTCGCAAGTTGAAGCCGTCCGGCGTCTCCCGCCGGATAAGATTGGGTCGGCCCATCGCCAGCGTGGCATTTCGTGGCGGTGCCTGATGAGAAAACGATGTGACAGAAGGGGGTGGGGGCGAGGGGGGAGGGTTGCGATGTGGAAATAGTGTGACAATGAGGGCTGGTGGTGGGCAGGAGCGGTGCGGTTGTGCCGATGAATTGGTAGGTCGAAAGGGGCAGCCGGGGGTCCGAGTGGTCGGTGCGCGGGGCTGGAGGCAGCCCTACAACATGCTGAGCGAACACGATACCACCATGCCCGTGATCGTCATCCAAGCCGCGTCGGAGTGGTGAGCCGGTGACGCAAGGAAGCTGCACCGCGACGATAAGCTGTGCGGCCGCCATGACCTGCCGCACGGCCTCTTGGACGAGAGGGTCCTTGGCAATCATGTGCGTCCATCGGGCGTGGATTTTGTCGCACGCCGGGCCGTTGACGCACGTGCCATGAGTGGCGAAGTGAATGCAAAGGTCGCACAGTGCAGCATAGGAACGACAGGGCCCTCCTCCATGATGAACGGTCGAGGGGACAGCGGCGGTGGTCGCGGCAGCAGGGCTGTCAGTATTCTGGGTGCCGAGCACCCAGGCGCGGAAGCCGTCGTCGTAAGCCTGGCGCCCCCTAGACGGCTCCAAGTCACAACAGCGAAACTCCAAGTACTGCAACGCTGAGATGACTGGTTCGCCATTCGCGTGCGGTGGGCACGCTCGCTGTGACAGAGTCAGTCGGCTGAGGAGATTGTTGAAGAAGGAGGGGACAGATGTCTTCAAGGTACGAGCGAGCACCGGCCGGATGTGATTCGCGTATCCTCGGCGGAGCGCCTGCAACACGCCACGCGATACGTGAATTTGGGTGCACGTCGCCTCGTCCCCGTTGCGGCTCCCAGTGCATCTACCGAACCCATGAGACACGCAAATGGTGAGCCCGGTGCGGCCGCGCTGCGCTGACTCCCAGCCCAGGGTTGGCTCGATGTCGCGGTCGTGTACGATGAACGCCGAGTGTCCACTGTGGGGGGTCGCCGTCGTTGGCGGTGCGCCGGGTTGAGGGCTCCTTACGATCGTAACTGGTGTTGGCGGGCTGGTCAAAACGTCCTTGGTGTGATAGTGCGGTGGCCTCCACACGACATCTTCGCGAGTAGCTGGGTCCATGAGAAGCGAGGGTGACTTGTGCGCAGCTGAAACGACCCTCCACCCAAATTGCAAAGAAGCCAGCTAAGCGCACGCAACGTGAGAACACGCGTTGGAGGGGATGGAAGCCGGCATGGTCAGTTTTTGGCACTCTGCCAACTCACGCACACAAAAGCAGCTCTGATGAGCCCTTGTTATCGCAGAGCAGTTCACCACTCCTAAATAGGTCCTCTAAAGCGTGCCGGTGGCTACTTCAGATCATTGTTGACCCCAGCCACGGGCGAGCGAAGCCAAGCGTCTGCGAACGTCGCCCCTGCCGTCAGAATAAAGACGCTACTATCGCCGGTCGTGACTAGCAGGGCGTTGCCGGCGGGGTTCCAGCTCAGTCGGAAAACTATGTCCGCAAACGTTGCAGGAGCCGATACTTCCCAGGCGCCGCCGGCGGCATCGTTCCCTGCGAGGACAGATCTGAGCTGCCGTCGGATGACGACCGACTTGTCCTGCGAGCATGACGCGACCGTCACGTAAGGCGACGCCGCATCCGGACTGCACGCGACATCGCGAACCCAGTCGCGGTGATCGTTGAACACGTGGATCAGCCGCCATTGTGCGAGTGGACCGCCCGCGCCGCCGGCCGCAGCGTGCGTCAAAACGGGCCCTGTGGCTTGCCAGATTTTCACGCTGCCGTCGCAGCCGCCGGTCGCTAGCACGGGGCACTCGCCGCGAGCTTGGATCGGAGCAAAGGATACTCCCATGGCGCCCATCGGATGAATCGGGGCGGTGCTGGAAGCCGAGCGGCCGAGGGCCACTGGCTCGCTCCAAACAGGACCCTCCGCGGCCGTCAAGAACACGTGGCCATCGGATCCTGCGGAGGCGATGACGCAGCCCGCCTCGTGCGGGGCCCATGCGACCGCGTTCACGCTCGCCGCGCTGTGAGCCGTCACAACGTTTGACGGCTTCCAAGGGGAGGCGCCCGTGGCGTCACCCTTCCACACAATCACCTTGCCGTCGTATCCTGCGGATGCCAGGGCGCAGCCGAACTTTGGGTGGGCCCACGCTACCATCCACACCGGCCCTTCGTGACCTGTCAGCACCGCAACCAGTTGATGGGAGGGCGTGTCGGTAACGGTTGTCGCCGGGGTGACGGAGAACACCCGGATGGTCCTGTCTGATGAACATGTCGCGAGCAGGCGCCCATAGTAGTCGAACTGCGTGTCGTGGACGATGTCTTGGTGCTGCGTCTCCACGAGCACCTCGGCCGACATCGCAGGGGGGGCGGACAGGGAGAAACAACGGGGACTATTTTTCAAAGACGACGAGAACAATGAAGGCAAGCTAACAGACTGGCGACGACCGCGCTCCCCAATCGCACGTACGTGACCGAGTCCCCAGCTGGCGGTGGCGTCGGCGGCATCAGCCGACGACCATCAATGAGAAGGCCAAAACAAGAACGACAGAAATCGCCACGGACTGTGATTGTTTCGCCGCGCCCGGCGAACTCGTGCTCGTCGATGATGTGGGTGTCGATGATGACGCCGAAGTTGCCGGTTGCACGGCAGGTGTGGAGTCGCTGAAACCCGGATGGGAAACGCCCGTGGAGCGCTCCGGGGTGGCTCCCTTAGCCCACGTGCACGAGGGATCACCTAGCTCCTGCCCGTTGGTGAAGCCATCGCCGTCGGAATCGGCATTGCACAGGCCGTTTGACCATCGATGCCCAGCGGACTGAAAGGCCACACCGAACGCGTTTCGGTCACCGCTACCTTGAGGCACCTGGTGTCCGACGCCGGGCCAAGCCTGCCCTCCACGCACCACCCTGTCGCCATTCGGAATCTCAGTTTGGTACAATTGAAGCGCGCCAGCCTGGGGAACCTGCGCGCCCCACAACAGCAAGGCGACCACCGTCGTTGACACGACGAACATGCGCTGGCTCATTCGAAGGATGGCAATGATTACTTCGCGTCCAGGACACAACGGGAGTCACATCAAGCGACGACGCTTTAAACAGTTGACCGAAGGATCTTTCTGAACGATTTTCAGGTAACACACTTTCGGAAAAGTTCCAGTCGAAATCCGTTCTCGGTCGCGGCGGCGACCCATTCCATTCACATCGCACCGCCGTTTGCTGTGATATACAGTTCAAGGGATCCGTCATTGGTTAGTATCAGTGGACTGTCAAAACGAAAATGTTTCTTGGTGCAGGAAGGTCTCCCCACCCCGGGCGTGGCATGCCGCGGCGACAGCCTCCATCATGGCCTCGGGCCCGCACGTGTACACAGCGACAGCGTCATGCCGCGAGTACGGGCCAAACAACGAAGTCCAGTCGAACCGCCCGCGGATCAGCGCTAGTGACACGCCTCGGATGGTTTCCATCTCCTTTTCCGTCGTCGGGGGGCCGGTGACGCAGAGCGTCATTTGGACATCCTTCGCATTGTTGCCCGTGCAGCATTGTTCCAGCGTCGACCACATGAATCGCGGTAGGGCCGGGTCGCGGACGACCCAAATGAAGCGCACCGAGGGATGAGATGGAGCTGGTGCTCCGCTCGACGCGCCCCGGGTTGCCGCTTGTAGAATCGACAACGACGCCGTGGCGCCTATGCCCCCTGCGATGACGAGGATGTGATGTGACGTGTTTATCGGCACTTGCAGAACGCCGTATGGCCCCTGCGCGGAGGCGCGGGTGCCATCGAGCTGCGACGCGGCTGCCGATTGCGCCACGGCGTTGGTCCACGTGCCGGCCTTGCCTGCCTTGACGAACAACGTGACGTCCCGGGAGGTAGCCGCCACATGCGCCACCGAGAGCGGGTGGCGAAAAATGGCCGAGGCGGTCGGCACGCGCAGGAAGATGAACTCACCTGGTGCGATTAGGCGTTCACCGAGAAACGATGATCCATCGTCGAAGCGCAGTACCACCTTCGTGGCCGTCGACGCGGCATCGTAACTGGCAGCAAGGACGGTCGCGCGGCCGCGGTGCTCAAGAATAAACCGGTACGCTTGGTCGACAAGGTACAACGCCACCGGGGCGGATACGAAAATCAGCATGGTCTGGCTATGGATGCAGCCCAAGACGATGACCGTCGCGAACAACAGAAAATGCATGGCTCGGAACCAACTGTAGAAAAACGGGCGAAGGAAAATGGCTCCTAGCACCTGCAGCGTTGATGCGATCCACGCCAGCAGCCCGATGACCTCCAGCCGCACCAAGGTCAGCATCATGATGAAGTGGATGGTCATCGTTGCCCACACGATGGTGCCGAAGAGGGCGTGGTACGGCAGCGTCCGCTCGAACGACGAGTGGACGAATCGAGCCAACCCCACGGACCGCGTCATGGGCCACAGCAGGAACCAGAAGCCGGCCGCTGTTGAGAAGCCAAAGGTGCGAGCGACGGCAGTCGTCAGGCTGGAGCCCCGGAATGTCGCGTAAGTGCCCCACAGCGCAGCGCCTCCTGCCCAGAGGCCCACCGCCAACAGTAACGTGACGCTCGCCGCAGCGGTGCCCTGCCCCGGCCGTGAGGGAGCGTTGGCGCGTGCAAAGCCGAATGAAATCGCAGCGATACCTAGCGCCACCGTGCCCGCCATGACGAGGACCATCGCGTAGAAACCGTTGTCAGCGCCCAATGGGGTGACCGCAGTCCCGGCCGCGATGTTGATTGAACGAGCCGTGCGGTCCGCACCGCCGTGCTGAAGCGGCACGCCGCCCCCCAACGGGGACCACGCTCCCCGCGCGAAGATGAAACGCTGACTCGCGCTCGCAATTTTCAAGTCGCCAGCGCGAAGCCGGAATGTCACGGTGCGGTCGGACCCCAGGAGGGATGCGTTGACAACCGCCACGGTCTGCGTGCCGGCAAGCACGGCGTCGGTGTTTTGGCCCACCATTTGCCTACAAATTCCGGCGCCCGTTTGACCATTCACGAAGCAGCACACCAGGGGGCCAGACATGGCGGAGTCGGCGGTGCCGACGCCCAAGTAGCCGTCCGTTGACCACGAGACGGTCATTTCGATGATATCAGTATTTGCGATCGACAGAGCCTGGCGGCGAGCTGACGTGGCGGCCGGATACACTGCCCAGGAGAGCTTGGCGCTCCCAAGCCCAATTTCAACGGGTTCAGTGCGAAGAAGGGGTACGTCGCGCGTCGAGTTAAGCAATCTAATTTGACCGGATCCATCCGATACCGCATTTTCGCTCGTGGGAAAAATGAGCTGAGTCGTCGAGGTCGAGGTCGAGGTCGTCGTCGTCGTCGTCGTCGATGTCGTGTTGGACAGCGTGGTAGTCGAGGTGGGGGTCACGCCAGCCGTCGCAGTGGGCGTCGTCGTCGCCGTGGTCGTTGTCGTTGCCGTCGGCGTGATCGTGCCTGTCGGCGTGGTCGTGCTCGTGGCCGTTGGCGTCGCCGTGGGGGTCGGGGTCGGTGGAATCGGCGTGTTGGATGGAGTCGACGCTGCGTCGCCTGGATTCGAAATTTGGGTGGTGCGCGCCGGTGTGGCGCCGGAGGTCCACACACAGCTTGGGTCCCCAAGTTCCTGGCCGTTAGAAACTCCATCGCCATCTGAATCGGCGTTGCACAACCCGTTCGTCCAACTATACCCAGCGGCTTGGAAGGCGGTGCCGAAGCTATTCCGCGTTCCCCCGCCGCCACAGCTGGTGTGGCCGAATCCTCCACAGGCGGCGCTGCCAACTCGCACCTGCGCGCCGTTGGGTACATTGTTTTGATAGTTCGGCGTCGCCAGCGCCGATGGCATTGCGACGGCGACCAATGTGGCAACGCACGCAAGGAACGTCGATGGCATGCGCAAATGAAACACCTTGCAGCCGCCCCGGAACCTTCATTCACAACAAGGCGTCAACGAGGGGGATACACCGGGGGGAACGAGGACGGCCAAGAAGGGGAGCAGTTGCGCGCTGGGAATGGTACACGTTGCATGGTTCAACACTACTTGGCGTTGTACTTTTCGTCAAGACGCCGCATTTCGTCGCAGTGAGCGGTGAGAGCACCGTTGACGAGACGAGTCAACGTCTCCTTTGTGCATGGTCGCTGAGGCCTGGGAAGGGATTCTTCCCACCACAGCTTTTCGGGACCCGCCGGCTTGGGTGTCGCGAGCCGTTCGCTCAGGTTGCAAGCGGCGGCAGGTGAAAGCGCATGCGGCGTGCGAATTCCACAAAGGTCTCTGGACACAGCGTCTCTGTGCAGCGCTTCTTCCTCAGCTTGACGCTGTTGCATCGGGGTCGAGTAAAACCGTGCGGCGTGTTGCTGCTCTGCCGCGGTCAGAGGCGATGCAGCGCTGCGCTTGGGGTTGCGACTCTGTTCACTGGCGGCGACGGCTCCAGCCTCGAGAAGCCGTTTGGGGGGGAAGGAGAATAAACGTGGGGAGCAGCCGGCAACCTTACGCGGCGTGTCATCACCCAGGGCATCGGTGTCTGCGATGACAAGGGTTGTTTCCGCGCCAAACGCGGTTTGCATTCGCTTTAACAGCGACGGCCGCGACAGGCGAGCGGCAGTTTTCGACGCATCAAAACCTTTCGGTGGCCCTATGACGGAGCCTTCCAGCAGTTCGCCCAAGCGGAGCGCGGCAGAGCGCTTCGCCTCGCTCGCCGAATCACACGCCACCCGGCGAATTCGCGACACATCGTTTGAATATGCCACGTCGGCGACTGTTCGATGACACCGCAGCGCCACTGGAGCGCAGCTCCAAGGCGACGGCGTGGGGGCCCGAACACGGTGACGCGCCGGGCGTGACACGACAGCAGCCGGCTCTCCGGGACACTGCGGACATGTCGACTCATGCCAGGCGGTCACCAAGGTCGCCAACGCCGGCCACTCCCCGTGACTGCAGCAACGGTGCAGCTCGACGATGCCGCAATGGCCTCCCAATGATGCCACGAGTGCGAGGGCGGCCGGCTCTGCGGGCGGATCGGCAGCCAGCTGCCAACACTGCAACAACTGGTCCAATGCTGGTGTTGGTGGCGCCTCAATGTCGGGATCGGCGCAGGCAAGAAGGTGAGTGACGGAAGGTGGGCAGGTCTTCATCGACGCGCAAAGGGCTAGTGCTGGGGCATGCGATGGTTCCGAGTGGCACAGCAACAGCAATCGTAGTGCTGTCGTGGGGGTTTCGTGGACGAGCTTGGGGCGTCCGACTTTGGGTCCACAAAACGTTATTGCACGAAACTGCAGCGCAAGTCTCACAGGAGACGTTCGTTCGTCCAGGCAGCTCACCAGTGTGTTGACCCGAGCGGCCGATAACTCCGCTTCACGTTGCGCTGCGAGAAACGTTTTTTCCCTCTCGGCGGTCCGTCGACGTTCGCTGGCGAGTTGCCTGGCGGCGTCAACAACAGCCTGACGGCGCCAGCGCCGAAACTCACGCCGCTGTCGTTCCACCTCCACGTGCTGCTGCCGGACAAACTGCTCTCGCGCGGCAATCAACTCTTCGAGTCGTTGACGACGAGCGTTTCGGTCCTCAAGCACCTGTTGCTGGATCTGCGCCGAAGCCGACATCAGCGCGCTCTGCTGTTTCGTTGCTTTCTCTCGCTGACCCGCGACGAGTGCGTCCAGGCCATCGCGTTCCGCTTGCCACGACTCCAACTCCACGGAAAGCGGAGACCGCAGATCGAGCATCGGTGACTGAATCGCGGCGATCAACGTCGTGTGATCCGCCATCATATGTCGTTCTGTGCGTCGCCTGACACGGACATACGTTCGTAAATCGGCCACTCGCTTGCGTTCCCGGCTGGAAGCCTCGATGCGAAGTGCTGCTTCGTCATCTTTTATTGATTTCCAATGCGCCTTGCGCTGCAGGCGCGCTTGCTGCGAGCGTGCGATGGCTGTCGCCTCCTCGACGGCTCTTGCGCTTTTTTCTTCAAGTCGTTCACTTTGAACCGTCACTCGCAACTCGCAGATGCGGCGCTCATGCGCGGCGACATCGATCTTCACGGACGATTCCGCCGCAACAGGGTGGTGACCAACAGATGGAGGCGTTGAGCTCTGTTGGGCGGCCCTACGGTGCGTGCGGGGATGGGTGGACCTAACAGCTGGAGGTTCATCACATCTTGTCGCCGCATGACGTTTGATGGGCGGCAACGTAGGCGTCGGCGTCTCCCTAGCTAGCGAGCGCACCTGCGCGAGAGCGCCTCGAAGCAAGCCAATGTCGGCAGATGGCCGCGCGGGAGGGGGCCGAGCTCCAGGAAGCGGCACCGGTGCGCCGTGCGAAATGCGTTCGGTCGATCGTCGGTCGGTGACAGGGCTGTGCGGATGTTGGTTTCGCCTGGCAGCCAGCATCACTATACGGCGTTCCAGCGCTTCGGCGTTGACGTCCGATATCGACGGTGTGGCTGAGACCTGTATTTCCTCGCGCAACCTGCCATGCACCTTGAACGCTGGGCCCATCGCTTTGCTGGCATCGGCCCTCGTCACGCCCCCAAATGTGAGTCTCGCATGTTGCAAGTGGCGGAACTCCCGGGTTTCCTGGAGGACGGCAGCCTCACGGCACTGGCTCTCGCTGTGCATCAGTGCGACCACGACGAGCAGCATGATGATGATGGGCGCGTAACCAAAATGAAATATTGTGTGGGCACGCAATGAGGCCGCATAATGCAATGAATAATTTTGAACTGGGTCCATGGAGGCGATAGCCCGGAAGGGAATGCGATCAAGCCTCTGCGATAGATGACAACATCGCCCTCTAGCGTGGGGGGGGGGGGGGGG
>ERZ1292633.3791-Hain-H41-02um-R1-3791-length-14415-cov-5_pt1 | contig 14415 bp, 13 predicted proteins | sample MGYA00564406_ERZ1292633 | MGnify/ENA primary metagenome ERZ1292633 (study PRJEB36523, sample SAMEA6512639) | groundwater metagenome | collected 2019-01-08 | study: AquaDiva: Metagenomics assemblies of 32 groundwater samples
CCTCGAACTCGGCCTCCGCCTCGGGGTAGCTGCGGCTCAAGTAGAGCGCGAGACCGCGCGAGGCATGGGTCGAGGCGAGACCGGGCGCCAGCTCCAACGCCCGCCGGCTCGCCCTGTCGGCCTCGGCGAGCGACTCCTCGCCGCCCACCCACATGCCGCGCAGAAAGGCGGCGCAGTCGGCCAGCCCGGCGTAGGCGAGCGCGTAGTCGGGATCGATCTCGGCGGCGCGGCGGAACATCTCGCGGGCGAGCAGCAGGCTCTTCTTGTCAAAGCGATAGAAGAACTGGCGGCCGCGCAGATAGCACTCGTAGGCCTCCACGCTCCGGGTTGGCGCCGCGAAGGAAGCCCCGCGCTCGATCCCGCCGAGCACGCCGCGCAGCGCCTGCGCCACGGCGACCGCGATTTCCTCCTGCACCTCGAAGACGTCGGCGAGCTCGCGGTCGTAGCGCCCGGTCCACTGCTGGTATCCGCTCGCGACGTCGACCAGCTGGAGCGTGATGCGCAGGCGCTCGCCCGACTTGCGCACCGAGCCCTCGAGCACGCTCTCGACGCCGAGGCGCTCGCCGACCTCGCGCATGTTGCCGGTGTGCCCCTTGAACTGGAAGGCGGCGGTGCGCGAGGCGACCCGCAGGCCGGGCAGGCGAGCCAGCGCGTGAATCAGCTCCTCGGCCATGCCCTCGCAGAAGTAGTCCTGGTCGCGCGCCGGGCTCATGTCCGCGAACGGCAGCACGGCGATCGCGGGCGGCGTGGCGGCGGCGGCCAGCCGGGCACCCGAGGCGGACGACTGGTTCTCGATTTCGGAGACCAGCGCGCGCGCCGAAGGGTAGCGATCGGCGGGGGCCTTGGCGAGCAGGCGGCGCGCGATGCGGTCGAGTGCCGATGGCGCCGGCGGCGTCTGCGTCGCCGGATGTCCGCTCGCCTGAAGGCGCGGCGGCTCCTCCTTGAGGATCGCCACCATGGTCTCGGCGGTGGAGGCGCGGCGGAACGGCGGGTGTCCGGTGACCATCTCGACCAGGATGACGCCGAGCGCGAAGAGATCGGAGCGCGCGTCGGCGGGCTGGCCGCGCACCTGCTCCGGCGACATGTAGGTCACGGTGCCGAAGACAAGTCCCGGCTCGGTGCGCGGCGTCTGCGGATCGGTCCGGAAGCCACCGACCTGGGTGGCGACCTCCCCCGGCGATGTTGACAGGGTCACTTTGGCGAGGCCGAAGTCGAGGATCTTCGAGTGGCCGTCGCGGGTGAGAAAGAGGTTCTCCGGTTTGAGGTCGCGATGCACGATGCCACGCTCGTGCGCCGCGGCGAGCCCGCGCGCCAGCTCGGCCGTGAGCTCGAGCGCCTTCTGGGCGGCGATCGGGCCGCGCTCGAGACGGTCGCGCAATGTCTCGCCCTCCAGGAGCTCGGTCACCAGATAGCGCAGGCCGTCCTGCTCACCGATGTCGAAAACGGCGAGCAGATTCGGATGCGAGATCGCCGAGGCGGCGCGCGCCTCCTGCTCGAAGCGGCGCAGACGGTCGGGGTTCGTGGCGACGTCGCTCGGCAGCACCTTGAGCGCCACTTCGCGCCCGAGCCGCGTATCGCGCGCCCGGTAGACCTCTCCCATGCCGCCCGAGCCGAGTGCGGCGACAATCTCGTAGGGGCCCAGGCGGGTTCCAGACGGCAAGCCCATCGCGGGCATTCTAGTCCCGTCGCAGACGGAATCGGGGCGGGGCGGGTCTGGAGTACAGTAGTTGCGACGCATCACCCCAAGGAGGGCGTATGAATCCGTTCGGAAAGCTCGTGGTCGTCGGTGGAATGACTCTGGCAGCACTGGTGGCTTGCGCCAAGCCGGCGCCGGTGGTGGACGTGGCGGCGGATGAGGCGGTGGTGCGCACCATCAACCCCGCCTGGTTCAAGGCGTACGCCGCGGGAGACGCCGCCGCCATCGCGGCGCTCTATGCGGACGACGCCGTGGTCAGCGCTCCGGGCTCCGCGGCGTGGCGCGGCCGCACCGCGATTCAAGAGGCGTTCGCGAAAGACATCGCCGGTTCGGTCGCGGCAGGGATCTCGTTCAATTCGGGGACCTCTCCCGAATTCGGCGTTTCGGGCGACGTCGCCTGGGAGTGGAACACGTTCCACCTCACCGACAAGGCGGGCGCCACCGTCGACACCGGCAAGTACGTGACCGTGTACGCCAGGCGCAACGGCAAGTGGCAGATCGTGCGCGACATCTGGAACTCCGACACGCCGCCCGCGGCGGCGGCTCCGGCGGAAACCGCGGCGCCCACGACGGGCGTGTAGTCCGCGGCCAGCGATCCTCGAACCATCGCATCAGCATCATCGGCCCCGGCTCCGCGCCGAGGCCGGTGACCTTGCTCTGCCACTGCGACGAGGACGAGAAGCGCTGCCACCGCCACGCGCTCGCCAGGCTGGTGAGCTCGGCGTAGCGCATTCTCGAAGGGCGGGATCCACAAGTTGAGGCTCGCGATCTGCGTCTCTAGTCTTGTGTGGAGTGGATTCGAGACGATTCGGCTGAATCCCTGACGGCTGTCGTTGACGAATCGTATCTTTTGAGATACGGTCGCCGATGAAGGAGATCCGCGAAACCGAAGGATTCGCACGCTGGTTCGAGAACCTGCCGGACGAGATCTCGAAGACAAGGGTTCTGCTGAGGATCCGACAGCTTTCCCTGGGAAACCCGGGCGACGTTCGAGCGGTGGGCGCTGGCGTTTCCGAGTTGCGGTTCCATTGGGGGCCGGGCTATAGGGTCTACTTTGCGGCGCGGGGCCGGGAGTTGATTGTTTTGCTTGGAGGTGGAAGCAAGCGGACTCAACGGAGCGACATTCATCACGCGATTGAGCTGGCTCGACGAATTTAGGAGGGAGTCATGGCGGCGGCGCGAAAGGCAGCGAGGGTCCGGACCCGACGCTGGGACGCGGCGAATCACCTCGAAACACCGGCGGCACGTCTGGCGTACCTCGAGGCGGCGTTGGCGGAGGGAGATCCGGCGCTGGTGGCGGCAGCCCTCGGCGACATTGCGCGCTCTTCGGGCATGAGCGGAGTCGCACGCGAGGCCGGGCTCGGGCGCGAGAGTCTTTACAAGTCGTTGTCGACGGGCGGCAACCCTGAGCTGGCGACCGTCCTGCGAGTCGTCGGTGCGCTCGGTCTGCGCCTCAAGCCGGTTCTGGCAAAGGCTGGCTGAGTCGATGGGAAGGACGATCGACGTGAACACAAGGAGGCTCGCGATTCGGTTTGCAGTGAGTGCGACCCGACCCGCGCCGGCATAGGCTTGCGCCGTGAGCGCACTCCTTCCTGTCCTCGTCGTCGACGTCGGCATCGCGGTCGTGCTGTTGGGTCTGCTGAGCCTGTTGCGTCCGCTGCGCTTCTTCGGCATCGCGACGCGCGGTCGCGCGGCACGGATGGTCCTCGCCGGGCTGGTCATCGGGCTCGCGGGCGGACTCCTTCCGGCGCCCGAGAAGCGCGCGGCGGCGGCGGCGAAGGACGCCTCGCAGCTCGACAAGGTGATTCCGGTCTGGCAGTTCGCCGAACGCCACGAGACGCGGATCCACGCATCGCCCGCCGCGGTCGAGAAGGCGGTCCGGAGCGTCTCGGCGCGCGACATCGCCCTTTTCCGCCTTCTCACCTGGCTGCGCAGCCCGCGCCTGCCTTGGCTCGAGAAGGAGGAGAGCATCCTGTCGCCGCCGGCGGACGAGCCGATCCTGTCGGTGGCGCTGCGCTCCGGGTTTCAGGAGCTCGCCAAGGAACCGGGGAAGGAGCTGGTCTTCGGTTCGCTGGTGATGGCGCCCGCGTCGCTCGGCGCCCTGCCGCCGGCCGAGCTCAGGAAGCTTCGCGCCGAGTTCACGGCGGAGAAGTTCCGCGCGCTCGCCGATCCCGGCTACGCCAAGGCCGTGATGAATTTTCGCTGGATGGAAGAGGGCGACGGCTGGACGCGGCTGGTCACCGAAACGCGCGTCTTCGCCACCGACTCCGCGGTGAAGCGCCGCTTCGGAATCTACTGGCGCGCGATCTATCCCGGCTCGAGCCTCCTGCGCCGCACCTGGCTCGCGGCGATCCGTCATCGCGCGGAGGCCGGATGACGCCACGGGCGTAGCATTGTCTGAAGGTCCCGAAACCAGGTTCGAGGTGGTGAGAATGGACGAACAACAACCAACCGATCGCGCTCCGTACCTCCTCTTCATCCTGACCTTGAGCGTGCTGGCGCTCGGAGGCCTGATCCTGCCGCGCGCCATGACGCTCTCGCCGGAGGAGGAGCGCCTGCTCGAGCTTCTCGACTGGGCGGTCTGCCTGGTGTTCTTCGCGGACTTCGTCTACACGCTCGTCCGGGCGAAGGACCGCTGGAAGTACCTCCGGACCTGGGGATGGCTCGACCTGATCTCCTCGATCCCGGCGAGCGAGGCGTTCCGGATCGCCCGTTCGGCGCGGGTGGTGCGCATTCTGCGTCTGCTGCGCGCCTTGCGCGCGGCGCGGCTGCTGTCGCGCTCGCTCTCGCTACGCAAGGTGGAGAACGGCGTCGTGACGGCGGCGCTTCTGGGAATCATCGTTCTGGTTTTCTCGAGCGTCGCGATCCTGCAGGTGGAGCAGGGGGAGAGCGCCAATATCCGCACCGCCGAAGACGCGCTCTGGTGGGCGGTCACCACCATGACCACGGTGGGTTACGGCGACCGCTACCCGACCACCACCGACGGGCGGCTGGTCGGCGCCGCGCTCATGATCGTCGGCGTCGGCATGGTCGGAGTGCTGACCGCGTTTCTGGCCTCGCGCTTCGTCAAATCCGAGGAGCGCAAGGTGGAGCGCGAGATCGCCGAAGTCCGCAAGGAGCTCGCGGCGCTCCGCCTGCTCCTCGAGGACCGGGAAGGCGTCGAGAAGCGGCGTTAACGTGGTTTTGCCGGAGCGTTCGGCTTCGCGGGAGCCTTCGCCGGCTCGCCGGCGCTCTCCTTCGGCGGCGTGATCATGATGTGCGCGCCGGCGGTGCCGGGGAACATGATCCAGGGGCCGCCCGGGCCCGGGGGCGAAAGCGGCAGGCCGGTCGACGCGGCGGTGGCCCACGGCGTGTAGACGACGTAGCGCAGGTAAGGATCGACCACTTTGCCGGTCGCCGGATCGAAGCGGCTGCCGGAAAGCGCGTAGAGAGTGGCGGGAGTCTTGGGCATCGCCAGCGTGCCGGCATCCGCTTCGCTCCAGCGCCGCTTCATGCGCTCGTCACCGGTGACGCCCGCCGCCTCGAGCTCGCGGCCACGGCGCATGAACGGCTCGAGCGACTCGTGGTAGCAGGCGACACTCCACTTCTCGTCGTTCGGCTGGTCGGCGAGGCAGACGAGGTCGTTGCTGCCGGCGCGGAGCTCGGTCACGGCGCCCTGACTGTCGTAGCCCAGAACCCGCGCACCGGCGCGCCGATCGTCGGGCGCCGCCTGAACCGCCGCGGCGATCTGCTGCTCGGCCGGCGGCGCCTCGGCCATCAGCAGGCCTCCGCCGAGCGCCATTCCCGTGGCGAAGCCCATCGCGATTCCCGTCAACCTGCGGCCTGTCGAGCTGTTCACTGGACTCCTCCGATCGGTTCGGCGTCGATTCCGGTACCACGCCGTGCCGCCGATCTTAAGGCGTTTCCGCGCCGATTCAACGCTCCGCGAGGGTGACTCCGCCGCCGCTCGAGCTGAGCTTGAGCAGGGCTCCGCCGCCGTTGAGCTTGCCGTGCAGGTTGTCGCGGCCGACCTTTCCGCGCACGGTGACCGGGAGGTCGCAGTCGACCGAGCCGCCGGACGAGCTGGCGTCGATCTCGAGACCGACCGTGGGATCGACGCGCGCCTTGACGCCGCCGCCCGACGACTCGAGCCGGCCGCCGCGCCCGTTGCCGGCGCCGAACCCGACGCTGACCGAGCCGCCGGAGCTCTCGGCGACCACCACGCCACCGGCCTCCAGGATCTTCACGCCGCCGCCACTGCTCGAGGCATCCACGTCGCCGGCGACGCTCTCGGCCGAGATCGAGCCGCCACTGCTCGACAGCGTCGCGGCGCCGCCCAGGTTCATGACGCTCACGCTGCCGCCCGAACTCTCGGCGCGCACGGCGCCGTCGACGTCCGAGATCTCGATCCCGCCGCCTGAGCTGTCCGCCTCCACTGCGGCGAACTTCGGCACCACCACTTCGATCCGGGTCTTCGAGCTCCAGCCGTCGCCGAACCAGCTCGATAGGCCGCGCGACTTGCGCTCGACGACCACCTCGATCCGGTCCGGCCGCGCCGCCTCGACGCGGACCGTGTACTTCTCGGCGAAGTCGGAGCGGTCCGAGGTGACGGTGACCGCCGCTTCCGTGACATCCGCGGCGCCCCGGACCTGGATGCCGCCGGCCTCCGAACGGACGGAGAGGCTCCCTCCGGCCGCCAGCGGCAGCTGCTTCTCAAGACGGTAGTCCTCGGCCCAAACGGCCGAGGCGAAACAGGCGGAAAGAGCCAGAACGGCGGCGTAACTGCTCTTCGTGTCCATGCGCGTTGCCTCCAGGGGGTACAACGAGTGCTGGCGGTCCGAAGTTTCGCCGCGCTATCTTCGCCTTGGGCGCTCGAGGCGCTGAAGACGAGCCCGGCTGACTTCCAGAGACCGCGGAAACGCAACAGCGAGCGAGGAGAGCCAAGATGGCAGGCAAGAAAATCATCGCGGTAGTGGGTGCGACGGGTGCGCAGGGCGGTGGACTGGTGCGGGCGATCCTCGCCGATCGCGGCGGCGAGTTCGCGGTGCGGGCGATCACGCGCAAGCCCGATTCGGAAAAAGGCCATGCGCTCGCCGTCGCCGGGGCGCAGGTGGTCGCGGGCGATGCCGACGATCCGTCGTCGCTAGCTCCGGCGTTCGCCGGCGCCTACGGCGCCTTCGTGGTGACGAACTTCTGGGAGCACTTGTCGGCCGAGCGCGAGCTAGCCCAGGCACGGGCGCTGGCGCGCGCCACGCTGCAGGCGGAAGTGGCGCACGTCGTCTGGTCGACCCTCGAGGACACCCGAAAGTGGATTCCCGTCGAGGATCCTCGCGTGCCGACGCTGCACGGCAAGTACAAGGTGCCGCATTTCGACGCCAAGGGGGAGGCGGACGCGATCTTCGAGGCCGAAGCGGCTCCGACGAGCTACCTCGTGACCTCGTTCTACTGGGAGAACTTCATCTACTTCGGCATGGGTCCGCGGCGCGGCGAGGACGGGAGGCTCGGCATTGCCCTGCCGCTCGGCGGCGCGAGGCTCCCCGGGATCGCGGTCGGCGACATCGGACATTCCGCCTACCGGATCTTCCACAAGGGCGCCGGGGTCGCCGGACGACGTTTCGGAATCTCGGGCGAGATCCTCTCCGGAGGCGAGATGGCGGCGGGGCTCGCGAAACATCTCGGCGAGCCGGTGAGCTTCACCGATCTGCCCTTCGAGGTATTCGCGGGCTTCGGATTTCCGGGGGCGGACGACATGGCCAACATGTTCCACGTTCAGGCGTTGTACGCGCGCGAATTCGAAGCGGTCCGCGATCCGCGGCGCGCGCGCGAGCTCCATCCGGGCATGCTCAACTTCGACGCCTGGCTGGCGCAGAACATCTCGAGGATTCCGATCGGGTAGGGCGACAGCTTTCCTTCAGTGCCGCCGCGGGAAGCCCCGCGCGGCCGGCACGAGCTGATGGAGAATGCGGCAGAGTTGCGATGACGTGAACAATCTCTCGCTCCGTCGCGCTTCCGCAACCGCGCTTCTTGCCGCCTGGATCAGCGCGGCTGCCTCGACCTCCGAGCTGCCACGGCTGGTGATCGAAGCGCCACCAACGCTAGCGGGCGTGGCGCGCCAAATCGAGGAGCTCGCCCCGGAAGCCCTTGCGTCGGCGGCAAGGCTAGTCGGAGGCGACAGCTCCGGACGCCCGATCTCCGTCGTGCTTCTGCCAGAAAGCGCCGCAGCCGCGCGCGCCGTCCCGCGCTGGATCTCCGGCTTCGCCGTCGACGGCGAGCGCATCGTGCTGCTGCCGTCGCGCGTCGACCGCTATCCGAATCTCGGAATCGGCGGGCTCCTCCGCCATGAGCTGACGCACATCCTCGTCTCGCGGGTCGTCCAGCCGGCGGGCGCCGGCGAAGTGCCGCGCTGGTTCCACGAAGGCCTGGCGATGACCGCTGGCCGCGAATGGGATCTCGGCGACCGCGCCCGCGTCGCTCTCGCGGTGATCGACGACGACAGTCTGCCGCTCGCCCGTCTCGATGCCGCTTTCGCGGGCGGCGAGGCGGAGGTCCAGTCAGCGTATGCCCTGGCCGGCGACTTCGTGCGCTCGATTCTGCGCCGCCACGGGCAGGACGCCGCGGCCCGGATCCTCGCCCGAGTCGCGCGGGGCGAATCGTTTCGGATCGCTTTTCTCGCGACGACCGGTCAGAGTCTCGACGATTTCGAGACCGACTACTGGCAGCGCCGCACGCTTCTGGACCGCTGGGTGCCGGTCCTCTCGAGCTCGGTGGTGCTGTGGGGAGGGATCGCCCTTCTGGCGCTCGCCGCCATCCGCCGCCGCCGCGCCCGCGACGCCGAGCGCCGCGCCCGCTGGCGAGCGGATGATGGCGACGCCGAGAGCGATGGCGACGCCGAGGATTCCGTCTAGAATGCGGCGCCGTCCCCGCGCCCAGGAGAATCGGATGACCCTCGATCGCCGACCGCGATGCTCCACGCCCTGACCCGCGAGGTTTCGCGGGCGATCGCCGACTGTCAGCTCACGCACCTCGAACGCGAGTCGATCGATCTGGATAGAACGCGGGCCGAGCACCGCGCGTACGTGCGCACGCTCAAGGGGCTCGGTGTGCGGGTCATCGAGCTGCCAGAGGAGCCGGAGCTGCCGGATTCGGTCTTCGTCGAGGACACCGTGATCGTGGTCGGGGGCGTCGCCGTCGTGCTGCGGCCCGGCGCTCTGTCGCGACGGGCCGAGACGCCAGGCGTGGCGAGGGCGCTGGCGGTTCACCTCGAGGTCCGTCATCTGGACGGCGAGGGCACGGTCGACGGCGGCGACGTGCTGCGCTTCGGAACGACGCTCTTCGTGGGCCTTTCGACGCGCAGCGACCCGGCGGGGATCGCCGCCCTCGGCCGCGCGGTGGCGCCGCTCGGCTTCGCCGTGCGCGGTGTCGCGCTCGGCGGCTGCCTGCATCTGAAGAGCGCGGTCACGGTGATTGGCGAGGTTGGCGGCGTCGGGGAGAGCACGCTGCTGGTGAATGACGACTGGGTCGATCCGGCGGTGTTCGCCGCGTCCGCGATCGTCAAGATCGATCCCGCCGAGCCGTACGCCGCGAACGCGCTGCGGGTAGGCGAATCTCTGGTCTATCCACGGGCCTTTCCCGCCACCGCCGAGCGGCTGCGCGCTCACGGCTTCGAGCTCGCGCTCATCGAAGTGAGCGAGCTCGCGAAGGCGGAGGGTGCGGTGACCTGCTGCAGCGTGCTGTTCGAGAGCCCCCGCCGGCAGGCCTCTGGCGCCGCGACGCCGGTACGATGAGCCGCATGCCGGGAGCGCTTTTCGGTTCGATCGGGCTGGCGGCGCGGATCGAGCGCGCCGAGGCGACGCTGGTGGAGTCTGGCGCGCGCGCTACCGCGCCGCGCGCGTCGGTCTTCGTGCGCGCGATCGCGGGTGGGATCGCCGCCTGGACCGAGGAGGGTTCGCCGCTCAACAAGGTGGCGGGCCTGGGCTTCGGCGGCCCGGTCGCCGAGGAGGAGATCGCGGCGATCGAGCGCGAGCTCCACGCGCGCGGCGCGGCCGTGCAGGTGGAGCTCGCCAACCTCGCCGATCCGGCGATCGGAGCGATGCTCACACGGCGCGGTTACGCGCTGGTGAACTTCGAGAATGTGCTCGGTCGCGCGATCACGGCGGAAAACGTGCCTGAGATCGCCGACGACATCGAGGTCGACATCGTGCGAGCGGGCGAGTTCGAGCTCTGGCTCGATACCGTGCTCGAAGGCTTCGCGAACCCGGACGATCAGGGGGTCGCTTCGCCCGACGACTTTCCGCGCGACGTTCTCGCGAAGGTGATGCGCGATCTCGCCGCGATCGAGGGCTTCGCGCACTATCTCGCGCGCCGCGGCGGCGAAGTGGCGGGCGGCGCGAGTCTGCGCGTCGCCGAAGGGGTCGCGCAGCTCGCCGGCGCGGCGACGCTGCCGGCGCATCGCCGCCGCGGCGTGCAGAGCTCGCTTCTCGCCGCCCGTCTCGCGGATGCCTCGGCCGCCGGTTGCGACGTCGCGGTGGTCACCACCCAGCCGGGCTCGAAATCGCAACAGAACGTGCAGCGCCAGGGCTTCGAGCTCCTTTACACCCGCGCCGTGCTGGTCAAGGAGCCCTGATCGAGCGCTACGTCGGGGCCTCTCCGGGCACGTACCAGACCGGGCAGTGGGCTCGGTGCAGCACGGCGCGGCCGGTGTCGTGCGTGAACCAGCGCCGCAGCGATGTTCGGGTGTGCTCTCCCATGACAATGAGAGAAACGTCGAGCCGCTCGGCTTGGGCTGCGATTTCGAGAGCCGGATCGCCGGCGATGACATGGATCCGCGCCCGTTCCGCGAGCTCCTGCGGCACGAGGTCGCGCAGCCGGCGCCGCTCCTCATCCGCCAGCGCGGTGGCCGGCTCGTCGGCGTGGGACTTAGACGGTTCGATGTGGAGAAGGTGGATGTCGAGCGCCAGGCGCCGCGCCAGGCCGAACGCGAAATCCACCGCCGCGGTGGACGTCTCGGAAAAGCTGGCCGGCACGAGGATCCCCTGCCGCGCTTCGCCGGGAGAAGCGAAGCGCGGCACGGCGTGGTCGACGCTCGCTTCGTGCAAGGCGAGCACGGCGGCGCGCGAGCGCTCCAGAATCTGCTCGGTGATCGAGCCGTGATCCTCCCGCTGGGAGCCGTGGTTGGTCAGGATGATGAGATCGGCATTCACCAGCTCGTTGACGATGAGCACGGACGAAGCCGTGGGGCCGTGGGTGAGCCGCGCTTCCGAGACGATTCCGTCCGGAACCTCGGCGAGCAGCGCGTTCAGCCGCTCTTCCGCGGCGGCCTCGGAAGGCGGACCCTGATGCGAGGCCGCCCACATCCAGCCCACCCCGGCGCCGGGTCCCAGGGCCTCGAGATTGTGATGCAGGATGAGCCGCGCGTTGAAGAGCAGGCAAAGATCGGCGGCGAAGTGCAGCTGGCGTGCGGTGGCGTCGGAGAAGTCGACCGGACAGAGAATATTCTGGACTTCGCGCATGACGCGCCCTCCCGGGGTCTCTATCGACGATATGCCGCGGCTCCGACGGGAGCAACCCGCGTTCGAAACGCTCCGCGGGATGAACCCGCTGAGGCCGGCGGACCAGTTGCGCGGGGTGATAAGTTCGGAATCGAGCAACCAACGATGGTGCGGCCGCCCTGGGGCACGCGAGGAGATCTGAATGTGTGAGCTTCGCTTGGCGAAACTTTTCGTGTGCGGATGGAGCCTGCTCGGGTGGCTCGCGGGCGCGAACCTGGCGCTCGCCGCCCCGCAGACGCGGATGTACTACGTCGCCGCGGATGAAGTGGTCTGGGACTACGCGCCGAGCGGCTTGAACCGGATTACCGGCAGGCCGTTCGAAGGACCGGTCGCGAACGCGGTGATGACCCGTTCCGAAACGACGCTCGGGCGGGTGATGAAGAAGGCGCTCTACCGCGAGTACACCGACGCGACTTTCTCGACTCTGAAGCCGAGGGCGCCGGAATGGGAGCACCTCGGGATGGTCGGGCCGCTCCTGCGCGCCGAGGTCGGCGACACGATCGAGATCCTCTTTCGCAACAACACGAAGCGCACGGTGAGCATGCACCCGCACGGCGTCTTTTACACCAAGTCGTCCGAGGGCGCGGGCTACGAGGACGGTACGGCGGGCGCCGACAAGGCCGACGACGGAGTGGCGCCCGGCGGAACGCATCGTTATGTCTGGCCGGTTCCGGAGCGCGCCGGACCGATCGCGAGCGAGCCCAGCTCGAGCCTCTGGATGTATCACTCGCATGTCAACGAGAGCGCCGACGTGAACGCCGGGCTGATCGGCCCGCTGATCGTGTCCCGCCGCGGCGCGGCGCGCCCGGATGGGAGCCCGAACGACGTCGACACCGAGATCGTGGCGGCGTTTCTGGAGGTCGACGAAAACCAGAGCTTCCTGTTCGAGGAGAACATCCAGACCTACGCGCTGGACCCAGCCAAGTATCCGCGTGTTTTCAACTTCGCCGATCCGGTCTTTCTCGCCAACCTCAAGGAGACGATCAACGGCTTCGCTTTTGGTCACACGCCGCCGATGCGGATGCGTCAGGGCGAGCGCGTGCGCTGGTACATCTTCAGCTCGACGAATTTCGAGATCCACGCCCCGCACTGGCACGCCAATACGGTCGTCGCGATGCACATGCGCACGGACGTGCTGAATCTCCTGCCGATGGGCATGATCGTCGCCGACATGGTCCCCGACAACCCCGGCACCTGGCTCTTCCACTGCCATGTCGGACCGCACCTCGACGCGGGGATGATCACGACCTACGAAGTCGTTGCCGTGCCCGGAGCGATTTCCGGCGCAGGCACCGCGATGAGCCACTGAGATCGCCGCGCGGCGACCTCGGGTCGAGCCGGCGCGGTCAGATTCGCGAGAGCAGCGCGTAGCCGGCCGAGACGATCCACCAGACCCCGACCAGGCGAAAGACCCAGAGGGTGGCGCGAATCCCGAGCAGGTAGAAGTTGTGGACCGGAAAGGCGGCGCGCGCGGCACGCAGCGGCGCCCCCGCGAACGGCCCCAGCGCCGCGACGTGGACGCTGACGCCGATCAAGAACCGGAACAGGTCGGTGACCGGCTGGACCCAGGCCGCCGCGGCGGCGCTACCGGCGGCGAGCGCCGCCAGCGTCAGCAGCAGCGCCACGAGCGGCAGCCCGATGCTGGCCCGGAAGTACGGGCGCCAGGTGTCGAGGAAGCCGAAGAAGCGCCGGGTCGGGTCGACGTGCCGTTCACAGGCGAGAATAGCGATGCGCTCGCCGCCGACTTCCAGATCGAGCGCGTGCGCCACCGGCCCCGTGCCATCGAATGGGCGATTGCACCAGGCGCAAGTGACCGGGCGGCGGGCCTGGAAGTAAGGGCGCGCGAGAAAGCGGTGGCCAAGCATGAGTACGACTCCGGCGGCGAGACTCCAGCCGACCGGCGCCGGGTGCGCGACGAACAGATAGAGCACCGCCGGAATGAACAGGAAGAGCGCCGCGCCCGTGAGCGCCGCTGCTTCGTTGGACAGCTTGCCCGGAGCGGCCATCAATCGTCGTAGTAGCCGCCGCGGGTGCGGACGCGGGCGTCCGAGCGACCCACCTCCACGCGCAGCGGATGCCACTTTCCGTCCCGGCGAACCTTGTCCGGGTAGTAGCCGAGGACGTACTGCCGGCGGAGCTCGGCGAGGATTTCGGTGAAGGCGGCGGCTGACTGGTCGTAACTGGAGATCTCGATGCGCCGGCCACCCGAGGCGTCGACGATTTCGGCGAGCGCGTTCATCTCGGCCGTGTGCTCGGCGGTGCCGCGCCAGACCGAGCGGTGCCGCATGCCGAACGGCTCGTTGCCGACGCGGATCCAGTAGAGCAGAGCCTGGCTGCGCGCCGCTACCTCGGCGACCTGCGCCGCCGAGAGCAGGCTTTCGACGTCGATTCCGTCGGAGAGCAACACCACGACGCGACGGCCCTGGCGGCGCTCGAGCAGCTGCAGGGCGAGGTACAGATGATCGTTGATCGCCGAACCGCCCGAGGCTTCGGCGCCGGTCAGTCCGGCGAGCAGGGTCGCCGGTTCGCCGGTGAACGGGGTGTGATGGACGACGCGGTCGGAAAACAGGAGCAGCATCGCCTCGTCGAGCTCGAGCATCCCCTCGGCGAAGGCACGCGCGCCGTCGAGCGCGGCGCGCAACGGCACCCCCTCCATGCTGAGGCTCGAGTCGATGGCGAGAAGCGCCGCGAGCGGCGCGTCGCCGCCCTCGAAAGTGACGATCCGCTGCCGGGCGCCGTCGTCGAGAATCCGGAACGCCTGGCGGTCGAAATCGGGCACCGCGGCGCCAGTGGAGTCAGTAGCGCCCGTGGAGCCATCCAGGGTCACGGTCACGTAGACCTGCTGCAGCGACAGGTCGAGCACCTCGTCGACCTGGAGCTTCGGCAGCGAGAGCTCGGCCTCGCCGCGCTCGCCGGCGGTCGATGTCGCGATCACCCGGAAGGTGCGATCGATGTTCTCGTCGCCAACGTCGACCACGAACTTCCAGGGCGGCGAGTCGCGGAAGCCGGCACGGACGCCGTTGTAGATGAGCTCCATCCGCGCAGGGCGGCCGCCGCTCGCGGCGACGACGACCTCAGTGGGTCCGAAGGCCCCTTGCCCGGCCAGCGGCTGGGAAAAGCGGATCTCGAAGGCGTGGGCCGCGGACGCGACCGCGATGACCTTCAACTCTCCGTTCCTCGTCAGCGACGGCA
>ERZ1292633.3792-Hain-H41-02um-R1-3792-length-14414-cov-6_pt1 | contig 14414 bp, 16 predicted proteins | sample MGYA00564406_ERZ1292633 | MGnify/ENA primary metagenome ERZ1292633 (study PRJEB36523, sample SAMEA6512639) | groundwater metagenome | collected 2019-01-08 | study: AquaDiva: Metagenomics assemblies of 32 groundwater samples
CGGCCATGTAGGCCGTGGTTTCCCTACCGATTTGACTATGGTAGGATAGAAGATGACGCTATGAGCGCCGCAATGGAGCCGTGGTTTCCCTACCGATTTGCCTATGGTAGGATAGGTTGAGTTCAAGTGTTTGAATTTGTTGTGATTTCCGCGTTTTATTAACGCCGAAATCACAACAAAACCATCTGAGATGGCCCGACTCGTTCATTTTTTGGTGCTGTTCCGAGCATCAATTCCATACGTCCAAACTGTTTATCCGTGATTTGCAACGAACGAATGCTTCCTTCCTTGGGAAGGCTGCTCCGCGCCCGCTTTACATGCTTTTCAACTGCATCTTGCCCTCTACAGACGCGTGCGTAAACCGAAAACTGCAGCATCATATAGCCGTCATCTTTGAGAAAGTTGCGGAACCGATTCGCACGGCGGCGTTGATCTTGCGAACCAACCGGAAGGTCAAAGAAGACGAAGAGCCACATGAAACGAGCGTCCTCTGCTTTCATTGTTTAGCCCCGGCGAATTCCGGGAGCTGGAGGAGTAATGCGCTGCTATGCTCGATAGCCCTGACAAGACTTGTGGCCGTGGCTTCCGTTGCAGCAAGCAGCGTCATACGCTCGGCCCCGATAATCGCCGTTTCATTGAGGATGTTTGCCATATGGCGACGATCATCGACTGTCAGCGTTTCCCCCTCAGTGTCCAACGCCCGAGCATAGGCACTTTGATCTACAAAGGGACGATATGGCTCAATCAAATCGTCTACCAAATTGAAGGCGTTGACCTTGGACGCATGGTGCAAACCGAACGCAGGGAGCAGGCCAGACGCAACGCACGCCCGCGCAATCGCCGCGCGGACAACGGCATAGCCATAGTTCAGGAGCGCGTTGCGGCGGTCGCTTTCGTCTGATCGCGTGAATTTGGTGAAGAGCGCCGACCAATAGGCCCGCGCGGCTTGCGCCTCTATATTGTCCGGGTCGCCCGATCCAACACGGCCCGCCATCGCGCGCAGGCTCTGCGCACGTTCACGCCCCAATTCGTCCAACAACGCTGCTTGGTTGTTGATTTTGGCAACGATGATGCTTTGCCACATCCGTTTTTTGAGAGGCAGGCTCATGCCAACCTGAGCATGGGCGATATGCGCTTGGGCATGATGTTGATGAAATGGCAGCAATACGCCCGCCGGGTGGTGCTTGTCGTCTGGCACGATCATCGCAATACCCGCACCTGCCAACGCGGAGAGTAATGAACCCGTGAGCGAGACTTGCGATGTATCAAGGATCAGCCACGCAATATCCTCAACCGGCAGTGACACAGACCCTTCGTCCTGTTCTACAACCAGTTGCCGGTCCCGATATTTTAGCCGGGCGGGCTGGGATATGTGCACGCCACGCCATGCCATGTGCGGACCTCGTTTCCAACTTTGAACCTATTGCCAAAGCGATCCACGCTATATTTGTTTATGGTTAATAATTTCCTAGGGCCAATGCCTTCTTCTCCAGAATTTGTATTGTTATGGTCGAATAGGCTAATGTTTCCTGTCCCTCGATGCAGACCTTGGAAATATCCATCCAGAATTTGACCCTCAGATTTCACTACTTCGACATAGCTGCGAGGATACAAACTGAACCGGAATTCATGAGCCGGTGTAATAGGAAACCAATCCTTTTCATCTTTCGCTTGAGCAACAGCCATCATTGGAGGCTGAGGCCACCCCTTCTTATCCATCACCTGATGGGGATAGACCGGGACCATATACCATTCATCTTTACCTGTATTTTTGCCCTTGGTGTTCTTCAACGAAAACACATCCACCCTTACCATTTCCCCTCGATCCGCCGTCCCGCCGCGCACTGGAACGGCGAGTTTGGTCGATGACATCAATCGTAGCTTGGCGATAGTGTCGCCTTGTGGGGAGCGCGGCAATCTCGCTTCGTCAGTCGGCCTTCCATCGGCAATCCAAGCTCTAATGGCATCGACGATCTTGCCATTCCGTTCCGGGTCTTTGATATTGTCGAGTTGTTTTAGCGCCTTGGTTTCATCGAATTTACCCTTGGTAACTCCAAGCGCAAGCACAGCAACCCGTTCAGTCGTTCGTTGAACATCGTCACGTTCAACAATTTGCCTTATCGTGGCAGCGTGACCTTCTCCGCGCGCACGTCTCCGTTCAGGCCGGGCGACAAAGACGGACTCGAATGCCTTCTTTGCTTGTTCCCGAAAGCCATCCCAAGGTTCCGGCACTCTTCGCAATGGCCGACCAAGCCCTTGCTGCTCCCATTCCTGAAATGACTTGGTGAGTTTGATCACTTCGGCTTCGCTGACCGCTGCGACGACCAAGGCATCAAGCGCGTGGTGACGATCATCGGGCAATCGTTTCCCATCAACCTTTTTGAGAGATTCAAGCCCCCATGCTTGGCGTAACGCAGCCGTTAATTGCCCCGGCCTTGTGAAGACGCGGCGGTTGCCATCCTTTTCCTGTCGTTCGCCGCGTGGGTAAAAAAGCTTCACAGCCTCTGCGAGCAAGCGGCAAGCGTAACGGGTGTCATTGAGGTTGCGGGAACGGAATTTTTCTTCTGCATCCTTAGCATTTTTCAGCAGGTAATTGCGTTTCTTGAAGCCCCGAAGGCTCTTGTTACCCTCAACCCGCTCGACAAACACATCCCATTCGTCCGGCGTCTTATCCTTTGCAAACCACTCAAAGGGCGTGTCGCGCTTCTTGCGCTGGTTGGCGCTGGCAAGGCACAGCGTTTTGTTGTTGTAACTGTCATCCCCAAATCGCGACCACGGCAGTATATGATCGACCTGAACGCTATTATCGGTCGCAATGATTTGGTGGGGATCAATATGCTGCCCCGTGTAAAGGCAAAATGTGCCTTGCTCCTTCCAAAGTCGATAGCGGAGCAGCGTATCGCCGTTTATATCCTCAACGCCAAGCAGGTCGCGCGCTTCCTGACGTTCTCGATTGCGCTGGGCGGTTGCATCATTGATGCCCTTTTCAATCTCCCGTCGCTTTTCAAGGCTATTGCCCACATCCCGCGCCAGTTCAATATAGATTGCCCCCGGCAGGCCATACGTGTTGCGCAGCGCCCAAAGCTGTTTCAACCCTTCGGTCAGCGCCTTGCGGGCGATGGGATTGGCGATGCTCTCGCCCACTTCTTTGACTAGGGCATTGAATGATGCTTTGTCAGTGACATGATCGACATGGGAAAATGACGAAGCCGCATGATTGTAACCGGCAAGGTCGCAGGCTTGGTCATAGCGTTTGCCCGCTTCAAGATGAGGCAGCAGCGCGCGAACGGCCTTTGCGGAAATATGAGCCGCGCCTTTGAAGCTGGCAAACTTGCCAGCATCGAGTGCATCCATAAGGGCAGCAAGCACCGCGTCATCAAGGCCGAGCGTGCGTAATTGCTCAATAATCCGCTCGCTGGTTTCAAAGAAGCTTAGGATATGGGCGATTTGGTCAAGCTGTTCGGCTTGAGTATCTCTCCATAAGGTATCGCCCAACACCTTGCGCAGCGTTCCCGTACCAGACATGGCTTCGCCCGTCTTCGAGGTAATATCGCCTTTTTCCTGATCGGGTTTGATCGTCGTAAATCGTTCGTCGTCTGACAAGCCAATGAGGTCGCGCACCTTTTTACCAGTCAATATCTTGGTAGCCCCCAGATCAGCCGTCACACGGCCAAGTTCGTCGGGCCTCAAACACCGCTCGCTTTCGGGCGTCGTCACGCGCAGATTGATGAGCCGTGTCAGCAGACGGAATTTCTCAAACGAGGGCGACAGCTTTGCCGCCCGCTTCTCCGCTGGTTCAAAACCGCACATGCCAACGAGACGCTCACTGTCCTGCATCGCTTTTTGCCGGAAGGCGATGGCAACATAACTTTCTTCCAAAGCGTCCGACGCCTTGTCCAAACCAAGCCGCCGTTGCGCCGCGAATAAAGTTTTGACCTCATGCGCCAGATCATCGCGGCCAGCAGTGCGATCATAAACCCCGTCGCGGTTACGTCGCCGTGTTGCAAATTCGGGGTCTCGCGCGAACATTTCGCCCATAGTGCGATAGCGCCCAAGGCGCTCTTGCGTCTTTTCAAGCGCGGAAAGCATTTTCTTATCGTCGCTATTGGTGTTCGCAGCCTTGCTCTTCGCCGCTGATTTAAAGCCCCGCCGTTTGGCGATATGGCCGAGCGCAACCGCAAATTCGTTTCCGGTCAATGGCTTGTCTAAACCGCGCGCGCGGAGTTCCCAAGGGTCTAGGCCTTTGAGCTTGAGCGCATCTGCGGAGTCATTGGAAAGCAGTCCAGTATCTCGAAACAATCCCCGCAATTCCGACATACGGTTTCGACGGCGGCGGATGACGCGGCGTAGCAACCTGCTGCCGCGTCGGTTCTGGTTTGTTGGCGTCCGTTCCTTATCGGTTTCGGGCACATCGAAGATCCAGCTCCCAATCGCTGGAATCGCGCCGGGGGCGTCCGCAGACGGCGGTGCTTGAAGAACCGCCCATCCGCAAGAGCCAATACCAAGGTCGATACCGAACGCCAGATTCTCGACTATCATCTTATTCTCCAATATTTTTAATTGAAGAACACTTGACCGGATCAAGTCAATCGCTAAGTTGATCCTCGGCAAATCGGTAGGGAAGCCACGGTAACAGAGATTTCGCTGTGTAGGATCATCCTTTCGGGGAAATTCCTTTTTCGAAGTCAATGATACAGAGCTTTTCTGTTGAAATCATCCCCTCGTCAGGCAACTGCCGGGGGGATGTTTCTTAGCGGTGCACTGATTTGATGGATTTCATTATTAAACATGCTTGAACGCAGCGGCCAGGGAAGCTGCAAAGCCACTTTGAATGCGCCCGCATATCAGCCAGTCTCTGTCTGGCTATATTGAAAATGCGGCTTTCCTATTATTCTGCTATGTTTCAATCACATATTGCGCTGTGGAGGTGGTGGAGAGTGCGTCCGACGATGATATCGTCAAGGAGTGACGCTATGATACTCGCTGTTCTGTTGGCCGCTATTGCAATCATTTCGCTTTGCGCGTTGTTGATCACCCTAACCATCTATGCTTCGCCATTTTATATCGGGTTGGCCGTGGCTATTTTGGTTCATTCAAATGGCTCGGGTCTGATCCTGGCAGCTATGGCCGCGATAGGCGCTGCGATGGCCACGCTTGTAATCCTGCAAATATTGATTGCCACGGTACGATCGCCAGTACTGCGGGCTGGCATCGGCGTCGTATTTGCAGCACCTGCCGCGTTTGCAGCGTATCACGCAGCGCATGGGATCATGGCGGTCATGCAGTCAACAGGCGCCTGGCCGTCTGCAATCGCTGGTATCAGCGCTGCAGTTGTTGGCATAGTCGCGTGGCTTCAAATTGGCACTTGGGCGCGAATGCGGGTGGCAGGCTAAACGCCCCGTCCGGCAGAACAAGGCAAGATGTGGGGTGTGATCAGTTGCCGTCTCTAGTGGCGCAGGATGACCAGACCAAAGGCGCAGGTCTTGCCGTCATCGCTGCAAGACAAAACTGTGAAGATTGGGGCGATGAAGCTGCACCAACGTATTGATCAAGCGATAGGCGCGGCCTTCGGTAGAACATTTGCTCCAAATGGCCCCCATGTCTGCGCATAATCAAAAGCGATAAGTGACTGGGGACGTTTTCGTTGGGGCTGGCGTCCACTGGAGAAAAGGCGGCGCGTCGTTCTGAGTGCTGATGGTGATTATCCCAGCGTAGGGTGCTGCCTGACCTAATGAATGTGCCAATGTTCGCCACTGACCGCGCTTACCTGTGTGGCGATCCCCGCCTCCAATCACGGCCTCCTCAATTGGCTTTGGTTGGCAGAGGACGGCTGCGCCTCGCTGTCCTAGCTGCAACGGCGGATCAGAAACTTTCTTCCCCTGGGCTAACGCCCATTCCTCGCGAGACAAGAAAGCCCCTTCCCGCCATCCTTCACTTCGTTGCGGCCTTTCAGGTGCAGCAAACAGCGCCCCTGCCTCAAACCAGCCACCGAGGCCGCGAATGGACGCGGAACTCGAAAAACAAGCAAAGGAAGCTATCATGGCAAACATCGGCACATTCACCAAATCAGGCGAAGCTTACACCGGCGAAATCGTCACAATGGGCATTCAGACCAAGAACGTCCGCATTCTCCCCGACGACGCCAGCCCCAACGAAAATGCACCGAGCCACAGAATTTTTGTCGGTCGCGCAGAGATCGGAGCCGCATGGCGCAAGCGTTCCACCGAAGGCCGCAACTATCTCTCGCTCAAGCTCGACGATCCAAGCTTTACCGCCCCAATCTTCGCCAGCCTGTTCGACGATGAAGACGGCGAGACCTACAATTTGATCTGGACACGCAACCGCCCAACAAACGGCGGTTGACCACCGCCCTTCACACCCCGCCCGACTCCGCCGGGCGGGGCTTCGTCCCTATTATGGAGTAACGAAACCAAGAAATTAAAGCATTTCGACATAGCCAAAATGACGATTCCCTAATATACTAGGTGGCAATATATTAGGGAGAACGGCGACTCCTCCGTGAATGAAATTACGGGAGATCATCGCGCGAAACTTACGTAAGATACGACACGCCAAAGGCATGTCACAGGAGGAGCTTGCTGATCGTGCGGGTATCAATCGCAATTATGTCGGAATGTTGGAGCGCGAACAGCACGGCGCGACCGTCGATATGCTGGAAAAACTTGCAACAATCCTTGAGATTGATCCAGTCGATCTTTTCCAACCGTAACACTCAAGCATCAATTACAATCGCGCTGCGCAAAGCGCATTTACTGGGCTGGCACCGTTTTTGCCCCGTTAAAAGTCGCGTGACATTGGGTTTTCTCCCATCAACAGACGTCAGACTACGGCTATTTGAAATAGCTTTGAGTGCTGGGATATTGACGCTGTGACACCGGCCTTTCTCGACACGCCGCCGCAAGCCCCGCGCATCAGCCAATATGATAAGCGTCATTTCACAACCTACATTCGCTTGTTAGATGCAAGTGCCCAAGGTGCCGACTGGCAAGAAGCCGCGTGCATTATCTTTGGCCTTGACGCGCAAGCTGAGCCTGAACGCGCAAAATCTGTTCATGACAGTCATCTTGCACGCGCGCAGTGGATGACCAACAGCGGCTACCGACTCGTGTTGGGCCTCAGTTGATGTGCCTAGCTTGTCAAAATTGGCCACGCCCATTCAGGCTATACCTCGCGAAAATTTGAGGACTTCTCTCTGCCTTAGCGCGTGTGGTGACATCGCACCTAAGCCGATCAAGGCTTGGTGTGGAGTCAGCGTATGCGTAGTCAGTCTGATTGGCGCTCTCCAGCAGGCGCGCAAGACTATGCTGACTATGATTGGGGCGACTGGGCGCAGGAGTTTGTCCGGCGCAGTCCGCAGTACGCCCGCGAATATCAAGCAGTGCAAGCAACCATCGCCGCAGGCGAGGGTCACGAACGGCAAGAAATGGAGGTGCTGGCCCGGCGGTGGGGTATGATCTTTCCCGTGTGATCCTGATATTCCCGCCAGCACCACGCCTGTTCTCTGGCACCCTGATTTGTCGCCAACCACTATCATTCTTGAACCTGCGCCGGCCGATTTAGTACATCCGACTCTGATTGAGCTTGATGAGCTAGGCACAGTCCTTGCCGACTATGAGGCGACGGATGGCCGTCATTTGATTATCGCTGTGCCGGGTGGCAAGCTACGGCTCTGGGTGCGCACGCAGCATTCATGCACACAATTCACTGTGGTCATTCCAGCGGATAGCCACTTTACAACACGCGCTACAGCGGTTGCCCGCTTCGCAGCGATCTTGACCGGAACAGTCAGGAAGGCGCAGCCGCCTCCATGTCTGCCGAGCGCGTTTCAGCGCCACCGCTTGAGCCTCCTGCTCGCGTTGCTTGATGCCGAGCAGAGCGGGGCAACCCGGCGCGAGATGGCAACACATCTGCTTTACCGCAATAGCGCACCGTTGGCGGGTGCGCTTTGGACAGGTTCATCACAGCGCCGCCGCGTCCATCGCATGGTGCGCCAAGCGCGGCATTTGGCGCAAGCGCAATACCGCGACCTGCTGATCGGCATTTGAAACCATCTCATGCCACCGCTTGGCAAAGGTAACGAGGTGACATTTCCGTGGCCCTTACTTTAGCCACCCCGCCCCCATGCCATTCGTCCGCCAGAAGCAGCCGCACCGCAGAACAAACGATCCACCCTTGGTCGTTTGTACCCCGGAAGGATCATCATGGACGCTTACCCACACCCCACTACGCCGCGCTTCTTAAAAACACCGGACGCAGCAATCCATATCGGCCTGTCAGCACGCACGCTTGAAAAGCACCGCTGCTACGGCACTGGCCCAGTGTTCAGGAAGCTTGGCGGGCGGATTGTTTATGCCATTGTTGATCTTGATGCTTGGGCTGAGCTTGGTACGCGCCGTTCAACCTCTGATCCAGGGCGCGGTACGGTTCACCCAGCAAAGCCGTTCGCTGGCGGTGTGGGCTTTAGCCCAACCCGGCGCTGAGCTTCATTATGACACACGCACCCGCTTTACTCGCCTCGTCTTCAGTGGTGCGCAGCCAAGCCTCGCTTGACCTCTTCCGCGCGCTGCCAAGTCCCATTGCCAGCCCAATCGCAGTGCGCGACGCGCAGGATTTGATGGCGTGGCCATTTTTCAGCCTTGCAAAGTCAAAACGCGTGCGTCCGATTGATTTCAAAATGGGCGAGGTGTCAATCAGCGTTGAGGCCACTGCTGAACACGGCATGGCGACGATCTGGGATGCTGATGTTCTGATCTGGGCTGCGAGCCAGATCGTTGAAGCGCGTGATGCGGGCCGGGAGGCCTCGCGGCGCATTGCGGCAACGCCGCACCAGATACTGAGCTTTACGCAGCGCGGGACTGGCAAGGCGAGCTATGACCGCTTGAAAGCCGCACTTGACCGTCTCCAGTCAACGACGGTTGCAACCACCATTCGCCAGCCGTTGGCGCGGCGGCGGCACCGTTTTTCATGGATCAATGAGTGGCGTGAATGCCTTGATGGCCAAGGCCGTGCACTCGGTATCGAAATGATTTTGCCCGATTGGTTTTACGCAGGCGTTCTCGACTCAGCGCTCGTCCTCACAATTGACCGAGCTTATTTTGGACTGACCGGTGGGCTTGAGCGCTGGCTTTACCGGATCGCGCGCAAGCACGGCGGCAAGCAATCGGGCGGTTGGAGCTTTGACTTAGCCCACCTTCATATGAAGTCTGGCGCATTGTCGCCGCGTAAACGCTTCGCGTTCGCGCTGCGCGATATTGTCAGCCGCCAGCCGCTTCCCGGCTACCGCCTTGCCCTTGAATACGCACTTGGCCGCGAGCGGTTGAGCTTTGTCGCCGTCCACGTTGACCCCTTCGACGCCGCGATGCGACGCGTCGGATACAAGCCTGTGGATATGTCGTGATGCGGCACGGACGATCAGGAACCGCCCTACTCGGACGATCAGTGACCCGACCCTCGGACTATCGGGAACCAAAATCATATCCAAACCACTCTAATAGAACGATAAATCCGCAGCTTAACTTAGCTAACAAAGAATCCTTCGGATTCTTTCTAACGCAAAGCTGCGCAGCGGCTTCGCGGGATAATCCCACTGACACCCTTGTCCAGCAGGCAGGCACGGCTTGGTTGGCACAGCCCTGCTTTGAAGCGCCGCCGCCGCCCTCAGCGCAGCGGAAGGCTTGGCAAGATGCGTGCGCCCAAGCCGCACTGCCCGCCAGCTACGCGCTCCGCACTTGGCAGCGACCACGCCAGCTTAGACCCAGTCTCAAATCCAAAAGGATATCTCCAATGACAGCGCAAGCAAGGCTCGGGCGGCAAGGTGGCTATGCGTCCTCTACCATTCTCACCCATGTTAACCTCACATGGATTGAGAAAAAGCATGAGGATTGGATACGCTTTGGCAGGCAGGGCGCCGACACGATAATTGATCGCCGCCGCCGCACAGTGAGTTTTGCGAGCGGCACAATCTTTGCGTTCGTGCGCTGGCAGGCCAATGACTTTGGGACGGTATGTTCCAACATTGATATTGTCCGCGCTGTAGGCGCAGGCGAGGCTTACGCGACACTCGCTTGTGTAACACTAGGCGGTGAGCGCTTGCTGCATATTCACGGCTGGCCCAAGGTGCTGCAAGTGCTGCGCGCGATTGACGTGGTTGAAGCGCTTGGCATTGATGCAGGCGACGCTGCGCCTGATCATTGGTGCCATGTTCATAACCGACTAAGCGCTGGGCAGACACCGCGCGCTTACACGCTAGCGCGCCACAAAGCATGGCTTGCCCGTCAGGCGGTAATGTCATGAGACGTCTTGTCTTGATCATTACGAGTGCAGCCGTTGTCGCGACATTATCGTCAGCAATCAAGCCGCCGCCAATCCGCTTCCTTTGGAATGTCAGTGCGAGTGTTCCAACGGGATTATATGCGTTAACCGACGCGGCACAAGCCTCGCCTGGCGACCGCGTGGTACTTAGGCCGCCAGAGACTATGCACGCACTGCTCGCTGAGCGTGGCTATCTCAAGCCGGGCACGCCGCTGATCAAAACCGTGGCGGCCGTTGCTGGTCAACGTGTCTGCAGAACAAAACACCGCATCATTATCGACGGTAAGCGTGCTGGCACTGCGCGCAAGCGCGACAGTGAGGGTCGCCCGCTTCCTAAATGGCATGGCTGTCAAACACTGCACGCTGACCAGCTCTTCCTCATGAACTTGGCTGCGCCCGACAGCTTTGACGGGCGCTATTTTGGTCCAGTAGATCGCAGCCTCATCACCGCACGGGCGGTGCCGCTCTGGACTGATGAACGCGGCGACGGACGCCGCATGTGGTTCGCAGACCCGCATCATATTGATCCATCCTCAACCCCGAAAGGACAGTGACATGACCCAAATTGGTATATTTGAAGCGACGCCTGATGGCTTTACGGGGCGCATATGCACGGTCGGCCTTGAGCGAGGTGTCCGCATTGTCGAAGGACATCAAAGTGATGTGCTCAATGCGCCGGACTACCGCATTGTTATGGGCGATGAGAACGAAGAACTTGAGATTGGTGCGGCTTGGAAACAGGTAGCCAAAAAGGCAGGCAAATATCTCTCGATTCAGATTGATGATCCAATATTACCGCGACCCATTCGCGCCAATTTGTTTCAGTTAGGCAGCGATCCAACAGTTTATATCCTGATCTGGAAGCGTCCGCGTAATCGCGCAGAGCAGGAGTAGGTTGTGCGTAATCTGCGAACGCACTCGCGCAACCGTTTTGCGATGTCTTGGTTGGCAGCGCTGGCTTGCCCACTGCTCACAACCGCGCTCACCACACCGCCTGCCTCCGCACAGCCAGTGCCTCCGGCTATGCAACTAGATACCAATCCGGTTGCAGTTTCTGTGCGTGATGCTTCGCTGCGCTTTGGCATCCCTGAGCGCTGGATATATGCTGTCATGCGCGCCGAAAGTGCTGGTCGCGTGAACGCGACTTCGCGTGTCGGCGCGATGGGTTTGATGCAGATTATGCCAGCGACTTGGCGCGCGCTCAGTGCGCGTTATGCGCTTGGTAGCGACGCTTATGAGCCTCGCGCCAGCATCATGGGTGGCACAGCGTATATTCGCGAGATGTATGACCGTTACGGCGCACCGGGGTTTCTTGCGGCTTATAATGCGGGGCCGGGGCGCTATGAAAATCACCTTACAACTGGGCGTCCTTTGCCGCTTGAGACGCGCAGTTATGTTGCCAAGATTGCTCCTGCGATTGGCCATGCTCTTGCCCCCACTCGTGAACGCGCCGTGCAAGCAATTCGCGTTACGGCGACTGCACCAGTTGCCGCCCGTTGGACGGAGGCACCTTTGTTTGCGGGTGACGCAGGGCGCACCAACGCTGCTTTGGCGCACTCTGTACAACCGTCATCCGAGGCGACAATTGAGCGCGAATCAACCGCCTCTCACACGCCTGAAAAGCCCCCATCAAATCAGCTTTTCGCACCCCTTTCCGGCTCTTCGCTATGATGGCGCGCGCTCGCGCGTCCTGCGCACACTGGCGGGATGTACCGGGCTTTGGGGTAGGGGGCGGGAGGCGAGCAAAAAGCAAAAAGTGGGACGGCAAGATAAAAGCACCGCCGTCGGCTTGGGTGCGGATGGTTGGTTTAGGGCCGTTTTTTGCGACGGCGCACAAATCAGCGGTCTGGCGCTGCCCGGAAAAAACCCAATAAACTCAACGGCAAGAAAGCCGTCGCTGAGCTTTTTAGCACAAATAGCGGGTGTAATCGGATGAAAAACGATGAGTTTCGCATCAGACCCGGCAAGGGGCGAAGTCGCGGGGGTGGCAGTGTGCGTCAGGCCAGAAGCTTGGTCGCTCAGATTGCGCGCGTGGCTAATAAGGCTGGCTACACCCGACTTGGATCAGGCGTGCGGCGCGGCAGCGGGACTGGCAATCTTGGACGCGGAAGATGTGCTGGACTTTATGTGCGGCGGTTACCCAATACGCGGCGCGTCATTATTACCGCACGGATTGTGCGCCATAGCGGCAACCGCTTTCGCGCAGCTCCGCTGGCACGGCATACCGCTTATCTCGAACGTGACGGCGTTACCCGCGACGGGCAGGATGCAAAGCTCTTTGGGGCAAGCATAGAGGGAGCTGACGGCAAGGCTTTTGCTGAGCGGTGCGAGGATGATCGCCATCATTTCCGCTTCATTGTGTCGCCCGAAGACGGTGGCGACTTAGCAGATCTGCGCAGCTTTACGCGTGAGTTTATGGCTGATGTCGCACATGACCTTGATACGCGCTTGGACTGGGTCGCGGTTGACCATTGGAACACGGATAATCCCCATGTCCACATCTTGGTGCGCGGCGTGGATGATACAGGCAAAGATCTTATCATTGACCGCAATTATATCGCGCAAGGGATGCGCGCGCGTGCTGAGGAACGCGTAACCATTGAACTGGGGCCACGCAGTGAACGCGAGATAGCCTCAGCACTTGCGCGCGAAGTTGACGCTGAGCGTTGGACGAGTCTTGATCGGGGCCTTCAACGCCTTGCTGACGAGAACGCTGGGATCATTGATCTAAGGCCAGCCAATCCCGACCCAGACCCAGAACAGCGCAGGCTTATGGTTGGTCGCGCGATGAAGCTTGAACGGCTTGGTTTGGCTGAGCCCGTTTCACCTGCGCGTTGGTCGTTAAAGCCCGGCCTTGAAGCGACGCTACGCGAGATGTCACTGCGCGGCGATATCATCAAGACGATGCACCGCGCGTTGACAAGTGCTGGGCATACGCCAGACTTATCAGGTTTTGCGATCCACGGTGAAGCTGCATCCGAACCCGTTCTGGGTCGGCTGGTTGAGCGCGGGCTGCGTGACGAACTGAGCGGCACTGCTTATGCCATCATCGACGGAGCAGACGGGCGCACCCATCATATCGCGTTCAACGATCTTGAAATGACTGGCGATGCCAAGCCTGGCGCGATTGTTGCGTTGCGCTCGTGGGACGATGCTAAAGGGCAGCAGCGCCGCTCGCTTGCGACGCGGTCTGACTTGTCCTTAATCGCTCAAGTGACAGCGCCGGGTGCGACGTGGCTTGATCGCCAACTCACAGCCAAAGAACCAATTGCCACAGGCAGTGGGTTCGGCAGCGAAATACGCGACGCGGTGGCAGCGCGCGCTGATCATTTGATCGCGGCAGGGCTAGCGCGGCGGCAAGGCCAACGGCTGATCTTTGCACAAGGTCTCCTTGATACGCTCAAAACGCGTGAAATTGAGGACGTTGCGCGCAGGATCGCGGCGCGTACCAGCCTTGTCCACAGGCCTTCAGTCACTGGCAATTATGTAACCGGTGTGTTTCGTGAACGGGTGACGCTAGCTTCGGGTAGGTTTGCAATGATCGATGACGGGGTCGGCTTTCAGCTCGTGCCGTGGCGACCAGCGCTTGACCAGCATGTTGGTCAGCATGTGACGGGTACGATGAACCTGAGTGGCAGCGTTGATTGGAGCTTTGGTCGCAAGCGCGGGCTTGGTCTGTGAAAGCGTTAGTTCTTGAAGGTGCTCAGCCGCTGCGGGCTTCAAGCCTATGAGCTACCGCGACCGCTTGCTATCGCAGAACCACTATCCGTTTTGAAAAAATAAGTTTTGTGGGTTTCTGGAAACGAATTACGCTACGACAAAAATTAAGACCTTTAAGTGGCTCCTCTACGGCAGAAAAGTTGGACCTACCAGCCAGATGATTGCTTAACGTAGGGGGGCAAAGTTGGGGGGTGCTGACTGTCTGGTTTTGGGGAGGAAATTGCGAAAGCTGCCATTCGATGGGGTGTCAAAACCGTTCGTTTTCGGGAGAGCGGCTTGGCAGACCGGAAGGAGCCGGCCCGCGCCCTGCCGGGCAGCAAAGAGCGCTACACGCTCGAACGCAAAGCAGATTTCTCACAATT
>ERZ1292633.3793-Hain-H41-02um-R1-3793-length-14412-cov-6_pt1 | contig 14412 bp, 11 predicted proteins | sample MGYA00564406_ERZ1292633 | MGnify/ENA primary metagenome ERZ1292633 (study PRJEB36523, sample SAMEA6512639) | groundwater metagenome | collected 2019-01-08 | study: AquaDiva: Metagenomics assemblies of 32 groundwater samples
ATCCGTTCTCTGGGCGTTACGTGTTGGCTGTGTCACAACTCAATTTCAGGAGGAAAAAAAAGCACGCAGGGTCGGGGGCCGCGTCGTTCGTCACCCCCGCCGCATCGCGTCGCGTCTGCTAACACCATTCTACCAGGTCGCACCTCCTCGCCCACCTGCGCTGCCGCGGTTGGCGGCGGCGCCGCCACGGTGGACACCGCGCTCCGTAGGGCCGCCGCCTCGTCCGCCTCGGCCACGCACGCCGGCCCCATCGGCAGCGGTGACCCCCGGCGGTGCGGCGTGCGGCTCGACGGCTTGGCGAGCGCCGCGGGGAAGCGGCAACTCGTGCTGAAAGGGGGCAGCGTGCGCCGGTGGTGGCTTATGCACGGCACCGGGGTGGGGTGGGTGGTGTCCGTGGTGGTCGTGCCGGGGGCCGCCGTGGGGTCCTCCACGTGATGGCGCGGCCGTCGAGGGAGCCGCCTCCCGCCGGTCGACAATCGCCGGGTCGGAAAAGTAGCTGGCGCCGCGGCCTCCTCCTCCTCCTCCTCGGCTTCCACCGTTGGCCCGGGCGCCGCCGCCACCGCCGTGATGGTGATATCCGCCGTGCTGATCGTGGTGATCGCCACGGCCACCGCGCGAGTGCCGGCCGCCGCCACCTCCTCGGCTGCCTCCCCGGCCCCCTCCGCCGTTGCCGTGGTTCGCGAAGGGAGGGTCCTCCAAGGCGCCGCCAAGCAAGTCACCCCCGGGCAACGGAACACCGCCGTGCTGATTGAAGTAGTTTTCCTCCATCGTAAATCGGTTGTCTTTCAGACGCGGAGGGCCCACGGCACTATTGCTGCCTTGGGGTGGCGCCGCCGTGGCGGACATGGTCGTGTCTGCACGACCGTCGGTGGTCGCCGCGTGGTGCGCACCTCCGCCGCCTCGCCCCGTTCCTTCCGCTTCGGGTGTTGGCTTGCGGTCCCCGAGCAGCGGCTCCCCTCCCCGAGTGGAAACCGACATAATGGCAGAGGACAGCACCGCGGGGTCAACGGCAGAAGGCGTCACGCTCGTCGCGGCCAATCCAGTCGATGGCGGGGTGGATCCGCCTCGTCCCGTGCGCTGCCTCGCCCCTTCCATTTCCGCGGTAAGTTTATCCGCGAGGCGGCGCATCGTGGCTTCTTCCGTTTTCATCTCGCGAAGCATGAAGCGCAAGCACTCGTGCAGAGAGGGGAAAGGGCGCTTCCACGTCGCGGTGGACGCCGCGGTGAGCTCCGCGTTCGTGAGAATGGCATCGCGTTGCCAGTGACACGTCTCGAAGAGGTCAAAAATGGTGCGGCTGACGTCATCGCGGACGAAGCCCTGCATGATCGTGCGATTCATCGGCATCATCGACGGGACGTAGCCATGCGCCAAGAAGGCAGCGAAACAGCCAACGCACCAATCGAAGGGTCCGATCTTCATCGCGATGTTGAACAACAACGGCGAGACCACATCGGCCGCCGACTCCAGGAAGGCCTTGAAGTACTGCTGCAACTTCTGCCGCTGGTGAGAGCGTGCCAACGCGTCCAGCATCACCTGACATGTGTGGATTTCGCATGGAATTTTGTACGTTTGCGTCATCAGGTTGAAAAACCGTTCGCAGTGATCGGCCGCGGCCTGGGCGCTCTCCTTGTGCACGTGCATCAAATTTGTGAAGGTGACCGCGTTTGGCTCCTGGCCGTCCTGGGACATCACGGACAGCCATTCCTCGGCACGAGCCGCGTCGTTCTTGCACGAGGCGACGAGATGATTGTACGCGCAGCGATCAAGGATGACGCCTTCGAGCTTCAACTGGCGGTAGAAATTCCTCGCCTTGTCCGCCTCGCCGTCCTCGGCGCACTTGTGGAGCACGTTCTTCTGCCACTCATCGAGCGACATGTTGCCAGCCGCGCGTCGGCGGAACATGGCGGCTTGCTCGCGGGAAAGGCCAACGCCGTGACGAGAAATGATCTTGTACGTGGAAGCGATGGGAGCAATCCCGCGGCTCAGCATGTCGTCGTAGTACTGCATCGTCGTCTTTAGCCGCAGCGTCGGGCACATGAAAAGGGCGGTGTAGGTGAAAATGTTGGGTCGAATGCCATCCTCCAGCATCTGCTGGAACACCGTCTCGGCGGTGTCCGGCGCGGTGGAGGGGTTCGCCGCGGCGGCGGCTGGGGCCGTCTCGCTCTGGGGCGGCTCGGCGGCAGCCGAAGTCACCGTCGCCGGAGTCGGTCCGGTGCGCATCGCCGCCAAGTAGCGTTTTTGAATTTTGCCCAGCACGCTCTCCGACAGGGCCAATCGGTGCGCTTCATCGTCCCGGCAGTAGTGCACGAGGTCCCTCACGTCAGCGAGCGGGCATTCTGGAAACCGCGCCAGCGCTCCCTCCACGACGTCGTTCGTCGCCAGACCGTTGACCTCGATGTACTTCTTCAGGCACTGAACGGGCGTGCCGACGCCCTGGATGCGGATCGCGCGTAAATACGGCGACGGAAACCCAACACGATCCTGATGATCGCGCTGCATCTCCGCAAGATGATCGTCATCGTTGTGGAGCCGCTGAGCGGCGATCATCGCACGTCCCCAGGCGGCGGTGAGCTGCTCCAGCGCGGCGGCATCGTCAGACGCGCGCGCCATTTCGGTGGCGTCGATGGTTAGAAGTTCCTCGTACGCCTGCAAGACCTGGATGTTGTTGTCCGCTTTGCCTGCCTGAAATATCCGGTCGCAAAGGGCGAAAATCGCAGGAAAGTCATGCGAGACACGGACCGCCAAGGCGGCCGCTTCGTTGGTGTCCGTCATTTTGCGCTCGGCTCTCAATTGTTATGAAATTTGTGTGCGATCAAAAGCGTGTGTGTTTACGTTGTGAACGGAATACGCAGCAAACGGGAGACCAGTTCTCAACGCCCTTTGCTCTTCGCTTTGACGTCTCCTCTACGGTTTCGTCGGCTCGGGGGGAACGTTTGTTTGCTCACCGCTGTGGGGGAAACCGCAGCCGTGAACAGCAATGTGTAACCGGTGAGAAGGACAAAAGTCCGGTGGAACGCAACGTGGAGCGAGACGATCAGCTAGGCTTGGCCCCTCTACTTCCGCTCTACGTGCATTCTGAGAACTGGGGATGGGGAAGCGATGTGTGCGGGCGACGCATCGAGAATCGGCACCCGTCACTCATCCGGAGTGGGGTCGTTGACGTCATCAACATCGTCGAACACTCCGTCTCGCTCCGGGACGGGGACGCCTTTCCAAGATGTTGGAGCTGGCACGGGGCAGTACGCCACACACGGCGAGCACACCCTGAGAAGCGCCTGCGTCGCCGTCCGCGCTCCATACACGAGCTCGCCAATGAAGCCGCCACAACTAACACAGTGTATCAAAAATCCGGTCTGCAGCCTTCCGGGAGATAAGCGGCACTCCAACGTCGAGACACAGAACCGTTCGAAACACGCCCAACTCACTTCGGCGCGGGATTTCGACGATGCACGAGCGACCGGGGCGTGGCAACGCGCGCACGCGAAGTATCCAACGGGCGCGGCGTCGAAGAAGCGCGCGTGAGCGCCGGTGCCAGCTGGCTCGAGCTGATCTCCCTCAAGGTAGGAAACTTGCTCGGCTGTCAAAACGGGCCATGCGAAAGCAGTCGCATCTGCCCCGGGGGTGGAACCTGCGGTCGATGACGAGGGTGTCGGCTTGGCGGTCGCCGCTGGAGGAGCGCTCGAAGGGGAGGAGGCTTCAACGGGTTTCGTTTTCGGCAGTGCCACCGCGGCGGAGGAAGTGGCCAGCAAGTGGGTGGTGCTCCTGGTTCCCCCTCCACTTGATGTGACGGCATCATGGGGCGCACTCGCGTTCGTGCGTCGTTGCGGTTCCGGTGCAAACTTCACCACAGGCTGAGAGGGGGCACTGCTGCTGGCCGCTCCGGGATGGGGCCTGGCCGAAGGTGAGCCGACAAGCATCTCCTTCGGCTTAACGGGCAGCCGAGTGGCCCCCGTCGCCGCGGCCGACGACAACAACTGATCACGTGCGGGCGCAGAGTCGGGCTTGGTGGCTCGACCCAGAGAGGGTGGCACAGTCTTATCCGGGCCCGTTCCTGTAGCAGCGGGGCGCGCGACGACCGCAGCTGAGCGGCCGTTCGCCGGCGCGGTGGTCGAAGTGGCCGCCAAGGTGCGACGCTGCAACGAGCCACTTCGAGCAATGGGCGGCGGCGCGATGGAAGGCACGACTGGGGGTCCGTCGATGGACTGCAGGCTGCTGCTCAGCGGCCGGGACGCCACATTGCGCGTGATGAGCGATGGCGGTGCCGCGGCGCCAGCGGTCGTCGCCTGCGTCGTGCCTCGATGCGTCCGAGACGCCATGACTGCGCACGTATCGCGCTTTCTACGTCTCAAGTCTGGAGAAGGGGACGCACAGCACAAGAAAAATTGTGGCAGAGAAATTTGAGTTGAGCAACAAATTTGTGCAATGTTCTCCCTAAATCGGCAGTATTTTGACGCCACGGCGGCGGCACGGATGGGATTCATCCAGGAAGTGTTGTGGCGTGACGAGGAGCAAGCCTGCCGGGGACAAATATCGTCGCATTTCGCCAGTTGGACACACACGAATCCTTTTGCAAAATAACCCCTCGAAAGAGCGCGCTAGCTACGTGTGGGGGCTGAGCGGCGGGAGTGCCTGGTTCGCCGAGGTGCTGGCGAAAGGTGGCAAGGAGCTCACATCTGACGTGGTGGAAACGATACCGGCCGCGGTGGTGACGCTCGCGGATGGCGCTCCCGCACTTCCTTCGGCGGCGCACGATAGCGACCCGCCACAAAATATGAGGTACACGAAGAACAAGAACGCGACGCATACACCCCCGATAATCAACCGTCCCTTCATGTCGTTCCACCACATCTTTTTTCGCAAAGTTTCGCTGCTGCGGTGGAAGCCTTCCGCCGACTGGTGCAACTCGTTGGTCGCTTCGACGATGGTTTCGATCCGTTCTCCGCGCTGCAACACGCGCTCCACGTTGTCGAGTGCGAGCGCTTTGACTTCCGTGACCGCTTTTTTGACGCGCGAGACACGATCGTCAGAGAGCAGAGGATCGCCAAACTGTTGAACTAGTTCAAGCATCGGCGCTTCCATACTGTGACACGCCGCCGGCGTCAACTGCGCAATGTTTTCGACGAACATTTTTTTGAACAAGTCACCGACACTATCGCACAACAGAAACCCGTGCCGTCGGCTGACGCCAGCTGCGAACACCGCGGCCACACCAAAGCCTGCGACCGCGTCGGAGAAAATAAACGTCGTGAAGCGGCCGTCGGACGAATCATGCGTCGAGCGGACGACGCCAGCGGCGATCGCGACGGGCGACGCCGCCTTGGTCACCGCATCGCTCCACAAAAGCGGGTCGGATGTCGCCGTCGCGAAGGCTTCCGCCAAAATGCAGCGGTCTTTCAGTCGAATCAAGAGCACCCCGACGCATGTCGGACCCGCGGGTTGGGTGGTCGACATAGAAACAGCACGGCGAGGTACGGGGGAGTGAGGATACAAGCGATAATTTGAGCAATCGAGGGAAGCTTTTTCTTTTTACTTCCTGTAAAGTCGAGAGAGCTCAGCGAGAGCACCGCCGCCGCATTCGGTGGTGGCCATACATGGTTGGCGGCGCCACCGACCGAGAATACCCGACGTCGGGTCACTTCAGTCGGCGCGCACCCAAGGCCGGGAAAACGCATCCGGGGGCCCCGGCGCGGACTTGCGACGCTTCTCAGTGGCACGGGTCGTGAACCAACTAAAAACGACGTGGTCCTCCGCGGTCGATGAATTACACCTCGTCGTCGTCTTCTTCTCGTCCGTGCCCTTTGGAGGCTGAAGCCAGTATCGGGGTGAATCCGCCTTGTGTTGCAGGATGTCAACGTCAGGAAGGGATTGACCCATCGGCGGCTCCCCGCTGCGGGGAGTCGAGCTGGCGAACGTTTCCGGAGGGGCATAGAAGCTGCGAGGGGCGAAATGATGTGCGTGGCGCGGCAACACGTTCATGGCGACCCCGCGAGGTACCACCCACGCGTGGTGCTGATGGCTTGCCCCCGTGCTGGCGTCGGCAATCATCATCATGACGGCGTCCGTGAGCGACGTTTTCCCCTTTGCCCATCCCCCCGCGCCGTGGGCCAACTTCGAGTTGAATTGCGACTTGACGGAGTGGTGCGATGCCCGTACATCTGTGCCGTGATTGATATGCAATGCCAAGACCGCTGGCGTCGCGTCGACGGAGAGGCAGGTGTCTAGGCGGTTGGCAACCGCAACGAGAAAATTATCGAACGCAATGCCCCCTATCACAAGAGGCGGGAGAAGCGGGGGCGCCGGTGAGGCTACGGTGAACACCCGACCGGGTGATGCTGCCGCGAAGCGCACCATCCCGGACATGGGCAGAATAAAGTAGTCCTGTGCGTCATCGCCAAACAGCTCACAGTGCGACAAGTGAGACGCGACCCAGCGCCCCTTGTGGACCGCGGGGTCGACTCCGCCGCTCGCTTCGTTCGCCAACCCGACGGACAGTCGCGTGGCGGCCCCGACGAGCGCCCCTGCGTCACAATTGCGACGGCGGCCGGTGATGAACACTGAGCGGACGGTGCGGTGGGTCCGTTGCTGGTGCGCCCACCGCAGCGCGGCGGGGAGGCACTGTTTCCCCCCAGGGGTCGCTCCATCCCCTGTGGCCGCGGGGAAGATGATGTCGGCGTTGGTGAATAAAATGAAAGCCGCGTCGTCGCCATCACCTCCATCATCCGCGGCGGGAGAGGAAGTGAGCCGGTGCTGTTCCCACCATCGCGCGGCAGCCGCAAACACACCACGATACGTCAGCAACGACGGTTCGCGCCGTCGGCCGTCGCCGCCGGTCACGACCGTGTAAGCGAGCGTCGCCTCGTCGATGGCGATGGATTCGCACTGCGTGTCAAAGTGGACCCGGGCCACCAACGCGGCCGCCGTCGCAGAGTCCACGCCAAGCGCCAATAGCGTGCTCCGCAGCAGCGTCGCTTCGCCCTCTGCGTCCGTGCCGTGATCCGTGCATGTCACCATGCCGTAGACCACGTCGTTGGGCGGCGTCATGAGTTCCTCGTACCACGACAGGATCGTGCCCACGAGCACGAAGCGCCGTTCAGGTGACAGGCGAACGAGCGGCGCGAAGGTCGTCGCCAGTACCGCACAGCAGCCGCCGTTTTGCACGGTCGAAAGCGGACGACGAACGGGCGCGGCGCCGTCGATGCGAAAGGCTTGGATGCGGAACCAAGACGATGGGGGCCGGTCCCTCAAGAACGGAACCTGGATCGGCCGCTCCGGCGGCGACTGGCGGATTCCTCTCCCGCAGCGTGGTTCAGCCCAACGGCACCGTCGCTGGGCATCCGTCTCTGTGTCTCCGGTCCGCTCCTTGGTCCGCACCGGGGATGTCGCGTCGTGAACCACCCCGAGCGATAGCGGCGTGGCCGAACCTGTCACCGTGATAGGAAGCCGCGGTACCAACCCCGCTTCGGTTGCGCCTTCAGGTACGTCCCCGTGCGGTGCGCCGATCCGAGATACAATTTGGACCCAATGCATGATGCGGGGGGAGTCACCGTGTAACGCATCGGCGCCGCCATCTGTCGATCCGATCGATGCGTCAATTGATGTGACGCCTGTGCTCGAACACGTGGAACGCAGGGCAAACAGCTCGAAGGAACGGCCCTCCGCCTTGTCCAAAGTGATCGCACCTGACTCCTCTGTCGACAAGTACGGACCCCCGCCGAACAGGCGGAGTCGCAGCGTCCCGGACATGAACGCCGCCGAGGCAGTCGCGTTCCGCGGAACACAGTTACCATCCAATTGCTGCGGTACACTTACTGGAACGGGGGGGTAGGAGGACGCGGCCCCCGTTGACCCCACCAACTCCTCCAAATAATCATGGGGTTGGGGTGGTGGTTTGGCCAGCTCCAACTGAAAGAGCCGGCCTTGTAATCGCCTCAACAAATCTTCTGTAGCGTCGTCGGCGCCGTCATCCGAGGTCGCGTCCCAGGAGGGGGGGATGGACAGTGGCGTCACGCCAACTGCGAAGACCGCCGTCCGTGCGTCGTACTCGGCGTCAAGCCACGTCTTGCACGGGAACGGGCTCCGAGCGGGCACCAGCGTGACTCCGACCGTCGTCGCCATCGTCGTTGTGGCCGCGGCAATGAGGTCGGAGAGTGAGTCGAACCGCAATTCCACAACGGAAGGAGTTCCGGCCGCCGCGTTTGATGGCGATGACGGTCGCGACGTGTGGCTCTTCTTCGGTGGCGTCAAAAAGGGCGCGGCGGCGTCGGCGCGTGCGTCGACGTCGTGTCTCCGCGTCGTCGTCGTCGTCGCCTTCGTCGCGATTGGGGGAAGGGGTGGCCGCATCGACTTGCGGACGTCAACGGTACGCCCTGTCGGCCATCGCGTTGCTTTGGGCTGGCGTCCTCCTGATACGAGAGCCTCGACATCGCCGTCATGGGGTGCGACCGCCTCCACGGTTGCACCTGATGGCGCGGTTGAAATCGCATTTCCATGCTGCTCGAGACGACGACGGACATGCAGAAGGCGTCCGCTGGAAAACAGTAGGAGGCCGACGAGTGCGACGAGCAACGGCCACGTTCCCTTGACTCTACCAGCCGCTGACGCCGGTCGATCTTTCGCGCTGTGGGAGACGGGAGGACGCGGGAAGGACATCCACTCATATGTCTCTACTCGACATACAGACAGTATGTCGTCGAGTGGTACAACTCTGTTGTCGTGTGAGGGCGAATGTTCAAAGGGCGGCGACGGCAAAATGTAACGAGGTTTAATGCGGGTCTGGAAGTGGCAGGCGTGATCACCATCGACAACATCGCAGACCTCGGAGGGAAAAAAACGCTCAAAATGTGAAAACTGTGAAAGTGGAAATAAAAATAATGAAATGCGATAAGGAGAGCCACGTCTGGAACTCTTCAGAGATCAGCTGCGGTCGGCAACTTGGAGCGACAGGATGGACACGTGTGATGTCCCTCGAGCCAGGGTCGCAGGCAAGACTCGTGGAACACGTGGGAACACGGCAGCTCTATCATTGCGCCCGCCGCGTCGCCAACGGATGGGGCATTTGGCGCGCCACCCTGCGCCGCTTCATCGGCTCTCTGGGCCATCTCGGCGTCGTCCGTTTCTACCGGACAGCCCTCGCTGTCATCGACGACCGACGTCAGGCACACGCCGCAGGTGGGATGATCCCCTGCGCCCCGGAGTCGCAGCTCAGTAGCCGATGGACGATGCAGCGACTGAATGACAATCTCGGGCGTGCCGGCGGACGACGAGGTGCTGCGCTGCGCCTGGAGCAGCAGGCGGTGCAACACCTGGTCAAAGCCGGCGTCGTCCACGGCGTCTGTCACAGGCAACCCACCTCCAAGAAACGCGCTGACCAGGGCCGCGGCCGATTGCTCAGGCGCAGCCCCGAGGTTGGTGGTTTGAACCGTGATCCGCCAAACTGCTGGCGCCTGTGGCGTGTGCAGCGCGGTCGCTGCAAGGGGGGGCTCGGAGGCCTGCGCAGGCGGACCCACCGATGCAATCGTCGCCACCGCGCCAGCCGGGTGGAATCGGCGCAACTCGGCCAGCTGATCGGCGGATTCAATGACCTCCACCAGATCGCTGTGGCAACCCTCACAATACGACTCGGTGTCGTCGTCCCCAGTTATCCCCTCCACGAGGCCGCCCGCTCGGCTCTGCGTCAACGGTGGGGCATGGTCGAACTGCTGTTGGCAGCCGTGGCAATGGTAGCCCCCCACCCGGAGGATCGACGACATCCCTCTCTCTCTCCCTCGACAGAGTGGTCCTGATTCGACATGGAGGAGGAGGGAAGAGGGGGGATGGAACGGTCCACGCAGTCGGACGGCAGGGTCGGGTAATGGAGGTAACGTAGTGTCGATTCTTCACGGCGACCACACATGGACAAGGAACTTCATTCTCCCTTCAGGCCGCGAAGGCTCCGCAGCTTCATTCCACCACGGCGATCTCTTTTGTTTTGACAACGATTTCGACTCGGATCACGACGAATCGTGACCAAAGCCTTCTCGCACCACGACAGCCCATTTGACGGCGGAAATGAGCGCGACATCCAAGGCCGCTGCCACTTGCAAGTCAAGCGGTTGCGTGGCGTCGGTCAGTAGTCGATCCCATGCGCTTCGCTCCGCCGGGGCACACAGGGCGGACCATTGCCCCTCTGCGATCACAGAGGACTCGCCATCTCCTCGCTCAGCGCTAGCGGCAGGGGAAGCGACCCCTGTGGCGGCTGGAGACGGCGATACCGCGGTCGCGTTGTTGCTCGGGAAGCGGAAATGAGCGGCCACGCGGCGGGCACGATCGTTGAATCGAGTCAGCTGTTCCGTTCGCAACCGTTCAGTGGCACTGTCTTGGTTCGCGAGGGCACTCCGAGAGTCCTGCGCTTCCGATCGAACGGCCAGACAACCGTCTACGAAGAGTTTCAGCGACACTTGCGTTTCGCCCACGTTCGCGGCCTGGCCGCCCGGACTGGAAGAGCGGCATCGCTCCGTTTCCACGCGGCAGCGGCTGGCGTCGTCCACGAGAGCTAGCGACACGACCGGGACGATAGCCGTGATGCCCCGAAGGCAAGTGCTCAGCGTCCCGGGCAATTGGCTCACGTCGCGACCCACCGATTGGCCTCCCGTTCCAGACGATCTAGAGGTTGTCTCCTGAACGGTGAAAAAATGATGCAATGCGAGAAGCGAGGCAAACGGACCAGGCCGGCGAATGCGATCACTGCTCTGCGTCAGTGCGTTTGCCGTGGCGGACAGTGTGACCGTAAAGTTCGGAACGGCCGCGGCGTTAGGAACGACCCTCCAGCCAAGGGACGAGGCGGCCGCAGTGAACGTCTTCGCCTGCGCTTCGGTCGAGAGGGTGACTTGCGCATCGTAATCCGCGCACGGTACGGTCCGAATAATGGCGAGGGAACACGCCGCCACCAACGCCTCGCGGGAGCCCAGCGACGCACTGGACTGCTGCCACATGGCCTCGACGTGCTTGTCGTAGCGACCTCGCAGGGCCTCCGCGGGTTCCGTCTCACCTGAAGAAAGCGACAGCACGCTCGACGGAACGCTGAAAAAAATGGCGTCCTCGGGGCTGTGCGTCAAAACGGACGACGTGGCGGCGGCGGTGAGGGGCTGACCGATAAGGTCGTTAATCAAGTGCAAGAACTGCAGCAGCGGGTTCTGCCTACGGCTTCGTTGCACTTTACGACGAAGTCGAACCATTTCTGCTTCTGCCGCGGTTAGTTTTCCGGAGAGGTCTTGAATCGCCTTGTCCGACGCCTCCGCCATCGCCGGTGCCGAGGTCTGCTTCAGTCGGTGCAGCTCAGCACGCAAGGCCGACACATCGTTGAGCTGCCTCTTGGAGTCTTCCTGCTTGCTCTTGAGCTCCAGCGCCTCTGATTTGAGCAGTCGGCTTTCCTGCTCCGCCGCCGACAGGCGTTTCCGCAAGTCGCTTTCGACGTTTTTCAAGCGCAGAGTTTCGGTGGTGGCCTTGGAAAGTTCCGCGCGCTTTGTTTGAGTTTCGTCTCGGAAGCTGTTACGGCTTTCACGCATGGTTTTGAGTTCGGCGAACAGCGCCTCGATTTCTGGATCGAGCGACGCCTTGCCGCCATTGTCCTCTTTGCCGGGCAGATCGGAAGCGGCATTTTTGGCAGCGGCCGCGCCGCCCTTCGAAGACAGCGACGCTCTCAGCGGTGGACTCGCCATCCCCCCTCCCGCGGCGGGGGAAGATGGCGATACTCCGCCGGACGGTGGCGCGGTTCCGCCCTGCATTTTTAACAGGCGACGCTCCTGCCAGTCGGCGAAACGAGAAAAGACGCCGATGTTGAAGCTGAGCAAGCGTTCGTACCACGACGGCTTGGGGACGCCGTTCGCGGCGCGCTTCATTTGCTCTCCTTGGAGCATGACCTGCTGCATCAGCAAGAGCTTTCGCATGGTGGAAATCTGGCTGCCGATGCCCTTTTCCGCCCACTGGCCGAAGCCGGTCCGGGAGGCGAATGGCCGAGACGACGATGAGGTGCCGTCGCTTGCCCCGTCATTGCCGCGAGCGGGGGATGCCTGAGCGTCGGCCGCTCCGGCGTACAAATTCATCGGCTCGGGGATTGTTCCTCTGAGAGATGGGGCACGAGGCACGCCTGGTGATGCGGGAAGGCTAGCGCCTTCGGCGGTCGAGGCGGAAGGTGTCCCGGGCATGGGCGGCTGGCTGCCCATAAACATTTGAAACATTTTCGCCATCTCTTCCTGGCTGGGCAACGGCTTCCCACCGCTGCCCGCGGCTCCTGGGGCCGATCCGCCTTGCTGCTTCATGGCCTTTGTCTTCTCTGAAAGCTCCTGAGCCATTTTCATCATTTGCTCGATGTTCGGCATCCCGCCCGGACCAGGGAGGGGCATGCCGCCTGCGCCGGGAGACGATCCGCCAGGAGGGCTGGAAGCGTAGCGCACCGCGCCGACGAGTCGGGTGATGTGCCAAAACGCGCACGGATTGGTCAGGCGTGGATGGCTTGGCGGAGGCGGCCTGCGAAACATCATGTTGCAGAAATTATAGTGGAAGGGGAGACGTCCTGTCTTCGACACCTGCTCAAGTCAGTGCAACCGACTCCGCTTCGTGTCTCGTTGCTTCTTCGCAAGGCGGAGTTCCGTTCAAAACTCACCCGTCCTGTATCCGCCGACGTGACCGTTTGCGCCGCTTCTCTCCTTGTCGCATAAGGCTCGCGATCACGTCCGAAAGATGTTCGTTGCCAAAGATGACCTCGCCGATCGCGCCGGGCTGCTGCGGGAACGCCGCCTGCGACAGGGTGATGAGAGCCATGTCGTGAGGTCGATGCCTCGAGGGAAGCGCCAGCGGCAATTCGCCCAGGTCGTGAACGACCAAGCGTCGCAGCTTGTGGGTCACGGCGTTATAACTCGCAGTGCCGACGGCACTGGCCGTGGCACTCACGGGTGCTGGGCACGGGGACGAACCGGCTTCGGCTCGCTGCGGCCACACGCCAGAGTAGACGGCATCGTTGACTGCGCCCCACGTCGTGCGGACCTGCCGCTCCCGAGACTCGGCAAGAAACCGCAACGCGTTTTCCTCCGGCAACTGCCACCGGTGACATTGGCGCAGCTTCAGCGGCAGCGATGAAACGGTGCTACTGAGACGGCGGGGAATGGCAGCGGAGGGCAGTGACCGCTCCCCGCCGTTGGTCAGCTCGCGCTTCACGACGGGGAGGACACCGCTCCTCGTAGGTCCGCCAACGGTGTCGTTGACCGCTTCGACCCCATCGTGACGCGACGTTTTCAGCGGCGAAGAGGGCGACGACGCGTCTGAGGGCCCACGACCCCCACTGTTGCGTCCGCACTGCTGATCGGCATCAGATCGGAGGAGGCTGGCCGCTCCACAAGGCGCAGCGGATCGCCGTACGCTGAGAACCACCGCTTCCCACGGACTGTGCGAGGAGACCATGAGGGGGGCATCAGGCTGTTGTGACTTGCGGCTCGCGCCAGTTGTCGACGACAATGACGCTGACGAGGGGCACAGGGGAACGACGCCAGCCGCCTCTAACTTCAACAACGGCGTCATCGGCCGTGGAAGGCCCACGAGCGATGCGGCCGGCGTCGCCGGAAGCTGTGGCGCGCGGTGCACTGCGTGTTCGGGTTGCAGCGGCGGAAGTGAGTGACGCAGCACCCGGTGAAAGCGCAGGAAGCAGCACATGGTGGTCGCGCCGCCCGCGAGGGCTTGGCCCCACGACAAGTCGCGGCACAGCAACTGCCGATGTCGCACCAGCGCCGACACCTGCTCCCATAAGTAGGTTGCGTCCGTCGAGGTGCCCGGAGGCGGCAGCATCGACGCCCTTCGTACGATCGACACGTCGGCTGCAGCTCCGTTCTTCTTCGGCGCGGCGGTGAAGACACGCATGACCGCCGCCAAGAGCGCAGCGTCTAAGTCTCTACCCCACACCACGCGACCGTGAGGAAGCGGCGCGACCCGGAGCACGGCGGCCAGAGCCTGCGCGTCTTTGGTGAGTGCGGGGCGCGTTCTCGGGCCGTCGTGGCGGAGGTGATCGGCCGCTGCTCCCACGTCGCATCGCTTCGGCACTGCCGCCGGCACAAACGGATCACGGTAGGAATGCAACGGCCGGCGGCTCTGTGGGCTGGTGCCCCCATCTATCGCCGAATAGCTAGTGCCTTGAGACGACCTCGTCGTCGCCACCGCGGCGCATGCGAGCATCGACATGAGCATGGACTCCTCGGCTGTGAGCATCGCCAATCGATCGGTGACCGACAATTGGAGCTGACGGTTGGCATGCAGCGCCGAGGCGATCGTTGTGTTCGTGGAAGGGGTATCCGGCGCACGAGGGACGGTTGCGTACGACATCGTAAGCGACCCCTTTCAAACGGAGAGGAAAGACCAGGGGAAGGAAGGAAGGAAAGAAGGGGCGCA
>ERZ1292633.3797-Hain-H41-02um-R1-3797-length-14406-cov-22_pt1 | contig 14406 bp, 10 predicted proteins | sample MGYA00564406_ERZ1292633 | MGnify/ENA primary metagenome ERZ1292633 (study PRJEB36523, sample SAMEA6512639) | groundwater metagenome | collected 2019-01-08 | study: AquaDiva: Metagenomics assemblies of 32 groundwater samples
AAGTGGCGAATACCACCACGAATAGGAGCAGCCACGACCAGTCCTTGTCGCAGACGGCGTTCGATGTCACGGGGCGATACCGGAAAGACGAGTACGACAACAAGCTCGTCATGCGTGGTACGCAGTCATACGATCTATTGGCCACCTCCGATACGAGACGAAACATCAGCCGTCTCAGAGCTCTCTACTACGAACACGCGAGTCAAGATTCGTATTTCATCCGGGTCGGTCGACAACCGGGGAACACCGGCGGCGTGTTGGATTTCCGGTTCGACGGAGCCTGGGTGCGTTATGTCGCCGTTCCGCAATTTTTTAATGTGAACCTCATCGCAGGTCAGCCTCGGCAATTCAGCTTGACGTCCAATTTCGTGCCCGACGATCCCAGAAACTTCCGAGCTGACTTGAAACGCTACTTTTACGGGGTAAACGTAGACATCGGTCCGATCGGACAGGCCTGGAACAGCAATCTGTACTTCATCAACCAGATGGTCAATGGCGTGGTGGATCGACGGGCAGTAGGGACAGAATTACGGTATTCGGCCAACGGCAAGAACGCCTTCAGCCTGATCGACTACGACGTGTCGTACAATGTCCTCAACGTGGCGATGCTCAACGGAACCTGGGTGACAGAAGGGACCACCTACACCCTACTGGTCGACCATCGTAGAACACCCTATCTGCAAACCTCGAATGCGCTCTTCGGAACCCCGAATGCCACGCTTCAAACCATCAATTCAACAAATGAAAGTCTCTTGCGCGAGCAGGCCAAGGCCGTGACCGCGACCAGCGATCTGTTCCTCGCCGGTGTGCTCCATGCCGTCAGCAAGGATTGGCAGCTTGGCGGAGATTTTCGGTACAACAAGATTTCTGGAACGAGTCAAACGAACTGTTTGGTCATTCTGCCGGGAACGACCACACTCTTCATCAACCCGAATGCCCAAACCGATGCCGCTTGTTCCCTGCAAGCGCAGCCCGGGAGTGGCAGTATCCTAACCTATTCGGCTCAAGTAATCGGGACGAAGTTTCCGTTTGAGAATACGACCTTTGTCGCGAATGCCAGCTACATTACGAGTCCGGCGTACCGAGCGCAATCGCTCACGATCAATTCCTTGGCTCGCTTCGGACCGCAATTGCAGATCGACGGGTTCGTTCTGCTCTATCACCAGAAGGATAGTTTTAACGTAGACCTGTATCGCGCGACTCCGACGATCCGCATGAATTATCGTTTCTTCGACGACTGGACCTTCGAGGCCTCAGGCGGGTATGAGAAAACGCTGACGGATAGCTCGACATTCAAGGACTCGACGGCGAGACAATTCTTTTTCTTCGGTCTCCGGCGGGACTTCTCCTAGCATGGATTATTCATGGCCGCTGCAGAAGCGGTCGTGACCAATGTTGAGCAGCAATTGTTTCAAGGATGGGCGCAATCATGACCCTCATATTTTGGTGTATCGCTTGGGGCATGACGCTGCTCGTGATGGGTCTGCTCCTGTGGCCGCTGCTCAAGCGCCAAGAGTCTTCGAAGAAGGAAGAAGGAGAAAACCCGCTTTCGATCTATCGCCAGCAATTTGCCGAATTGGAGCAAGATCTGAAGAACACCTTGTTGACCGATGAGCAGTATCAACTATCAAAACAGGAACTCGAACGGCGGCTCCTCGATGAGACAGGGGCTGCCGAGACTGCGCCTCCGGCACGGGTGTGGCCGGTGAACAGCCGAGCAGTCGGCGTGGCATTAGCGGTCATCGTTCCGATCATCAGCGGACTGCTGTACTTGGAATGGGGCAACCAGCAGGCGATTATACTTCCCAGCGTATCCTCACCGGCAGCACAAGGCGGGCTAGACGTTGTCCATCAAACATCTGAAGGGCTCGACGCGCTTTCCGAGCGGCTGAAGAAGAAGCTCGAACAGAATCCGAACGACGGAGTGGGATGGGCCCTTCTCGCGCGCTCGTATGTAGAAATCGGACGGCATGCCGATGCGCTGCCGATGTATGAGAAAGCCATGAAGTTGGTCCCTGACGATCCTCAAATGCTCGTCGACTATGCCGATGCCCTCGGCATGCTGCATGGCCGCAAGCTGGCAGGCAAACCGGAGCAATTGATTCAGCAGGCGCTCAAGATCGATCCGAACCATGTCAAGGCACTGATGCTGGCCGGGACTGTGGCGTTCGACCGCAAAGAGTTCGGGCGGGCGGCACAGTATTGGGAGCGGGCCAGCGCCAATCTTTCTGCAGATGCGGAAGCCGAGGTCCGGCAAGAGCTGCTATCGGGTATCGCCGAGGCCAAAGGGTTAGCCGGCGGAAAACCGGTAATAGCCAAGGTGGTTGACTTGGCAGCGCCTTTGACAAGGTCAGGTGGTCAGACTGCCGCAATCAGCGGAACCGTGAGCCTGGCGTCCGGTCTCGCCGGGAAAGTCGCGCCAACGGACACGTTGTTCGTGTTCGCGCGAGCGATGAACGGTCCGCCCATGCCGGTGTCGATCGTACGGGCAACGAAACAGGATCTGCCATTTACGTTTCAACTCGATGACTCAACGAGCCCCATGCCGTCCAGGAAACTGTCCGACGCAGGAACGGTGGTGATTGTGGCCCGCCTGTCGAAGTCCGGTCAGGCTATACCACAAAGTGGAGACCTGGAGGGAATGAGTCAACCAGTGAAATCCGGAGCGGATGGGATCACGATCGTCATCGATCGTGAAAGACCATAGCACTGAAAAGGTCACATGTCGCAATCATACCTCACCATGTTGCTCTACCTCCTGCCGGTGGTTTTCGCCCTGACTCTGTATTACCGCCGCCACAATAAGCGGGATATCCACTATCGTGCTCGTCTGGCTGAGACGGTTGAGGCGAGTATCCCTGAGCCGCTCAGCTTGCACCCAGTCATCGATACCAACAAGTGCATCGGCTCAAGCGCCTGCGTCAAAGCCTGTCCGGAACATGCGCTTGGGATCGTCAGAGGAAAGGCGACGCTCGTCCAACCAGATCACTGTATCGGTCACGGCGCTTGCCAGGCCGCTTGCCCGGTAGAAGCGATTCAGCTGGTATTCGGTACGGAGAAGCGCGGCATTGATATCCCTCAAGTCAAGCCGACCTTTGAAACCAACGTCTCCGGCATCTACATTGCCGGCGAGTTGGGAGGGATGGGGTTGATTCGCAAGGGAGTCGATCAGGGGAAACGAGCGATCGAGACGATTGGGAAACACAAGAGCAAAGGGGGCGAGTTGGATGTGGTGATCGTAGGCGCCGGGCCAGCCGGTATCTCCGCATCGCTGGCGGCCAAAGAGTCAGGATTGCGATTCGTGACGGTCGAGCAGGAAGACTCACTCGGTGGCGCAATCTTCCATTACCCGCGCCGGAAACTGGCCATGACGGCGCCTATGACGCTGCCCATTGTCGGCAAGTTCAACAAGTGCGAGATCAGTAAGGAAGAGTTGCTGGATTTTTGGGGCAAGATTACCCGTGAGAACAACATCAAGATCAATTTCTCGGAACATATGGATGCGATCACGAAAACGGGAAACGGTTTCTTGGTGAAGACGTCGAAGAATAGCTACAAAACGAAGAACGTGCTCCTTGCCATTGGCCGGCGCGGCACGCCCCGCAAGCTTGGTGTGCCGGGAGAAGAGCAACCCAAGGTTGTCTACAGCCTGATCGATGCGGAACAATACCGCGGCCAACATGTGCTGGTGGTGGGTGGCGGAGACAGTGCAGCTGAAGCGGCCCTGTCGATTGCCGCAGAACGAGGCGCCGTGGTTACCATTTCCTGTCGCGGCGATGAAATTTTTACCCGTCCGAAAGCCAAGAATCGCCAGCTGCTCAAACAAGGCGTGGAGGAAAAAAAGATCACGGTGTATATAGATGCCAATGTAAAGGAAATCGGGACAGAGACTGTGACACTGAGTCACGGGGGGAAAGACATCAAAATAAAGAACGACGCTGTGATCGTCTGCGCCGGCGGCACACTCCCGACGGCCATGCTGAAAGAAATCGGCGTCATGGTCAATACCTACTATGGCACGGCTGTAGCGATATGACTCTTCGCAGGGAGGCACGTATGTGGAGTTGGATTATGATCACTTGCGCGATGCTCTTGTTGATGAACGCTTGTGGCAATTCACAGCCCCTCCCTACGCCTACGGCGCAAGACAAACCGACTCAAGTCGCCAAGCAGACAGCCGGACCCAGCTCCTCAATTCAACGGCTGCGCATGCAGGCTGAGCGGGGAAATGTTGAAGCGCAGTTTGCGTTAGCCCAGGCGTACGATCGCGGCCGAGATGTTCCGAAAGACAAGACTGAGGCAATCCGATGGTATCGTCTTGCGGCCACGCAAGGCGATCCGTTTGCTCAAAATGCTCTCGGTGACAATTACTGGGAGGGCACGGGCGTGCCGAAGGATGACAAGGAAGCCGCAGGGTGGTGGCGGCTTGCGGCCACCCAAGGGTTTGCCCCTGCGCAACATAGCCTGGGGAAGATACTCTCGGGAGGCGGCCAAGGCGTACGAACCGACAAAACCCAAGCGTATATGTGGCTTGCGCTGTCTGCCGCCCAGGGAGACGAGGAGGCCAGCCGACAGGGCAACCTCCTTTCCAAGCAATTGAAGCCCGCCGAAGTGACGAACGCAAAGAAACTGGTTCAACAGTGGAAGCCCGCTAGAGCCAGAGTTACGATCAACAGGGTTGCGCAGTAACGGCTAGCGCAGGATAGCTGAGCAAGACTAGCGGGGCGAGCGAGACGGAGTGTTCGAGGTTTTCGGAATGCCGAATCTCGAACGTCATACGTTGGCTCCTGCCTGACATGATATTCCTGCCCATCTCGCTCGTCGCGCACCGCTTGTGCCACAGCATACGGTTCCTTCTCCTTTCTCCACCGAAAGATTCTCCCGACCCACCTCATCGAAAATCATCGCAATCTTCTCCTGAGAGAGGGCGATCCCCTCTTAGGTAGTGAGTAGTCTTTCCCCTGCCAAATTGGGTGAACTTTCATGCGAGAAGTCGTAGTCGCTCGACTGCTGCATGAAATCGCAGGCGCGTATACCTGTGGATGCATGCTCAGTGAATAGTGGTTATCGCTCAGTCAGTCGAACTGTCAATGAGTGAATGAACAATAACCGTGGCGAGATGGAATGTCTTTGGTGTGCTTGGCAAGCATTCGTCATTAATACAGGAGGGGGTTATGAAAAGTATGATCGGTAGGGTGAGACAAGTTGCATCAAGACTCAGCTGCTCCAAGCCGGGTGAGCCCAAGGAGCTAGGGCAGGGCATTGTCGACCGGAGGGGACGGCGATTTCGTGTGACGGCGGGGCTCGCAGGGTTGGGAGTGGGCACTGTGGTTGCCGTCAACGTGTTCTACGCGTTTGCGGCTCCGCTGCCAGGTGGTACATTGGATCCTCTGTCCATTCCCAAATACGTCACGGACTTGGTCATTCCGCCGGTGATGAATCAGGCCCACATGGGGAAGGGGAAAGATAAGGGGGATCTAACGGACGACTATCAGATCGCGATTCGGCAATTCAAGCAACAGATTCTGCCAGCCGGTTTCCCGTCGACCAAGGTGTGGAGCTACGGTCCCGAGTCAGATCCCACACCGAGCATTGCGCCGAACCCAGGCTCGCAGTTCAACTATCCGGCCTATACGATAGAGACTATTGCCGACCGGCGCGTCAACGTCCGTTGGATCAATGGCTTGGTGGACAAGACCGGGAAATACCTTCCTCACCTGCTGCCGGTGGATCAGACGCTCCATTGGGCGAATCCTTCCCAAGACTGTATGCATGGCGATGCGCGAACTGATTGTATGGGCAAAGACCCAGCAGCCTATCGAGGTCCTGTCCCGATGGTCACCCACGTCCATGGTTCGCATGTAGATCCGGACAGCGACGGGAACCCTGAAGCCTGGTGGCTTCCGGCGGCGAAGAATATCCCTGCGGGCTATGCGCGGTCTGGCCAACTGTTCGATGACGCAACCGGATCGAATAATGGCAATCGGGGCTATGCGGATTTCTCGTACCGGAACGATCAGCCTGCGACCACGCTCTGGTATCACGACCATACGCTGGGGATGACGCGGGCCAACGTCTATGCGGGGCCTGCCGGTTTCTGGCTGGTTCGTGGTGGGGTCTACGACGGTGGACAAGACGTCACGATGAACCATGGGAAGGCCGTGCTGCCTGGGCCGGCTCCGGTGGCGGGGCAGGGCCTCCTTGACCTCAATACTCCTGGAAACAAGATTCGGAATTCCATTCGCGAGATCCCGCTTGTGATCCAAGATCGTTCTTTCAACAGCGACGGGTCGCTGTTCTATCCGGGAAACCGGGCGTTCTTTGAAGGGATGCTTCCCGAGCAGCTGAAGGTTTTGTTCGCTCCAAATTCCGATGTGGCTCCGATCTGGAACCCGGAAGCTTTCTTTAACGTAATGGTGGTCAATGGGGTCAGCTGGCCGAAACTCGAGGTGGCGAAATCCGACTATCGGTTCCGGCTGCTGAACGGGAGCAATTCACGATTTATCAATCTTGCGTTGTTCGTGGTGAAGCCGAACGGCGAGATCGATCCAACGCAGGAGATCCCCTTCTATCAGATCGGTGCGGACCAGGGCTTTCTCCCGCAGGTGGTGAGGACCAAGATTGGGGAGCAAGTTGCCTTGACACCGGGTGCAGGCGAGCCGGTATCGAGTCCGAGTCCAGACAATCAGCGGGCGTTGCTGATGGCGCCGGCTGAACGTGCCGACGTTATTGTAGACTTTAGCCAATTGCCGGACGGGACGGTGGTCCGGATGATCAATACTGCGCCGGATTCTCCCTTCGGTGGGTTTCCGGTTGACCCTGCCGATCCGGACACAACCGGGCAGGTTATACAGTTTGTGGTGAAGCATGCGCTCACTGGGGCGGAAGGCTCAACTGACGGGAAAACGACAGTGCTTGCGAACTTGCAGCTGAATGCGGAACAGGCGTACGGCGCACCGGTCGTGACGCGACTGGTGTCGTTGAATGAGGAATCATCCTCGAACGTGTGTGTACCGGTCGATTCGGAAGAGAACTTTGTGCTGGATGGGGAAGGAAACCTGGTGCAGACCTCCTGTGGTGAGGGGGCAGGAGCCTTCGGACCTTCCGCTGCTAAGCTTGGAACCGTCACGGGCTCGGGAGAGTCGGCCGAGGGGAACCCCTTGCAGTGGACGGACGAGACAGGCGCGAGTCAGCCGACGAAAGTCACGTTGAAGAGCAAAGCCACGCTTACGGTGAACGTCACGGAGGCGCCGAAACTCGGCGATATCGAGGAATGGCAAATCTATAACTTTACGGCGGATGCCCATCCGATCCACCTGCACCCGGTCCGATTCGAAGTGGTTAGACGAACCGCCTTCGATGGGTCGCCAAGTCAACACGGTGATCTGCCCGTAGGAGAGGCGGGTTTTAAGGACACAGGGATTTCCTATCCAGGAGAGATTACAACCATTAGAATCAAGTTCGACCTCCCTGGCCTCTATGCATGGCATTGCCACATCGTCGAGCACGAGGATAACGAGATGATGCGCCCGTTCGTGGTGCTGGCGAATCCTCCGTCGCCGCATCATCACGACAACGGCGATCGTGACCGGCATCATCACAAGAAGATGAAGCATCACTACCGCTGGGCCGATCGGCAACAGGGCAAATAGAAGGCTACAATAAAAGGCTAAAGGGGAGAGGGACTCGCAGGGCTTCGCCTGTGAGCAAGCTACGAGGGCCGTCGCAAGGCGGCCCTCGTTTTTAACGTGCCGACCGTAACGGAGGTCTCCATCGCCGTGGAGCATTGGCTAACGATCAAAACTCATGGGCGGTTCCCTCGAAGAGTTGAGCTTCTTGGGGTTGAGGAATGGCGACCATGATAGCCGTCCCTTCTTCTGGAACCGACTCGATGGTCAAGTGCCCTCGAAGATTCTTGACATGGGTAGCCATATTCATGAATCCAAGGCTATTGTTTCCGATCTCGGCTGGCCTGAACCCAATCCCGTCATCCCGGATTTCCAGCCTGGCGGTTCCTTCTCTTAGCTCAAAGCGGATACTCCCGGAGTTCGCTTGAGCATGATGCACGGTATTACTGACGGCTTCCCGCGCAATTGCGAGGAGATGGATTTCTTGCTCCACGGACAACCTGCCGGCGGCAACCGGATCCACATCGATCAGAAAGTGGGGGCAGGGCCAAGAGTCGTTATGTTGAACCAGCAGCTGCAGCGAGTGCAGTAAGCTATCGTGGGGTGCCGTCCGAGGTTCAAGCCGTGCGGTGAAGTCACGGGTCTCTTGGATGACTCGGTGCAGGTGAGACAGTGCGAGATCGAGTTGTTTCGGGGCGCGGTCGGGAGCTTGAATGAGTAGGAGCTTTGATGCCTCCATCCCCATGCTGACTGCAGACAGGGACTGCAACAAGCTGGCGTGCAGATCGTGATACAGTTGCGCACGTTCTTCTCCGAGCCGGTGGAGCCGCTGTGCGCTACGCTGTTTCATCTCTTCCATGTGCCGCCGTTCGGTCACATCACGGACAATGATTGTATAGTGGGCGGCGCCGGCTATGTCCATTCGGCTCACTGAGAGTTCGATTTGGAACGAGGTACCGTCTTTACGTCGCCCGACTGCTTCTTTGCCGGATCCGACCACTAAGAGCTGCTGCTCATTGCCGGTACTCGGAAGGTCGGAGCCGCGCTGTGTTCGGTGAAGTAGCGTCTGAATCTCATGCCCGCGCAATTCAGCCGCGCTCTGACCGAAGAGCATGCATGCCGCGGGATTGACCGATTCGATGATCCACTGTGCATCTGTGACCAGGATTCCATCCGCGGCATGGTCCACAAGGCTTCGCAAACGCTCCTCCTTCTCCCTCAGCTCTTCCAGCGACCGGATTGCCTGCGCGCGCGCCTCCTCAAGGTCGTTCGTTCGTGCGATGACTTTGGATTCAAGAGACTGCGTGAGATCCTGCAGTGTGCGTGTCTGCGCGGTCAGCGCAATGGCTGTTCCGGTTGCCACGGCGAGGAGCCGTTCGAAGTCTCCGCGAGGGGCGTCTTGAGATACGGAGAGAGCGAGAGAGGATTCTCCAGTCCCGATCGAAACGCCTGCCCTTTGTAGAGTCGATACGACGCTTTGCAACACCGTGGATGTTTTCTGAAGCACATGTCGAATGGCATATAAGCCGATCAGCATAATAGCCAGTGTGACGGCGAGAAGCTGCCAGAGTGTTTGAGCTTGCTCGCGTTCGATTTGAGAGAGAGAGACAACCATGCGGACCCACGCCGTGAGTTCATTTCGGTCGAACAATGGCTCGATGATGACCAGCGTGGGCTCTCCCTCGTCCAGGGAGGTTTCAAGAATGACTTCGCGTTTTGTTTTTCGGGCTTCGAGCCACCACGGATCGTCCAGCACTGTTCCAATCCGGCCTGGGTGCTTTGCGGCAACGACCATGCTGTCGTTGTCCACGATGTCGATATCCAGCAGAGAGTCATCTCGCATATACAGCTGCAACGATTCCTGAAGGCGGTATAGATTGTCGAGAACGGCGGCGGAGCCAATGGCGGCGAATGTGCGGGCCACGGCTCGCGCCCTCTCCTCTGCCGCTTGCCGGAGCGCATGATTTTGCTGAATGACGAGAAATGCAGTTCCGGTTCCCATGACGAGGAGCAGAATAAGGCTGAGGCTTACACCAAGCCGGAGGCTGAAGTTATGAGTCCATGCATAGCGCAGGCGTTTCACAATTGAGATGTAGATAGTCGGCATCGACTCAACTCACTTGTTCATACGGAGACCGTAGTCGGTTCCGTCTTGACGAAATCGAATGTGACGGCAGCTTCTCCGTTCAAGGGAACGGTTACATGCGCTTGCTGTTGACCCAGGCGCTCATGCCGAACGGAGCTGTTATGCTCGTCAGCCGGCACGTTCAGGATTCTGATATCCCCAGACCCATCGGTCACCCCAAAATACGGGCAGGGCCGATTCATAAGTTTCCCTCCGACAGGAAGTCGAGCTTGAGTACACCGGCACTTGTGACGAGTTCGTGCTTAATGGCATAGGCTGTCAGAGCAGCCGTGGTTCTCAAGTTGAGCTTCAGCATGAGGCTCGCACGGTGCTTTTCCACGGTTCTGACGCTGATGCACAGACATTCGGCGATCCCCTTGCTGGTCGCCCCTTCGGCAACCAGTTTCAATACTTCCCGTTCACGAACGGACAGTCTCTTCCAAGGAGTCTCCTCGCCGGAGGAGGGGGATTGTTTTCCCAGGTATCCACTCAGAACTTTATCCGCGATCATGGGGCTTAGGTAGGTTTGCCCTTGTGCCACGCTGTGAATGGCTGTTCGTAGTTCTGTGTAGGACGATTCTTTAGGAAGGTATCCGGTGGCTCCTGCGTGAAGAGCAGCCCGGATGATCGACTCGGACACGTGAACGGTAAGAACCAGGCATTTGATAACGGGATGGGAAAGCCTGATCTGGTGGATCAACTCGGTTCCATGAATTCCTGGCATGGACAGGTCTAGAAGCACAAGGTCAGGTTGGAGCGTGGCAATTAAGCGTAGCGCATCGGTGCCGTTGCCTGCCTCGCCGATGACATGAAGTTGTGGATCAAGGGCTAACAGAGAGGCCAATGCTTCCCGAACAAGGGTATGGTCTTCCACCAGGAGAATCCGAATGCGTGAGTCCGGGTCGGGGTGCAGCTCTTCTCCTGAGGGGGCCTTATTCAATGCGCCATTAGGGCTTGCAGGTTTCTTGTGGTTCGATCGGTGGTTCATAAGGCATGCAGTGCACTGTACTCTCAACCTGGGCGGTATGCCCTGACTGCCGGATGAAGGTAACTCATCCCAAGATCACTTATCCCACGGCTGAGCTGTGTCACGAAATACATTCGTAAATCCAACAGGTTGAACTTCTCACTGGTCGGATCAGTTTCCCGAAAGGGCAGTCGACCGTAACAAAAGTGTAAATGCCCAAGGTTACTATCGGGGGCGGGTTTGTGTTCGCCAGATCTTCTTCATTGCAAGTAAGGGCGGGTAACTATACCTATCAACGACTGCAGCGGATCCCCCACAATGACTGTTGTCTTGAGGGTATGTACGCCTGTTTTCTTTCAGTGAGGGAGTATTCAGCAACCTCATCAGACTCCCACCAGCGCTAGCCTTCTTATCGGCCAGCATGAGCTTCCATCCCCTCCCAAAGTAAGGGCTCAAGCCCCCACAATGTTGGTATAGACATCCCTCAATAACGCTTCATAATAATGCCAACCATGACGGGAAAATATATTTCAAGATACATCCCGTCGAATAATTTGATTCAGTGCAGGGGGAGTGGCTATGAAGATTGAACGGTCATGTGATTCGTTGATGGGGTTGCAGAAGGTGGCGGTTATGACAATATTGTCAGTAAGCGTTGCGATGGTAGTTGCCATCGGTTTTCCTCTCAGGGCAGTTGCGCAGGACTTTGCTATGGTTCTCACTCCAAAGGAACTCATACGTCCTAATGCAGCAGACTCCGTCGCAACGTCGGTATCGTTGGATGTTGCCGGCTTGAACAGAGTCACTGCAAGTGCAGGTTCTTCGGCCAGTGCTTCCCATGCCAGTATCTTCACTGTGGCTGGCACGGGCAACCTCGGTTTCAATGGTGATGGAGTTCTCGCCACCACAGCCCATTTCTGGTTCGCTGCCGCGGTGGCCGTGGATGTCGAGGGGAATGTGTTTGTTGCGGACTCCTTCAATAATCGGATCAGACGCGTGGATGCCAGGACGGGAGTGATCACTACGGTCGCAGGAATAGGGCACCAGGGATTTTCCGGCGATGGAGGTCTGGCGACTGAGGCTAGTCTCGATAGCCCTGGGGGTGTCGCAGTTGACGCCACAGGGAACATCCTCATAGCCGACACCTTCAATCACCGCATTAGAATTGTGGACCACCGAACTGGAATCATCAGCACCTTTGTCGGCTCAGGCAATAAGGGATTGGCTGGCGATGACGGGTTGGCGATTCGCGCTCAACTGTCAGAACCGACGGGAATCTACGTCGACCCGGCCGGGAACCTCCTTATAGCCGACACGGCGAACCATCGGGTTCTGCTGGTCGAAAAGACTACCGGCGTGATTTCTACGCTGGCCGGCACGGGCATGCCAGGTTTCTCGGGTGATGGCGGTATCGGATCGTTAGCGCAATTGAATGGTCCGACAGCGGTGGCGGCCGATGGCCATGGCCGGGTGTTAATCGCCGACACCTTCAACAATCGAGTGAGGCGGTTGGATACTCGCACGGGGACGATCACGACGATCGCAGGGACCGGTGCACAGGGCTTTGGAGGCGACGGGGACTTCGCGAGCAAGGCAGAACTGACAGAGCCTTCTGGAGTGGCTGTCGATGCGAAGGGCAATATACTCATTGCCGATACGTTTAACAATCGCATTCGTCGTATCGACCGTCTGTCGGACATCATTAGTACAGTGGTTGGCGCCGGGACGCGCGGGTCGTCAGGGGATGGGGCCATGGCATTATCTGCCGAACTCAATAACCCAGTGGGGCTAACTCAAGACGCATTCGGCAACATGGTGGTGGCAGATGCGGGGAACCATCGCGTGCTCCGTGTGATTGCCGAAACACAATAGTTTCGACCGCAGCGGTGTTGGGCGCGCAAAGGCTTGATCATAGCAGCGTCAGGTTACCGACTCCGAATGGCGCCACTGCCGGATTTGATCGTCTTCCACAAAGAAGTATTGTGGCATCGGTCACATTGGGGGCCTAGCCCGCCGTCGTGCTTATCATCCCTCCTATGGCAGCCGATACAGACGGTCGGGGCTACAACTTTACCCTCCATCGGCTTCTTATGGCAGTCGTAGCAGTCAAGCTTCTTGTGCGCACCGTCCAGTAGGAACTTCGTCCGTAGATTGTGATCGAAGTCCCAGAGCTTCCAGTCGCGTGCGGTGTGGCAGCTCTCGCACTGCTTGCCAAGCCGCCTCTTATGCACATCTTCTTTCTCGTGGCAACCGATACAGTCTAACGATATATTCTTGAACAGCAGTGTCGTATGACATTTCTTGCAGTCGATGATGCCATGCTGCCCGCGGAGGGGGAACCGACTCTTGTTATGGTCGAACGTGACGGTTTTCCATGACGATTCGCGATGGCAGCTCTCGCACTGCTTCCCCTCCTGCCCGTTATGCTTGTCATCTTTCTTGTGGCAGGCATAACAGTCGGTGGGCGTTTTCTCTTTGAAGAGATGGCCCTTATGGCAGGTTTCGCAGGTAAGCCCAATGTGTTTCCCTCGCAGGGGGTATTTGGTGTGTCGGTCATGATCGAACAACAGCTCTTTCCAATTCTTTTCGACATGGCAATCCCCACAATTTTCACCGTATGTACCTTTATGCTTGTCGTCTTTCTTGTGGCAGGCATAACAGTCGGTCGGCGTTTTCTCTTTGTAGAGGTGCCCCTTATGGCAGGTTTCGCATTTTGTGGTCTTGTGCTTCCCTTTCAATGAATACTTGGTGTCGCGGTCGTGGTCGAAGGTGATCTCTTTCCATGTGCGATCCGTATGGCACGCCTGGCATTTCTCTCCATAATCCCCTTTGTGCTTGTCGTCTTTTTTGTGGCACGAGTAACAGTCGAGCGGCGTCGGTTTGTAACGTTGGTCGGCATGACAATCCTTGCACGCGACTTTTTCGTGTTTTCCGAGCAATGGGAATGTCGCCTTGTTGTGATCGAATAGGGGTACATCCTTCCACTCTTTTTCTGTATGGCATTGTTCGCAGGCACGACCGAGCGCCTCTTTGTGTGTATCGTCCTTTGTATGGCAGGCATAGCAGGTGGTCGGGGTTTTCTCCTTCGCTACCGGAATGGTGTGGCAGCTTTCACACTTCGCCGTTTTGTGCTTGCCCAGCAACGGAAATTTGGTGTCCTTGTCGTGATCGAACGGGGAGGTCTTCCAGTCCTTATCGCTGTGACAGGTCTCGCATTTCTCGCCAAAGACGCCCTTATGGTAATCGTCCTTCTTATGACATGAATAACAATCGACCGTTGTCGGTTTATAGCGTTGATCGGGATGGCAGGCTTTGCATTTTGTTTCGATATGCTTGCCTCGGAGCGGAAACTTGGTCTTGTCATGGTTAAACGAAGGCGTATCTTTCCAGTCCTTTTCTATATGACAGGTTTCGCATGCTCGACCTAACGTTCCTTTGTGTTTGTCGTCCTTTTTATGACAGGCATAGCAGATGGTCGGGGTTTTCTCCTTCGCTACCGGAACGGTATGACAGTTTTCACACTTCGCCGTTTTGTGTTTGCCCAATAGCGGATACTTGGTGTCCTTGCTGTGATTGAACGGAGAGATTTTCCAGTCCTTTTCGCTGTGGCAGGTTTCGCACTTGGGGTCGAATATGCCTTTGTGATAGTCGTCCTTCTTGTGGCAGGCCAGGCAATCTGAAGGGGT
>ERZ1292633.3798-Hain-H41-02um-R1-3798-length-14406-cov-17_pt1 | contig 14406 bp, 17 predicted proteins | sample MGYA00564406_ERZ1292633 | MGnify/ENA primary metagenome ERZ1292633 (study PRJEB36523, sample SAMEA6512639) | groundwater metagenome | collected 2019-01-08 | study: AquaDiva: Metagenomics assemblies of 32 groundwater samples
CAAGCACGGTTTTACCTGCCCCGCCCTTCTGGTTAGTGATCGTCCAAATCTTCATTGTGAACTCCTTAATATTTCATTATTTAGATAACACAATATCACACTATTCCAATAGCTCAATGTCCTATGATCATAATGCCTTACTATTCACATATTCTAATATCATGATAGTTTAATATCAAAATTGTTGAATAGTATGATATTTCGCCACCATGCTATTTTAATAGCAGATTATCAGATATTTATCCTTGACGTACATCGTCAATATGGTGTAGATTGATAATAGATGATTATTGATTATTACGATAAAAAAACAGCAGCCTTTGCGGCAGGAGAGTTTGTTAAGGCTTTTCAAGGCTTCGAACAGCAGGCTGAAAGACGACTAGCCGTCCTGGATGCGGCAACTTGCCTTAATGACCTTAGACAATTAGCTAGTAACCGCCTTGAAGCTCTCAGTGGTAACCGGCAGGGGCAATTTAGTATCCGAGTTAACATGCAATGGCGTATTTGTTTTAAATGGCCGGATGGATCACCAGGGCCAAGTCGTGTTGAGATAACGGACTACCATTAATGAGAAGGAGCAAAAATATGTTGAAACGTGCAGCCCATCCGGGAGTCATTCTTAAAGAAGAACTGTTAGAAATTGGGGTAACTCCCACAGAATTGGCCAGACAAATTGATGTGCCAGCCAACCGCATGAGCCAGATCATCAACGGCAAGCGCTCGATCACTGGTGACACAGCCCTAAGGTTAGGTCACTGGTTTAATACAGAACCTCAATTCTGGATGAACTTACAAGCTCAGTTTGATCTTGTGTCCGCTGATAGAAATGCGGGGGATGAGATTAAAGCTTTACCAACTGCGGCAGCTATCGCACAAAATAAAAAACAGGGAGTAGGGCAGGGGAAACAATTTTGATGTGAAGTGGCCGGGATTATTGGATTGACCGCCTAGCGTACATTTACCTTCGCAGCATCCTTTACATTTACCAATCTATAGAACGTACTGCGCGAAATCTGCATCTGTTTGCAGATTTCTTTTACATCAAGTCCTTTATCTTCATGCAAAGTTTTGGCCATTTTTACACGGGGATTATTAGGGTCTAATGGCTTGCGGCCACCTGTTTTTCCTCTGGCTCTGGCAGCTTCAAGCCCTGCGCGTGTCCGCTCCTGAATAAGTCGCCGCTCAAACTGGGCGAGGGATGAGAAGATGTTGAATACCAGCTCACCGCTTGCTGTGGTGGTATCAATAGCACCGTCACAGATAGAACGAAACCCAATACCACGCTGCCGCAATTCTTCAACGAGGCTTACCAAATGAGGCATGGAACGACCAAGCCGATCCAGTCTCCAGACGAGGAGGGTATCTCCTTTTTTTAATTGGGACAGGCAGGCATCAAGGCCAACGCGCTGCGATGTTGCGCCAGAAATTTTATCGGTAAAGATATTCTTATCATTACAGCCTTCATTTTTTAAGGCATCAAGCTGCAAGGCCAAGTCTTGATCGCCTGTACTGACTCGCGCATAACCGTAGAGTGCGCCTGTTTCTTCTTTGCTTAATAAGGACAATACACGCTCTCCATCATGGGAAAATGTTTTACATTACATGTGGCAAGGACAAGGTTTTTGCATTCAGCAGAAGAAGCAAGTAGCGCGTCAACAATGCCAACACCGTGGCTTTTTCCATACTGCCGCCGATATAGGCCGCCTTTAATGGCGGCTTCGTCATTTAAAGGAATCACAGGAAAATGCTGCACCAGATTATCAAGCAAGGTACGTTCCTTGCCTTCCCGAACACCTGCATATAGCTCGGCAACTGTGAGCGCTGAAAGGAAAGGGGGGTTCTCCAATCCTTCCAAAAATTGCGCAGCCTTTTCATTGCCACGGAAAAAATCAATTAAGATGCAGGTATCTATAAGGTAATGTGCCATTCCTAACGATCAAACTCCTGGCGAATGGTTTGCATACGCTGCTCGGCGTTTTCATCGCTCGACCACATGCCTTTCATGTCATGCAAAGCTTGCTTCCACTGACCTTGCAAGGCGTTTTTTTCTGAAAGCAATAAATCAACCGCCTCACGAATAAGCTCGCTTTGGCGTGTTCCAGAGGTGAGGGCAAGGGACTTGAGAGCCTGCTCTTGTTCCTTGGTTAGATAAACTTGTGTACGCACCATAGAATCATTCTTCATATACATTACTGTATATGTCATAAACACATAACACAAGCTTCTTTTGTTAATTGTCTCATTTATTAGCACAAATAATGAGTTTAAGGGTCATTGATTTATGAGACAACAAAACGGAACAGTTTTATAGGTGTTTTGAGGAATAAAAAGGGTAGGGCGGTAGTGTCCCGTTAAACGACCGTTTTACGGGACGTCTAAAATGGTTGTTATTGAGAATATGCCGCCCAGGGGGAACCCTTGGGCGGCAACTGCCTACGGTTAATACTCGTTCGGCAGAAGGATGGTGCTGTTGGTGAAATAGAAGCGGATTTCCGTAAGCGGGAAGTCGGTATATTCGATCTGCTTGGTGAACACCACGCGGTTATTGCCGTCATCGCAAGTGAGGATGGCGGTCTGGTCAGGATTAACGGCAAGTCGCCATACCTGGAATTCCACGGCGGCAACTGCTGGCTCGGCTTGGCCGAAAGCGATTTCATCAATCAGCCAGTAGGCTCCGCCATGCTCGGCGACGTATTGCGCGCCTTCGGTATAAAGGACATTCCGCGCTAGGCCGTGACGATACAATTGTTCGCTGCCGGTGAAGTATGCCAGGATGGCTTTGGTAAGGGTTTTTTGATTCATTTTTCTGCTCCTTTTTGCGTAACCCCCACTGCGGGGGCAACGGTTCAAAGGGCTGAAGCCAATAGGCTGACAATCATGCCCCTTACACGGGAGCGAAGCGAATGGAGCGGGCGGGGGTTGAATGACAGACGGCTTCGGCCATAAACGTGCCAATGCCCCGCTGTGTGGTTACGCTTGGGGCAGGGAGATGCGGAAACCCTGGTGCTGATCTGATGCCTATCGGCGGCTATAAGAGCGTCATCCTCTTTTCGCGAATTTGAGCGTTCGGGTGCAGTGGTCAACAAGCTCCTGGTCATTGATGGTTGCAGTCGCATAGGCCGGGTTGGTGTCGTGATGGAATTTGTTGGCGTAGCTCGACCGTGTCGGCCTGGCTCAAGATGGTGGTACCGGCAGCAAGCGCCTGTTCGCATTCATTGTGGAATTTGCCAAGCAGTTTTCCAGGCGGAAAATTTGCCGGATAAGGAAACTGAAACACTCATGACCGCCGAACCCAACACACCAGAAGGTGAAAAACTGGATGTTCTGGTAACGCTGATCGAAGCCTATGAGCGCAAACATTTTCCGCTTGATCTCCCTGATCCCGTCGAAGCCATTAAGTTCGAAATGGAGCAGAAAGGCTTAACAGTCAAAGACCTTGAACCGATGATCGGAAAAAGTAATCGAGTATACGAGGTTTTAAACCGCAAACGTTCTCTGACACTCAAAATGATCTGGAAACTCCATCAAGAACTAGGCATTCCTGCGGAATCTTTGATAAAACAACCCGTTCAGATACATAGCGCTTAAGAAGCCTGGCACAAATTTTGGGTTAGGCTGTTCAGCAAATGGGTAAAGAATTGGGGAAGATTATAAAGATTTATAGACGATATATCCCTCTGAATCAAGGCAAAACTATTTACTATATTCAATTGAAATAACTCGTAAAGCATATTATGATTCTTTGACTGGTTATATTATGTTAAGAAATCTCTATGACTAGAGTACTCAAGATGAAACTTTCACAACAAAGTGGGGGATATAACAATGGCTGATATCAAGGTTAACAAGGATCAATGGGACACGCTTTCTCTATCAGAGCAAGAAGCAATTTACAAAGGATTGCGTGAATCGGGTGGGCTAAAGATTGGTGACAAGATTGTTGGTGACTCTTCAGTACTTCCATTCGATAAAAATTCTAAATTGGAGCCAATGGGGAATCCTATTACAACTCCAATATGTAAAGCTGTTTGTGATGCTGCCGCCGCCAGTGCTGCCGCATGGTGTACGGCTAATACGGTTGGGGTAGGTCTTGCTGTATGCATCGCAGCTGCCGAAGCTGCACGCGAAGAGTGCAAAAAACGCTGCTAAGATATTCACTAAACTCTAAGTGAAATAATCAGGTTAAGTAAATGCTAGCATTCTAAATATGAGTGCTAGCATTATTTGGAATAATGCACATGACTGACTCTTTTCTAATACCAGAACCGGTTCCACCCAAAATTCTTGCACGCAATACATTTAGTGCATTCGATCTTGAAGTAGATTCATTGTTGAATATCCCTAGAGCACGATCTAATTTTAAGGTTGATGGTTCGGGTCTATCTGTTGCCGTGTTAGATACGGGATTGCGCGTTACTCACAAGTGCTTTGCCGGACGTGTTAAGGCGGTACACAACTTTAGTGAGGATGATAATGGAGACACGGCTAACGTTATGGATCGAAATGGACATGGCACAAACGTTACAGGAATTATTTGTGCCGATTCCAATGATGAACGCCGTGGTATTGCACCTGCATCAAACATTATCGCTCTTAAGGTATTACCGGCTCGATCATTTACCACGATATTCGATGCACTAACGTGGGTAAAAGATCATTCGGAAGAATTAAATATAACAGTGGCTAATCTCTCTTTAGGCATTCCAGGCCTTAACTATGCTGATGACGCTAGCGCTAAAAACGAATACCCGGACCTATCGGAACTTTTGGACGCATTAGTTAAAAAACGGATTGCAGTGATTGCTGCTGCGGGAAACAGCTATTTTCGCTTCCAGCAAGAGGGGATGAGTGTCCCTGCAATTTTTCGTCAAGTAATTTCCGTCGGAGCTGTATACGATACTTCATTCGGGACTCGAGTCTATGCCGATGGAGCTACTGCTTTTTCAACACATGGTGACCAGATTACACCTTTCTCGCAACGCCTTTCTAAAGAAACAAGTCCTGACTGCTATACTGACATCTTCTCTGCAGGTGGGGCCGCTACATCCGCAGGTGCTAGCGACGATGATGCCACCTCTATTCAAGAAGGAACAAGTCAGGCAGCGCCCACTATTGCTGGAATAGTACTTTTAATGCAAGAGTACTATTTGAGGCAAAAGGGAGTCCTTCCACCAGTATCATTACTGCAAGATATGTTACGCGCTACCTCGACCTGGATCATTGACGGGGATGATGAAGATGATAATGTCAAGAATTCTAACTATAAGTATCCTAGAGTAAATGCATTTCAATCTTTAGTTGCTCTTCATAGAGCAATACAACTTAATCTTGTCTAATAAATTACATTAATCTATGAAATGGTTAATGCCCATAATAATCTTCCACAAAGACACAAAAATAGCAGAGGAGAATGCTAAGTGTTTGATATATTAGAAAGAGGCCAGGATTGACGGAATCGAACTGCCCGATATTTCTTAAAAGCTGAATGCTATCTACCATCTTTACTCTTACTCCCTAATACGCAAATGCCGCCTTTACCGGTACAGAACGCTTTCAGCAAACTGGCTCCAAAATTGGCTGATGCCTTGGGGGATTGCAAACCCAGATAAATTTCACAAATTCTGAAAGAATTCTAGTCAAACAGCTTAAAACCAGCAAAGGCGCCAATAAAATACAAATAACCCTTTGTAGCCGATTCTATACAATTATTAGATTAATACAGTGAAAATAATTTTTTAGATTTGATTAGTTTGTGGTTCTTTGTTTCGTGAGGCAACAAAATGGTACAGTCATAGGGATGTTTTGAGGAATCAAAGGGGTAGGGCAGTGGGGACAACCCCATCGACCGTTCTACTGGATATCTAATTAAAGACAGGTTGAATCTTTAAAATGTTAAGTAATTGAAATTTATATAGATAGATGGAGTGATGGAAAATTTTTCTAAGGAAGAACGAAGTTACATTATGTCCAGAGTCAAATCTAAAGACACGGCTCCGGAATTATTGATAAGAAAATCACTTCACCGTTTGGGATTAAGGTATAAACTGCACGATCCAAAATTAGATGGAAAGCCTGACTTGGTTTTCCCAAAATACCATGCCGTTATTTTTATTCATGGTTGTTTTTGGCATGGGCACAATTGCGGTAGAACTGGCATTCCCAAAAACAATAGGGAGTTCTGGACGGAAAAAATTGAAAGGAATAGAAAGAACGATAATAAACATACAATTAATTTAATAAAATCCCAATGGCGAACGCTGATTGTGTGGGAATGCGCGATTCAAGGAAAGAATAAAATTAAGATCGATGATCTGGTAGGATTGATACGAAATTGGCTGTTGAGTGCCGAAACTTCCGGCGTTATACAAGGCCGTCATCTTTCTTGATTACCCCCTCTTTTTCCAATTCACTTGTAATGGCTACAGTGAAATAGACGGTTTGATCGAATCTTCTCTCCGGACTGAGGTTTTTTTCTCCGCCATTAAGGATAATATTTTTAATTTCCGAACTTTTGACCGCCGGTTCATAAATTCTGTGATGGTTCATATAGCGACGGGTAGTTCTCCCACTTACCGCAAATTCTTTATCGGTTTGATGGTTGAAAGCCATTTCCGTGTAAATACTTTTTATATTGGCTTTTCCGCTTGAACTGACGCTGTGAAGAAGCCTCGCCAGTCTAGCGGCGCTTCTCATTTGTCGACTGACCCCGTTGCTGCCCAATTGATTTCTTGAGGTATCCAAAAACAATCGGCTCAATGCAAAGTCGCTCCATACGAAAACGTCAAACGCATGCTCAGCCAGAACCGGCGTTTTTCCCTGTGTGCGCCAAATAGGTTGCATTAAAACCGGCTTTTGGCGATTTAAAAAATTAAGCTGAATATTGTCTATGGAATCAAGCATAGATGGCATTTTCGCCATTATTTCATATTCGTTCCCCCAATCGCGCACACCGCTGCAAATGGGTTCCACGGCTTTTCTGATGAAGGCTAAGTCATCTTTGCAGGAATGTACTATTCCCAATGCGCAATAGATTGTTGTTGCGGGCCGGATGACAAGTTCCGATCCCCATTCTTCCTCGTCAAGTTTGTATGTCGTACTATCCGGCAATACCGTTAATTTTATTTCTAGCGGATGGAGTTGATTTCCTTTGGTGTCGGCAACGACCAAATCTATTCCACGAATATCGTCATAAGCGAATTGTTGGTAGTCGTCGAATTTTGATTCGAAATTGAAACATAGCTTCTCATTTGGAATAGTCGTATTAAAAACTTCGTCAAATGATAGTTCCGAGGCGGTTACTTCCAATTTATCGTTGAGGGTTAAATATACCGCTTTTATGTTTTTGTCGCGCATGTAACAAGCAAGCGCGACTGGAAAGGAACTATTGAATTGGTTTTTACCCCATTGATCTTTTGGCCGTCTGTTAGAATTATTGATGCCATACAATTTGGGTTCTTCTTTTTTATCCATGATCCTCTATTATATTAGGCAACAATTATTTTCGACGAAACGGTAACTGAAAAAAAGGCACTTGTCACTTAATAGTCAAGGGGCAAAATTGGAAAGGTGGTTATCGGCGTCAATATATTGACGCCGATTTAAGAGTGCTTTATCCTTAAAAAATAAAAGGAGAGAAAGATGCGGGTTGTTGACACTTTCGCCGGTTGCGGCGGGCTTTCTAAAGGTTTCGAAGACGCCGGTTTTAATGTAGTTGCCGCTTTTGAGTATTGGGATACGGCCATAGATTGCTATAAGGCGAATTTCGGTCACCCAATTATTAAGCAAGACCTTTCAAACGTTCTTGATTCAGTTAATAAAATAAATAGCATGGCTCCTGATATGATTATCGGTGGCCCGCCATGTCAGGACTTTTCTCACGCTGGGAAACGCGACGAAGGGGCGAGGGCAAGTTTGACTGGAGCTATCGCCGAAATAATATCAAAGGCTAGGCCAAGATATTTCGTAATGGAAAACGTCGACCGGTCACGCAACAGCAAAGCTTATTTGCAAGCTAGGGATATTTTAAAAGACGCGGGATATGGTTTGACCGAAAAAGTATTGGATGCTAGTTTTTGCGGAGTGCCGCAAAGAAGAAAAAGATTCTTCTGTATAGGAGCTTTAGCGAAAGAAGACGGATTTCTTGATTACTATCTTGAAAGGAACCTAAGCAAAAAAGAGATGACGATTAGGGATTATATGGGAGAGGAATTAGGGCTTGAGTTTTACTACAGGCATCCTCGCAATTATAGCCGTCGGGGTATTTTTACGATTGATGAGCCATCACCAACTGTTCGTGGTGTTAATCGCCCAGTTCCTAAGGGGTATCTCGGCCATCATAATGATCCGGCTCCGATTGATACGCCAAAGTTGAGGCCTCTCACAACTCTTGAGAGGGCGCGGTTACAAACCTTCCCTAAAAACTTCCAATGGTTTGGAACAAAAACAGATATGGAACAAATAATTGGTAATGCCGTTCCTGTAAAACTTGCGGAATTTGTCGCTAGAGCGTTAGGTGAATATCTGCATGAATATGAAGAGAAATTTAGAAGAGTCGCCTAGTGCAAACGGATAAATTTATGAATTGGGTTAGTGAAAAATACAAAATGGGCGATAAGTCGGCTCGTGATGTAGTATCGAGATTGAAAAGGGTCACGAAATATGTGGACGTGGATTTACCCATAACTGATGAAGAACTGATATTTAAATTAGAAATCACGGAAGAATTTAAAAATTTGAGTATGACCGTAAAATCACAGTTAAAGCGGTCGATAAAGCTATATAGGGAATATAAAAAGGAAAATTAACTGTGCATAGCTTCCACTGGATCGATGCACCGCCAGATCAAGCCGCGTTCGACAAATTGATGAAGCAAAGCCACACACGCAATCAACGATTAGATTGCCAGCCGGTTTTGAAATCGGCGTAATTCGCAGAAGGTAACCAATGAATATGGAATTTCTGATCTTCTTATCTATTTACAGAGAACGATTGAATATCTTCGATAATAATATTTATTTTCTTTGCTACTGATTCATTTAGTGTGTTTTCATGCTCACTAATAAATCTTCTCAAAACAGATGTAATTTCTTCTAGCATTTCATATCCTGATGTCCAGCTTACCTTATACATTCTATGTTCCAATATTGTTGATAAACTCTGATACTCACTACCTTTGAGTATTTCTATCAATTCATCAATAGATGTATATATCTGTTTGATTGTCATGGTTATTATCTCTGTTTGTCTGGCATATGAAACCAATCAAGTTTTACATCTTCTGGATTTTTAGGAAGTATTTCAGTTCCGCCGCCTGTATTATCTTGGTTGTTATGGCTAGCAGGTGCCTGACGAGTAGAGTATTCTCTGTTAGCTCTTCCCTTAACAACCCAATCTGGATTACCTGTATTCTCGGCAGGTAATCCATATTTTTTTGCGTACTCCTTGCTTGTTATTGGGTTTTCACCTGCCCACTGCTTACCCTTGATCTCATTACCTGGCCAGTTAACTGAGTCATCTGAAAAAGTGCCTCGTCTATAGGCAGTTATACCTTTTGTATCATTATTTTTCTCCTTATCAAGCCTTTCTTTTTCCTTCCTTCGTAAATCTGCTAAGCGCCGCTCTTCCTTGTTTTTCTTGATAAGGAAGAGCCGATCCTTCATTTTTTGCTTGTAAGCCAAATCCTCCGCCGTTTGTTTTGCCTTCTGTGCCCTTGATGAAAGATTTGTGCTGTTTTTTAGGTTGTTTGTCGTACTTTGCGGCGCTTTTATTACAATTTTTGGCCGCGGCATCTGATCTTTGACTGGGAATCCGCGATTGGCGGAGTTTTGTCTTAAGCCTGCTGATCCTTGCTGTTGCTGTATTTGACGCTGTTGCATTTGGCGTTGCTGCGCTTGCTGTTTCTGTATCTGTTGCTGTTGCCGCTGCTGCTCCATCATTCTTTGCTGCTGCAACTGTTGTTGGCGCAGCATTTCTTGCTGTCGCTGCTGTTGCTGCCATTGCTGTTGTTGCCAATTGGATTGGGCTAAGCCGGGGCTGATGTCTATGCACAGAAACGCAACCAGGAAAACCATGACAAGCAGTTTGTTGATGGCGATCATATGGCGAGCCTCCTCTTCGTGTATTGGGTTTATCTTCCCTTGCGTCTCTCGTCGTCAAAAGAACGGTGTACCACGGTACCTAAAGTGTTTCCCTAAGTAGTTGCTCTATATTAAAAAATATAACTATAATGTATTTATAGTATAAACCATAACCCATAACCAGGCTTTTCTGGAGAATCCCGAAGGAACCTCCCGTGGTCTGTGTCGGAGATTATTACTAAGTTGGCTTTAAGGGGGGTTAGAATGTTTATAAGGTTCGCCTTAATTGGGTTACTTGCTTTAACAGCCTGCAGTGACCAGAAATCCTCAGATGATATCGGCGATGGTAAGCCAGATAAGGTAACCCAGGCCTGTGACGCCGCTGCGGCCCACCCGGAAGACCCAAACAAGCCGGATAATGTGGAAGGAGTTCCAGACGAGGACTTGGATGCCGTGACAGCCATCGATGCGTGCCTCGAGGCGGTAGAGGCACATCCGGACGAACCTCGTCTCCAGTTTCAGTTCGCCCGAGCGCTTATGAACGCACCAGAAAATGTCAACAACGAAATCGATGCTGATGATCTTGCATATGACTATCTCAACCTCGCAGCCAAAGCCAATTACTTGCCCGCTTATGCCTATCTGGCGGACTTCGAAACGGATGATGCACGGGCAATTGCGCTTCTCCGAAAATCAGCCGATGGAGGGTTCCCGCCTGCCGCGAGACTCATCGCGCGAATTGCTGAAAATAAAGAAGCCGATATTGGGCAAAACCGATCTAATTCAGATGTATCGCGGCTGTCGGCGAATGAGCGCGAAACAGGCAATGACCTTTTTTCCGAGGGTTATCATGTATCTGGACTGATGGAATACATTTATGGCGGCCAGTTTGACAAGATCCCTGACGATCGCGAAACAAGAGCCCTAGTCGTTTCCGTTTTCACCTCTTTTAACAAATTCTGTGGCGAAGGCGACATGAGCATTGGCGCTGCGGCTATGAAATATGGCAGCGAGGAGATGCGGCAGCTTCAGCGTGACCCTGTAAACGCCCTAGGGAAGATGCTGCAGGATATCGTTACAATGCGTGACAGCGCACTAGCGACCGGCGACGTAATGGGCAGCGCAGCCGAATATGCGAAAAAGCGCTCGATACTCAGAACGGAAGGCCTCGAAGACGGGCAGCGCTTTGCAACCATCAATGGTTGCTCTGGTGACGTATTCTATCAATTCAGAGATAATCTCGGCCGTCTCATAAGCCAGAGGGCGAACTACAATCCTGCGCCCTACGATGAACTAAAAGTCACTGCTCTGCTCAGCCAGGAGTACCGCAGACGGCACAATATTTCTGACCCCAGCAAGGAACTTCTCGCCCGTACTTTGAAATCATATGCGGACATGACGCAGAAGGGTTGTATGGATCAATACAAAGATTCATCATTTTGCACCTGCCTTGCTGAAAGATTGGGAGAAATTGATCTCAGCGATGAAAACCGTGCGGCGCTAGCCAAAGATTTCAAGGTATTTCCCACAATCGCAAAAGAGAAACCTGTTTTGTTGAGCACGGTGCGATCCTGTCGCGGGGGGTAGAAAAAGTCGAATGTGTCTAATACGCGATATTCAGACTAGGCCATTTATTCGCCTTCCTTTTGAAGGCCCAACGCTAAAGCAATGATTTGCACAAAGAGGAGCGCGTTGTGAAAAGACGTATATTCAATCATCTTGTAGTTTCCGCCCTCCTGTCGTATAGCGTCGGAGTGCTCGCAGAAGAAGCCGACAACGCACCTTCAAATACGGTAACAGGCGAATGGGAAGGATTTCTGTCATGTAACAATCAACGCATACGAAAGGGGAAGCACGTGCGGGAGGTTGTTGCTCTCACAATCGAAAGTGGAAAGGAAAAGCAATATCAGGCTGTCGTTGAAAGATTTGAGGAGGTTCCCATTAAAGGCTCCATTGAGGTTACAAACTTTATCGGGGAGCAACGTGATAATTCGCAGTTTCGTTTTGTTCCCGACAAAAAGAGACGGCACACCCTTGGGGCTATCGAAGTCAGTCTTTCCGAGTCCCCTGAAAAGCTTTCTGGAAAATCTCTTGATATTCCTTGTACGTTTGAAGCAACGAGAATTACATCAGATTCTCCATCCAAGGCAATCCGCGTAGCCACTCCATCAAATGGGGGATCGTATTTTGCCGCAAACACGCCTCGTGAGCGGTGCAACGCCATCATTGCGTGGACTCGTCGCTTTACCGACGAGTACCCCGCGATTGACTTTATGCGCACGATACTTGGGGAGCTTTATCCCAAGGTAGTAGTGCTTTTTGCGGACGAGGAATTTGTCCCCGTGTTCGGACAAACCTTTGAAGAGATGCCTTACGAGAAAAGGAAATCCGTATGGGATGATATTCAGAAGAACTGTGTTCGCGACCCTCTCGTCCGTCCGGACATGAATGTTTACTCGGTTATAGACAGCGCTTTCTCCACGAGACCAGATGGAGGAGGGAGCTTTACCCCAAGAGCTATTGTACGTCAGATTCGAGATACACGCGCAACACGGTATGCGATAGCGGCGATAGTTAATCAGAAGCCAAAATCAGACTCGGCCACAGACTACACGACAGAACAACTTGAGCGCCTTTCTGAAGACGTGGAAAAAGAAATTCATATTCTTTGGCCTAGCGAGCGCAAACTAGCCCTCGAACAAATTGCCTCGGCAAGCAATATGAATGCGAGCACCGAAGCAGAAAAAAATCTCCAGTTTATTGCCGACATTACAGACCAGAAATCACAACTGGAGGAGATTAACAAGGTTCTGCCACTAGCAAATACTCCATATGGATCACATCTATCCTCTGCCGTGCGGGATGAATTTACTGGCAGACTAGAAACCCTCCGTAAAACCGCTGTCCGCTCATTGATGGATCCTATCGTTGCCAGAGTCCAGAGCGTGCCAGATGCCGAAGAAGGCCTGGCGATGATCGCCAGTCTAAAAGACGAGTCAGAAAAGATTCTCGTACTTGCAGGATCAGCAGCAAGAAAGGATTACGACGATTTGCTAGATGCCAAACGCGCCAGAGCGCTTGGCGTAGCCGTAGAAGAGAGTCTTAGGCAACTCGCGGAATTTCCACTTAACGTTCAGGGGCTTCATCAGAGTGCAGAATGGTATTTACAGTTCACCACTCGCTATGAGACATACAAAAACGAATCCGATTACAAGAAAGCGCTCGGCATCTTTGAAACAGACAGAAAGCGTCGGCTTGAGGCGGCTCTCCCAGAGTTTACGAAAAAGGTGAAGAACACCAAGTCGCCTTCAGAAAAAGCGAAGCTCCTGGCGTCATACCTCAACTGGCCGGAAGACGATAGATTGCCCATAGCGCTAGAATATCAGCTCCTCGCCGAATGAAACTGACACGTACGCAACTTATATATAGCCCAACCTCACGCCAATAGGCTTGTCATTGGTGTTTGTTTCCTTTCATTCTAATCATGGCTGGCTATACCATGTGGATCGCCCGCCGCCGTGCCGGACAAGCAAGCCTTTTTCCACCAGTGAGCCAAAAGTTGCCTTCAATGTGTTTGGGCTTGCGCCTGTCTCGCGCACCATGTCGCGGGTTGTGACGCGGCCATGGCCCTGAACATAATCCAGGATTTTGACGGCCAATTCTGGCAGGGCGGCCAGGGCATTTTTTTCGCGCTCCACTTTCGCGGCAAGCCCGCGCTTTTGCTGCTGCAAAGCGCGCATGAAAAACATAAGCCAGGGTTGCCAATTCGGGGCTTCACTGCGAATTGTGCCTTGGGTCTGACGCAAGGCGAGATAATACCCTTCCTTGCTGTTCTCAATCACGCTTTCGAGCGACGAATACGGCACATAAGCATATCCGGCCTGCAATAAGAGCAAGGTCGTGAGAACGCGGCTCAGGCGGCCATTTCCGTCCTGGAAGGGGTGGATTTCCAAAAATACCACAACAAACACGGCAATCATCAGCAAGGGGTGAATGCGTTTCAGCTCGCGGGCATCGCGCAGCCAGGTGACAAGTTCTGTCATCCGGCGCGGCGTATCAAACGGCGTAGCCGTCTCGAACACGATACCAATCATTTTTCCGTCCGCGTCAAAAGCGCTCACGTCATTGCGCAGGGTTTTATACTCGCCCCTGTGCCGCTCATCCTTCTCACTGTAACGCAGAAGGTCGCGGTGAAGCTGTTTGATATGGTTCTCGGTGATGGGAATATCCTGCCAAGCCTGGAAAATCGTTTCCATGGCCTCGGCATAGCCAGCTACTTCCTGCTCGTCGCGTGTCTCGAATTTCTTGATTTCCAGCTTGCCAAGCAGGT
>ERZ1292633.3799-Hain-H41-02um-R1-3799-length-14404-cov-6_pt1 | contig 14404 bp, 11 predicted proteins | sample MGYA00564406_ERZ1292633 | MGnify/ENA primary metagenome ERZ1292633 (study PRJEB36523, sample SAMEA6512639) | groundwater metagenome | collected 2019-01-08 | study: AquaDiva: Metagenomics assemblies of 32 groundwater samples
GGAGCATGAACAACATATCGCGGCTGCAGTTGGCGCGAACGCACGGCATTGGCCCCGTCAGTTATCGCCAGTTGATAGCGCGATTTGGCGATGCTGCGAACGCGCTCGATGCTCTGCCTAATTTGGCACAGCGCGGCGGCGGTCGGTCGATAAAGATTGCCAGCCGTGACGCGATTGAACGGGAAATGGCTGCGGTCGAGCGCTGCGGCGCAACCTATATTTTCAGCGATGACTGTGCCTATCCTGCGATCCTGAGCGAATTACCCAGTGCCCCTATCGTCTTGATTGCCAAAGGTGATACGGCCCTGATGGCGCGCAAGATGGTGGCGATTGTCGGTGCACGCAACGCGTCGGCGGCGGCGTGTCGTTTTGCGCGGATGCTGGGCGCGGGGCTGGGTGAGGCGGGCTATGTCGTGGTCAGCGGGCTGGCGCGCGGCATCGACACGGCGGCGCATCATGGCGCGATGGCACATGGCACGATTGGCGTTATCGCTAGCGGCATCGACGTTTATTTTCCGCCGGAGAACCGCGCGTTGCAGGACCAGCTGGCGGCGGAGCACCTCGTGCTGAGCGAATATGTGCCTGGCACCGAGCCACTGGCCCGGCAATTTCCGCACCGTAACCGCATCATCGCCGGGCTGGCGCTGGGCACAGTGGTGGTCGAGGCCGCACCGCGTTCGGGGTCGCTGGTCACCGCGCGCTTGGCGAATGAAGCGGGACGCGAGGTGATGGCGGTGCCCGGTTCCCCGCTCGACCCGCGCGCGCAAGGGTGCAACGGGTTAATCCGCGAGGGCGCGACGCTGATCCAATCGGCCAGCGACATTATCGAAGCGCTTGGCCCCATCGACATGCGCATGGTCCGCCAACCGCCGCGCGCCGCTTATGATGTTTTGGACACCGCCGACCCTGGCGATGATGAACGCTCAACGATTGTCAGCCTGCTCGGCCCGGTGGCGGTGGCGGTCGATGAATTGGCGCGTCAATCGGGTGCCTCGGTATCGTCGCTACAGATGATCCTGCTCGAACTCGAATTGGCGGGGCGTCTCCAGCACCATGCGGCGGGGCGCGTCTCGCTGATTAGCTGAATGGCACAATACGACCGAGTTCACAGTCCGTTCACGCCCCGCAGAGCAGCTATGCGTCCGACACACTAGGGGGAGAACAGCTATGGCGCACCGCACACCAATGTCACTTTTGGCCATCACAACTATGTTGGCCACCAGTTTTTCTGCTGCATTGCCGCTGCAGGCACAGCAAAATGGACGCGCTCGTCCGGGCTATTGCCGCGCGCCGTCGCTGTTGCCCCAGCTTGGCCGGGAGGCTGATAATCAGCAAGACCAGAGACCCATGCGCAGAGTGCGCGGCGAGGCGGGACATGATGTCATGTCAGCGCCGCCTCCGCCTCCGCCGCCGCCACCAGCGCCAATGGTCTCCGCGCCTGCAGCAGAAGGCTATGCCGATGCGGTTGGAACATCGACACGGTCAGAATCGACCCCCGCTGCGACCAGCGAAGGGCGTATTGCTGCTCCGGGCAGTATCATGCCACCACACCCGCCCTATCCCTATCCGCGCCCACGCCCGCAATCAGGAGTTCTAACCGCAGGCGAACATGACGACCTGCTCAACCCCGAACTTTATGCGCGCTATGTCGATAGCTCTGATCTGGCACAGCGTATTCCCGATCTGCCGCGCGTCGATACGTCGCGGTTGCTCACCGTCGAAGTGCGCGACGCAGGCGGCCGCGCTGTGCCCTTTGCCGATGTCGTGCTGACCTGTTCGGATGGCAACAGCATCACGCTCGCTAGTCAAGCGGATGGCCGCGCCGTGTTTTTCCCCGACATCGACCGCATCAGCCCGCGCGCAACGGTGCGGGTGCGGTATCGCGGTGTGTGGCAGGGCGCGCCGCGCCCTGTGGCGTTCGGCCAAGATGCTGGCGGCCAGCAAATGTCTGTCACCGTTGGCGGGGCAGCGCAGGGCGTGACCAAGCTCGATTTGATGCTGGTTGTAGATACCACGGGATCAATGGGCGATGAAATCAGCTATCTGCAGAGTGAACTACAATCGATTGTGACGTCATTGCGCCAGAGACATCAACGGCTCGACCTGCGTGTCGGGTTTGTTTTCTACCGCGACGAAGGCGACGCCTATGTCACGCGAACCATCGCTTTTGATAGCAGCGTAGGCCGCGCGACCGCGACGCTGGGGCAACAATCGGCGGGCGGCGGTGGTGACTACCCAGAGGCGATGGATCAAGCGCTCATCCGCGCGGTGGGGCAGGCTTGGCGACCCGACGCGGTTAAAACGATGCTGCTGGTCGCTGATGCCCCGCCGCACGATGAACGCGTGGGGCGCACATGGGCGGCCACCGAGGCTGCGCGCGCGCGCCGTATCCACATTGTCCCCGTTGCGGCGTCTGGCGTGGCGGATGAAGCGGAATATACGATGCGTAGCATGGCGGCGCTCACCCAGTCGCGCTATCTGTTCCTGACCGACGATAGCGGCGTGGGCAATGCGCATGCGGCACCGGCGATTGATTGCTACCTCGTGACGCGGCTCGATGCACTATTGCGCCGTGTCATCGACAGCCAGCTCTCTGGGCGGCGGGTAGAGCCGCAAGGCGGGGAAGTCATCCGCAGTGTCGGGCAATATGATGGGGGCCGCTGTATCTTGCCAAATGATTTTGGCGGCGAGAAAGAAGGCTAATTATCGTGCCTCTGGTGTTTGTTGGGCGGCAGTGCACAGCGCGCTTCGGTCGGTGCGGGTGCACAGGCTAACGCCCGCCAAAAAGGCCTGAGCGGCTGCCTCGTCACTCGCGCTAGGTACGCGCCGAAAGGCCATTTGCGTTATGTGCAAATCAGCGCGCCCGGCAATGGCACGCAGAAAAAATGTTTCAGGCAGGTTGGTGGCGGGGTTGCGCGGGCAATCCAACCGCAACTCAAGCGCTGGGCGGCCCGAAGCGACTATACGATGTACCGGGTGCTCGCGAAAGCCGGGGCACCCACCCGATAATCCAGCCCTGAAATTGGCGAGCCAATCATCAATCGTTGCACCACCAGCAATCAATCCGGCAAAGCGTTGATTGGTAACCATCATAGTCCAATTCCCGACGCTTTCACCAAGGGCCACGCGCTCAACGATTGTTGAACCATCCTGATGATGTTCGAACGCCACAGTCAGACCGGACAGGTCGGGTTGTGCCACCCACTCACCCACCGACTGGGCATTGGCTGGAGCCGTGACTGTCGCCGCCAGCAAAGCAAATAGGAGCCATTTCATCATCCACACTCCAAATTTGGGGCTTGACGCGCCGCGATAAGACCCCACCCTACACGCGCACACGTAAGGAACAATGATCACCCATGCAATTAGTCATCGTCGAATCGCCCGCAAAAGCCAAGACAATCGAGGGATATTTGGGCAGCGATTTTCGCGTCCTCGCTTCCTATGGCCACATCCGCGACCTGCCGCCCAAGGACGGGTCGGTGAACCCCGATGATGGCTTTGCGATGCTGTGGGAGGGCTATGCCGACAAGGCCAAACGCATCAAGGAAATTGCCGATGCGGCAAAGGGGGCAACCCGCCTGATTCTCGCCACCGACCCTGACCGGGAAGGGGAGGCAATCAGTTGGCATGTCCAAGAGGTGTTGAGGCAGAAAAAGGCGCTGCCAGCAAAGGTTGACCGCGTCACATTCAATGCGATCACCAAGGCAGCTGTGACCGAAGCAATGGCGCACCCGCGCGCCCTCGATGAAGATTTGATCGACGCCTATCGCGCGCGCCGCGCGCTTGATTACTTAGTCGGTTTCACCCTGTCGCCGGTGCTGTGGCGCAAATTGCCGGGAGCCAAATCTGCCGGTAGGGTGCAGTCGGTTACACTGAAAATAGTCGTTGATCGCGAGCGCGAGATTGAGGCGTTTCGCCCGCAGGAGTATTGGTCGGTCGCGGCGCGGATGGAGCATAAAGGCACGCCCTTTGTCGCCCGCCTCACGCGGTTTGAGGGCGCGAAGGTTGAGCGCCTGACAATCAGCGATGCGGGCACGGCGGAGCGCGCCAAGGCCGCCGTGGCTGAGGCGCGGTTCACGGTGGCAGAGGTCGAGGTTAAACCGCTCACGCGCAACCCTTACCCGCCGTTCACCACCAGTTCGTTGCAGCAGGAGGCGGCACGCAAACTCGGCTTTTCCGCCAGCCACACGATGCGCGTTGCACAGGGTCTGTATGAAGATGGCCTCATCACCTATATGCGGACCGACGGGGTGCAAATGGATGGCAGCGCGATTGCCGCCGCGCGCGCCGCCATCGCCAAGCGGTATGACGGCGGCTATTTACCTGATAAACCACGCCATTATCAAACCAAGGCCAAAAATGCACAAGAAGCGCATGAGGCGATCCGCCCCACCGACTTCACCCGTGACCGCGCTGGATCGGGCGACCATGCGCGGCTCTATGAGCTGATTTTCAAGCGCGCGATGGCCAGCCAGATGGCGTCGGCGCAGTTGGAGCGAACCAGCGTCGATCTGGTCGATGGGTCTGGGCAATTGACGCTCCGCGCAACGGGGCAGGTGATGTGCTTCCCCGGCTTTTTGGCGCTGTATGAGGAAGGGCGCGACGACGCCTCTTTTGGCAGCTCCGGCAAAAATGCCGACGCTGGTAATGACGACGATGCGCGCACCCTCCCCGCCATGGCGCGCGGCGATGTTCCTGCACAGCAGGGCGTCGATGCGGACCAGCATTTCACGCAAGCACCGCCGCGCTTTTCCGAAGCGAGCATCATCAAACGGATGGAGGAATTGGGGATTGGGCGGCCATCGACTTATGCCTCGATCCTGCAAGTTCTCAAAGATCGCGGCTATGTGCGGATCGACAAAAACCGCCTGTTTCCTGAGGAAAATGGGCGGCTGCTGACGGCCTTTTTGGAGCGTTTTTTCGAACGCTATGTCAATTATGATTATACAGCTGGTTTAGAGGAAGAGCTGGACGATGTGTCGGGCGGCCGCGCCAAATGGCAGGACGTCTTGAGTGCGTTCTGGGGCGATTTCAAGCCGCGCACGCAAGAAGTGATGGAGCAAAAGCCATCCGAAGTCACCGCAGAGCTCGATACATTCTTGGGGCCATGGTTGTTTCCGGACAAGGGCGACGGGGTTGATCCGCGTGCGTGTCCCAAATGCGGTGCAGGGCGACTGGCGCTACGCGGCGGGCGCTTTGGCAGCTTTGTCGCTTGCTCAAATTATCCCGAATGCAAATTCACCCGCCAATTTGGCAATGGTGCGGGGACAGGCGCGGGCGCTGGTGGCGGTGAAGACGCGGTGCTGGGCCAAGACCCCGAAAGCGGCATGGATGTTGCGCGCAAAAATGGCCGTTTTGGCGCCTATGTGCAGTTGGGCGATGGTAAGGATGCAAAGCGCAGCTCAATCCCCGCCGATGTCGCGGGCGAGTTTGATTTGGCATTGGCGTTACGGCTGTTGGCCTTGCCTAGGACGATTGGCTTGCATCCGGAAACCACCAAAGAAATTCTTGCTGGATTAGGCCGTTACGGCCCATATTTGTTACATGATGGTAAATATACCAAACTTGGTTCAACGTCGGATGCGCTCGACATCGGGATGAACGCCGCCGTCACATCTATTGCCGAGGGCAATGCGCGCGGCGGTCGCCCTGCCAAGGTGGCTGGCAAGGAATTGGGCGTGCATCCGCAAAGCGGCACCACCATCAAAATGCTTGATGGGCGTTTTGGCCCTTATGTAAGTGACGGCACTACGCATGCAACCTTGCCCAAAAGCACCGACAAAGACGCGGTAACGCTCGACGAAGCCATTGCGCTGATCGACGCCAAAATTGCCAAGGGCGGCGGCAAGCCAGCTAAGAAAAAGTCTGTCAAAAAAGCACCCGTAAAGAAGACGGCAGCCAAAAAAACGCCGACGAAGAAAGCAACGAAGCCTAAAGCTTAGTCCACCCAATCAAGCCCCATGTCGCGGTAAACGCCACGGTCTTCGTCCCAGTCGGCTTTGACTTTGACGTGCAGGAACAAATGGCATTTGCGGCCCAATTGCGTGGTCATTTCCTCGCGGGCTGCGGTGCCAAGGCTGCGTATGCGGGCACCACCCTTGCCAAGAATTATCGCCTTTTGGCTGTCGCGAGCGACCAATATCTGTTGGCGGATTTCGACCGAGCCGTCGTGGCGCGCCGTGAAGGTTTCGGTTTCTACGGTCGAAGCATAGGGCAATTCCTCGTGAAGTTGCCGATACAGCTGCTCGCGCGTGATTTCCGCCGCGAGGTGCCGTTCGGGCGCGTCGCTGACCTCGTCCTCGGGGAAATGCCAATCGCTGTCGGGAAGCATCGCGCTTAATCGCGACTTCAACCCATCAACCCCGTCGCCCGTTGCGGCGCTGATGAAAAAAGTCTCGCGAAATGGCGCACGCGCCATCAATTCCTCTGCGAATTTTAGCAGCGGCTCCTTTTTGACGACATCAACCTTGTTAATCGCCAGCAGTAGCGGTTCCGCGCGCCCCTTCAGCGCATCTAAAATCGCCGAAACCTTGGCATTAAGCCCTTTTTGCGCATCAACCATCAACAGAATGACATCCGCGCCCTCAGCCCCGCTCCACGCCGCCGCGACCATTGCGCGGTCTAACCGTCGTTCAGGTTTGAAAATGCCCGGTGTGTCGATCAACACAATTTGTGTGTCACCATCAATCGCGATACCCATCAGGCGGGTGCGCGTGGTTTGCGCCTTAGCACTGGTGATCGCCACCTTTTGCCCGACCAGCGTGTTGACGAGCGTTGATTTACCCGCATTAGGGGCGCCAACCACCGCGACAAAACCGCATTTGCGTGTCATTTCTTACCATCCAATTGTTCGAGCAACGCCGCAGCAGCAGCGGTTTCCGCATCTTGTTTGCTGGTGCCCGATGCGCTGGCCTCGCCGATATGCGCGATGCTGACCGACACGGTAAAGCGCGGCGCATGGTCGGGGCCAGCGCGTGAGGTAACCGCAAACACAGGCGGTTTGCGTTTGTTGGCGGCGGCCCATTCGAGCAGTGCGGATTTGGGATGTTTGGTCGAGGCCGCCATCACATCAAAGCGCCCCTCCCACAGTCGCAGCACAAGGCTACGCGCCTCATTCATGCCACCTTCGACATAGACTGCACCGATCAGCGCTTCGATGACATCGCCGAGGATATTGTCGCTGTCGCGCGCACCGTCATCGCGGGCCTGTTTGCCAAGGCGGATGAAGCGTGCGAGGCCGATGCCGCGCGCAACATCGGCGCAGGTCGCACCCGATACAAGCATGTTGAGGCGAGCGGATAATTCGCCTTCTTTTGCCATTGGGAAGCGGCGATACAGTTCGTCCGCAATAGCGAGACCGAGCACACGGTCACCCAAAAACTCCAGTCGCTGATAATCTGCTCCGCTCGCGCCGCGCTGTGCGTCGTGGCTGCCGTGCGTCAGGGCGCTCTGCAACAGCGCCTGATTGACGATGGCATAGCCCAATTTGGCGGTAAGTACGTCAGGGCTATCCTCGCTCAAAACCCTTCTCCGATCCGGTTCCACCTAGTGGCGGTGAACCAGCTAATTGGGTTATACCAACGCGCCGAGCCGTCGGTTGAAAATATCGTCACCCACGCTTCGCCAACGAGATTATCCACAGGAACCATGCCAATTCCGGCATCCTCAGCCGCAGGGAAGCGGCTGTCATAGCTACGGTCGCGATTGTCACCCATCATGAACAAGTACCCCGCTGGCACCTGATAAACGCCAGTGGTGTCGGCGTCACCGAGAACGAGGTCTAATATTTGATACGAACGGCCGTTTGGCAACGTTTCAACAAAGCGCGGGTAATGGCATGACAATTGCCCGTCGCTGCCCATCACCTCGAACGCGGGGCGAAAACAGGGGTTGCCAAAGCTCGCTTCGATCATATTTTCGCTGGCAGGGATGACAAGATCGGCGATTTGGCGGCGCGGTATCGAGACATCGTTGATCCGCACCACGCCATCGACCACCTGTATGCGGTCGCCGGGCAGGCCGATGACGCGCTTGATATAGTCGGTGTGATTGCCCGGCGGTGCTTTGAACACCGCGACATCGCCGCGTTCCGGCAATCGGCCAAACAGGCGCCCGGGGATGATCGGCAGGCTGAACGGCAGACTGTGGCTGGTATAACCATAAGCGGTTTTGTTGACCATCAGATAGTCACCGATGAGCAGTCGCGGCTGCATCGATTCCGATGGAATGTTGAACGACGAAATCAAAAAACTGCGGATGATGAGCACCAACAGCGCAAACTTGACGAGGAACAGCGCAAAATCGCGCAGTTCGCGGCGAAGGTCATGCTGCGGTGGTTGCGCAATGTCGGGTGCGGTGTCATTGCCTGATGGAGTGATTATAGTGGTTTCTGGCATGGGCGGCGCTTTGCGGCCTCGTCGCCCCTTGGTCAAGGTTTGGAAGGGTTAAGCGTGACAGATTTTGGGGCAGCGTGGGCAAATGTCGATAAATGGAAGCCAAAGACGTTGGCGGCGCTGCTTGATGGAAAACCGGGTGAGCGAGACGCGGCACTGGTCAAACATCTGTGCGGTATCCGTTTTGACTGGTGTAAAACGCACCTCGATGCCCCAGCGATTACGGCATTTTGCGCGCTGGCTAATGATAGCGGCCTAGATGCAGCACGGCGTGCTATGTTTGACGGCGAGATCGTCAATGTCACCGAAGGCCGTGCGGTTGAACATACCGCTCAGCGCGGTGAGGGCGCGGCGATGAGCGTCGCGCTCGCAAGCGCCTTTCACGAGCGGATGCGCGCACTCATAGAGGCGATAGACGCTGGCGCATTCGGTGAGATTAGACATCTGCTGCACATCGGCATTGGCGGGTCGGCGCTTGGCCCCGAATTGTTGATTGATGCCTTGGCCCGCGATGCGGGGCGTTATGATGTTGCGGTTGTTTCCAACGTCGATGGGGCTGCGCTTGCCGAAGTGTTCGAACGCTTTGACCCTGACAAGACGTTGATTGCCGTTGCTTCGAAAACCTTCACCACCACCGAAACACTGATGAATGCGCAGTCCGTGCTCGAATGGATGGGTGATGCGGGCGTCGAAGACCCGATGGGCCGCGTCATCGCCCTCACGGCCAAGCCCGACAAAGCCATAGAATGGGGTGTCGATGAGACGCGCATATTGCCATTCTCGACAAGCGTTGGCGGGCGCTATTCGATCTGGTCGTCGATTGGCTTTCCAGCCGCGCTTGCGCTGGGGTGGGACGGTTTTGCTGAATTACTAGAGGGCGCGGCTACGATGGACCGCCATTTCCGCCTGGTGCCGTGGGAGCAGAATATCCCAGTGCTCGCGGCCTTCGTTGACCTGATTTACGCCCAAAACATGCGGTGCGTAACGCGCGCGGTGTTCGCCTATGACGAGCGGTTGCGGTTGCTTCCTTCCTATCTTCAGCAGCTTGAGATGGAATCGAACGGCAAGCGCGTGCGCAGCGACGGTAGCGTGCTTGACCGCCCGTCGGCTCCGGTCACATGGGGCGGTGTTGGCACCGATGCGCAGCACGCAGTGTTTCAGTTGCTTCATCAGGGCACGCACCTGATTCCGGTGGAGTTTTTGGCGGTGATCGAGCCGGGCCACGACCTTGACCCCGCGCACCACAATGCTTTGCTCGGCAATTGCATCGCGCAAGGGGCGGCGTTGATGGCCGGGCGGTGTAACCCGGATGATAGGCCACGCGAATATCCCGGCAATCGTCCATCCACAACTCTGTTGCTCGACCAGCTGGACCCACGCACATTGGGCGCGCTCATTGCCTTTTACGAGCACCGCACCTTTGCCAATGCTGTGATGCTGGGGATCAACGCGTTCGACCAGTTCGGGGTCGAGCTGGGCAAGGAAATGGCCAACGCGGTCGAGGGTGACGGCGGGGTAGAGTTTGATTCGGCGACCATGGCCTTGCTCAAAGCAGCCCTTGGACAAGAAAGGTGATGCATGAGCGATTTTGAATTTGACCTTTTCGTTATCGGCGCAGGGTCAGGCGGAGTGCGCGCAGCGCGCATTGCCGCATCGCACGGTGCGCGCGTCGCCGTGGCGGAGGAATATCGCGTCGGGGGCACCTGTGTCATCCGTGGCTGCGTGCCCAAAAAAATGCTCGTCTATGGCGCGCATTTTGCCGAAGATTTGCACGAAGCGGCGCGCTTTGGCTGGGACATAGCGGGTGCAACATTCAACTGGCCGCGATTGCGCGATGTCGTTCAGGACGACGTGACGCGGCTGGAGGAGCTTTATACCCAAACGCTCAATAACAACGATGTGACGCTGTTTACCACGCGGGCGACGGTGGCAGGGCCGCACAGCGTGCGCTTGGCTGATGGGCGCGAAATCACCGCCAAGGTCATCCTGATTGCCACTGGCGGGCGGCCCGCCATCCCCGATGTTCCGGGCGCAGAACATGGCATCACTTCGAACGAGATATTCCACTTGGACGCGCTGCCGCGCCGCGCGGTGATTGCGGGTGCGGGGTATATCGCCAACGAGTTTGCTGGGATACTTCATGCCTTTGGTGTCGAGGTGACGCTGGTGACGCGTGGGGAGAGAATGTTGCGCGGCTATGATACCGAAATTGTTGATCGCCTATTGGCCATGTCGCGCGCAAAGGGCATCGACATACGGATGAACTTCCCGCTCGGCGGCATAGTGAAACAGGCTGACGGAAGCCTGACCGTCGGTGGCGGCGATGCGGGGGTGATCGAAACCGACCTTGTTTTATTCGCCATTGGCCGTGTCCCCAATGTCGAAGGGTTGGGGCTGGCGGAGGCAGGGGTTACGCTTGATGCAGCAGGTGCAGTGATTGTCGATGCGTTCAATCAATCGTCGGTGCCCAGCATCTATGCCGTCGGCGATGTCACCAATCGCGTGCAATTGACCCCCGTGGCAATCCGCGAGGGCCATGCCTTTGCTGACACGGTGTTCGGCGGCAACCCGCGCAAAACCGACTATGATAATATCCCCACTGCTGTTTTCTCCAGCCCGCCGCTTGCCGGTGTCGGTTTGACCGAGGAGGAGGCGAGGGTTAAGTTCGGTGACAATGTTCACATATATCGCAGCGATTTTCGCCCGATGAAGAATGTCGTTTCTGGGCGCGAAGAGCGCGGACTTTACAAGATGATCACGGCCGGCTCAGATGAGCAGGTCATCGGGCTGCACATGATCGGCCCCGACAGCAGCGAGATTTTGCAAGCCGCCGCGATTGCGGTCAAGGCGGGCCTAAGCAAACAGGCGTTTGATGACACCATGGCGCTGCATCCCAGCATGGCCGAGGAACTGGTGTTGCTCAAATGAAGTTTTGATTTGCAACTGATATAGCCGCTTGCTAGCATCGCCCCCTAATGAAGGAGAAGGCTATGCGTGGAACAGTCTTTGTGTCAGGTGGTAGCGGTTATATCGCGGGGTTCCTGATCCGCCAGCTAGTGGCGGAAGGATGGATGGTCCACACCAGCATCCGCAACCTTGCCAAAGAAAGCCATGTCCGCAGCCTGCTTGGCGTCGATAACGTCAACCTCAAATTCTTCGCCGCCGACCTGATGAGCGATGCTGGCTGGGCCGAGGCGATGGCAGAGTGCAGCCATGTCGCGCATGTCGCATCGCCGCTCCCCAGCACCGCGCCCAAATCAGCCGATGAACTGATTATCCCTGCGCGTGATGGGGCACTGCGGGCTTTGCGCGCAGCGCGTAATGCGGGGGTCAAACGCTTTGTCATGACCTCCTCCGCCGCCGCCATCGCTTATGGTCATGGCAAAGGCAGTCGACGTTTCACCGAAGCCGATTGGACCAATGTGACAAGCCCCGACGCCTATCCCTATGTCCAGTCGAAAACGATTGCCGAACGGGCTGCGCGCGATTGGATGGCGGCAGAAGGCGGGGATATGGACTATGTCAGCGTCAATCCCTCACTGGTGCTGGGTCCGCTCCTGTCCGACGATTTTTCAACATCGTTAGAGGCGATCAAGAAACTGCTCGAAGGGTCGCTGCCCGGCCTGCCCAATTTTGGATTTGGTGTGGTTGATGTCCGCGATGTTGCCGATCTGCATGTTCGATGCCTGACTGCACCCAATATGGCGGGCGAACGCTTCATCGCGTCGGGACCATTTTTGTGGATGAAGGAAGTCGCCGCAATCTTGCGCGATGGACTGGGCGAGCAAGCGCGGAAAGTACCAACGCGCGGCCTGCCCGATTTTCTGGTCAAACTCTCGGCGTTGTTTGACCCGGTCATCAAACAGGTTGTCGGCGAATTGGGCAATGTCCGCGACATGGACGCCAGCCACGCCAAGGCGGTTTTGGGCTGGGAAACGCGGCCAGTGGCGGAGTCTATCCTCGATACCGCACGCGACATGATCCGGCTTGGGTTGGTGAAGGTCTGAGTTTTTGCTTGGCAATGCGTGTGATTAAGGAGAAAGGGTAAGGCAGGTTTCGCTTCACCCGATGAGGTTTTCAATGTCCGCCAATATCGCCGAGCTTGAAAAGCGCCGCGCCGCTGCGAGGCTAGGCGGCGGACAAAAGCGCATTGACGCACAGCACGCCAAGGGGCGGCTGACCGCGCGTGAACGGCTGGGTGTGCTGCTTGATGAAGAGTCCTTCGAGGAACTCGATATGTATGTCGAGCACAATTGTGTCGATTTCGGAATGGCCGACACCAAATTCCCCGGCGATGGTGTAGTGACGGGCAGCGGCACGATCAACGGCCGCCTCGTCTATGTTTATTCGCAGGATTTTACTGTATTCGGCGGCTCGCTGTCCGAAGCGCACGCCAAGAAAATCTGCAAAGTGATGGACAATGCCATGAAGGTCGGCGCGCCGATCATCGGCATTAACGACAGCGGCGGTGCGCGGATACAGGAAGGCGTCGCGTCGCTTGGCGGCTATGCGGAAGTGTTTCAGCGCAATGTGCTGGCCAGCGGTGTGGTGCCGCAAATCAGCCTTATCATGGGGCCATGCGCGGGCGGGGCGGTTTATTCCCCCGCAATGACAGACTTCATATTCATGGTCAAAGATAGCAGCTATATGTTTGTTACTGGGCCAGAAGTTGTTAAAACGGTTACCAACGAAATCGTCAGTCAAGAGGAATTAGGCGGTGCGGTGACGCACACGACCAAATCGGGCGTGGCGGACAATGCGTTCGAAAATGAGATTGAGGCTCTGCTTGCCGCGCGGGATTTCTTTGACTTTCTGCCCGAAAATAACCGTGTCGGCGTGCCCGAACGACCAACGGCGGACGAATGGAACCGCGTAGAGAATAGCCTCGACACGCTGATCCCCGCCAATGCCAATCAGCCCTATGATATGCACGAGGTGATCCGCAAGACGGTCGATGAGGGTGATTTCTTTGAGGTGCAACCGGCGCATGCGGGCAATGTCCTGATCGGCTTTGGCCGCATCGAAGGCCGCACGGTGGGCGTCGTCGCGAACCAGCCGATGGTGCTGGCGGGGTGCCTCGACATCAATGCGTCGAAGAAAGCGGCGCGGTTCGTGCGTTTTTGCGATGCGTTTGAGGTACCTATCCTGACCTTTGTTGACGTGCCAGGTTTTCTGCCGGGCGTGGGGCAGGAGCATAGCGGCATCATCAAACATGGCGCGAAATTGCTGTTCGCTTATGGCGAGGCGACCGTACCCAAAATCACCATAATCACCCGCAAAGCCTATGGCGGTGCCTATGACGTCATGGCGTCAAAGCATTTGCGCGGCGATTTGAACTATGCTTGGCCGACCGCCGAAATCGCGGTGATGGGCGCGAAGGGCGCGGTGGAGATCATCTTTCGCGGGCTTTCAGCAGAGGAACAGGCGGTCAAAACGGCGGAATATGAAGACCGCTTTACCAATCCGTTCGTCGCGGCGAGCAAGGGGTTCATCGACGAGGTAATCTACCCGCACTCAACGCGGCGGCGGATTGCGTTGGGGTTGCGGAAGCTGCGGAACAAGGCAATGGAAAATCCTTGGAAAAAACATGACAATATTCCGTTGTGAGAGACATGACGACCTCAGAAATCAAATTTGTGGTTCTTGGGGCGATCATAATGCTCTTGGCCGTGGGCATTATCTTCGATCCGTTTGAAACAGTAAGCTATTCGCATCGAACGGCTGGTGCGCTTGTGATTGGCCCTTTATCACTAGTTTATGGCTTGGTGGGTTTAATTCGAGGCCGGTTTCCTGAAATGGTCGATGCGACTCGCGACGGCAGTAAATGGAAATATTGGTTTTGCACCACGACTTTTCTTGTGACGGGCATAGGTGGAACTCTGCTTGGTTTGGACGCGACTGGAATATTAGGAAGCTAACAGATGAAACTAGGCCGTCTCAACCATATCGGCGTCGCGACGCCGTCCATCGCGGATAGCATCACCCATTGGCGCGACGTGATGGGCGCG
>ERZ1292633.3800-Hain-H41-02um-R1-3800-length-14402-cov-7_pt1 | contig 14402 bp, 13 predicted proteins | sample MGYA00564406_ERZ1292633 | MGnify/ENA primary metagenome ERZ1292633 (study PRJEB36523, sample SAMEA6512639) | groundwater metagenome | collected 2019-01-08 | study: AquaDiva: Metagenomics assemblies of 32 groundwater samples
CCCTTGTCTGGTTCAAACCCATCCTTACATCATGGGTGAAAGGAAGGGCTTTCTCCCATGAACCTCGAAAAATTCACTGACCGCGCCAAGGGCTTCTTACAAAGCGCACAGACCGTCGCGATCCGGATGAACCATCAGCGGATTGCGCCTGAACATCTGTTGAAGGCGCTGCTTGAAGATAATGAGGGCATGTGCTCTGGCCTGATAAAGGCGTCGGGCGGCGATGCGGGCGTTGCGGTGCGCGAGACCGATGCGGCTTTGGCCAAGCATCCCAGCGTTTCGGGCAGCGGTGCGCAGCAAACTCCCGGCCTCGATAATGACCTTCTCCGTGTCCTTGATAGTGCTGAACAGGTTGCGAGAAAAGCAGGCGATAGCTTTGTCACGGTTGAGCGGTTGCTGCTTGCGCTGACGCTTGCGACGACGACGGCAGGCAAAGCGCTCGCAGCAGCAGGGCTTAAAGTTGATGCGCTTAACGCCAAAATCAACGAACTTCGCAAAGGCAAAAGTGCCGACACCGCATCTGCCGAAGATACCTATGATGCCCTCAAAAAATATGCGCGCGATCTGACCGAGGCGGCACGCGATGGCAAGCTTGATCCCGTTATCGGCCGCGATGAGGAAATCCGCCGGACGATCCAAATTCTTGCGCGCCGCACCAAAAATAACCCTGTCCTCATCGGTGAACCCGGTGTCGGCAAAACCGCGATTGCCGAAGGGTTGGCGCTGCGGATCGCCAATGGCGACGTACCTGATGGTCTCAAGGATCGTCAGCTTATGTCGCTCGATATGGGCGCGCTAATCGCGGGTGCCAAGTATCGCGGTGAATTTGAGGAACGGCTTAAGTCAGTACTTGATGAGGTGCGCGGGGCTGAGGGACAGATCGTATTGTTCATCGATGAAATGCACACGCTAATCGGAGCTGGCAAAGGGGAAGGCGCGATGGACGCGTCAAACTTGCTCAAGCCAGCGCTCGCGCGCGGCGAGCTCCACTGCATAGGCGCGACGACGCTTGATGAATATCGCAAACATGTTGAGAAGGATGCAGCACTCCAGCGCCGGTTCCAGCCTGTTTTCATTGGCGAACCAACGGTTGAGGACTCAATCTCGATCCTACGTGGCCTCAAGGAAAAATATGAACTTCACCACGGTGTTCGGATTATTGACGCCGCACTAGTCGCGGCCGCCACGCTGTCGCACCGCTATATCTCTGACCGTTTCCTGCCGGACAAGGCGATTGACCTGATGGATGAGGCCGCAAGCCGAATCCGCATGGAGGTTGAGTCCAAACCCGAAGAGATTGAAACGCTTGACCGCAAGATCATTCAAATGAAGATCGAATGCCTCGCGCTTGAGAAAGAGAGCGATACAGCATCAAAGGATCGGCTAGCAAACCTGCGCAGCGAACTTGCCAATCTTGAGGAACAGTCCGCGTCACTCACGACCCGCTGGCAGGCAGAGAAAGAAAAAATCCATAGCGAGGCCAAGGTAAAAGAGGCGCTTGACGGGGCGCGGCTCCAGCTTGATCAGGCGCAGCGCTCGGGCGACTTGGCGAAGGCTGGCGAGTTGCAATATGGCACGATCCCTAGCCTCGAAAAGCAATTGGCCGATGCCGCTGGTGCCACCGAAGGCGCGATGCTGCGTGAGGAAGTCACCGCCGATGATATTGCGTCAGTCGTCGCCAAATGGACAGGCATTCCCGTTGAGCGGATGATGACTGGTGAGCGTGAGAAATTGCTCGCAATGGAGGCGACGCTTGGCAAGCGCGTGATTGGTCAAGCCGATGCGGTCAAAGCCGTTTCAACCGCTGTCCGCCGTGCGCGTGCTGGCTTGCAAGACCCCAACCGTCCGCTCGGAAGTTTCCTATTTCTCGGGCCAACCGGCGTGGGCAAAACCGAACTGACCAAGGCACTCGCTGGCTTCATGTTCGATGATGACAGCGCGATGGTGCGGATCGACATGAGCGAATTCATGGAAAAACACAGCGTCGCGCGCTTGATTGGCGCGCCCCCGGGCTATGTGGGTTATGAGGAAGGCGGCGTTCTAACCGAAGCGGTACGCAGACGACCCTATCAGGTTGTTCTTTTTGACGAAGTGGAAAAGGCGCACAGTGATGTGTTCAATGTCCTGCTCCAAGTGCTTGATGACGGTCGCCTGACCGATGGGCAGGGGCGGACGGTTGATTTCACCAATACGATCATCATCCTGACGAGCAATCTTGGTTCGCAGTTCATCGCCGCGCTTGGTGAGGGGGAGGATGTCGATAAGGTTGAGCCACAAGTGATGGAAGTCGTGCGCGCGCACTTCCGCCCGGAATTTCTCAACCGGCTTGATGAAATCATCCTGTTCCACCGACTGGCGGCCGATCATATGGCACCGATTGTCGACATCCAGGTTGCGCGTGTCGCGCGGCTACTTGCCGACCGTAAGATTACACTTCAGCTCACCGCTGGCGCGCGTGCGTGGCTTGGCCGCGTCGGCTATGATCCGGTTTACGGCGCACGGCCGTTAAAACGCGCGGTGCAGAGATATCTCCAAGACCCGCTTGCCGATATGATTCTGCGCGGTGACGTACCCGACGGGTCAACCGTCAACGCCGACGAAGGTGACGGGGCGTTGCTATTGTTAGCGAAGTAAGCGCAGGGATTGCAGGCACGGTGTATTGGCGGCAGAATGCGGTTGTGACTAAGACACCCGCTTCTATTGCTGATATCCTACGCAATCCCCTGTGGCTCGCCGACCGCTATAACCCTGAATTTGACGCGGTGCATTTCCGCCATGTCGATCGTGATCAGCATCGCATCGCAACTTTTTTAACCGAGGAATATCTAGGAAAGTCGGTCAGTCCGGTCATCATTAAGCGCGATGAGGCGCTCGCCGCGCAATCGGTACAAGCGCCCGTTCACTTCATTTTCCACTCCGCCTTCTGTTGTTCGACGCTACTTGCGCGTGCGCTTGACGTGCCGGGAGTGGCAATGGGGCTGAAGGAGCCAGTCATTCTCAATGATATCGTCGCCTGGCGACAACGGGGGGGTGACCCGCGACAGATTGGGCAATCGCTTGATAGCGTTCTGCGCCTGCTCGCGCGCCCGCTTGCCCCTTGTGAGGCCGTAGTAATCAAGCCATCCAATGTCTGCAACGGGTTGGCTGAAGCGATGATGGCGCTGCGTCCTGATGCGCGCGCGCTCCTGCTTTACGCGCCGCTTCCCTTATTTCTCGGCTCAGTAGCCAAGAAAGGGATGTGGGGGCGGCTCTGGGTGCGTGAATTGCTCGTCAAGCAATTGAAGGAGGGGTTTGTTGATCTCGGTTTTTCCGACGAGGATTATCTTGGGTTGACGGATCTTCAGGCGGCGGCGGTTGGCTGGCTAGCGCAACAGGCGCTGTTTATGCGGATGACCGCGCGGTTTGGCAAAGCACGGGTAGCAACCCTTGATAGTGAAATATTGCTCAGTGCGCCCACCGAAACGATTGGGCGCCTCTCGACACATTTTGCACTGGGGCTAAGCAGCGACCGCGTTGCAGCGATTGTCGCTGGGCCTGCTTTTACTCGCCATTCAAAATTTGATGGTGCTTTTAATACGCAAGCACGCGTGGCCGAACAGGAGAATGCTGCGGATGTCCACAGCGAAGAGATCCAGAAAGTGAGCGCGTGGGCTGCTGTCATCGCGGAGAATAACGCAATTGCCATGCGCCTTCCGATATCACTGCTCGACTAATCAATCATTGAACGTAGCGCACAAAAAAGGGGCGGCACCGAAGTACCGCCCCAAATTTGTTTTGCTCTCGTCAGATCAGAACTTGAACTTGACGGCGGCTGCATAACGACGGCCGAGCGCATCGAAGGTCGATGGGAACACGTTACCGCTGTTAAACGCTGTTGTCCCTGCGTTTGAACCAACAACCTTTGGTTTTGAATCAAGGAGATTCTGAACCGTAATCGTCAGAATGACATTATCCGACAGTTCAAAGCGACCGCTCAGATCATAATAATCCTTCGCGTTGATCCTCTGGAAGTTGCGACCGGCACAATCTCCACCCTGATTACCTGGACCACAGAACGGACCATTGCCATTGACGATATCATCTGGCTCTTGCTCAAACTTGCTGAGGTGACGCCAAAGAAGCGAAAGTGTGTAACGATCTTCGAAGGTAAGCGACGTCCGCTGCGTCCAGCTAAACTCTGGTTGTAGTGAGCCACAGTTTGCACTGATAAACGAAACGCATTCCCGATTAATTGAACTCGGCGATGCCTGGAACTTGTTCGAATTTGTCCATGTGCCATCAAATCCGAAGCTGTAATCAGCAAACCCTAGATCACGGCTGTAGTTGATGCTCAAATCAATACCGTCGGTTGTAATTCTACCGAGGTTTGAATTGACAAATGGCAAACCGGCCGTTGTGGCTGTGTCACCGTCAAGGCCACCCGTCAGCGGATTACGACGGATGCTCGTGCAAGCCGCACTCGCGGCACTCGCGGCCGTCAAGTTTGCGAAACAACCATTAATAATATCACCGGCGGTTGGTGTACTGATTGCATCGACAATCTTGATATTAAAGTAATCGACCGAGACCGAAAGCTTTGGTACAAAGTTAGGCTGCCACACCGCACCAACGGTGTAAGTCGTGGTCTTTTCAACATCAAGATTTGGATTACCGCCCGATGTTGCGTTGGCCTGACCTGCCGATGGGTTCTGGATCGAACCAATCGTGCCCGCAGGAGCACCCTGCGCGAGGCAGACAGCCCTGAGATTGTTGTTTGTTGTTGGCGCTGCAGCTGCGCATGGATCAGTCGCGAGATTGGTTAGGCCCGTAACTTGTGGCGAGAACAATTCGCCGATGTTTGGCGCACGGGCACCGCGCTGATACCCACCACGGATTTTCAAGCCTTCGACTGGCTCGTAAGTACCTTCAGCTTTGTAAGTGTAGCTCTTACCGGCCGTCGAGTAATCCGAATAACGGCCACCAAGCACCACTGAAAGGTTTTTAGCGAACGACTGATCTTCAAACAAAGGAATGTTCAATTCACCGAACAATTCCTTGACGTTATATTCGCCGAAAACATCGGGTGATGCTGCACCATTACCAAGCACTTCACCCGGTGTAGAAGTCGCAAGATCGGAGACCGACGATGCGTTATATTTACGATATTCGGCACCGAAAGCAAAGCCAATCGGCGTTTCAGCAATCGCAAAATTGCCCGTGTCACCCGAAATCAAACCCTTAACGGTTGAGAGTGATGTGAGCGTCGTTGATGACGTGCTCACACCTGTCAAGAAGCCCAATTGCGCAGCATTGATGCTACCCGCAGGCCCGAACAGATTGAGCGGAACGCAGCCACCCGATGGATCCGTGCATGAGTTGTTCGTTGGTGTGCCTGTCGCAAGAACCGCCTGACGCAAACGCGTAAGCAATCCATTGCCGGTTTGCCGCGATGTATTTTCACTTTCCCCATATGATCCGTAAACATCATAGCGGATATTGTCAGTGATATCACCCCGGAAGCCAAGGCCATAGTTAAATACGGTCGACGTATAGGTGTTGTCACGCGTACCCGCTTCGACGAAACGACGCGGCGCGCTTACCGTTACAGTCCGGAAATCAGGACTTGTTGGCCCAGCCGTTGCCGCCGCATCGCACTGCGCTTGAGTAAAGCGTGGAGTATAAGCAATTTGCCCCGAAAGTGCGTTGCCCGCAGCATCAACACCTGTGACGTTTGGCGCGATATTGAATGCGCACAACTGATTACGACCAATAGCTGAAAGGAAAGGATTGCTGAGCGGCAGCGTCAACGAGCTACCGAAAGTCCCTGATGGCGCAATAATTGTTTTTACAGTGTTCTTCGAGAACAGGCCCTGCGTGTAAACTTCAACCCGGTCACTGACTTCATAACGGGCGGCACCAAAAATATTGAAGCGCTCGAAAGGAGTCTGGAAAATGTTGAAAGGGTTAAAGTTGAACGGGACAAACCCGTTGTTAAACTGGCCCGTTACTGGATCACTTACGCGTGTTCCGCCATTGGCAATGCCGCCGGGGCGTGGCGCCAAAATTGGCGTGCCATCGGCAGCGGTGCCGATTTGCATCAAAGTCGAGAGCGTGTTTGGCACACCGTTTACGGCTGGCCGCGTTCCCGTGAGGCGACCAGGAACCGTCGTACCGGAGCCGCCGGCAGAGCCCGAGAATGAGTCGATATTATCAACTGAGAATGCACGATCCCCCTGAAACACTGGATCGGCTTGCTGATAGCCGATGCTGAAAACGGCATTGCCTTTTCCATCATCAAAATTTGCACCAATGGTAACGTCAGCACGGAATGTGTTGCCATCGCCCTTTTCGGTGATCTGCTCCGAAACCGTTGCTTCAATCCCTGAAAAATCTTTCTTGGTGATGAAGTTAACCACGCCAGAGACAGCATCCGCACCATAAGTTGTGGTGGCACCGCCGCTTAGAATGTCAGTCCGCTCAATCAGTGCAAGCGGGACGTTGTTCAAATCGACACGACCCGTAAGATCGGCTGGAACAATCCGCTGCCCATCAAGGAGAACAAGGTTGCGGTTAGACCCGATACCACGAAGGTTGACGAACGAAGCGCCACCATTGCCGTTGTTAACCGCAGAGCCGACGCTAGGCACAGCACTTGGCAACTGGCGAAGAAACTCTTCGGCCACGTTGGTCTGACGGAGCTCAACTTCTTCCGAAGTGATCACCGAAATCGGGCTGGCAGATTTAAGGTTTGGATTGCTGATCAACGAGCCGGTGACGACGATTGTTTCGCCTTCGGCTACGGCCTCATCCTCGGCTGCGGGCGCGGTTTGCGCGAATGCTGGCATCGAGATCATCGCGAGGCCGAGAACCACCGGCGCTACACTTGCGCTAAGGCGCCCACGGCTGAAAATTGATTGAGTCTTCATGTCTGTCCAGTCCCTTACTTCTGGAGTGATGGCCGGTGTTATCGGCCAAATATTATCGCCGTCACCAAACAGCCGGGGCAAAATGCACCTGCTAAAGGCTAGACTTATCACGCCCATTGCCGAAGCGCGCGGCGGAAGTAAACGCGATTCAAAGGGCTTGACTAAACTTGGTTTCTACATGTCACCTATTTGCAACAGTCACGGTGGGTTGGAACCTCAAAGCAGATGTGATAGGCTTGAAGCGTTCAATCTTAGGAGTTTAGCGGTGCGATCAGGCGTAATCATCATCGGGTTTTTGGCGAATCTTTCGCTCTGCGCTGGCGGCGCAGCGGCGGCAGGCAAGGATCAAAAACAACCCGCCCGCTCAGAAGTTTTGCAGAAATTGATCGATTGCCGCTCCATTCCTGATAATGCCCAGCGCTTGGCCTGTTATGAAGCCCAAACCGCGAAGATAGACGATGCAGAAGCCAAGCGTGATCTTGTGATTATCGACCGCGATCAGGCCACAAAAGCGCGCAAGGATGGTTTTGGCCTACCTGCACGACCACTGATCGTCGGCGCACCACCTGCGCTCGGCGAAGGCGTGACCGACGTAACGGCAAAAATTCGCACTGCCAAACTACTCGATTCCAAGCGTTGGCTGTTTGTCCTTGATGATGGCGCGCGCTGGTATCAAGCCGAGTCGAAGGCTATTCGCGATCCCAAACCAGGCCAGTCTGTGCGTATTCGCAAAGCATCGCTCGGCGGCTTTCTTGCCAATATCGATGGCCAACCCGCGACGCGCGTCCGCAGGATTGATCAACCCGCAGCCAATTAGGCTGGCGCACTCGTTCATTTTCGGTTCATGAATAAGGATTACATCCGTAATCTTTATTCATGAGAGTCCGAATATGTCTGAATCCTTCCCTGCTCCCGAAACCAGCGGCGACCGCATTAGCGATGCCGAATATGTTGTAATGGATGTGCTTTGGGCAGAAGCCCCGCTGACGGCAAATATGGTCGCCGAGCGGCTGCGCAGTAGCAAGAGCTGGTCATTACCAACGATCAAGACGCTGCTTTCGCGCCTGCTGGCAAAACGCGCCATCGCCTATGAGCCCGATGGACGCCGCTTCCTTTACAGCCCATTGATTGCACGCGCTGATCATACCGCGAGCGACGTCAAACGACTGGTTGACCGGCTATTCGGCGGTAAACTTTCTCCGCTTGTCGCCCATTTGGCCGAGCAGGAAGCGCTGTCGCCCCAAGATATTGCCGAAATCGAAGCCTTGTTGAAGGAGATTAAATCATGAGCACGCTCATCCAAAACTGGATTGTTGAAACCTTCGTTGCGACGACGATATTGATGCTGATTGTGCTTGTGCTTCGCAGCGCCGTTGCGGAGCGCTTTGGCGCGCGCGCGGCGTATCTGCTTTGGCTCGCACCCGCACTCAGGATGATCATGCCGCCACTTCCACAAAGCTGGTTCAATAATGAAGGTTTGGCAGCACAAGGCCAAGCTTTGAAGGACGCCGCCGTCGTCTTGACCAACCCCTCTGCAGTTCCACTGATGTCAGCGGCTTCAGCAGGCGGCATAGATTGGCTGATGCTGCTCGGCATCGTCTGGCTTGGTGGTGCAGCGCTATTTTTCGCGCGTCATATGCTGGCCTATCACCGCTTTTTAACGCTGGTCTTGGCCAGTTCGCGGCGAATTGATGATGCGAACCGGATCACTCTGGTCGCGAGCCCGGCAATCAGGTCGCCGATTGCGCTCGGGGTTTTCGGACGTCAAATTATTGTCCCCGATGACTTTACGACACGGTTTGATGCCACGGAACAGCGGCTGGCGCTCGCGCATGAAATGACCCACCACCGGCGCGGCGATTTACCCGTCAATCTGGCAGCCCTTGTGGTGCTGGCGCTACACTGGTTTAACCCGCTCGCCCACATCGCCCACCGTGCTTTCCGGCTTGATCAGGAGGCGGCATGCGATGCGATCGTGCTTCACGGCGCGAGCGTTGGCGAGCGTCACGCTTATGGCAGCGCGCTCTTCAAGGCAGCCATTGGCCCAGTGCCGATTGCTATCTGCGCGATGGGCGCAACGACCACATTGAAGGCGCGATTACGCTATATTATCGCGCATGCTGAACGGCCCGAACGCATCATGACTGGTGCCGTACTTGCGCTGGCGGTAATTGGCGGTGGCCTTGTGCTAACCGCTTCAACAAGCTTTGCGAGCGACACCACAGCCAACGCAGCGGATGATATCAAATCGACAGCCCAAACTGTCACTGTCCAAGCAAACCTGGACGCCAAAGAGGCCCGCGATGAGGCCAGACAGGCCAAAGTAGAAGCCGAACAAGCCCTGGTTGAAGCCGAGTTGGAGGCGCAAACCGCAATTCGCGAAGCCGAGGCAGAGGTTGAATGCCCCAAGGAAGCGCGCCGCCGCCAGATTGTTTCAAGCAATGACGGCGACAGTCAGGTCGTTATCATCACCTGTGACGGTCGCATTACAACGCTCACCAACGCCACAACGCGCGCAGAGATTGGCAAAGCACGCGCGCAAATTACGGCGATGAGGGTTCTTGCCGGTGACCAGAGAACCGCCGCTCTAAAATCTCTCGATGCCGCGCTTGCCCGGATGAGATCGCGCGGCTTTACCCTGCAATAGGCAAACGCTTGTATCGGGAGCGCCCCTCCGCCACATATGGCGGATGGACGCTCCCGATCTTTCTAACGAACCTTATGCGATTGCTGAAAGCGTTTCGCCGCTGATCCGCCGGGTGCTCGCGCGCAATGCCTCGCCGTTCAGCTATACCGGCACGCAGACCTATATCGTTGGCCACGGCGATGTCGCGGTGATTGACCCCGGCCCATACGGCGATGATCCCGCACATGTTGGTGAACTCGTCCGCATTCTTGGCAGCGAGCGGATCGTCGCCATCGTCTGCACCCACACCCACCGCGATCATTCGCCCGCCGCAGCGCCGCTTAAAGCGGCAACAGGCGCGCCCATCATCGGCTGCGCGCCGCTCGTGCTTAGCGACGATGGCCCGCGCGCTGATGCGGGCTTTGACCCGACCTATGCCCCAGACCATGTGCTTGAGGACGGCGAGCAACTGACCGGAACCGGCTGGACGCTCACCGCAGTCCATACCCCCGGCCACACCTCAAACCATCTCTGCTATGCACTTGAGGAAGAAAAAGCGCTGTTCAGCGGCGATCATATCATGGGCTGGTCAACCACCGTCGTCTCGCCGCCCGACGGCGATATGGCCGATTATATGCGCAGCCTCCAACTGCTGATCGAGCGCGACGATGCGGTTTATTACCCCGCGCACGGCAAACCCGTTGACAACCCGCAGCGGCTTGCGCGCGGGATGATGGGCCACCGCAAACAACGCGAAGGACAAATCCTCCGCCTGCTCGAACGCGGCATTAGCACGGTTCCCGATATGGTAACCGAAATGTATAAGGGCATCGATCATAGGCTCCACGGTGCGGCGGGCCGATCAGTACTTGCGCATCTGATTGATTTGCAAACCCGCGCGCTCGTCAGCGAAGCGAGCGACCGCTGGGCGAGGATACCGTGAAACAAGTCTGGCTCATCTTGCTCTCGGCGGTCCTCGCGACGGTTGGCATCGTCGCCTATCTCCAGCGCAGCGTCAGCCCGCCTGTGGAAACGGTTGTCGCCTCAAGCCTAAAAAGCCTTCAAGAGCAGAACCGACTGTCCGCCTTTGCCGCGCGCTTTGTTACGGTGGTGACGAGCCGTAAGGAGCAGCTTGGCTTTGCCGCCGAAAAGACGCTGATCATGCCCGCGATGGTGCGCTATGAGGTGGATCTCGCCAAACTGAAAATCGACGATCTTGTCTGGGATGCAGGCGCAAATACGCTCACCATAACCCTCCCCCCGATTGAACTCAGCGGCCCCGAATTTGATCTGACCGCGACGAAGGAATATGGCTCGGGCGCGGTGCTGATGACGCTCACCGATGTTGAGCGGCTGCTTGATCAATCGAACCGCACCAAAGCCAAGGCAGACGTCATCGCGCAGGCCAAAGCGCCAACGATGATCAAACTCGCGCAGGACGCCACCGCGCGCGCGATCACCAATAATTTTGCCTTGCCGCTGAGAGCCGCTGGGGTAGACGCAATTGTCAAAGTGGAGACAAGCCAATGAATACGCATAGCCGCCTGACCGGAGCTGACCTGATCGACGAAATCATGAAGCTCAAGAAAGAGCGCAACGCCGTCATCCTCGCGCATTATTATCAGCGGCCCGAGCTTCAGGACATTGCCGATTTTGTCGGCGATTCGCTTGAGCTGTCAAAGAAAGCCGCCGCGACTGACGCTGATGTGATCGCGTTTTGCGGGGTCAAATTCATGGCCGATACCGCGAAGATTCTCTCACCCCAGAAAATCGTGGTGCTCCCTGATCTCAAGGCCGGGTGCTCCCTTGAAGACTCATGCCCGCCCGATAAGTTCAAGGCGTTCCGCGCCGCGCACCCTGATCATATCGCGATCACCTATATTAACTGCTCGACCGAGGTAAAGGCGCTCTCCGATATCATCGTCACGAGTTCGAGCGCCGAAAAAATCCTCGCGCAATTGCCGATGGGTCAGAAAATCATCTTTGGCCCTGACAAGCATCTCGGCAGCTATATCGCGCGCAAGACCGGGCGCGACATGCTGCTCTGGCCCGGTGTCTGCATCGTCCATGAGGCGTTTAGCGAAACCGAACTCGTGAAGCTCAAGGCACAACATCCCGGCGCGCCCGTCGCCGCGCACCCTGAATGCCCGCCACATATTATCGATCATGCCGATTATGTCGGCAGCACCAGCGGCATCCTCCAGTACGCCAAGGACATGCCCGGCAACACGCTGATCGTGGCGACCGAGCCGCACATCATCCACCAGATGGAAAAGGCCGTGCCCGATAAACAATTCATCGGCGCACCCGGAGCCGACGGCAACTGCAACTGCAACATCTGCCCCTACATGGCGCTCAACACGATGGAGAAACTGTACGTGGCGCTGCGCGATTTAAGCCCGAGGATCGAGATTGAGGAAGGGTTGCGGCTGGCGGCGAAGAAGTCGCTGGACCGGATGCTGGAGATGGCGAGCACGAAATAGCCTTGACAATATGCGTCATTTTTGACACGTATCATTCGTGAGTATTGACCGATCCAAGAAAATCGCAGCGCGGTTTTTTGAAGCGGCCAATGGGAAGAGGCCTGTGCGCGACTGGATCCTTTCGCTTGATCCCGACGACCGTCGTGTGATTGGCAAGGACATTCAAAAGGTCGAGTTTGGTTGGCCCATCGGAATGCCATATTGTCGGCCACTCGGGCGGGGGCTTTGGGAAGTACGGAGTGATATTTCATCGGGGCGGATCGCACGAATGCTGTTTTGCATCATGGGCGGTGACATGATTCTGCTCCACGGCTTCGTGAAGAAAACCCAGAAAACACCACCTCAGGAAATTGATCTCGCGCTACGCCGCAAAAAGGAACTTGAATGATGGACAGCCAAGGCAAAGCCCGGATCAGCGACGAAACATTTGATGACTTCCTCACCAGCGAAAATCTACTCGCTGTGTGCGAAGAGGATGCAATCAAGGAAATTATCGCTGATCAAATCCGTGAAGCGATGAAAGCGCAAAGCCTCACCAAAACCGCAATGGCCGCCCGGATGCAAACCGACCGTCGGCAGTTAGATCGCTTGCTCGACCCCACCAACCCATCGGTGACGCTATCGACGCTGCGTCGCGCGGCAGCAGCCGTAGGGCGGACGCTGCGGGTGGAATTGGGGTAAAACGGCAAGAGTCGGGATTGAGGAAAGACTGCGAAGGCTACGGTCAGTGGCGAATAAGTCGATTTGATCGGACGTTAAATATAGTGATGCGATGAGTACTATATTTTCTCTAAAAACATTGCCATTGCCTTTGAAAGGCGTTTTTGCTGAATGTCATTTAATTTTTCTATATGAATCCAGACATGATCCATTTTCTGACTATCTTCTATTTCTTTCAAAGTGTCTAAAATTGCCTTAGTCACGTCTAATGAATTTTGAGAAAAGGCTTCCCATGTTCCGGTTTTAGTATTTTGGAATCCTGCTTTTTTCAAATATGGAGCTACTTTGTTGCGCGTTGTTGACGCGGTGTCCTTATCTAACGAGAATCTTACAGTTGCTCGCCACATAAAACTACCCCCTATAATTTATGCCTTCTTTTTACGATTAGCAATCTGCAAATTGCAAGCAACTAAATGCCGCTGGTATTGGCGGATGCATTCCTCCCCGGAACCGGGAGGGGAACCGCCCGTAGGGTGGCGGAGGGGTCGCGAGCAAAGCGAGCGGTGCGCAATGCTCGCTATCGCTCGCTCGCCGTACCGGGGAGGATTTTCTTCTGCCTGCCCTTCTTGGCGGCTTGGCGGTCTTGGCGTGAGACCAGCCTCCCACCATTTTCCGCTTTCCTACCGCCGTCCTTTTGGCCTAGCTGGAACGATGATTAACCCGCGTCACATTTATGCTTTCAGGCAAGCCCGAACAAACTACCGATTCAGTAACAACTTCGTGAGATTTTCGGGGTTTTTCAGATGAGCTTCACCCTTCCCCAATTTGACCTAGAGGCCTTTATCGCGGCAACGCTGGCCGAAGATCTTGGGCCGACTGGCCGCGATGTTACATCCGAATCGGTCATCCCCGCCGACGCGCGGTTCTCGGGCGTGATGGACAGTCGCGATGCGATCATCGTCGCGGGGCTGCCGATTGCGGTGGCGTTTTTCAGGCATCTTGATCCGGCGATGGAGATAGAAATGCTTGTCGAAGACGGTGCGTCAGTCGCTAAGGGCAGCGATCTCCTCCGCCTCTCGGGCAATGCGCGCGCGATGCTGACGGCGGAGCGTTCCGCGCTCAACACCGTCCAGCATCTGAGCGGTATCGCGACGATGACGCGGGCCTATGTTGAGGCGATTGCGGGCACGGGCTGCACTTTGCTTGATACGCGCAAGACGATCCCCGGTCTCCGCGTGCTTGAAAAATATGCGACGCGGATGGGCGGGGCGACCAACCACCGGATGGGCCTGTGGGACGCGGCGATGATCAAGGATAATCATGTTGCAGTCGCAGGCGGCGTGGCTGAGGCAGTGCGGCGCGCGATAGATGCTGGCGTTGAGCGGATCATCCTAGAGGTTGACCGTTTGAGCCAGATCGAACCCGGCCTTGCAGCGGGTGCAACCCATTTGTTGCTCGATAATATGGATGCGGCCACCCTGCGCGAGGCGGTCACCATCGTCGCAGGCCGCGTGCCGACCGAAGCCTCAGGCGGGGTGACGCTCGAAACGATCCGCGCCAAGGCAGAGAGCGGCGTTACCTATATCTCGGTTGGTCGGCTGACCCAGTCTGCTCCTGCTGCTGATATCGGGCTTGACTTCGCGGCAATTATCCCCTTGCGTCATGTGGGGGTGGATGTGGTATGAGACGGGGATGGATAGATTCGCACACGCAAGAGATGTTGTCATT
>ERZ1292633.3801-Hain-H41-02um-R1-3801-length-14398-cov-19_pt1 | contig 14398 bp, 15 predicted proteins | sample MGYA00564406_ERZ1292633 | MGnify/ENA primary metagenome ERZ1292633 (study PRJEB36523, sample SAMEA6512639) | groundwater metagenome | collected 2019-01-08 | study: AquaDiva: Metagenomics assemblies of 32 groundwater samples
CGCGCACGATAGGAATGTGCTCGTTCGATGCGCGCAGTAAAGGGCAGCCTCGGCCGCTCCCCCTAAGAGAGGTAGAGAGAATTGCAGGGGTCATGCTGGACGAACTTATAATCGAGTCGGTTGGTAGAACATTACAATAAATAAAGGAGACGGAACATGGGAATTTTGACTACACTCTTTTCGGCTGTCAGCGGACTCAATACATACGGGAACGCCATGTCCGTGATCGGAAACAATATTGCGAACGTCGGGACAGTGGGGTTCAAGTCGAGTCAGGCGTCATTTGCCGATTTGGTCTCGGCTTCGCTTGGCGGTGGGTCGAGTACCGGCCAGGTTGGATTGGGCGTATTTTTGAACGATGTGCAGACAAGTTTTACCCAGGGCTCCCTCTCGAATACGGGGAACACCTTGGACTTAGCGATCGATGGAAATGGATTTTTCCAGCTGGCCGATAACACGGGAACCACGTCCTATTCTCGCGCCGGACAATTTAAAGTTAACAATCTCGGACAGATTGTGGACCCGAGTAATCGATTCTTGCAGGGCTATCAAGCGACAGCGACCGGAGTCGTCTTGGGAACAGTCGGGAATATTACCTTGTCCACCGCCACGATCGCTCCGCAGGCGACAAGTACCACGACGGTGGAGGCCAATCTCAATGCAGCCTCTACGGTTCCGGTGGCCGCATTCGACGTGACCGATGCCGCGACGTACAACTTCTCAAACGGCATTACCGTCTACGACACGCTCGGAGCGCAGCATCAGCTTCGAATGTATTATGTGAAAGCCGCAGCGGCCAACACCTGGAACCTCCATTCTCAAATTGATGGCGGAGCCGCGACGGCGCAGACCGACTTAGTATTCAATTCGAGCGGCGTACTGACGGGAGGCGGGGCGCAGACATTTACATTGCCCATCGCCGGCGGAGCGGCCACGCCACTGACGGTGGCCATGAATTTCTCAACCATCACGCAGTTTGGATCTGCGTCGAATTTGACCAGTCAAACTCAAGATGGGTTTACCTCCGGGTCGTTTCAGAGTGTGTCGATCGATTCGGTAGGGCGAGTCGTGGCGCAGTATACCAACGGTCAAACCAGAACCCTTGCCCAAATCGTTCTGGACCGATTTACGAATCCGGATGGACTGACACGCTCCGGTGAGAACGGGTTCGCCGAAACGGTAGATTCCGGCCCGCCGCTGGCTGGGGCTCCGGCGAACAATGGATTAGGGCGGCTCATTTCCCAAACCATTGAGCAGTCCAATGTGGACCTCGGCAAGGAATTCGTCGACATGATCATCACCCAGCGCGCATTTCAAGCGAACTCACGCGCCATTACCACGAGTGATGAGATGTTACAGGAATTGGTGAATCTCAAGCGCTAGCAGGATACTGAAAAAGTCCGTCAGCGTTATGGAAGGTTTAGGTTGAGGCTAAGGTTGAGATAAAGATAGTCAGATCTTTGCTCAACCTTGACCTCGGCCTCAGCCTGTCTCACGGCGATCCGATCGCCGTATCTTTTCTCCTCCCACATCACCTGTCTATTCAACGCAGGCGTCATTTTATTGACATCGTCAAGCCTCTGGCAGAAGTGCGCGTCGGTTCTCCTGCCACAGCCCATCAATTCATACGCCAATTGCACTTTTTCAGCTGATGCGTCATGCGCGCGAACCTTTTTGCCGATGGCATAGCCATTGCAAAACTCCCATTTGTCGCCAGTGGTTCCCGAGACGTTAAACGTGAAATGTGAAACGTTTCGGAGGAAGCGCATTCATCATTCCCACGTTTCACGGCTCCTGAGAGTGACATTTTTAGCATCCTGTTAGAGGAGGTATTTATGGCAGCGAAAGAAAGCAAGCCGCCGGAGGCGGAGGCGGCGACGGATCCAGCGCCTCCTCCGGCGGGGATTCCACTGAAACTGGTCATTATCATTGTCGCGGGGACACTCATACTCGGCCTTGGAGGGGCGTTCGCGTTCTTTAAGTTCATGGCTGGAGGGCATGGAGGAGACGATCAGAAAGCGGAGGCAACGACCGCGAAGGCAGCAGGGCATGCGGAGACAGAGGCGAAACATGACGCCCCCAAAGTCAATGCGCCTGGCGCGATCTACGATGTTGATCCCTTCATCGTGAACTTAGCGGATACGCCGGAGGTGCGCTATCTGAAACTGACGGTGAAGTTGGAACTCGAAAGTCAGGACATCTCAGCCGAATTGGCCAGCCGTATTCCGCAATTACGCGATACCATTCTTGTCCTTCTGACCAGTAAGGATGCTGCATCGATCCGCACTCCTCAGGGTAAGTTCCAGTTGCGCGATGAGATTACGCAACGGGTCAACAGCCTTCTTCCCAAACCCGGTGTGCGGGCCGCCTACTTCACGGACTTCGTCGTGCAATAGCCGGACACTTCGCCACTATGGAAAAAATACTCTCACAGGATGAAATCGATGCGCTGTTGAAAGGGGTCGTCTCCGGGGAAGTAGAGACCAAAGCGGAAGAAGAGGGTCAGCCGGCCGGCGGGGTCAAGCAGTATGACCTCTTCAATCAGGAACGCATCGTTCGCGGGCGCATGCCGACGCTCGAGCTGATTACCGACCGGCTTACACGACACCTGTCCTTGTCCTGGAGCGCTCTGCTGAACACGAAGGTGGAGTTCAATATTATCGGGACGCAAATCATGAAGTTCGGAGCGTTCCTGAAGACCGTTCCGATTCCCTCATCGCTGAACGTGTTTCGCATGGATCCGTTACGGGGGAATGGTTTGTTTGTCTTGAATGCGTTCTTGGTCTATCTCTGTGTGGACTATTTTTATGGGGGCAAGGGGCAAACGCATGTCAAACCTGAAGGCCGCGATTTCACGCCGATTCAGTTTCGGATCATTAAGAAGCTCGTCCAGCTGGTGTTTGAGGATATGGACAAAGCCTGGCTGGCCGCACTCACGGTCAAGACCGAGCTAGTCCGCTCGGAAGTCAATCCTCAGTTTGCCATGGTGGTCTCTGCATCGGAAATCGTCTTCGTGACGACCCTCCAAGTTCAATTTGGAGAGACCACCAGCGACTTCTTTCTTGTGTATCCCTATTCGATGCTTGAGCCCATCAAAGAGAAACTCTATTCGGGCATCGTCTCGGATCATGTCGAGCAGGATGGAAGCTGGGCAATCAGGTTTCATGAAAAAATACAAGAATGCCAGCTTGGCGTGACTGTTCGGCTTGGAACCGCCACGGTCAAGGTCCGGGACGTGCTGGATTTCGCTCCGGGAGATCTCATCCTGTTAGACCAACGGCCCGGCGATCCGCTGGATTGTTTTATTGAAGGGTATTTGAAATTTCAAGGGAGCCCTGGCGTCTCCAAGGGAAATCACGCCTGCCGCATTGAAAAGGTCGTCGCATAAGCGGCGTGCACGTCTGAGGAGAACCGTCTATGGCTGACAATGAAATAGTGAATTCTGGAACGAATGCTCCCACCCACGCGCCCTCGCCCGCTTCTCCACCGACTCCTGCGTCATTTCCATCGCTTGACGGGGGAGGCGCGGCCCCGGCGCCCAAGAACATCGACTTTATCCTCGACATTCCGATGCAGGTGACCGTGCAGGTCGGGTCTACCAAGATGGTGATTCGAGAGTTATTGCAGCTCGGTCAAGGGTCGGTGATCGAGCTCGAAAAGCTTGCGGGAGAACCGATGGAAGTGCTGGTCAACAACAAGTTGGTGGCGCGGGGTGAAGTGGTCGTGGTGAACGAGAAATTCGGTGTCCGCCTCACCGACGTGATCAGCGCAGCCGAACGCGTGCAGCAACTTGCATAAGGGTTTGTTTGATTCATTTGGTTCGTTTTGTTTATTTGGTCTGACCAAACAAACGAGACAAACCAAACAAACAAAATAAACAAGACCGGAGGAAGATGATCGACTTTTGGGACAGTATCATACGAATGGCATCGGCGCTGGCTCTTGTGCTCGCACTGATGGGCGGGCTCGTCGTGTTGGTTCGCCGATTTGCCGGCACGCGGTTTTGCGGGCCTGTGTCTTCGCAGATTGTCCAAGTGCTCGGCAGCGGGTACATCGGTCCACGCAAGTCCATCTCTCTGGTATCGGTTGCAGGGGAGTTCCTCATTGTCGGGATGACCCCGACGGATCTGGTGCCGCTCGGCCACATCACGGATCGGGAACGAATCCAACAGTTTCTGTCCACGGCGACGTCCGGTCGATCGACCCTGCCGGGCAGACCGGCATCTCACAATGACTCCCAGGCTCCAGCGCGCGAGGGGAAGGCTGAGACTGGAGGCGGCCATGTCGGCTAACGCTCGCATAGGTCCACTGCCGGCGTCTTTTGCGCGGCGGTTACAAGGTTTCCGCGCCTGTTTCCTGCTGATTACCCTGGTCTGCCTGTTTCTTGGCTTAGCCCAGGATGCCATCGGCGGGTCCAATCCTTCTGTCACGATCGACCTCGGCCAGACTGGCCCCAAGCAGACCGCCGTCGTCCTCCAAATTCTTGCGCTGTTGACGGTCCTCTCCCTGGCGCCGGCATTCTTCATCATGGTCACGTCCTTCACGAGGGTCGTGATCGTCCTCTCATTTCTCCGTCAGGCATTAGGGACTCAGTCGGTGCCGCCCAATCAGGTTCTCATCAGTCTGGCCTTATTTATTACAGTCTTTGTGATGGCCCCGGTAGGGGAGGCTGTCTATAGCCAAGCCCTACAGCCCCTGCTTGCGGAACAGATCTCTCACGAGGAGGCCTGGACCAGGGGTATTCAGCCGATTCGTACATTTATGCTGAAACAGGTGCGCGACAAGGATCTTGAACTCTTTATTGAGCTGAGCAAGCGTCCGAAGCCTGAAACGGTCGATCAGGTTCCCATCCATGTGGTGATTCCCGCCTATATCTTGAGCGAATTGCGAGTCGCGTTTCAGATCGGGTTTCTCATCTATATTCCGTTTCTGATCGTCGACATGGTGGTAGCCAGCGTATTGATGTCCATGGGCATGATGATGTTGCCTCCAACCATGATTTCCCTCCCATTCAAACTCATTCTCTTTGTGCTGGCCGATGGGTGGAACTTAGTCGTCGGGTCGCTGGTGAAAAGCTTTCAGTGAGCGAGATCCGAAAGGAGCGAGCGAGATGACACCTGAGATGGTCACAGAGATCGGCCGCCAAGCCATCGAAACCACGCTGCTTATCTCTGCGCCAATGCTGGGACTTGCCTTAGTCGTGGGCCTTGCTGTCAGTGTGGTACAGGCCATGACGCAATTGAACGAAATGACGCTGACGTTCGTGCCGAAAGTGGTGGGCGTATTCGCCGTGATTCTTGTGTTTCTGCCCTGGATGTTGGGCGTGCTCACGTCGTTTATGACGCAGCTATTTTTGAGCATCCCCGACTATGCGCACTGACTCGGCATTGATGTATTCGATCACGGGAGAACCATGACGACGGCACCATCACTTCATCTTCTCTTGCCGGAATTCCAGTCGTTTCTGGTCCTGGTATCCCGTATCGGAGGCATCGTTGCGGCATTTCCGATGTTGGGCGGGCGGACGGTTCCGGTTCAAATAAAAATCGGGCTTGTCGTCATGCTGGGGATCGCCCTCACACCGCTCATTCGGCTTCCACCGTTGTCACAGGACACGATCGAAATGACGGCCGGGCTTGCGAGTGAACTGCTCATCGGTCTGGTGATCGGGCTGGCTGTCCGATTGCTGTTTGCCGCGCTCGAAGTGGCCGGCGATCTGCTTGGGATACAGATGGGATTCGGCGCGGTGCAGCTATTGGATCCCATGACCTCCCAACAGTCGTCGTTGATCAGCGAGTATTTTCGAATCATCGCTTCGCTGGTGTTCCTTTCGGTGAATGCGCACATGATCGTGGTGGCTGCCATCGTGTCGAGTTACGACACCATCCCGCCATTCGGCGCCAGGCTTGCTCCAGCTCTCGGGGAGGAAGTGCTCCAGCTCTCTCAGCATATGTTTCTGGTCGCCTTGAAGCTGGCGGCGCCGGTACTCGTAGCCCTGGTTCTCATCAATCTCTTGCTGGCCATGTTGGGGCGAGCTGTGGCGCAGATCAATGTCTTTGTCTTGAGTTTTCCCCTGACGATCGCGGGGGGATTGCTAATTTTAGGTCTGGCGTTGCCCTACACCGTCTCGCTCTTAGAACGGGAATTTATAGGATTACACGACACAATCGAGAGGCTGATGAGGATCCTTGGACATGGCTGAAGGTAATGACAACAAGACCGAACCGGCGACTGAGAAAAAGAAAGCGGATGCCCGCAAGGAAGGCAACATTGCGGTGAGCCGCGATGTGACCACTGCGGCGTTGCTTCTCGCCGGCATCGGGCTGTTGGCTCTATTTGCCGGCCCCGGCATACATCAGCTGACCGATATCACCCGCGTGGGTCTCACAAGGTCGTTCGATCGTGTGGTGCATGCCAGCTTGACGATCGAGCAGCTTCACTCGTTGGTCATTGAGGTTGGGGTCACGAGCCTGTTGTTCCTGCTGCCGCTTCTTTGCGGGTTGGCGCTCGTCGGCGCAGGGGCCACCCTCGTTCAGACCGGATTGCTGTGGAAATCCTCTCTTCCGTTCGACATCGGCCGGATGAACCCGATCAAGGGGTTCGGCCGCATCGTGAGCATCCGGTCCATGGCGGAGCTCATCAAATCGTTGCTCAAAATTGCGATCATCGGCGGCATCGGCGCCTTTGTACTCTGGCAGGATCTTCCGCGTCTTCCGGAACTGGTGGACTACGACGTATGGGGGCTCCTGACGGTCATGGGGTGGCTGGCGTTGAAAACCGCAGCCGTGATCGTGGGGGCCATTTCCGTGGTTGCGGGGGCAGACTTTCTCTATCAACGGTGGGAGTGGGAGCGTTCCCTGAAAATGACCGTTCAAGAGGTGAAAGAAGAACATCGTGACGCAGAGGGCGACCCGATTCTCAAGAGCCGGGTGCGAAGCGTTCAGCGGGACATGATGCGAAAACGCATGATGGCGGCCGTGCCGGAAGCGGACGTGGTCGTGACGAACCCGACGCATCTTGCCGTCGCGCTCAAATACGACCAGACGCGTATGTCTGCGCCCATCGTCGTCGCAAAGGGCGCCGGTCACCTGGCGGAACGGATTCGTGCGGTGGCCCGGCAGCATGGGGTGGCCGTCGTCGAGAATAAATTCGTGGCCCGGACCCTCTATAAACTCGTCGATATCGGCAAGGCGATCCCCGCCGATCTCTACCGTGCGGTGGCGGAGATTCTTGCCTTTGTGTTCCGTGCGCGAGGACTTACGTCTGAACGAGTCACCCGGTAACCAGCATGACTCAGTGCGCCGTCGCGAAGCGGCATGAGGAATGGTCAATGGTGCATGGTGCATGGTCAATGGGGAATGGTCTGATCGGTAGCAACTGGTCATGCGAGAGTATCTGATAATTTCCGATCATTCACCATTAAACATTCGACAGTAAATGCGTTCATGAATAACGCAGGTTAAGAGTAAGGAGATCATGGCGTCTGAATCGAAGACATTGTCCCCCGCGTCGTTCATCAAGCACCCGGACATTCTGGTATCGGTCGGCGTGGTGGGCGTCATCATGCTGATGATCCTGCCGCTTCCCCGGTTTTTGCTGGATCTCCTGCTGGCCTTCAACATCACGCTGTCGGTGATCATCTTACTCGTGGGGTTGCAAGTTCGACGTCCAATCGAGTTCTCGGCCTTTCCATCCATTCTCCTCATCGTGACCCTGTTCCGCTTGTCGCTCAACATTGCGTCGACGCGGCTGATTCTTCTGCACGGCAATGAAGGGGCAGGTGCAGCGGGCGAGGTGATTCGGGCATTCGGCAATTTTGTCGTGGGCGGAAACTACACGGTCGGTCTCGTCGTATTCTCGATCCTGGTCGTCATCAACTTCGTGGTCGTGACCAAAGGCGCCGGTCGAGTCGCCGAAGTGGCGGCCAGGTTTACCTTGGACGCGATGCCGGGCAAACAGATGAGTATCGATGCCGACTTGAATGCCGGGTTGATCAACGAAACGGAAGCAAGGCGTCGGCGGCGGGAGATCTCAGAAGAAGCCGACTTCTACGGTTCCATGGACGGCGCCAGCAAGTTTGTCCGTGGCGATGCCGTGGCGGCGATCATCATTGTCCTGGTCAACATCATCGGTGGGCTGACGATCGGCATCTTGCAACAGGGCATGAGTCCAGGATTGGCCGCGCAAACCTATACGCTCTTGACCGTCGGTGAAGGACTGGTTGCGCAGATTCCCGCGTTGTTCATCTCAACGGCCGCCGGCATTGTGGTGACGCGCGCTGCAGCGGATGCCGATCTCGGGGGCCAGATTACGCGGCAGATGCTGCTGTCACCCAAAGCCGTCGGCACGGCCGCCGGGATCTTGCTGGCACTCGGAGTCGTTCCCGGTTTACCCCATCTGGCGTTTCTCGGGTTGGGGGCAGCCGCGGCCTGGTTTGCCTATCGGTTGTCGCAGGAGGAAAAGAAGCCCGGCGAGCCGGCGCCCATTTCCTCCGCGCCTCAAGTGGAAAGCACCACACCGCAGTTGGCTCCGCTCGATTTGATGGAAGTCCAGGTCGGGTACGGGCTCATCGGGTTAGTGGAAGGTAAGCATGGGACCGCGTTGCTCGATCGAATTAAGGGTCTCAGAAAACAGTTCGCGGATACGATGGGATTTCTTTTGCCGCCCATTCATATCCGCGACAATCTGCAACTGCGCCCCAACGAGTATGCCGTCATGCTCAAAGGTGTGGAACTGACGAAGGCCGATGTGTTGCCGGGGCATGTGATGGCCATCGATCCGGGCACCGCCCAGCGGGGCCTTATTCATGGTGTGGCCACAAAGGAACCGGCGTTCGGATTGTCTGCGCTGTGGGTGCCGGAGAGCATGCGCGACCAAGCGCAACTGGCCGGCTATACCGTCGTAGATGCCAGTTCGGCCATTGCCACCCATTTGTCTGAAATTATTAAACGTCATGGGCATGAATTGTTGGGCCGGCAGGAGGTGCAATCGCTGCTCGACGAGGTGGCGAAAGTCCATCCCAAACTGGTTGAAGAGTTGATTCCCACCTTACTCCCGCTGGGAACGGTGGTCCGTGTCCTCGGCAACTTGCTGCGCGAAGGCATTCCGATCCGCGATCTTCGATCGATCATCGAAGCCCTGGCCGACCACGCGGGCATCACCAAAGATCCCGAGCTGCTCACAGAGATGGCGCGGCAGGCGTTGGGCCGGACGATTACGCGTCAGTACCAGGCTCCGGACGGCACGTTGCCTGTGATCACGCTCGATCCACGGCTCGATCGATCCTTGAGCGAGCAGGCTTCCGCGATCCCCCAAGGAGGCAACTTGAATCTAGATCCAGGGCTCTCCCACACATTGCTGGCGGCGATGAAGCAAGCGGTGGAACGTGTCGCCGCGCGTGGCCATCAGCCAGTGTTGCTCTGTTCACCGGCGCTCCGTCGCCATATCCGACGATTGACCGATCGGATACTGCACGCCGTGCCGGTGGTGGGATTCAACGAACTCGATTCGATGGTCCGGCTCCAGTCGCTGGATACCATCAAGCTGGACGGCGAAACCCTTCTACCGTGAGGTGAATGATGAAGATGAAAGTCTTTCATGCCGACACCATGCATGACGCCATCCGCGCCATCAAGGAGGAGTTGGGCCCGGATGCCCTCATCCTCTCCACGAAGCGGGTGAAACGGGGGAGTTTGCCCTTCTCGATTTTCGGTCGATCGCTCTTGGAGGTGACCGCTGCGACCGATTCGACCGCCGACCAGGCGGCTCCCGATCAGCAGGCGATTCCCCAGGCCACGCAGGATGATGCCCGTCAGGTCGAGCGTCAGCAGGAGCGGGCTTCTGCGTTTCAGAATACGTTGAGTTCATTGCTTCACTCCAATAGTCCACCGGAGTCCGGAGTAGAGAAGGCCAGAATTGCGGTGCCGGCCACGAAACCGGCGCCGCAATCGGCCACACAGTGGCGCTTTCGCCATCTCAAGCATGAACTCTTCGATCTGCAGCAGCAGCTCACATCCTCGTTGCCCGATGAATCACAGACCGTAGGATCGAACTTCCCTGCGCCGTTGGCGCGAGCCTGCCGTCTGCTGGTGACGCAGGGATTACGACCCGCAACTGCCGAAGAGATCTGTCTCGCGCTTCGCCGCCGTCTTTCACCAGAGTCTCTCCAATCGGATAGCGAGATTCAGGACGGACTGCACCGTCTCTGCATGGAGCGGATTCGAGTGAGCGGGCCTTTGCTGGCTGCCGAGGACGAGTACAAGGTCGCCATGTTTATTGGACCGAGCGGGGCCGGTAAGACTACGGCTATCGTGAAACTCGCGGCCCACTACCGGCTTCAAGAAAACAGATCGGTCGCCCTGATCACGCTTGACACCTGTCGCATGGCCGCCGTTGAACAGCTCCGCACCTATGCGCATGTTCTGGGAGTTCCTCTCGAAACGGCTCAGACCACGGCTGAAGTGGTCGAAGGCATTCGCCGTCATCGCCAGGCCAGCCTGATTCTGATCGACACGCCGGGGCTCGGCCCCCATGAGACGGCGCAGCTCATGAATCTTGCCGGCCTGAAAGACTCGTACGGATCGATCGAGACGCATCTGGTCTTATCCGCCACCACGCGGATGCAGGATCTCCGTCGCACCGTGGCGAGGTACACAGCCTGCGCGCCTTCTCGGTTGCTCTTTACCAAGCTGGACGAGACGGAGGAATACGGCAATCTCTTCGAACTGGCGTACCAGACCGCGTTGCCCCTGTCCTATTGGAGCATTGGCCAGCGGGTACCTGAAGATTTCGAGCCGGCGGAATCGGCACGCTTGGCAGACTTGTTACTCGACAGAGGTTCAGCCCGGTTTACACCATCAGGCCTCTCGTCATCCATTGGACGCGACTCGGTTGTATCCATGGGCGGAACGACGCCACAACAAGCGCAGTAGGGAGACTCCGCACATGAAGAACATGCTCAGTGAACAGGAGACAGCGATGCCGGCAATGGCTCAAGGGAGCCTGTGCACCCGCGTGATCGCCGTGACCAGCGGGAAGGGTGGGGTGGGGAAAACGAATGTGGTCGCTAACCTCGCAGTGGGGCTGGCGCGAGCCGGAAAACGGGTGCTGGTGCTGGATGCGGACTTGGGCCTGGGCAATATCGATGTGCTGTTGGGATTGGTGCCCCGGTATACGCTGGAGGATGTGCTGTGCGGATCACGCCCACTGTCCGACATCATCATCCAAGGTCCGGCTGGAATCCAGGTGTTGCCGGCCGGCTCAGGCCTGCCGCAACTCACCACCTTGACCGACGCACAGCAACTCATCTTACAGGCTGAGTTGGAACAGGTTGCCGACAATGTGGAGGTGCTGTTGATCGATACCGGAGCCGGCGTGTCTCCCAACGTCACCTATTTTGCCGCCGCAGCCCAGGAGACCATCGTGGTCATCTCGCCGGAGCCGACGTCATTGACCGACGCCTATGCGCTGATGAAGGTGTTATGCCGCCAGCATCGTGAACACCGGTTTAAAGTGTTGGTCAACATGGTGAAAAGTCAGCGTGACGCAACTCAGACATTCCGCAAGCTCGATGTCGCAGCGGAGCGTTTTCTGAACATCAGCCTTGAGTATCTGGGATTCATTCCCCTCGACGATTACCTGCCGATGGCCGTCATCGAACAGAAGGCAGTCACGGAACGATTTCCCTCCTCGCCTGCCAGCCGGGCCTTTGCCGAGTTGGCAAAAAAGGTTGCTGAGTGGCCCGAGCCTCAGCTGCCGAAGAGTACTGTGCAGTTTCTATGGCAGCAACTGATGCCGATGTCGTAGCCATGGCTGACTTAAGCGAGACGGGCGAGATTGGCGTGACAGGCGCGACTGGCGAGACCAGAAGTTCGAAGTTCAGGGTTCGAATTTCAGAAAACCTCGAACCTCGGACCTCGAACCGTCGGCCGTCACGCGAGTCTCGCTCCTCGCGCGCCACATTTATTCGAATACAAAAGGCCCACTGATTATGAGCAATGTAGCGACGCAGCGAAGCCGACAGAAAGATCCGGCATCCGACTCGCAACGCGAACTGGTTATCAAAGAGTTCGCGCATGTGGTGAAGGCGATGGCCTATCGCCTGGCCTACCGTCTTCCCGCCTATATGGATGCGGAGGATCTTGTGTCGGTCGGCATCATCGGTTTGATGGATGCGATGGATAAGTACGACCCGAATCGTGAAGCGAAGTTCAAGACCTATGCGGAGTTCCGTGTTCGGGGTGCCATGTTGGATGAGATTCGCTCAATGGATTGGATTCCCCGGTCGGTTCACGAGCGCGTCTCCTTGTTGCAACGCGCACATACCAAATTGTTGAACAGACTCGGACGCCCTCCGACAGATGAGGAAGTCGCGGTAGAGATGAAGCTGTCTCCAGCCGAATTGGATGATTTTCTTGTACGATCCCAGGGAGCCGTCCTGGTCAGCTTGGATGACTTCAATCTGCGTGAGCCGGATGGGCCAAAAATTTTCGACATGCTTGCCGATACGCATAATCCAGACCCCCTGGCAAACATTCTCAACGATCGGGAACGAGGGCGGGTGGCCGATGCAATCCAACAATTGCCGGAGAAGGAACGGCTCGTGCTCACGCTGTATTATTTTGAAGAATTGACGATGAAGGAAATCGGGAGAATTCTCAAAGTCACCGAGTCTCGCGTCTGTCAGATCCATACCCAAGCGATTCTTCACCTCAAGGGGAAGCTCGTAGTGCTGCAATGAAGCGTGATGGGAATGTTGAATGGTCAATGGTCGGAGTTCATTAGATGCGCTCGCAGAGCCAGTTGCTTCCGATTTCGGCAATTCACCATTGACCATTTACCATTTCAATGCGCTGTCCTGCCGTTCCCGACCAGCGATTTTCTTCCCACTCCGGCAATCTTTTCCTAGCCCTGTATAACCAGTCCATCTTGCACTGCCAATGATCGAAGAATTTCCATGGATCTAGACGATGCCATCGCGCTGTATTTACAGCGGCTGGACCAGCAGGACGATCGTTCGACTTGCAGAATTTTATCCCATGGAGTGATGGCATGCATGTTGCGATGTGACGTAGTCGAGCAGTTCAACTTGGAAGAGCACACATGAACCGAGCTGTCTATCCCATCCTTTCCGGCGCCTTGGCGCAAGAACGTCAGATGCAGGTCTTTGCCAATAATATGGCGAATGTCAACACAGCCGGATTTAAACAGGACGACCAGGGGTTTAAATCCGTCATGGCGCGCGCGCAAGTTGGCGTGCCGTCCTTCACGCATTCAGCCGGCTTCGGTTCGCAGATCGGCGTCATTCCTCCAGGCCCGGCCGAGCGAGTCTTCGCGGCTCCCAGTGCCGTGCATACATCATTTGAGGCAGGCCGGCTCAGAATCACCGGGAATCCTCTCGATACAGCCATCCAGGGAAGCGGATTTTTCGAGATCAAGACTCCGCAAGGCCTTCGCTATACCAGGAGCGGTATGTTCTCGCTGGACTCTCAGCGCCGCTTGGTCACGAATCTGGGATATCCGGTGATGGGCACGAAGGGGGAAATCAAGGTCCCGCCAGGCACGGTTCAGGTGGGCACGCAAGGGGGAATCGATGTCGATGGACGTCCGGTTGCGACGCTCAAAATCATGGATTTTCCCACGGACCATATGCCGCAGAAGCATTTAGAAGGACTGTTCGCCTCCGACTCCGCCCAACCGGCGAAGAATCCGCAAGTGCAGGGCGGGCATGTCGAAGAGTCGAACGTGAACTCAATCGGTGAGATGGTGAAGATGATCCAGGGCATGCGGAATTATGAGTCGTCGCAGAAACTGATTCAGACGTTGGATCATATGGCGGAAATCTCGATTCAAAGTCTTGGGCGAGTGTTGTAAAACGCGTGAAGTGCGAGACGGGCGAGAATGGCGCGACGGGATCTGGTTCAACCAAACAAACCAGGGCAACCAGCCGCTAGGAGGATTCTATGATTCGAGCGATGTGGACGGCGGCGACCGGAATGACCGCCCAACAGATCAATGTCGACACGATCGCCCACAATCTGGCGAACGTCAATACGAACTCGTTTAAGCGCAGTCGCGCGGAGTTCGCGGATCTGCTGTATCAGGTTCAACGTATGCCCGGCACCAACGCGTCGAACGTCGGGGTGTTTCCCGTCGGCATTCAAATCGGAGCGGGAGTTCGTCCTGTGACGGTGGCCAAGGAATGGATGCAGGGAAACATGCGGCAGACCAACAATGAGTTGGACTTGGCGATCGATGGCCCCGGTTTTTTCCAGGTCTCGCGGCCCGATGGCACGGTCATGTATTCCCGCAACGGCTCCTTCAAGCGTGACAACGTCGGAAATCTCGTGACGGGAGACGGCGATCTCCTCAATCCCGTCATCACGATCCCGTCAGGGGC
>ERZ1292633.3803-Hain-H41-02um-R1-3803-length-14393-cov-6_pt1 | contig 14393 bp, 9 predicted proteins | sample MGYA00564406_ERZ1292633 | MGnify/ENA primary metagenome ERZ1292633 (study PRJEB36523, sample SAMEA6512639) | groundwater metagenome | collected 2019-01-08 | study: AquaDiva: Metagenomics assemblies of 32 groundwater samples
CGGCGGACGGCGCAACCCATGAATCAACCGCCGCCCACACGTGAGCATTAATTAATTGAGGGTGGGTGGAAGTGATCGAGGCCAACAGGATGATGGTGTCCGGGCAGACCGCGAGTGAAAGAATGACGCGATAATTTCGTGAAGAGAAGAGACTATTCCGGGCGACACGACGCGCACAACGGCATGCTGCCGTCACTCAGAAGCGAGCCATGGCGACCGCATGCGGCACACGCCTGTGAAAATCCCCCGGCTTGGCCCTGCGGTTGAAGCGTGGACAGCGGTTCTCGACGACGCTTCATTTCGGCTGGATGCTTCGCATCCGCAGCAGCGGTCGCGCGTTTTGGATGGACCGCACCGTGCGCAGTGCTGCGTTGCAGCATGGCCTCGACTTTTTGCGCATGGGCCTCCGTTTCTTTGTGCGCATCCGCGAGGCGCGTGAGATCTGACAAGGCCCGCCGAGCAACCTCCTCCGCTTGCGATCGCCGTGAGCTCGCCTCTTGTGCGGCTGCCAGCGCGGCGATGCAGCGATGGGTGGCAGAGTCCAGGTCAGCTTCGAGGGACGCCACCTTGGCGCAAGCTGCGGCGGCTGCCTTAGTCGCCTCCGATGCGACTCGGGCGCTCAACGCGAGTGACTCTTGCATTTCGCGGCGCTCGACGGAGGTCACGTCGCTGGTCGACGTGGTGAGGAGAGCCATCGTGATGGCAGCGCCCGCCGATGCGTCACCGCTCGAGATATGACAATGCGGAGGAACCAAAGGGTGTGAAGATTGGGTTTCAGCATTTGCAAGCCGTGCCGACACGATGGCCTCCGCCAGCAGCGTTGATTCCGCGCTTATCGCGTCGTGACTGGCGAGGGCGCGATCGAGCAAATCGCTCGTGCGATTCAACGCTGTTTGCCAAGAAGAAAAACCATCTCGGGATCGCTTGAGCTCCTCGATGACCTGCTCCATGGCGGGCCGATGAGAGGCTGACTCCCGGCGCACAGAGTCCGCCCACGCGGAGGCCGCCGCGGCGTCGATTTCCAACTGTGACCGTGACTGCGTGACATCGGCGAGGGCATTTTGAGTACGGTTCAGTTGAGTTGTCAGAGCGGCAACCTCGGCCTGCCGCTGTTCGTCGCGGCGTTTCAAGGTCGCGACGACGGAATGACACTGCTCGGCTTCCCTCCGCAACGTGGAAGCGACCTTTTCCACTTCACGGATGTCGTCGTACCACCGCGATATTTCTTTTTGCAGCCGCTTGCCGTTCTCCTGCCACTGCAACGACACCGCGCGCTCCTCGATGCGAGTCTGTGTCAACTGTTGCAATCGCGCTTGGCCTTGCTGCTGGGCCTCGGTCGCCATTTGAAGTGATCGTCGGACTCCGCATAGAGCTGCCCGGTGCTGCTCCACTTCTGTCCGCGCGCGTAGAAGTTCTTCGCGTGAGTGACGTTCGTCCATTTCATTCAGAGGCGACGGCTGATGACGGATCGGTTCGTCGTAGACGGGACCAGTTGGCTCGTTCGGGGCGTCGAGGGCGCTAACAGTTGAGACTTCTGTGGAGACCTGGAGCGCGGCCCTGAGGGCCACCAACTGCTGCTGCAGTGACGCATCGTCGGTGCGACTCATCGGAGATGACTTTTTCCCGTCTGACGGGAACAAACGCTGTGCAGGCTGCACCGGGAACATCAACCCGAAACAACAAAGCAGCAGTACTCACGCGCGACAGTCCCGCTCCACCTGTCTGAAGCTCCGCGTTCGCGCTCGCTGACCATTACCCCTTTCGCTCTCATCCCAATCCTACGCACACAGGCAAACCATTGCGCCACAGATTTACGATAATGCCACGGCCGCCCAGCGCTCGTCGGTCCCCTCCGCCTGGCGCGCCTGGATGTATTTCGTGGTATTGCGCGAGAACACGACGAGCGGCGCCACGGCGGTGTCATTGCGGTCAGCGGAGGCGAGGGCGTCGCGGCCCAGCTGCAGCACGGCATTCACCGTTTTGACGGTCACCAATGGCATTTGAGCGCCGTAGTAGTAGAGGTAGTGGTTCGCCGCGTCGATAAACAGGCCCATCTGCGGCGCGCCGGCGCAGGCATCGGCAATCTTCAGCGATCGCTGCATGCACTCCGTGACACGCTTGTGGCTTGCCTCGGAGAGAGCCTTCTTCCAGAAAAGGTGCGAGCATGCCATCACCATTTGGCTCTGGTTGGCCTTCATGAGCTGCTTGGAGCTGTACTGGCACAGCTTCGTGGCAACCGTGTCGTACGTCTCCTCCGACATGTTGCGCAGCATCGCCGTGGCAGCAATCATGTTGTTGAGCATGGTCATCTGGACCTTGGAGTCCGCGCCGTGCTCCTCGTAGATGCCAAACGCCGCGCAAATTAAGTCGTACGCCTCATCGGGCAATTCGCAAGTGTCTGCACTGTTCGCCGCGTTCAAATACAGCATAAATGCCTCGTGAGGCACCTCCGCGGCCAAGGCCTCCAGAATCCCTTTGCCGTCGCCAGAATGGCAGTAAGAGAAGATCTTCTGGATGTTCACGTTGCACTCTGTACCACTAGCGACTGCTTTCTTCACGCGGAGGGCCAGGCGAAGGTACAAGGCGACCATGGCTTTGAAAGTGATGCGCGTGCGTTGCGAGCCCCCGGCTGCAAGCTGCTTGCGAACGCCTGTGTAAATCTTCGTGAGCAACCCCAGATCGTCGGTGTTGATTAGGTGCAGCGAGCGGCACACGACGTTCTGCTCTTCGATGAACTCCTCGCCGTCCTCTGGTGCGGCGGCGCGATCCTCCACGTCGCGGACGATGGGCGTCAAAATGTCGAACCACTTCGCGACGCGCTCCAGCGTGTCCACGCGCTTTCCACTTTTTCCGACCGCAATGACGAAATTGGAGGCGAACAGGCGACGGTGATAGAAAGGCAACGCCGCGACGCAGGCGACGAAATTCTGCAGGTCCAAAATGATGGCCGGGTCCGCCAGTTGTTCGGTCACGTACTCCAGCAGACGGCGAAGGGACTTGTATGTCGCGTCGTCCACCGTGCCCATGGCTCGTCCCCCAAGGAACGAGCTTGCCGTTTGAAGGACTAAGTCGACTTTGTCGGGGGCGGATTCATACGCCTTCACTGTGAGCCGCGTGAGGGCCGTCAGAGAGTCTAAGCACGCCTGGGGTGAGAATATTTCCGCGAATTCCTTACTTCCCGCCAGCTGCGCGATGGTGTCGTGCACCAGGCCAAACATGGTCCGGATCGCCTTTTCTTCCTTCTTTCGGTTGCCACCCTCAGCGGTGCCGTCCCTCACGGACGCGACGTAGTTGCCAATGCGGTCCATCAGCGGCGCTAGAATCGAATTGCAATTCACGCCACCGCAGACCTGTGGGCATACCGCGAGCAGTTCCGTGAGCGTGAGCAGATGGTACTCGTCGGGAAAGACTTGCACAATGACCTCGAGGAGGTACTGCTGCGCGATCGGTTCCTTGAATTCTAAGATGATGTTCAGCACCTCGGGAAGGATGGTTTCTTGATACATGTGTTTATCCACACCGTCGAGCTGGCTCAAGCGCACAAGGTTGTAGCCGACCAGACTGCGCAGTTCACGTCGTTCGCGGTCTCGACGAGCCTTGTTCGCGATGCCAGACTTGGCTTCCATGCGGTACCACAGCCAAACCATTTCTCGGAAGTTTTTCAAGATGAACGTGATCGACGTGTTGACGTCGCCGCCCTTTCCTTCGTACTCGTTGCCGGTATCCGGTAGAAGATTTTTCGTCATGCTGAGGAGGTAGTGCCGCAGAAAAAGCCCACGAGTCGGATGCTGAACGCCCTTGCACATCTCGACGAGATCATTCAGAATGTCGCAAGCTCTTGCGGCCTTAGTTTTCACATAGACGACGCCAGCAGTGACTAGCAGGTACAGCCGCGGCACGATGTTGCCGGCATGTTGAACCGTGGCGTAGAGGGCCTCTGCCTCGATCATGCCTGCAGTGACGACGCCGATGAAGAATTCATGCAATCCGTGAAGTTCATCGAACACTTTCATGAACAACTCGTAGTAATTCTGAGGGCTCAACATCGATGTCCGCAGTTCGCCAAGCATGAGTGATGCGGCACGCAAAACGTTGAGCACGTCCTTATTCTGAGATGCCAGCGCTTGGCGGAGGCCTGACGCCTTGGTCGCGACCTGTGCTGCAGCCTCGCCGAGCCACTTCTCTTGCTCCTGCTCCGGAGTGAGCGTGGGGCCTTCAATGACGACGTGGGTAGCCATCAATACGACAGTGGTGCGGGGGACTGTAATGCTGTTGGTCAACTTCTATCGGTGGCAAGCGTGGAATGCATATTGCCAACAGCACAGACGCGACGGAAACCTCAATTTGGAAGGGCGGTATGGGAGGTTTTGAGGGATATTCGGTGTGCGGTAGTGATAGTCTAGCGGCGTCGGTGTTGACGGAAAATCTAATTGACGTGTGCCCGTTTACCGCCGCGGAGCCGGAGAATGCTGCACGGCCACCGTGAAACGCCGCCCGGATCCACCCGCGCTTGTCGCAAGCGACAGCGCTCGGCGGACGATGTCACTCGACGGGGAAGACATGTCTCGGGGAGACGTGAACCGCTGCTCGGTGGCCTGCGGTTTGAACGATGAAGGGCAGGGTGCCGCACGCGCCCTTGGCGCGACAGCAAGCCACTGTTGCGGCTCGCAACCAAATGGCTTACTGTTAACAGGATCCGGCGAGGAGTCAGCACCCGCCTGCGCAGCCCGCCGAATCGCGCATTTCTCGTCCAGCAAAAATTGAGACGCAGAATCGACGTCGGTCGCTGTTGTGGACGAGGTGCCAGCAGCGACGAGCGCTTTCGACGTCGCAGACTTCAGGAGCGTCACGTTGCACTGCAAGGCACAGAACATGTCCTCAACCGCGCCGATCCATTCCTCGGCGTCCTCGACGGTGAACGGTGCGGTGTCGACACGGGTGGCAGGTATCGCTTGGAGCGCGCCGGTGCATCCCGTCGTTCTGGCAAGGCGCAGCAGGGACCGCCTCAGCGCGGTCAGCAGCATGCCGATGGGCAGCGTCGGCGCGTTCATCGATGCGGCGGCGGGCAGCGGCGATGCTACTGTCGGGCGGTGACTCGCGACCTTCTGTAACTCTACGATTGTGTTTGCCTTGTAGTTTAGCGACTGCTCCGCGACATGAAGGCGGGCCGCAAGGGAGGCAACCTCCTCTGCGCGAGCAGTTAGCTCCTCCTTGAGCTTCCTACACTCTTCTGTTTGAGATTGAGTTCGCTTTTGTGCCTTCAAGCGCCCCTGTTTCAGGTCCTTAAGTTCGGCGAGTGTGGCCTCGGTGCGTTTCTCCAGTGCATTGATGGTCTGCTGTGAACTGGCGGCCTCCATCGCGTGACGTTTCATTTCATCGTCGACACGGCCCTGCAAGGCCTTGTTGTGCGCCGCGAGGGTTTGCAACCCGTTCTCTGCTTTGGAGGCGCGATCCTCCGCAGCTCCCAGCTGGCAACGCAGCTCATCAAACGCAAAATGTTCGCTCGCGATCAAGTCAGTTCTTCTCTTTTCTTGCGCCTTGCAGACACAAAGTTCCGTTGTCAGAGCCTCTGAATCGGTTTCCGACTTGACTCGTGCAGCTTCCGAGGCTGCGAGCTCGCACCGAAGGCCGGCCAACGACGTTTCCAACGCCGATACATTGGACTCTAATTCCAGACACCGGCCCTGGGCCGCTGACACCATTCCGCGCAATTTGTGTGATTGCATCTCGTCGTCTCCCCGCGCTTTGTCGATGCTGCGGTTCTGGGCCTCAAGCGCTTGCTGCCGCTGTGCTAAGTATGAAATCCCCTTCGTCAGAAACTTTAGCAGTTCTCTTGGATTGGCACTCGGATCGACGCTCGGTGGCGCGTCGGGGAGGTGAGGCCTGATCGACTTCGCCTGCTCGGACCAGACCGCGGCCGTCAGCTGGATGTCATGGACGATGGCGCCGGTGCGGTCCTCCGCTCGCCGCAGCGCATCCTTCTCAGCCGCAAGCGCCGATTTGGTTGCGGCTAGCTGCTCTTCGAGAGTTGCGACTCGTTTGAGCTTTCGACGAATTTCATCTGTTTGCTGCGAGGCATTTCCTTGAGACACATGCAGCTGCTGCTTCAGGCTGTCAAGCGTCTTGTTTGTGGCTTGTTCGAACTCCTTGGCTTTGGCCGCTGACACCTCGAACCGCGATTTCCATTTCAGACTCTGCGTCTCCATCTCGGCACACTTTGCTTTCATGACGTCTCGTTCTTGGCACGCAGCGTCGCACTCTTTCTCTCGTTTCGCCACCTCAGTTTCGAACTGGTTGCGATTCGAGGCCGCAGTCTGTTGAGCTTCTTGAAGCGCGCACTTGACTTCCTCCAACAAAAATACCTTTGCGTCTACGGCGCTCCTTTCGGCGCTCATTGTCGCGACACGTTTTTTGCTTTCTTCCGCATCTCGCTCCGCGACTTGCACGGACGAACGAACCGCTTCGAGTTCATGTGACGCCGCTTCCAAACGGCCGGAGAGTCTTTCCTTCGCGTCGCGTTCACGATGCATTTCTTCCGTTACGTCGGAGAGTGTTTTCACAAGGATGGATTGATGGGCGGCGACCTTTTCGAGCTCCCGCCGCAAATGCGTCAACTCGGCGGACAGCGCGGTATTCTCGGTGATCAGAGTTTCGTTCTGGCCGTTGAGAAGTTGCAGCTCGGTCGCGATCTGCAACACAAAGTCCTCACCGAACGAGTTAGCACCCCTGGTGGCGTCCTTGAGGGCGCTGGAAGGAGACGCTCTCTGAGCCAATCCAGCTTCCGGTGACGCCCCGCTTGAATCTGGGGACAGTCCTAAGGACGGCAGCCTTGACGCCGATCGTTGAGGCTGTGATTCCATCCTAGACTTGGAGAACGGAGACGACATTCTCGTCACTGGAGTCGGAGGGGAGAGTCCCGTGGCGGGGGGAGAAGGCGTGGTTTCGACGGCCAGTCGCTCGAGAAGTGACGACTTGCCGTTGTATGGAGACCCCCATTCCATCATGGGAAAGGCACTTTGCGGGGAGGAATAAACAGGCCATCACAAGGCAGTATCAGCGCCTTGCGTACACTACAGCGGTGATACGTGGGTAAGTGGGAGATTCTACAAACAAATTCCTTCTCAGAGCGATTCACTAGGAATGAGGAGAAAAGTGTAAGTGACGCTGCAAGCAGTTGAACCGGATATGGTAAGCGGCTTTGACTTGGAAGTTGACATCATCAAGGATCGCCGGTCTCGCGCTTCGTCCAAGATGGTTTTTCTGTCCATCGTAGGTTGACTATCGCAGGGATGAACTTTCCAGAAACGACGAGGACTTTGAACTATTGTGGCGCGCTCCACCGCATCGAGCGCTGCACACATTGAAGCTATCTGCATCGGTTCGGTGAAGAACAGCATGGGGAAGGAGAGTTCCTCGACAGGTAACGCGGAAGAGGACGTCACCGCGCGAAACTGGGGTGCTTCTCGCACCTTGGCCTTGCTCAAGTGGTCGGCTGCAACGTCGAGCAGTGCACGCTGTATGTACTCGCGGAACTCTTCGAGGTTACGCCCCGCAAGCATGCACACCGGCGGATTGAATGTCAACTGCAGCACAACACCACTGCTGGGTGATCTGTTGCTCGCAGAGTCGAGTTGACGGCTGGGTACCTGAGGCCGAGCGGCTTTCTGGCGCGCCACGTCGCCTTTTGCTGTGAGAGGCGCGGGGGCTGCCTCAAGGGTCACAGTCTTAGCGGCGGTTACGACGTAAAGCGTGTCAGCTGCGTCCCGTGCCAACTCGACGTCGCTGTCAACCTCCAGCTTTGCCAGGCGATCGCGGTACGCAAAACAAACAACGGCGCCCTGACGGCGCTCCGCCGGGCATCGTTGAAGGCAGGCCTGAACGACATTCGAACCGCTGGGTGAATAGGAAACGAATCCCGACGCCACGCTGTTCCGCCTGGCGGTCGCTAGGTCCGCGGGTCCAGCAACGACCCGGATATTCCATCCGGGGGAGGGCGGAGCTGGGACGACTCGTTGCGTCGCTTCGGCGTCCGGAAATGCCGCATCAGGTGGCCCGACGCTGACTAGAATCTGCTCTTCGTCACTGACTGTAGCGAATTGGCCCCGCAAGTGCTGCAATGCGGCGTCAAAGGTCGCATCTGACCATGCGACAAGGGTCGACATCTCGCCTCGGCTTGCGCGCGAAACGCATATTTTCCGGCAGGTGCTTTGACCCAACAATTGTCGCGCGGTGTCATAGTCCGTCGACGCCGGGACGGAAAATTGGACACCAGGGCTCAAAAATATTTTCATTCTTCGATATTTATCAACGTCACTGTTTGCCACACGGTCTGCTATGTTGCCTACAAAGGTTCACCTGGAATGCGCACCGTATCAAATCTACAACGGCCTAGTCCAGTGAGGCGTCGACGGCCTGCTTTCGCATCGCCCCTGCGCTCGCCGGCCTTCTGGAGACCGCCCCTGGTAAGCCGGCAACGATCTTCCGTCGGATCAGTGCCGTCGTGTCAGTGGCGTCAGTGGCATGAATTTCAAGGCATTCATCCGGGCCGGCGCGGTCCTGCCGTTTCAGCATCGCGGAAAAATCTTCATCATCTTCAATGTCTACCAGAAAGTCGGCGGAGTTGAAGCGATACGCGAGTTGGAGCGCGGATGATCCTACCACCCTTGCCACGTCAGAGCGCATTTGTACGAGTGACGTCAAGGGCACCGCTCCTCGGCGCGACCCTTGCCACAACAAGGCCGCCGTGGGCCGCTTGTCGTGCGGTGGTAAGGGGACAACTTTGGAAGTCGGTGGGTGAGGAACGAAACTTGTGTCCTCGCGCCGTTGAAACGGGTTCTGCCGTTGGGGCGACAAGGAACGTACGACCGCGGGTTCGACCTGCTCGAGTGCCAGAAATGCGTTTCGCAACCCGCTCGATCCCTCGCGTGAGACGTCGCGAACGGGAGGTGCGACGGCCTTGACTCCTCGCTGCGATGTCGTGACCGGCTTCGACGTCTCGTCTTCTGGAATCGTCACCTGCAGTACCTTCGAGACGTTCAATGAAGCCGCGAGATTCAAAAACGTGCGCAACGTTCGATCGCTGGCGACTGTGACGACAAAGTCGCGAAAGATGTAGTGAAGCCGCACATCACCACTGATGTGGGTGTCTAGCAATACCGAAAGCTCGCATCTCACCACGTCCCGCAACGCATCGAACTCAGCGCGGCTGCACCCTTCCTTGACGTTGCCGCGCGGAGGGCGCAGTTCAAGCGCGAAGGTGTCGTCTCGGAAGCGAAAAAGGACGACTTGTAACATTGGACCGGTGCAATGCTACCGTGTGTGACCAAAACGAAAACGCAAGCTGAAAAATGATTTCAAATCGTTCGCGAAACCTTCTGTATGCGCGGAGTCGACGAGAGAACGAAGGGAGTTTACAGTACACAACACCATCGAAGGAGAGCCTACTCGGCGTGTGGACATGCGCCGACGTTGCCCATCAGCCGAGCGTCAGCGACAACCTTTGTACGCACGCGAGCCATGCTCGGCGGCCTAGGCAGTGTCACTCCGTGCGACGTTGAGAGGCTCTGCGCGGCCGCTCGCGCCACGCTCGGTTTCAACTCGCCAGCGTAGGAGGTCGCATCGTCAGTTGCGTGGCGAGTGGCTGCAGCGACCTCGCGACGAAGACTGCTGGCCTTCGTCGACTTCGGTCCTGATGAACATTTGTTGGGGCTTTTCCCTGCAGTTGTTGGTCGGTCTCGAGGGCTTTGAGATTGTGCGTTCGCCGCAAGCGTGCCTCGCCACTCAAACACGTTAGTGTAGCCATCGCTGCCGCACGCCCCTAACGTGTTTCGCATTGACTTCGGCTTCAAAAATTCAAATGTGAACCGGTCGCAAAACTCATTGACGTTCACGTGGCCCGTGCGACGAGGGTCCAGCACCGAGAACAAGTCTTCGGCCTCTCGATGCGAAAGACTGTCGAGTTGATTCATTGCCTTAAAAAAGCCCGCCCTCGAAATCGTTGAGGAACCCTCAGCAGCCGAAGTGATGGCGAGGCGAAAGGCCGATTTTTTCCCCTCCAGGCCAGATCGGTGCTGATTTTGCGTCAGCAAATGGTCTCCTTTGACGGCGTAAGGCGGAGCGCCGTTGTTGTGTGTCGTTGAATACGGTGTCTGTTTGCCGGCGGACGCGGCCCTGCAGTTTGGGGGTGCCGGTACCATGGGCTGCGTGGTGCCTCCGCGAAAGGAAAGCGGCGGCATTCCATGCTGCGTGACGCAGTCTTTCAGCAGCGTCAAATTCACCGTGCCATTCTGTGAACACGATTCGAGAACACCTTGCAACACCGGGAAATCGCGGTACTGGAGGCACAAGTCGTGCGACACGGCCCCCATCAACTGATGGGGACTTAGCAGGCTGTGTCGTTCCAAGTGCCGCCCGATTCGAAGCACCGTGGGCCAGTTGTCACTGAGCAGCTCCTTCATTTCCTTCTCGCTGTAGGCTCGGTGGTGTTCATCGAACTCGGCGATCATTATTAGTTGGTCGCTGCAATATTTCACGGGACCGATAAAACAAAAAGGACAGTCCCAAGACACCTGGCACCGTGACGGGAGAGGGTCCAACCAAACGAGATTAGATTCGACGCTGCAGTTACGTCGCTTGTCTAGGCTGCAAAGACATTGTGAAAAGCAAGAACGAGCCACGATCAAAGATTAACGGTGGTTAGAATGCCGATTCAAAACATGCCACCTGTTTGTCGTTGTCCCTCGGAATAGCGCCGGTCGTTGCCGTGATGAACGCTTCAGCTCGGCGCCAAAAACCAATGTAGTCGAGGGGCACGTTGAGCCATCCGGTGGTGATGCAGTAATGCTTTTCGAACTCGCCCGAATGATGAACGCGGTGCGCTTGCGACGAAAGAATTAGTCGGTTTCGCATCAGAAACGACACAACACCGGGCAACTTCGGCTGGTGGGAAAACTTGTGAAATTGATTGGTTAACGCCACCGCGATCGACAGCGACACGAGGAACACTCTCAATGCGGGATGCCCCAGGTACCCGACGACACCTGGAAGTGAGCCGTTCACATTCGGGGCGAAAAAGTACACAGCGGCGAGCACGGGAACGACGGGAAGACAGCTATCGCCATTGGTTTCGATGATGTCGTGACGTGTGATCGCCATTTGATCAACATGATGCTCCCGAAATGAGCGGATGAAGCTTCCGACCACAGGGGTCGACGGACTCCCCCACGTGTCAAAGCCCCAATGAACGAGGCCCGATACGAAGTCTGCAAGGACGAATCCAAGGAACGCCGAGATGAGGCTCGCCAATGCGCTGGACGTAGTGATAGGCGGGCCGTGATGAACGAAATACCGTGCGATGCCCACGAAATGCAACGTCCAGAGAACGGCAAAAAGCGCAATCGAAGTCATTTCCATTGCGCGCTTCGTCGCAGTGTAGCCTTCGGCGAGCTTCTTGGCATTGACCTTTCGGGTCAAATTGACGTCAGCCATCTCAAAGTTTTCGCAGCCGCTCTCTTTGCTGTTGCAAATTTTCAATCAGACAGGCAGCCTCTTGAGAGTGAAGAGGGTTCGCAAGCGGGTGAGTGATACCGTTGCCGACAGACAGATCACCCCCTCTTCGTCAGCGGCACCGTTAATTATCAACATTTTCTCCACATTGAGCGGACGCTAGAGGAACAAACGGCACGAACGAGAACCGAAGCGTACGTTCCCCGACTTAACTGCGTCAAACGCCAGCTGCCGCGCCCCTGCGTTGCCGAACGTCACCAACGCTCCGGTCGTGCCTTCCCAGACCACATCGGCGACCGCCCCAAACTGCGCAAAGGTAGCGATGGCCTCCTCCTTCGTCAGCGTTGTGGGCATCGACCGCAGTTTAAGGTCGAGCACTACATCTTGGATCGCCACGACAGGCGGTGGGGGAGGCGCAGCAGCGGCGGCCGCTTGTGGTGCGTCGTCCTTGGAGTCATGGACGGCAGCTTCACGCAGCTTGCGGGGCTTACTTCGTTTCTCCGGTTGCGCTACGGCCTCAGCGGCGGCAGCTTCCTTTACGGTCACGACTGTCACGGGGGCGACCGCAGCAGCTGGCGTGGCGGCTGGCACCTGTGGTGATGCCTGCGGCACCCTGCTGTCGGCCACGGTCGCCTCACGCGTGATAGGCCGATAGCGCAGAACTTCTGCGGCGATGCTGAAACAGTGCTGGCGGCGTGCCGTGGGCACCAGATGAAACACTTGCTGCACTGCGAACGCTTGTTCTCGGAAACCATTGCGGCGAGAAGACGCCTTCACGACTTTGCTGTGACAGCTGATCACGAGGCCATTTGCAGTTGACGCGGTGTCGACAGCAACAACGTCGACTTTGGTGGCATCACCAAAAAATATCTTCGTTTTTGCCGACGCGTCGGTATTTCCGCGAACATGCTCTGACGGATATGCCTCATCGCCATTGCTTATCGCGAGCGTTGCCTCCCCGTGGTACATGCCCGTGAAGGCGGCGGCGTCAAAATCTTTCTGGGGCGCCAGCGCCGCGGCAAAGTATTGCTGTAAAAAGGCGCATGCAATGGCGTCACCGTCCGGAGCACTGGCCGTCATTGGGATGAAGAGGGAATTCACGGCGCAAGCTTTAGGGGTGGGGGTGTGCTTCAGACGACAATGTCTGTCTGCAACATTTGTGCAGCGTTCAATCCGATATTACAGCGCCTTTTGAGAGCACTACAAGTGAATATCGAGCTCGGGATTTGTGCGATGCGGATCTGAAAGGTCGGCGATCCGGGTATCGTCGTCGAGCCAATCCTCAAGCAACTCCAAACCTTTTGGCCGCCCCTCGGCGACTCCAGAAATGCGATTGGCAGTGCGCCGTCCAACGCGACCTCCCAAAGCAAGGTCCAGCATGTCCCGTACCGAAGGAGTCTTTTCCAGTCTTTTTCCCAAGTCGATGCCGCGCTGCCGTTCGACCTGCCAAATGCGTTCCAGCGGCTTTTGCATCACAGGCAAAACCTCCCGGTCGGCCAGCTGCTCCAAGACGCCGAACTTCCCAGGGACGTTGTGCGGGAGTTTCTCCTGAGCGATGTCGTCGATGATTGCATTTGCAGTTTCTTTCGCAGCCATCATGGAATTGACAATGACGCCTTTGGCACCGTTGCACACCCAGCCGGTGCAGTACGTGTGTTGCATGCCCAACACACGGCCGCCCTCCCCATGTGGGATAACGCCCTTCTCTTCATCGAATGGAACGCCCCGTAGCCCCTCGGAACGAAAGCCGAGTGATTTAATCACGACGTCGCAAGGAATAATGGCTTCCTTTTCATTCCCATCCTCATCGGGCACAATAAACGATGCTGCAACAACCCGACGGTCACGGTGACCAATTAGCTTGTGAGGCTTCATGCCGAAGCGAAAATAAACGGATCGCCCATTTGACGACGAAGGATGCGGTGAGGCGGGGTGCTGCACATCCATGGACTCGAACGGTCGGGCGATGCTGTGTAGTAGTTCCAACTGCCGGCGTTTAGCACGAGAGTCCCCTGCTTCTTGCACGGCGGAAGCGAGCGTAAATGGTTCGGCGCCTGTTCTCACTCCTGATATTCCGATAAGTTCCCTGAGCTCCTTCGTGGTGAACGCTGCGGCGTGATGACCGCGGCGGCCTATCACGTCGATGTGCTGGACTGACGATCGCATCAATTCACGAATCGCATGGCAGTTCATGTCCGTCGGACAAAAGTGTTTGTATGGAGCAGCCAAGACCCGAGCGCAATCCAACGCGACGTTCCCATTTCCGATGATCACGATGTTTTTCGCTCGCTGAAGATCGAAAGGACACTGGGTCGAGCACGCCAGCGGACTGGGCAGAGTATTGTAGTAGTTTACAAAGCGGCGTGCTGTGATAACGTTTTCGAGAAATTCGCCGTCGATGCACAAGCGGTTGTCGTCTGTTGCCCCCGTCGCGACGACAACGGCGGAATAAGCCGCTACAAGTTCGCTCACCGAAAGATGCCGACCGATTTCGACGTTACCAAGGTAGGTACACTTTGCACTGTTCCGGATCATCGCCGTGAACTGGTTTTCCACATTTTTTACTTCCGGATGATCTGGTGCTACACCGTAACGGCTCAGGCCAAAAGGCACGGGCAGGCGCTCAAATATGTCGACGTGTATGTTGTCGTGTTTCTTCAGCAACGTATCCGCCACGTAGCAGCCAGTTGGTCCTGACCCGATAATCGCTACTTGATACTTCTTCAGGGCGCTTGCCCGATACAGCCGCGTTGAACGCATTCTCGGCAACCAGCAACTGATTCTAAGGGCGACTAGCGTGGTCAAGCAATCGTTGTATCGACTTTCGATCGATATATAGTGCGCGTCACCGGCGGCGGGCGGAAACTTCACAGGGGAACGGAGGGTGT
>ERZ1292633.3805-Hain-H41-02um-R1-3805-length-14386-cov-7_pt1 | contig 14386 bp, 14 predicted proteins | sample MGYA00564406_ERZ1292633 | MGnify/ENA primary metagenome ERZ1292633 (study PRJEB36523, sample SAMEA6512639) | groundwater metagenome | collected 2019-01-08 | study: AquaDiva: Metagenomics assemblies of 32 groundwater samples
CGATTGCCAACAAGGTGGCGGGCTTCTCGCTCGGCCAAGCCGACATTCTCCGGCGCGCGATGGGTAAAAAGAAGCCGGAGGAGATGGAGAAGTTGCGCGCGCAATTCCTAGCCGGCGCCAAGACGAACAAGATTCCCGACAAGAAAGCGGAAAAGCTCTACGAACTGATCCAGAAGTTTGCGGGCTACGGATTCAATAAGTCGCACGCGGCGGCCTATGCCGTCGTCTGCTACCAGACCGGCTATTTAAAGGCGCACTACCCGACTGAGTTCATGGCCGCCCTGATGACCACCGACATGGGCAACGCCGACAAAATCGTCGGCTACTTCACGGAATGCCGCGACCTCAACATCAAGGTCCTGCCCCCCGACGTCAACGAAAGCCATAAGAACTTTACCGTGGTGGACCACGCAATCCGGTTCGGCCTGGCGGCCATCAAGAATGTCGGTGAGGGCGCCGTCGAATCGATCATCGAGATTCGAAACAACACCGGCCCCTTCAAATCCTTCTTTGAGTTCTGTCGCCGCGTCGATCTTCACAAGGTCAACAAACGCATGCTCGAAGGGCTGATCAAGACCGGCGCGTTCGACTCGACCGGCGCGAAACGTTCTCAGCTGGCCGCGGTCCTGGATCAAGCCGTCGAAGACGGTGCTGCCGCGCAACGTGAACGGGACCTGGGACAGACCAATATCTTTGGCGACGAGCTGAACGGACAAGACTCTACAGAGTATCTGGCCGCGCCGCCGTTGCCCAACATTCCGGAATGGGACCAAAGCGAGCGATTGAAACACGAGCGGGAGCTGACCGGATTTTATATTTCTTCCCATCCGCTGGCGCGCTATGAGGCCACCATCAAAGCGCTCTCCACGGCCACAACCATCAGCCTGCCCGAATCGTCGGACGGGCGGGAGGTCAAACTCTGCGGCATCATTACGACCGTCAAAAGCATGCTGACCAAGAAGGGCGACAAGATGGCCTATCTCACCCTGGAAGACCTCCTGGGCGTGGTGGAAATCATCGTCTTTCCGGATCTCTACAAAAACGCCGGCGACCTCATTGTGCCGGAACGCCTCGTGCGCATCACGGGCACGGTTGACCGGGGAGATAAGGGTACGAAGATTCGCGGGAGCAAGATCGAGCCACTCGCCGAGGTGCAAGCGCAGGCGATCAAGCGGGTCCACATTCGACTGACGGATCACCCGGACGTGAAAGAACAGTTACCGCGCCTCCGCGAGGTCTTTGAGCGTCACCCGGGAAGCACGACCGTCTCTCTCTCCTTGCGGATGGATTCATCCCTGGAAGTCGAGACGGCCCCCCTCCCTAACCTGGCTGTCACCCCCAGCGAACGTTTTGTAGCAGATGTTGAAGAAGTGCTAGGCAAAGGAGCCATTTTTCTGCTATCGTAGCGCGTAGTTCTATGGATGGGGCTGAATCCCCGCTGCAAGTAACCATAACCACACACGCCCTATGCGAGATTACCTCGAGTTTGAAAAGCCGATCCGCGAGATCGAAGAAAAGATCGAAAAGCTCGCGGCTGCTCCAACCGGAAAATTGAGCCCCCAGGATGAGATCCGCAAACTGCGGATGAAGCTGGCCCAGGTCGAACATGACCTCTATAACAAGCTGACTCCCTGGCAGCGCACGCAGCTTGCCCGGCATCCCCAACGACCCAGCACCCTCGATTACATCAGTTCTCTATTCAGGGACTTTCTTGAGTTCCATGGGGACCGCTCGTTCGGCGACGATCGTGCCATCGTCGGGGGCTTCGCCCGATTCAACGATCGGTCGATCATGGTCATCGGCCATCAAAAAGGGAAAACCCTCAAAGAACGGATGCAACGGAACTTTGGGATGCCGAACCCCGAAGGCTACCGAAAAGCCCTGCGCCTCATGCGGATGGCCGAGAAGTTCGGGCGGCCGATCGTCACCTTTATCGACACACCAGGCGCCTACCCCGGCATCGGCGCGGAAGAGCGAGGCCAGGCTGAAGCCATTGCCCGCAATCTGTTTGTGATGTCGCGGCTGACAATTCCAATTATCTCCATCGTTATCGGTGAAGGCGGCAGCGGCGGGGCGCTCGCATTGGGCGTCTCAGATCGCGTCCTCATGTTGGAGCATGGTGTCTATTCGGTGATTTCGCCGGAAGGCTGCGCCGCCATCCTGTGGGATGATCCAGCGAAAGTTCCCGATGCCGCCTCCGCCCTGAAGATGACGGCGAAAGACCTGGTCGACCTCCATATCGTCGATGAAGTGATTCCGGAACCGCTCGGCGGCGCCCATCGAGACCCCAATGCCATCACTGAACGGGTCGCCAAATCCCTCACCAACCAACTCTCCCAACTCACCGAGCTCTCCCTCCCGCAGTTGCTGACTCAACGAGACCAGAAGTACCGATCCATCGGAGCCGTCAACGGGCTAGTCGCCACGCCCCAATAGATTCCTCGACTCTCCGCAACCCGCAGCTCTCACTCCGTCGCCCTACGTCTTACGTTTCACGCCTAACGCCTCACGTGTTCCACGCTCCGTGAGCCATGATGCAGCCCCTGCGCCTGCTACCAGGCCAGTAGCAAAACAGGCGGTCAGGAGATAGCCTCCGGTCGGCGCCTCCCAATCCAACATTTCTCCCGTACAAAACAAGCCTGGCAGCGCGCGGAGCATCAACCGTTTGTCGAGCGCTTCGAAGGGAACTCCTCCGGCCGTGCTGATCGCTTCCTCCAGCGGACGCGTTGCGACGAGTCGAAGCGGCAACGATTTGATCGCGGCAGCCAGACGAGCCGGGTCCGCAAAGTCCTCTTTCGAGACCACTTCACGAAGCAGCCCCGCCTTCACGCCTTCGATATGTGCCTGCCGCTGAAGGTGCGTCGCCATCGTGCGTTTGCCGCGCGGCCTCGATAGGTCGTGAGTCAGGCGCGGCACGTCGCGATCAGGCGCCAGATCGAGGCGCAAGGTCGCCACGCCCTTCGCCAGAATCTCGTCGCGAAGAGAGGCGGACACCGCGTAAATCGCGCCGCCTTCCACGCCGGTCTCCGTGATGACGAACTCGCCAGGATGCCAGGACTCAGCGCCGGCATCGTTCCGCACAACAATCGCCACCGACTTGACCGGGTGCCCGGCAAACTTCGTCCGAAAATGCTCGCTCCAGCCCACGTCGAAGCCGCAGTTCGCCGGCAACAGCGGCGCAATATGAAGTCCACGGCCTTCCAGCAGCGGCACCCACGAAGCATCAGAGCCGAGCTTCGGCCAACTGCCGCCGCCGAGCGCGCACACCACCGCATCGGCCTGGACAGAACGGTTTCCCTCTGGCGTGGCAAAACACAAAGCCCCCTGCTCGTCCCAACCGGACCACCGATGACGCATGTGGAATCGCACACCGGACTGGCGCAACCGGCGGAGCCACGCGCGCAACAACGGCGCCGCCTTGAGATCCTTGGGGAACACGCGTCCTGAAGAACCCACAAACGTGTGGACACCGAGTCCACGGGCCCAGGCCCGGAGCGCGTCAGGCCCGAACGACGCAAGCAACGGCGCGATCTGTGCGCGGCGGGCACCATAGCGCGAGAGAAATTTCTCAGCGGGTTCCGAGTGCGTGAGATTCAGGCCGCCTTTCCCCGCCAGGAGAAATTTACGACCGACCGACGCCATGGCGTCATAGAGATCGACCTGTGCGCCGGCGGCACTCGCCGCCTCCGCGGCCATGAGCCCAGCCGGTCCTCCGCCGATAATTACAATGTTCATATATCTCCCGCTAATTGCGCCTCGTCAGGCCTCTCTCACTTTTCCCGCTCGTCCCGCCAGTCCCGCGTGCAGGCGAACACATCGCGGGACCCTACACGCAGAACCGAAGCGGGTCAAGCAAGGGCTTGGCAGGCACGAGAAATTGAGGCGCTTCACCGTTCCAAACAGGCTATACTCTCGTATAACGATGGACGAGCAAGAGCCCATACAGGTGATCGAACTTCGGATCAGCTACCGCTATGTCACCGAGCACCCGTGGGTGGTGCAGGCCATCGGAGGATTTTTATCCGCGTATTTCATGGAGCATCCTGGGTTTCGCGTGCAACGACATATGGAAGAGCTGGAGTCCGGCACGCACCTCTGGGTATGCGAGGTGCCCCCCAGCATGAAGGTCCTCAGGCTTCTGAGGCGACTGAAGGAAGATATCCCTCCCTGCCACGCCCAACAGGTCGCCACCGATCTGCCCGCGCTACCTCGCTATCTCATCGATTGCCCTGAACAGCCAACGAAGTCATAGCATCCGACCGATGGCAGAGCGTTCACAAGAGCCGCAATCTTCCTGGTGGCGAATCAGCGTGAGGGAATGGTACATCATTCATATGCCCTGGAAGATCATTCTCGGAACGATTGTCATGCCGCTGGCGATAGGCGCGTGTGTCCTCTCTGCGGCCTCAACGCTGGACGACAGCACTCCTCTCCTCCCCAGACCCGATCACATTGTGATGGTGATCGAAGAAAATCACTCCTATAGCCAGATCATCGATTCACCGGATGCGCCGTACATCAATAGATTGGCAGCAGAGGGCGCAGTCTTCACCCAATCCTTTGGCATCACACACCCCAGCCAACCCAACTATCTCGCGCTGTTTTCAGGATCGACGCAAGGCATCACCGACAACTCGTGCCCGCACACCTTCACGACACCTAACCTTGGGCACGCGTTGCTGAAGGCGGGACTGACGTTCGCCGGGTATTCGGAAGATCTGCCCGAGGTCGGCTCGCTCATCTGCAGCGTAGGGTTCTATGCACGCAAACATAATCCCTGGGTCAATTGGCAAGACAGCCTCACCAATGGGCTCCCGGCAACGGTCAATGTACCCATGACGAGTTTTCCCACCGATTACAGTACCCTCCCTACTGTGAGTGTGGTCGTGCCGAACCAGATCAACGACATGCACCATGGAAAGAATCCCGATACGATTCAGACCGGCGATCGTTGGCTCCAGGAACACCTGGATGCCTACGTCCAATGGGCACAGCAACACAACAGTCTGCTGATCGTGACGTGGGACGAAGACAATAAGACGGAGAACAACCGGATTGGGACGGTCTTCGTCGGCCCCATGGTCCAAGCCGGTCGCTACGACCAACGGATCACCCACGACAACGTCTTGCGTACGATTGAAGACCTCTACGGCCTTTCCCATTCCGGCGCGAGCGCCGACGCCGTACCGATCACCGAGATTTGGAAGGTCCAGCCCAGTCCCTAACCGGTCCCCTATCTTGCTCCACCGCCGCGGCAACCTGACCTAGCAACACCGTCGCATCAAAGCATTCCGTCTCATTAATTCGCTGCATACGACCCCATGCGTGCCGCTTTCGTCCACCTCATCACGATATCCCGTAAATCGCGATGAGTACGGCGAGGAACTGAAGAAGAATTCAAGCCGGTGGTCGAAGTGATGGTGAATTTGAATCAGCCCGCATACCCGTTAGGATTGCCGCTCTGCCAGCGCCAGGCATCCGCGCACATCGCAGCAAGCCCGCGCTCCGCGCGCCAGCCCAATAACTCAAACGCCCGTTTCGGATCGGCATAACAAGCGGCAATGTCGCCGGGCCTTCGAGGTGCAATTTTGTAAGGCACCGACCGCCCGCTTGCCTGCTCAAATGCCCGCACGATATCCAGCACACTGTACCCTGTGCCGGTGCCCAGATTCACGGTCAGACAGTCGGCCTTCTCCTCTGGTCGCTCCAGAGCTCTCAGTGCTTTGAGGTGCCCCAGGGCCAGATCCACCACATGGATGTAATCCCGCACCCCGGTTCCATCAGAAGTGGGATAATCGTTACCCCATACATTGAGAAAGGCTCGTCGCCCCACTGCCACCTGAGCCACGAAGGGCAGCAAATTATTGGGGATGCCCTGTGGGTCTTCCCCAATCAAGCCGCTGGCATGGGCACCCACCGGATTAAAATAGCGCAGAAGGCAGAGCCGCCAGGACGCATCGCTGCGGTGCAGATCGCGTAAGATCTCTTCAATCATCAGCTTCGTCCGTCCGTAGGGATTGGTGGCGGAGAGCGAGTGGTCTTCAGTGAGCGGCAGCCGAATCGGATCGCCATACACGGTGGCGGAAGAACTGAACACCAGGGTTTTCACCCCACACTCACCCATCGCCTCCAGCAGGCGCAGGGTGCCGACCACGTTGTTGTCGTAGTAAGCCAACGGCTGTGTCACCGACTCCCCCACAGCCTTGAGGCCGGCAAAGTGGATCACCGCACTGGCCCCGCTCTCGCGCAAGGCCGCCACTAAGGCCGCACGGTCGCGAATATCGCCTCGCACCAGGCGCAGCTTTTTCCCCGTGATTCGCTCCACCCTCGCCAGTGCTTCGGGATGGCTATTAGAGAAGTTGTCGAACACCGTGACATCACCGCCCGCGTCGAGCAGCTCCACGCAGGTATGTGAACCGATATAGCCGGCACCGCCGGTGACAAAAATCATGGGCATCTACCTCATTGAATGATGACAGCAGCCTATCCAGACGAAAGAACCACGTCAAGAAATGACCGGCATCGCGCCAAAGACCAGGGTCTCGAAGCCCCAGAGAACGGAAGGGCGAGACTCTTCCACCTCACCCTTCGTCGATCAAACCGTTGACGCGCGGCTTGGCGCGCAGATGCCGATCCGGTTCTGGCAAGAGATGCCGGGGGAGAAACACAGCCCCTGCAATCACCGTCGGTACCACCGCGCTCGCGATGACCGCCGCCACCAAAAATGAATATTGCTCCTGAGTCACAATGCCATGCGAGAGACCGAAGAGGGATGAGATCGTGCCGAACGTGAGCCCTGTCGACATCATGAGCGTGTAATACCACCGCTCATTCCGATCGTGCCGAAAGAGGGCGATGACGGGATAGAGACCGAAAATTTTTGCGATCACCTTCCCAACCAGGAGCGCGACGAAGATGAACGGGGCCGCCAACAACGCCGGCAATGATACCAGCGTCCCGGCTCGAAGAAAATAGAAGGGTGTGAGAAATCCGACCGTCAATGTCCGCAGCCGTCGAATCCACTGGACATCTCTGGCCGCGCTGCCCGCTAACACCATGCCGGCAATATAGGCGGGAAGGACCGCCTCGCTACCGGACCACAAGGCCAACGCACCTAACCCAAACAGGACGAGCATGATCCATTTCGTTCGGATCGCAGCGGTCCGGTGCGCGTACACCGTGGTGATCCAATGGGTGACTGTGGGAAGCGAGCCTAACACGACAGTCGTGGCGACGATAAACACCACAGTCTTATAGGTGAAGGGCGAAAATAACAGGCCCAGGGCAATGACTGTTCCCAGATCCGTAATGAAACAGGCGCCCAAAATGCCCTTCCCGAAATCGGTCTTATTGAATCCGGTGTCCAACATGACCGCGTACACCACGGCCATGGACGTCGTCGAGAGCGCAACGCCGCAGAGCCAACTCGCCTGAGCACTCCACCCGAGTAGATAGTAGGCCATCGCAGCGCAGCCGAGAAACGGCGCGGCAAAGCTGACCATCCCGACTACCGTCACCTCAGTCAATTTCGTGCGGAGCACATCGGGATCGAGTTCTGCCCCTGCGAGAAACGTCAGGAAGACCGCTCCGGTGGCTGCCAGAAAGCGAACCCATTCCTGATTGGCGCCGAGAAGATCGGCATAGCCAAGCCACGCAAGAACAGCAGCAGTGGCCACTCCCACACAGATTTCGACCAGAGCGATAGAGATGCGAATGTGGTAGGCGATCAGAGCAGACACGACGGCGAGCGCGAGCCAGAGGGACGCGATCGTAAAGAGCTGGTCCATGCGGGAGTCCTCCTCGATGAACCGTGCAAGGCCATCGTCCTGGCAGAAGCATGAAGTACGCGGTCACCCGGCGATCGCCAGGCGTGCGCGCGTTGTTCGGGCATTCAGGCCTGAGGCTTCTCTGGTGCGGCAGGCGTGGGTTCGCCGGAGAGTTTTTTATGGAGATGTTTTCGGCTGAAGCTCGTAATCAAAAAGGCAAGACCGATCGCGAGCGGAACGAACAAGGCGGCGGCAATATTCGCGTTGCGGAGCCACCCCATCTCCTGAAGCCCCTTGAAGAGATAGCCCATGAGCCCGCTGAGATAGTAGGCGATCACAATGACCGACAAGCCCTCGACCGTATGCTGGAGGATGGCCTGGCTCTTCGTCGTCTTGTCGACGCTCACCAAGAGCGTCAAATTCTGGGATTGGAGCATGAGATCGACGCGGGCGCGAATGATGGAAATAATCCCTTCAAACCCGCTGCGCAGGGTGTCGATCCGCTTCAGGAGTTGCTGATAGCCCTCCGCCACCCCGGTGACTCCACTGAGAACATAGTCGGACATCGGGCGGTACAACGGGAGCGGATGTTCGTCGAGTGCCGCCAGCGTCCTGTGGACGATTTTATCGTAGGGAACAGAGGCGGACAGCTCGAAGTGCAACTTGCCGGACAGCCGAGTGGTCTTCAACAAGTCTTGCGTCAGCCCATTAAGCCAACGCTGGAGAGTCAGGGAGTCGGCGTGGCCGATATGGCCGGTGATGATCTCACGCTGCTTCAAATGCACCTGCTCGAACTTGTAGGCCTGATCGATCGCAGCCGAAAACAACGGCTTCTGCATGAGCAACAAGTGGTAGTAGGTTTCGATCCGGACAATCGCATCGACGATGTCTTTCAGGTGAGACCGGCTGGCCCTAGCTAAGCCCACGCTGACCCAATAGTGCTCCCGTCCATATTCGTCAGGCGTAAAACTGGTGACCAGCGCGGTTTCCTCATCGAGAATCCGGCTGCCATACATGACCGGGCCGGGAAACTGCGGGCGCAACGCCTCACTGTCCGGCAACGGCTCAGCCATCAGCAGGATGTCCAGACGGCATACTTCGGCACCGAGCGGCGCGATCGGAAACCGATAGTCAGGGAAAGACATCGGGCCAAAAGTCACTCTCGCAGCCTGGGGGGATGGAATATGCCAGATTTGATAACTGTAGTACTCCGTGTGCGCTTGCCAGATCACGATCAGCCGATCGCCGGTCGCCGCCGTCTTCACACCATAACCAAACGTGTCATGAATGACCATCGCGTCCGCGGAGACCTTGAAGGCTTCCAGAAGAGACCTGAACTCGTCACGGCTCGCCGGCCGCTGCACCGGCGGATCGGTCATGCGAAACGCTTTGTAGTGCACGTGTGCAGGGGCTTGCAGCCACTCGGCCAAGGGCATCTGTGGCCGCTCGTGCAGCTTCCGGATAAGCTCGCCGGCATCCGGCTCGGTGATCTCGGGCTCAGTCATACAACAACCCTACGAGTTGAAGAGAAACAGAAAACGATGCCAGGCTACTGTCTTGCCGGCAACCCTGTCAACCGATCGTCAGCCGAATAATGAATGAGAGGGACATTGCGTAGTGTGATACTCACGCAAACGGCGTGAGGCGTCGCTCGTCTCTCGTCCGAAAAGAAGAGCCTATGGCTTATGGCAGGAGTCAAAGTTGGAACTGCCGAAACGAAGAATCGCCTCCTCTTCCCGACAGACGGGGACTTTCCCGAGCTATCAGCTCCGCCCTCCCACGAGATACACTTCACCCAGCCATCCCCTGTCTACACCGCTTGCAGAATGCTGACTAAATAGCCGCCTTCAAGAAAATCTTTGTCCTTGGTCTGTTCATAGACATCAAGAATCACCGCCGAGGGGTAATAGTCTGACGAGAGCAATTTAAAAAACTTTTGCGGCTTCAGGCGAGACTGTTGTACGTTCAGCGACCCTTCTTCGAACAAGGTGGACAACTGGTCGAACCGGTTCAACTCGTGCCTGGCGCCTTGACTATAGTCCACGCGAACGCACAATCCCCCCTTCCGCAGCAGGAGGCGCAGGTTCCGCGAAACCACTCGACTCATGAACAATGAATCGTAGAGAGTCTCTAACCCTTCCCCTTCTCCCTCCTGTTTCATGGCTAACAACCCCGCGAGGTCCCGATCTTTCCGAAATACTGTCTCAAACTGACGGCGCTCGCTGGGCACCGCAACGATGTTGGGGAAGGTGTAGACAATGATGTTCGCCTTTGGTGTGGAAACGGAGAAGTCCGGCAACTGTGCAAGACGAAACTCAACGGACGCAGAGCGGCCCTTTCGCTTGGCGCGAGCCCAGGTCTCAGCGTCACGCAGCAACATCTTCGAACCATCAATACCGAGGAACGTCCAGGCCGGAAGCACATCGACGAGCCGCTTCATGAGAAGACCGGTGCCACATCCGTAATCGATAATCAGGCCACGTTCCTGCTGCGCGCACTGAACAACATGACTCGCAATATTGTTGTAGGCTGCCGCATGCGCCGCGTTACGTGTCTGGTCCACCCACCACTGTCCGACGTTCGTATTGTAGGCCCTAAACCCGGAGCCCAGTGTCTTCGTGAAATCTATTTCCGACATATGTTTCCAAGTAGCAGGCGCCCTTCAAAGCCATGGTGAGCTTCTCTGTTAGCGGCCCAAGGTTGAGATGTCCCGTTACAGCCAGATGGTTGTAATCCGCTGGCGGTCTCCGGTCAAGAGGGCGAACGGTTCGGCTTGGAGGTCGCCGTCTAATAGCCCGTAAACTGTTCCGTCCGAATATCCCGCTCGCTAATACCGGCATCTTTGAGGGTTGTGCGCAAACCAGTCACCATTCCCGGCGGTCCGACGACGTAGAAGATCGGCGAGGAGACATTCACAAGCACCTTGGAGAGCATCGCCGGCGTGATAAACCCGGTTTCCCCCTTCCAGGGGCGTAATGATGTGTCAGGCGCGGTCATCGTTCCCACAAAGGCGTAGTGCGGATTGTCCTACTGCAAGGCCTGCAGTTCGTCCAAGAACGGCGCATCTTCCGGTCGCCGGTTCGAATAGAAGAGGAAGAGGCGGTGCGGCAACTTCTGCGCCACCGCATGCAGGACCATGCTCCGAAACGGGGTAATCCCAATCCCTCCTGCCAGGAAGACGGCGGGTCGAACCGGATCGGCATGGAGGACGAAGTTGCCGAATGGACCTTCCATCTGGACCGTCGCGCCGAGCGGCATGCTGCGCAGCACGCGCTTGAAGGCCGTGTCTCGCATGCGTGTCGCGACCATCAACATGTCCTCGTGAGGAGCACTCGCGATCGAGAAGGCTCGTTCATTGCCCTCCGCATCTGTTTCGGGCGGATCGACCAGGGTCATATCCACAAACTGGCCCGGCGTAAACACGAAGTGCGCCGGCTTTTCGAATCGGAACGCCATCGTGCCCTCAGCGACCTCCTCACGACGTATGAGTTTTACGGTAGAGACAACAGAATGTGTCGGTGGGCTCATCTCATTCCTCCATGGGTTACCAGGCACCCCGGTTTCGTCCCTGACGCTGTGAATCAGGCCCTCATTCGTCAAGGCTCTGGCGAAGAAGAAACGGGCCATAGACTAGAGCGAATAGCAGATAGGCGCCACTCCAGCTCATCGCAGCGAATCCAAGGATGAGATTCGGCGAGAGATCAATGGACGGCCCGAATACCCGCAGCATCGCCCCCAGGTTGACTAAGAGGTAGATGCAGACCGTCAGGGGCTCCGCGTGCTTGGGGCGTCCCGTATGGCCCAGGCTGGCGCGAGTCATCACTCCCAGGGTCATCACACCCACGGCGCCGGTGGTGAGCGCGTGCATGGCATCCGTGGTCGGCAGACCCCATCCGAGAATCGCACCTCCCAATACCAGCAGCGACAGCGTCAACCAGCCATAGCCCAGATGGAGGATCAGCACCAACGGTTCACGCCAGGTGACCCAGCCGTACCAGCGCGACAGGCGGCCCAGATTGACGAACCCTGCCGCCACCAACAGCCAGCCAGTCACCATGGCCTGCGGCTGAATAAGCCAGGCGACAGCGGCGATTCCCACGAGCACCACCGACAGGCCATCGAAACGGGAAAAGGGCGCAGGCTGTTCGGTCATGCCCTGCTCGGCTAGAAAGACACGGGTAAAGTTGGGGGTAACGCGCCCTCCTATGAGCGCCAGCAGCACCATGACCAGCGCGAGAGCCATTCGCTCAGGAAGGTCCGTCGCAGCACCGCTCAGCGCCCGCGCGTGGAACAGGATGTTGGCGCCGGCATACAGACTGATCAGCCCTCCTATCGGTGCATGGCTCCAGCTCTTTCCGGCTGCAATTTCTCGCCAGACCAGCCCCGCGACCAGGACAAGAAAGGCTCCGTCAACGGTGGCAGACAGGAGGGGCGCGAGAAACGGGATGGCCATGACTAGGCGTCCGATCAACCACACGGTACACAACAGCATCAGCTCGCCACCTCGGATCGGCGTACGGTCGGTCCAGTTAGGAATCGCCGTGAACAGGAAGCCGGTGATCACAGCGGGCAGAAAGCCGAAGACCATCTCATGCGCATGCCACTGCCGAGCAGCAGAGAAGAATTCCGAGTCGCCGACTCCGGTGAGCAGCAAGATCCAGGCAGGGACCGCCACCGCGGCAAACAGCGCCGCCCCAAGAAACAACGGTCGGAACCCGTACGAAAAGAACGCCGGTCCCTGGTAGCCTGCTCTCTCGTTCACTGTGTCCGTCATATGATCTTCAACCCTCAATCATGGTGAAAAATCTCGCAACGGCCATCATGGCTCACCTCAAGACATGGTGTTAGTGGAAATCGAGCCAGTCTACGTTTTCTCCGCAGCCCCATCGGCTGACCCTCAGTCGAATAGGGGAGCATCGCCTAACGTATCATTCGGATAGCCGGCGTATCTATTGCGGACTGAGGATCGGACCATACGAAGTGATTGTCAGGCCTCCCCGCTCTGTGGTTTCATCAAGACTATGACGACATTCCCCACCCTCAGAACCGATCGGCTCCTGCTCCGACAGTTTCAACTGAGCGATGCCACAGACGTGCAACACCTTGCCGGAGTGAAAGAGGTCGCAGCCGGCACCTTCCTCCCCCATCCCTATACCGACGGCATAGCTGAGCAGTGGATCACGAGCCAGCAGGAGGACTCCGAAGCCGGCACCCTCGTCAATTTTGCGATCGTCCTCCTCGCGAATGACACCTTGATCGGATCGATCGGGTTGGCCATCGTTGCCGAACACCAGCACGCGCGCATGGGCTATTGGCTCGGAGTGCCCTACTGGAATCAGGGGTATGCAACGGACGCGGTGCAGGCGGTGCTCGCCTATGGGTTCGACCAGCGACAACTGCACCGGATCTACGCCCCGCACTTTCTGAACAATCCGGCATCAGGTCGGGTGCTGCAGAAGGTCGGCATGACGTACGAAGGCAGAATGCGCGAACATTACAGGCGCTTCGGCGAATACGTGGATGTGGAACTCTACGGGATGCTCGAGCAGGACTTCCGCCGCCGCGCGGACCTCGGCGTACAGCCGATCCGGCTCATGACCTGACGCGCGAAAGGGTGTTCTGGTCCGTGTGATGGAATAACTCTGCTTGGCCTGGAATTTGGAGTTGCGTATCCTCCTCATAACGAAACCGGTCACCATCCAGCACCATGACGGTCAGTTCATACCGCACCGTCTTGAACGCCGCATCCAAGAATTGATTCGAACAAATGCCGTACGTGTGCGACGACACGTCCGCGGCAAGGGAAAAGGACCTGGCCGACGGTTCGACCGTACCACCCGCAATCACCGCGATCCCCCGGGGCACAATGAAACAGCGGAGCACTTGCTTAGCCTGGGCATCCCACAGCCAATACCCCAGCTCCTCATGAAACGGATCCGTCTCCCCGATACGCCACACCGTCGTGGCATAGCGCAACCCGTAGAGCGTCTGCTCGTGATTGCGCACCGGGCCCATGGGATCGAAAGTCATCCGTTCACGAAACTGATTGCGCTCAGCCCCGCGATCGTCCGAGGGCGCCACGTCTTCACCCTTCTGCCCCTCCCAGACTCCAGCCAACACCGCAAGCGGACCAAGATGCGCGATCAGACCGTGATCCATTCCTGCCCTCCCACCATATCTTTGAAGAGTCAGACTTCCGAAACTGTGCCTCTACTCTTTTCACATAACACGAACAGGGGAGACAACCCGCGCGCGCCCGACTGCAAAACAAAGATTCCCACCCCACTGCTGTCCAAGACAAGTCTGCACCACGGCAGTTTCATTTCCAACCCCTCGATTCATAAGAGAATGGGTTGAGGTTGAGACTCGAGGTTTCTTGTCTGGCCAGATGCTGGCCAAGAGTGCTCCAGACCCCGTTGTTTCTACAGCGACCTCGTGAGCGAGGTCACCTCAGATCGCAGAATCACGAACCTTGATAGAAATGATCAACCGGCCAAATCCACATGGAAGCGACGCATTGCACGGACGAAGAAGATAGTGATCGAGCACGGTCCGAACACATGAGTCTGTTATTACCTCGTACCGCTCCACGTTAATGCCCGCCCCCCTCTTTAGGGGGG
>ERZ1292633.3807-Hain-H41-02um-R1-3807-length-14383-cov-6_pt1 | contig 14383 bp, 16 predicted proteins | sample MGYA00564406_ERZ1292633 | MGnify/ENA primary metagenome ERZ1292633 (study PRJEB36523, sample SAMEA6512639) | groundwater metagenome | collected 2019-01-08 | study: AquaDiva: Metagenomics assemblies of 32 groundwater samples
AGGACATCTACGAACTGACGTACATCCGCAAGGATGGCAGCCGGTTCCCGGCGGTCGTGTCGGTTACGGCGCTGCGCGACGCCGACGACCACATCATCGGCTACCTGCTGATCGGCACCGACAACACGGCGCGCAAGCTGGCCGAAGCGGCCCTGCTCAAGGCCGGGGCCCTGCAGAGCGCGATCTTCAACAGCGCCAACTTCTCGAGCATCGCCACCGACGCCAAGGGCGTCATCCAGATCTTCAACGTCGGCGCCGAGCGCATGCTCGGGTATACCGCCGCCGAGGTGTTGAACACCATCACCCCGGCCGACATCTCCGATCCGCAGGAAGTGATCGCGCGCGCGAAGGCGCTCAGCGTCGAGCTCGGCACCCCGATCGCGCCCGGGCTCGACGCGCTGGTCTTCAAGGCGTCGCGCGGCATCGAGGACATCTACGAGCTGACGTACATCCGCAAGGATGGCAGCCGGTTTCCGGCGGTGGTCTCCGTCACCGCACTGCGCGACGCCGACGACGCGATCATCGGCTACCTGCTGATCGGCACCGACAACACGGCCCGCAAGCAGGTGGAGGAGGAGCGCAAGAAGCTCGACCAGCGGCTGCGCGACCAGCAGTTCTACACCCGCTCGCTGATCGAATCCAACATCGACGCGATCATGACCACCGATCCGTCGGGCATCATCACCGACGTCAACACCCAGATGGAGGCGCTCACCGGCTGCACGCGCGACGAGCTGATCGGCGCGCCATTCAAGAAGTTCTTCACCGACCCGGAGCGGGCCGAGGCGGCCATCCGCCTGGCGCTGAACGAGAAGCAGGTCACGAACTACGAGCTCACCGCCCGCGCCTTTGACGGACGGGAAACCGTGGTGTCGTACAACGCAACCACGTTCTACGATCGGGACCGGAGACTCCAGGGCGTGTTTGCCGCGGCCGCGGGACGTGACCGAGCGCAAGCGGGTGGAGGCGGAGCTGGAGCGGGCCACGGCCGTCGCGGAGAGCGCGAACCGGACCAAGTCGGATTTCCTGGCGAGCATGAGTCACGAGATCCGCACGCCGATGACGGCGATCATGGGCATCGCCGACCTGCTTGCAAAGACGCCGCTCTCCGAGGAGCAGGGCAAGTACGTGCGGATCTTCCGCCGCGCCGGCGACAACCTGCTGAACCTCGTCAACGACATCCTCGATCTTTCCAAGGTCGAGGCCTCGCAACTCGAACTGGAACAGACCGGCTTCGTGCTGCACGACCTGCTGGAGAAGGTGACGGAGCTGGTGGCGGGCCGGGCGCAGGAGAAGGAGCTGGCATTGGTGTGCGAGATTGCGCTGGGCGTGCCCGGTGACCTGCTGGGCGACCCGATGCGGCTGCAGCAGGTGCTGCTCAACTTGCTGGGCAACGCGATCAAGTTCACCGAATCCGGCGAAGTGTCCCTGCGCGTCTCGTTGGACGCGGACGTCGAGAGCGCGGCGACATTGCGGTTCACGATTGCGGACACCGGCATCGGCATCCCGGACGAGAACCTGGGCCGGATCTTCGAGCGATTCACGCAGGCCGACTCGTCCACCACGCGCCGGTTCGGCGGTTCGGGACTGGGCCTCACCATCTCGAAGCGTCTGGTGGAGTTGATGGGCGGCCATATCTGGGCCGATAGCACCGTGGGCGAGGGCAGCGTGTTCTGTTTTGCCGTGCCGTTCGCGCTGTGGACAGGGATTCCGCGACGGGCGGGCGAGCTGAGCAGTGCGGATCCGGAGTTGTCGCTGCCGGCACTCCGCATTCTCCTGGTGGAGGATTCCCCCGACAACTGCGTGATCACGGTCGCCTATCTGGCGGACACGCCGTACGTGATCGAGATCGCGGAGAACGGCGCCATCGCCTGCAAGATGTTTGCGGCCGGGCACTACGACCTCATCCTGATGGACCGGCAGATGCCGGTGATGGATGGCGTGACGGCCACCCGGGCGATCCGGGCGCTGGAGAAGGCGAACAACCGTCCGCCCACGCCGATCATCGCCCTCACGGCATCGGCGTTGAAGGGCGACCGGGAACAGTTCCTGGCGGCGGGGTGCACCGAGTTCCTGACGAAACCGATCAAGCGCGAGTTGCTGCTTCAGGCGATCACGGACTGCTCCGTGGGCGCACCGGTATCGTCGAATGCGAAGTCCCCGCAAGACCTGGGAGTGATTCCGCCGTCGAATCCTCAAGTGGCGGCGCGCGTCCCGCTGTTCCTGCAGAACCGCCGGAAGGATGTCATCACGATGCTCGACGCCCTGGCTCGGGATGACTGGAAGACCGTGGAGCGCCTGGGGCACAACATGAGGGGCACTGGTGCCGGCTACGGATTCCAGGCCATCACGGACTTCGGCACCGCCATCGAACGGGAGGCGGGGAACGCCGACGCCGTGGCGTCGCGCCGTTGCGTGGACGAACTCTCCACCTACCTCGAGCGCGTCGGAGGCGGCGCCTAGCCGACCACGAGGAGCGCGCCGGGCGATGGGAGAAGCTGCCACCGAGGGAGTACGCCTTCGGTGCGATGGCCGGACGCGAGCATTGGAGCTACTCATTCGGTTCGTAGTCTCATCCCGAATCCCGGAGGGTTCTCCATGTTGATTCATCGCTTCTTCGTGACGGCGGTTGCCGCATGTCTCCTCGCCGCGCCGCTGGCCGCACAGGGCGTGTCGGACATCCCCGCTCAGGGCGCCGCGGTCATCACGGCACCAGTCGCCGCGCCAAGCGTGGCGGTCGCGACGGCCGTATCGCTCGCACCCACGCAGTCCGCCGCGACGGTCGGCGTGCGCGCGTACACCCCCGCACGCGCACCGGCTCCGGCGCCGGCGCCGGTGACCGGGCGCAACCCGGCGATGATGATCGTCGGTGGCGTCGCGCTGCTCGTGGGCGCCGTCATTGGCGGTGACGAGGGCACGATCATCATGATCGGTGGTGGTGTGCTCGGTCTGTTCGGGCTCTGGAACTACCTGCGTTAGGCGGTTGAGGCTGGGCTGTTGCGCCGGACGGCGCGGCGCAGCCTGCGAGCTCCGGGAAACAACAGCGAACCCGCTTCGAGTGTCGAAGCGGGTTCGCTGTTTCTGCCGCTGTCGCCGAGCGCGTGAGGGAACTCGGTGCGCCCACCGCCGTCACGCGACGATGCTAAGCGGCGGCGGCGTCGGCGGCAACTCCACGATCTCCAGCCAGTAGCGACCAAGGACGTTCATCGCGTCCACCAGCCCCGTGAACGTGACCGGCTTGGAGATGAAGGAGTTCACGCCCAGCTGGTAGCTGCGGACGATGTCCTGCTCGAGCCGTGAGGTTGAGAGCACGACGACGGGAATGTCGCACAGCGTCGGGTCTTCCTTGATCAGCTTCAGGGCCTCGCGTCCATCCATCTTCGGCATGTTGAGGTCCAGCAGGATCAGGCCGGGGCGCGGGGCCTTGCCGGTTTCGCCCGCGTACTCGCCGCGCTGGTACAGGTAGTCGAGCAGCTGCTCGCCGTCCTCGACGAATCGGATGTTGTTCGACACGTGCGCGTCTTCCAGCGCCTGCTGGGTGAGCATCCGGTCGTCCTCATCGTCGTCGCAGATGAGAATGGTGATCGGGATCTTGTGCTTGTCCTGCGTCATGACGCGAACTCCATTGCAATATGCGAAACCGGCAGGGTCACCGTGAACACCGCACCCTGGCCGATGGTGCTCGTCGCGGCAATGCTGCCGCCGTGCCGTTCGGCGATCTGGCGACAGATGGCGAGGCCGATGCCGGAGCCATCGTACTGCGCGCGGCCGTGAAGTCGTGCGAACATCCGGAAGATCTTTTCCGCGTGTTCCTGCCCGAACCCGATGCCGTTGTCGGCGACGACGATCGCACAACGCCGGCGGTCGAGATGCGCGCCGCTGAGCCGGACCACCAGCGGTGCGTCGGTGCGGCGGTACTTGAGCGCATTGCCGAGCAGGTTCTGCAGCAGCTGGCGCATCTGGAGCGCGTCGGCATCGATCACCGGCAGTTCCCCCACCTCCACGCGGCCGCCCGTGTCGGCGACGGCTGTTTCGAGGTCGGCAATGACCTCCCGGGCCACCCGGGAGAGGTCGGTGGCAGCGAACGTCTGGACGCGCGTGGTCACCTGCGAATACGTGAGCAGGTCGCCAACCAGCGTGCGCATGCGGGCCGTCGCATCGAGCATGCGTTCGAGGTTGTGGCGCGACTCGCCGTCGAGCGACGACCCCAGGGACGTCGTCAGGCGGTCGCCGAACGACAGGATCTTGCGCAACGGCTCCTGCAGGTCGTGCGAAGCGACGGCGGCGTATTCGTCGAGCGCCGCGTTGGAGCGCTGCAGCTCCCGGCTCTGCTCTGCCAAGCGCCACTCGGTGAAACGGCGCTCCGTGATGTCCTCGATGGCCAGCAGGATGATGCGCGGCAGGTGCGGTCCCTGTGACACGAGCCGGGCGTTGAGCAGCATGATCTTGCGTCCGATGCCGGGAAAGACGTGGTCGACGTCGAAATCATTGAGCTGCGGTTCGACGGCGAGCTTGTCGCGCAGCAGTTCACGCAGTGGTGCGATGTCCCACTGGCCGTCGCCGAGCGTGAAGAGCACCCGGCCGATCGTGTCCGCCGGCTCCACGCGAAAGGTGCGAAAGAAGGCGCGATTCGCCTGCGTCACGCGGAACTCCGGATCGAGGACGATCAGAGGTCCCCGCACGGTGTCGAGAATGTCGAGCAGCAGGCGCTGGGCGGCGGGAACGTCGCCGGTCACCCCGCCTGCAGGTTCCGCCTGGATTGTCCGGCCCTCATGAACCACAGCCCCGCCCGTCCTGTATTTATGCGATGGCCTGCTTGCCGGCCGCTACCATATTAGTAGATGGCCGCCCGACCAATGACGCACAATACATCACGGTCGGCGCGGACGCCATCGCACGATTGTGTCAGCACACTTGGACCGGGGTGGTGCGGTTGCAAATGCCGGGCGCGGCTGTAGCTTGAATAGGGTCCCCGAAGGTGTCACGCCACACTTTTCCGGTCATATGCCGTCCAAGAAGACGACCGTCGCCATTGTCGACGACAATCGCCTGGTGCGCGAAGCCCTCACGGCGATGCTTGGCGCGCTCCCGGAGTTTCTGGTACTCGCCTCGGCAACGGCCGATTCGGCGTTCCTCACGGCAGTGAAGCCGCAGGTCGTCCTGCTCGACGTGGGGCTGGGCGACCAGGACAGCTTGCGCGTGGCCACAGCCATCCGGTCGGAAGTCCCGGACGCCAAGATCATCGTGATGGACCTCATCCCGGACAACGAGGAGGTCGTCGAGTTCGTGAACGCCGGGGTCTGTGGCTTCGTCCTCAAGGACGCCACGTTCGACGAGTTCGTCGCGACCATCCGGTCGGTGGCCGCCGGGGAGAAGGTGCTGCCGGCTCGCATGACGGAATCGCTCTTTGCCCGGATCGCCAAGGAAGCCGACGGGCGGGGCAGGGAATACGTGCTCGAGGACGTGCGCATGACACGGCGCGAGCGCGAGGTGATCGACCTCATCGGCGAGGGGTTGAGCAACAAGGAAATCGCCCAGCGGCTCAACATCGCAACGCATACGGTGAAGAGTCACGTTCGCAACGTCATGGAGAAACTGGCGTTGCACACGCGGCTGCAGATCGCGGCGTATTCCCACCGCGAGCGGCCCGAGTAGCAGGCCGCTTCCCGAGGTGTCGCGCCGCAGCGCACCGTACCTGCGACACTACGCGCGGATGACCCAACCAGCCTACACCCGATTTCACCCATTCGTGCGATGGGTGCGTCGGCGCGTGCGCCCTACTATCCGGTACCCACACTCAGGAGTACCGGATGACGAAGGCAGACGACAAGGTTGACGCGGCCGCAGCGGCCGCCAGAGTGAAGGCCGGGCAGGTCATCGACGACGTCGCCGACCTCGCGACCCGCGCCGCCGCCAAGGCCGGCCGGCACGTTCACGCGGCTGGCGAGAAGGTGAAGCATGCCGGCGAACGCATCTTGAAGCTGGCGGAGTGACCATGAAACATTCACTCATTGGGTTCGCGGCGCTCTTGGCGGTGCCGACCCTTGCGCTCGCGCAGGGTGGTGGATTCGGCATCAAGGGTGGACTCTCGTACGGCAACGTGTCGAACAGCGGCGCGCTCCCCGGGTCCGTCACGCAGCGCTCGGGGATTGCACTCGGCGTCAGCGCCCTGTCGGGCGGCGCCGTGGGCTTCGGCATCGAGGCGCTGTACGCGCAGCGGGGCATCACCAGTTCCGTCGCCAGCGCGTCGGCCCGGCTGGATTATCTCGACATTCCCGTTTACCTGCGCCTGGCGATGCCGACCCCGGGCATCGCGCCATTCATCTACGCTGGTCCGCAGGCGTCGTTCGAATTGAAGTGTGGCACGCAGAGCGGCAACTGCCCCGACTCCGGGCGGCCGAAGGCAGCCTATGCCGGGGTCATTGGCGCCGGCGTGCGATTTGACGCGTTCATGGGGCTGTCCTTGGAGGGGCGCTACGTCTACGGGCTGACGGACCTGAACCTCAACACGGTCTCGACGTCGGAGAGCTACCAGACGCGGTCCTTCATGCTGCTGGCGGGGATCAGCTTCTAGCACGTCGTCGCAGGTAGACATAACCCCCCGCCGGCATCGAGGATGCCGGCGGGGGATTTGTCATTGTACGCCGGGCTCGTGCACGAGGCGTCAGGACGATTCTGGCAGGTGAATCGTGCGGATGGGGTTACGTAACGCTACTCCAAGCGGCGTACGCACTCTTTCACCCGTTTGAGCGATGGGTGGCCGCGACGATGAGTCCTATCCTCCTTCACATGCCCCCGGGAGCAGAAGAGACTCGGGGGCGCCGCGAGCGCTCGTCGTCCCAGGTGAGCCCGGCGAATCCCTCTTCACCCCTGCACGACGGAGTGCCGATGTTGCGATCACGATTCACGGGAGTGCTGGCGCTGGTCCTGGCGGCGTGCGCGGGTGGCGCGGCGAAGGACGAGGCCGGTGCGGATGCAGTGTCCGGCGACGCTTTCGGCAGCGGTGAGCTCGCCAGCGGTACGCGCGTGGCTGCGACCATCCAGACGACCATTTCGTCGCGCACCGACAAGGCCGGGGAAACGCTGAAGGCCACCGTGAGCCGCGAGGTCACGGATGCGGGCGGCCGGGTGGTGATTCCCGCGGGCTCGAGCGTGACGCTCCGGATCGTGCAGCTCGAGCCGGGCAGCGACCAGGTCCGCCCGGAAGGACGGCTGTCGCTCGTGGTCAGCTCGGTGACGATCAACGACCAGGCGTACCCGCTGACCGCCACCCTGGAGCCGGTGCCGCACCACTTCGAGGGTCGTGGCATCACCAAGGATGAGGCCGCGAGAATCGGCGCCGGAACGGCGATCGGCGCTGTTGCCGGTCAGGCCATCGGGAAGAACCAGAAGAGCACCGTGCTGGGCGGCGCGATCGGCGCCGTGGCAGGCACGGCCGTGGCGGTGCGCTATGCGTACCGCGATGTCGTGGTTTCGGCGGGAACACCGATCGTGTTCACGCTCACGCAGTCACTGAACGTTTCGGCGAAATAGGGGCCAGCCGGTCCCATGCTCGCATTCACGCAGGTTGCAGGAGGAGTTCACATGACCAGTATGACGAAGAATCACGTTACGCGGGCGCAGTCCCCCACGGGGTTCGGCGCGCGCGTCCTGCTCGCGCTGGCGCTCGTCGGCGTCTTTACCACGGCGTGCGACGTGCACGGCGTCTCCGACCCGGGCACGCTGGCGAGCATCATCGTTACACCGAACGCAACGCTGACGGTGGGAGCCACACAGCAGATGACTGCTGTGGGCTACGACGCTGAAGGACAGGTGGTCACCATCTCGCCGACGTGGACGGTTGCCGCCAGCGGCGGCACTGTCGCGTCATCCGGCGTGTTCACCGCGGGTGGCGTCCCCGGGTTGTTCGCCAACACCGTCGTGGCGTCGGTCGGCTCCCTCTCGGGTCGCGCGTCGATCACCGTGATTCCGGGTCCGCTGGCAACGATTACCGTCTCGCCGACACCCGTCACCCTGGCCGTCGCCGCCACCCAGCAGTTCACCGCGGTGGGCAAGGACGCGTCGGGCAACGTCGTGCCGATGACGCCCGTGTGGAGCGTCGCCGCCGCCGGCGGCACGATCGGCAGCACGGGTCTGTTCGTGGCGGGCGGGACGCTGGGGACCTTCGCGAATACCGTCAAGGCCACCAGTGGCACGCTGTCGGGCACGGCGACGGTCACGGTGACCGTCGGCCCACTCGCTTCCATCACGATCACGCCGAACCCGGCCACCATGGCGATCGGCAGCACGCAACAACTGACCGCCGTCGGGAAGGACGCCGCCGGCAACGTCGTGACCATGACGCCCATCTGGGACGTCGTGACGACCAGCAACGGAGCGAGCGTCACCCAGACCGGCCTCTACACGGCAGGAACGGTGGTGGGCACGTTCCCCAACAAGGTGCGCGCCAAGAGCGGCAGCGTCGCGGGGTTCGGCACGATCATCGCGACCACCGGAGTGCTCGCGACCATCACGGTCACGCCGAATCCGGTGTTCATGCAGACCGCGGGTGTGCAGCAGTTCACCGCCGTCGGACAAGATGCCTTCGGCAACGTCTTCGCGATCACGCCCGTCTGGTCGGTCGCGAGTGGCGGTGGGGTGATAGACGCCGGCACGGGTATCTTCATCGCCGGCCTGACGGCCGGGACGTTCACCAACACGGTCGTGGCGACGAGTGGCACGGTCACTGGCCGGGCTACGGTCAACGTGGCCGCGACACTGGCGACCATTCTCGTGAACCCGAACCCGGTGTCCGTCGTCGTCAGCGGCACCCAGCAGTTCGCGGCAACCGGCCGTGATGCCGCTGGCAATGTCTTCCCGATTTCGCCCGTCTGGTCCATCGGGAATGGCGGGGGCACCATCAGTGCCGGCGGTCTCTTTACCGCGGGCCTGGTGACCGGAACGTATTCCAACACCGTCAGGGCGACGAGTGGTTCGTTCGCTGGTACGGCGACCGTGACCGTGACGGCCACGCCGCCGGCGCTGGCCACCATTACGGTGACGCCGAATCCGGCATCCATGCTGATCAACGCCACGCAGCAGTTCGCGGCGATCGGCCGGGATGGGTCGGGCAACATCTTCCCGGTTTCGCCCGACTGGACGGTCGTCGCCGGTGGCGGCACCATCGATATCGTCACGGGACTCTTCACCGCCGGTGGAGTGGCGGGATCGTTCCCCAACACCGTCAGGGCAGCCAGTGGCCTGATCTCTGGTACGGCCACCGTCACGGTGACCGTGGCACCTGCGGCGCCGCTCGTTGACTTCGGCATCGCAGCGCCCAACGGCATCATGGCCGGCGCGAGCGTTACCTGCAGCGGCCTGGGCGTCGTCAACGCCGACATCAGCATCAGCCCGGGGAGCACCATGACTGGCTTCGGTCCGTGCATCTTCACGGGCGTGACACACTTGGGCGACCCGACCGCGGCGCTGGCGCAGATTGCGCTGACGAACGCGTACAACACGCTCATGGGCCAGCCGTGCCCGGCGGCGAACAACTTCGGGACCGTCGACTACAACGGAAAGGTCCTGCCGGCCGGCGTCTATTGCAGCGGAAGCACGATCAACGTGACCGGTGCGCTGACGCTGGATGGCGGGGGCGATCCGAACGCGACCTTTGTCTTCCAGTCCGGCAGTGCGACGATCGGGGCGGCGAATATCGTCCTGATCGGCAGTGCGCAGGCCAAGAACGTCTACTGGGTTGCCGGCAGTTCGGTCACCCTCAACGCCTCGGCCTGGTCGGGCAACATCGTCGCCTTGCAGACCATCGAACTGAAGGTCAACACGACGCTCTTGGGCCGCGCGCTGGCGCGGAACGGGTCGGTCACGATGGACGCGACGGCGAACGTCATCAATCTGCCGTAACACTGGCGCGCGCTGGGGCCGGACGTCCGTCCGGCTCCAGCACCGCTCCAGCAGTTGGAGCGCCGCCTTAATCGATTTCGCCGGTCGCCAGGACGGCACACAGGTCACGCAGTCTTACAGGAGATTCACATGTCACTCAGAATATTCATGATTGGTGCCGCGGCGATGGTGTTGGCCGTGCCGGCCGCCGCGCAACAGCGCGGGACGGTCGAGTTCGGCGCATTCGGCAGCCTGGGCTCGTTCGACAAGGTGCTGACGCTGAACCGCGGCTATGGTGTGGGCGGCCACGTGGGCGTCTTCCTCGAGCCGCGCGTGGCGCTCGAGTTCGAAAAGGGCGAGATGCGCGCCACGCGCACGCTTGGACTGACGGACGTGAACGTCGGCGTCCTGACCGGACGGCTGGTGGTCACGCCGATCAAGAGCGGCGCGCTCTCCATCCAGCTGGGTGCCGGCGCGGGTGCCAGCACCGAGACGAACTTCATGCACACGTATGGCGTCAACGCCCTGATCGGCGCGAAGCTCGAGTTGAGAACCAACGCGGCCCTCCGGCTCGACCTCATCAACCATTGGTTGGCGAACGAGGACTGGAAGACGTACCGTCAGTTGCAGTTCGGGCTCAGCCTGTATCGCAATCCGAGCCACGTCACGAAGACCGTGACCGTGCAGGCTCCGATGGCTCCGATGATGCCGCATAGCGATTCGGTCAGCGCCGCCGAGCAGGCACGGTTGCGTCGCCTCGAAGCCGAGTATCGCGCCCTGCGCGACTCACTGAACCGTCCGCAGCCGGCCGCCGACCCGTCGTCAGCTGCGGCGCTGGCCACGATGGAGGAGAAGATCCATTTTGCGACGGACAAGTCGGACCTGACCGCCGAGTCGCAGGCCATTCTTGATTCCAAGGTGGCCATATTCCGGGCGAACCCGGAGATGCGCATCGTCATCGTGGGCAACACCGACGAGCGGGCCACCGACGCCTACAACATGGCGCTCGGCCGGCGTCGTTCGGACGCGGCCAAGGCGTACCTCGTGTCGAAGGGCATCGACCCCGTGCGCATCGTGGTCACCAGTGAAGGCGAGCGTCAGCCGACGGCGGCGGGCGTAACACCTGATGCGCAGGCATTGAACCGTCGCGCCGAGTTCCGGCTGCTCATCGCTTCGGACTTCCTCGTGCCGCCGAAGCCGTAACCATGGTCGGTCGGGCTGGTCAACAGCTCGCCGCCTGGAGGCCCGTCGGGTGCAGGTCATCGCGCCCGGCGAGCCCACGGCCTCAGCACGGGAAACGGAGAACCTATGCGACCGAGCAAATTCACCGACGACCAGATCCGGCAGGCGATCTCGCAGGTCAGGGATGGCACGCCACTCGTGGCGATGTGCCGGAAGCTGGGAGTCACGCAAACCACGTTCTATCGATGGCGAAAGAAGTACGGTGAGGCTGGTGCGAACGGATCGCAGGAAGTGCGCGTGCTGCGGGACGAGAATCACACGCTGAAGCAACTGGTGGCCGACCTGTACGTCGAGCGGCAGTCGCTTCAGGAGTCACTCAGGAAACACTCAAAGGCTGCCCGCAACGCGCGCGGCAGAGGAGATGCAAGATGTTGATGACCGTGGTGATAGTGCTGATCATCCTCTGGCTGCTGGGCATGGTGACCGCGTACACGATGGGCGGGCTCATCCACGTCCTGCTCGTCATCGCGATCGTGGTGGTCCTGGTGCGCGTCATTCAAGGGCGAAAGCCCTTCTAGTGGAGCAAGAGACATGAACCCGTCAAAGGGCGTTGGTACGTTTTTGATAGTGGCAGGAGCCGCGGCGTTGTTGTACGGCGGCTTCAGCTACACGAAGGACACCCGTTCCACACAGATCGGGCCGATCGAGTTGACCGTGAAGGACACGCGGACGGTCAACATTCCCGTCTGGGCCGGCGTGGTTGCCGTCGCCCTTGGGGCTGGCCTCCTGTTCATTCCCACCAACCGGACCTCAAAATGATGCAACGAATCAGATTGACGGCGGCGCTGCTGCTGCTGGCCGCGCCCGGGCTGGGCGCACAGCAGAAGCTCGCCGCGGAAATGGGCATCTTCGGGCAGTTCTCGAAATACGACGACTTTACCGGACTCAAGAACGGCCTTGGCGCCGGCGCCCGTCTGGGCGTCTACCTCGCGCGCAACGTCGGCTTGGAGTACGAAGGCGATTTCACCAAGACGAAGAGCGCGCGCCTGGGAGACCTGACCGCATTGAACAACCGCTTTGACCTGATCTTCTACTTCCCGCTCAGCGACAAGCTGCGCCTGTTGGCGGGCGGCGGATGGACCGGTACGCAGTACCACTCGGACACGACCAAGAACCAGTATGACTCGGGCGGCAATGCCGTGCTCGGGCTCAAGTACTGCATCAGCGAGGCCTGGGCGTGGCGCACCGACGTCAACGCCGACTTCAAGGATCCGTCCGACCAGACGTTGTCGGGCGAGCGCACGCGGACGTACAACTTCCGCCTCGGCTTCAGCCGGTTCCTCGGCCGCCACGGCGCCAATAGCCCGTGCTACGTAGCTCCGCCGGCGCCCGTCGTCGTGCCGCCGCCCGCTCCGCAGCCGGCGCCCGTCGTCGTGCCGCCGCCCGCTCCGCAGCCGGCGCCTGCGCCAGTACCCGTTCCGCCGCGACGTGAGCTGTTGACCCTGCGTGGCGCGGTCTTTGCCTTCGACAAGTTCGACCTCACCGTCTGGGCCAAGGACACGCTGCAGCGAGCCGTGACGTTGCTGAAGGCGAACCCCGATGCCGAGGTCGAGATTCAGGGGCACACCGACAGCGTCGGCAGTGAAACGTACAATCAGGCGCTCTCGGAGCGTCGCGCCAACGCGGTGAAGGCGTACCTCGTGTCGCAGGGCATCGCCGAGCACCGCATCACGACCAAGGGTTTTGGCGAGCTCCAGCCCATCGCGGATAACAGCACCGCTGCCGGACGCGCCGAGAACCGTCGCGTCGTGATCATCGAGATTCCGTAACGGCAGGACCAGTGCGCAAGGCAGGGCGGCCGGCGAGCGTGTGCTCGCCGGCCGCTTTGTCTTGCTGGCACCACCTCAAGGCCGGGCGGCGCCTACCACTTCATCAGGCTCACCGGCACGGCACCGGTGCGCGCGCGAGCCACATCGTTGGGCTCGAGCCAGAGCAGGCGCGTGCGATCGGTGGAGCTGAAGCGCAGTTCGAGGTGCGCCCCGCCGGGTTCGGGATTGAACGGGACCGCCAGGTCGACGCGATAGGTGCGCTTGCCACCCGCGGGATAGGCACCGAGGAGCGAGATCCCGGCGGACGAGTGGACCGCGGTCGTCCGTCCGTATGGCACGTCGCCGGCCCAGAGCTTGCCGGCGGCGGCGAAGACACTGACCGCAAAATCCGCGCGCGAACCGAACGTGCGCAGGTTGCGCCGCTCCTCGATACGAGCCACCAGACGCTGACCGCCGGCCCAGGTCGCGTCACCGAAACCGGGGAGGCCACCGTCGGCGTCACGAAAGGTGAGCTGCATGGGGAAGACGAGGTGTTGCAGGGTCGACAGATCGATGCTGGCGATGTGCGCCCGCACGCCGGAGGCGTTCCCGTACCAGGCCAGTCGGCCACTGGCGACGACGCCCTCCCAACGGTGCGATGCCTTGACGCCCCGCGCCTCGGCCAGCACGCGGGCGACGATGAACGAACCCGAACCGCCCGCGCCGGCGTAGAGATCGGTCGCCAGGAAAACGTCGCCCGCGTGCGCCGGCGTCAGCACGTTCGATCCGGCGAGCACGTCGAACTGCACCCCGATGCCCATGTCCTGTTCGGCCGTCAGCGCATCGAAACCGCGCACGGTCGTGAAGCGGAGCGAGCGGAGGCCGCCGATGGCGGCAATGCGCGTGGTGGCGAAGGCGGGGTATTCCACGGTGAGCGGGCTCGCCGCCGCGGCGAAGAGTCCGGTATCCGAGATGATGACGAGGTCCTGCCCCGTTCGCACGTCCTCGCCGAACAACGTCGCGCCGAACAGGGCGATCGTGCCGCGTCCGCTGGCGCGCCGAACGCGCGTCACCCAGCCGATGTCATAGAAGGTCCGGCGCACGAACAGCGACACGTCGGCGCCCGAGGGCCGCACGAGGCTCGAGTAGCCGCTCACCACGCTGGTGCTGGCGTGAAATGCCCGGAGCTGGAGGTCGGTGAGATACGGCCTGGCCAGCTCGAGCGACATGACCTCGCCGTCCACCGCATTGCGCTGCGCGTGGAGTGCCAGCAAGTCGGGGCGCCCGAACATGCCGTATTTCACCGCGCGCAGGCCGAAGCCGTCGCGGTACGCAAAGCCGCGTTCGGCGTGCGCCGAGAGCGACAGCCCGCGGCCGGACAGGTTCTGCGTGCCGAGCAGCAGCGATGACAGGGTGCCACGAGTCACGCGCACAGCGGTCATGGGCCGTATTTCGTCGATGACATCGACCTGCAGTCGCACATGGCCGGGCGATTCCGGGATTGCCCGCACCGC
>ERZ1292633.3809-Hain-H41-02um-R1-3809-length-14374-cov-8_pt1 | contig 14374 bp, 15 predicted proteins | sample MGYA00564406_ERZ1292633 | MGnify/ENA primary metagenome ERZ1292633 (study PRJEB36523, sample SAMEA6512639) | groundwater metagenome | collected 2019-01-08 | study: AquaDiva: Metagenomics assemblies of 32 groundwater samples
GATCAAAAGTGGGAAAATAATCATTCCAATCATTATCAAAAGTCTAGTTTTCATTATTCCTCAAAATGAATTGTTCCATTCATACCATTGATTATAGTGTCATTTTCATACCTGGCAGTGATCCAGTGATCTCCTTCATAGAGAATTTTTTCTTTCCATGACTCTCCTGGCCTTATGAGAAATCCAAATTGAACCTCACCTGTTTTTTCAGTCTGCTTTGACTCTCCCAGTACAAGTATTGCTACTGATTCATGGTTTGCCACCCTGATGTAATCGCCCCAACTAAGATGAATCTCATTTGGCTCAAAGTTTATTTTTTCAGATATTGCATTTTCTGGAATTTCTATATCAAATATTTTTGGTTCATGGAATTCTTTTTTGCCGTTGCAGTAAAAACTTCCAAGAGTTTCAGAATCAAACTCGTATGATTCACCCTTTATTGTGTATGTGCCAACAAATTTGCATGAGGGGAATTGTCCAAAGTCATACTCTCCATAATGACTTGTCCGTGGTGAAGGGTTTCCTGTTGGTGCAGGACATGAATGTAGAATTGACTTTTCATATATTGGTTCATCGTATCCGTCAAAGTATAATGATATCTGAGGAAAGATGCACCAGTCTCTATATCCAAATGCATAAAGATCAAATGTAATCTTTTCACCGTCTTGATATTCTTCTTTTAGGTTTTTTATTACTAGTGCAGAAAATTGAGCCAAATTGTTTTTGTCAACCTCATGTCGTATTTTTTCTTGTATCTCCTCGTATGATGCATTTGAAAGAATTGTTTCTTTAATGCTAGAAATGCCGGAATTTTTTGACTCTTTTGTATCAAGTTTGGCCTTGTTTTCAGATGTATCAGGAAATTCATAATATTTTAGTGCTATAAAACCAGATAGAGAAATTGCAATTATTCCAATAATGATCAGAGTTCTAGTTTTCATTTTCTCTTTCTCCAGATAACAATTCCTGCAATACTAGCAAAAATTCCCACTACAAACAAGACACTCATCAAAATAGGATTAAGAGGAAGTGCGTTGCTTAGGCCTGTGTCATTGCATGCCTCCCACCATTCAAGTGCTTCTGCGGCACACATAGCATAAGAGTCGTTTGCAAAAGTGGAAAGGAAAATGATTCCAATTAAAATCAAAAGTATAGTCTTCATATTTTTGAAAATCCTATTATTAAGATAATATGGGTATTGTTGACGATTATTCCCAGTTTCCCGTCTTCTAATGTGTATGGTATTTCTACATCATTAGACATTACAGCAAAAGAAATTATATCTTTGTCAGGAAATAATTTTTGCAATATTGGTAATGGATCATCCATGTGAATAAATCCACCAGTATTTTGAATGGTTGTAATTGATATTCCTTGTAGCTCATCTTCCACATTAATAGAAGAGATATCCATGTCAGAAGAGATTGCAAAGCCATTTGTTGTCACTTCTGAAAACCTAGGATCAATATCTTGGGCATAATGGATTGTGCCTCCAGATGTAAAATTAATAATGAATGGAAGGGATATTGCTAATCCCACAATTATTGGAGTTATTATCAAAAGTCTAGTCTTCATTTTCGATTCCACATAAACAACCACCATGGTTATCATCGCATTGGTATGGGATCTTATTATCAATATCAAAATAAATTACATCAAATTCATTTACCATTCCTTCTAAATAGATGTCAGTTCCATTAGATGCCGTTACCACGCTGCACATTGAGAATCTTGGAGGATAACTTTGCTCCACCATGCCAGTGTATACCCCAAAACAAGCAGGTTCAAAAACGATATTTCTTTGCTGTAGTTCTTTGTAAAATTCTTGTTTCATTAAATAATTACCAAGGGCTTCCCAAGTTTCATCGGATGGATGCATTCCTGTTGTTTGCCAGTTATCTGGAATGTATGGAACAACGCCAGAGCCACAACGTGGACTATGTGGAACATAATTCGATTCAGATAATGTATCATCAGACTCTAGTTTTGATTGACTGGGTCTTTGAAATACGATATCTCCAAGCGATTCTGCCCACCCCCTTTCTCTGAGTTTTTCCAATGTTTCATGCTTGACACAACCAGGATTGCCATTACTTTTCTTTATTGCAACTGCAAATCCTTCTTTACATTGAATTTCATAAATTGGAATCCCGGACTTGAATTGTTTCAGAGGGGATAATTTGTATGCATCTAAAGAATAATCGGGCAAGACGGTAATTCCCAGAGGCTCAGTTTTGATAGTATACATTGGTGGTGAGATGTCATTAATATCATATATACCAAAATATGCTGAAGATATTACAGCATACTTTCCTGCATCTCTTAATATGATTGGGTGTGCATGTTGAAGTATCCCATTACTCTCATCACTAATTGGTTTGTGTGGTTCTAACGCTATTTTGTCTGATCTCAATGTGTATGCCGTACCGATAGAAGGCCATACAATACTGCCATTTTGATTTTTGACTAAGGTTTGAAATAATGGAGTGAGATGTTGTATAGTCACAGTTTTGTTTCCAATGTTTATCAGTTCTGGTCTGACAGATATTGTATCTCCAACTTTGTATTCTGATTTATCCAATACCTGATTAACCACTATAACATAACCATCACCTTCTAATCTAGTCGGTACATTATCTGCAGTGATATCATTTAGCCACTGATTAATATGCTGTCCAGAATCAGCAAATGCGGTTCCTGAAAATCCAACCAAAATTAACAGTATAACAAAATACTTCATTATTTGATTAAATCAATAATGGCAAGTTCATAAAGGGTTCTACAAATTCGTTACGATTATTTCTTTGATGCTTTGTCCAGTGTGGCTTGCGCATCATTTTTTATTTTCTCATAAATCTTCTGGGCATCATCTTTTTGTTTTTCTGTAGAGTCTGGATTATTTTTGATCTTTTTGTATGCGGTTTTTGCATCAGATACTGTCTTGCTGTATGCTGCAAAAGGATCGTCAGAACTTGATTTGGGTGTGCTAGATGACGGAGATTTTCCGGATTTTATTTCATTTAGTGTCTTTTCATATGCTGCTTTTGCATCAGCTGATGCCTTTTCATATACTGCCTTTGCATCTGCCAAAGCTTTTTCATATATTATCTTGGAATCAGCAAGTGCTTTTTCCATAGAATCTTTGCTTTGAGAGTTTGTTGTTGATGGGGTGTTAGAATTAGAAGATGAACTTGGTTTAGTATTTGAGATAGATTGTGTTGTTCCTGCGTTTGTAGATTTGCTGGTGCCATCTGTTGCTTTTTTAAAGTCATCATTTGCTTTTTTTACTGCGTCATTGAATTTTTTTTGTGCATCTTTTTTTTGCTGATCAGTTGCGTTAGGATCTTTTTTTACCTTGTCATATGCAGATTTTGCATCTGTCACTGCTTTCTCATATGTCTTTTGGGCATTTTCCACCCCTTTATCAACTTCTGCAAAAGATACGTGTGTTGCATTTGCTAGCAAAAGTACTGTTGCAAATAATGCGACTAATACATAGCTTTGATTTTTAGCCATATTGATTGATGAAATTTTTTGATTTAACCAAATAAAGTAAAACTTTGCAACCCTTTCATGTCTGATTGTTAACCCTTTAGTGGATGTTATCAGTTAGTGTTAATTTGAGCGATCCATACCGATTCGTACTTTAAATCCTAACGTATTCAGTAATCTTTTGTCAGAAGCGCAAAAAAAACTAATCTTTATTTTTTAAAATTATTGGCCTATCTTCTCTTCAAATAATCAGACATTATCTTCTCTGCCATCTCTGTTACTTCCACATCATTTCTTGCAGCAAGACTATGCAGTTTTCTTGCATTGCCCTTGTTTAACTCCAGGATAACTTTTTGCTGGAGCAATCCCTCCTTTGCATTTTTGAGCAGTTTAAGGTGAGATGATTTTGGACTTCTTGCCAGAGTGTGAAGATACTGCTTGCGAAGCCTCTGATTAATGGAGATGATCTTTTCTGCAATTTGTACTGCCTTTGATACATTTGGAATGATTTGATATAGTTTGGTAACATCATCGCGAGAGAGTTCCCTTGGAACGTACTCCTTTAATCTGTCAGGTACGGCTGCAAATCCAAGGTATTTTTTGAGAGTTTGCTGGGAGATTCCAAGTGACTGTGCAGCCTTGTTTTTCCCCACCGATTCAGTCAAAAATACGCAAGCAGATGTCATGTCCTTTGCATTCATCTTGTTTCGGTGAAGATTCTCAATTACTGATGCTGCCTTTGCATTATCCAGATCGTATTTTGTACTTTGAGTGAGTAACAATACGGGTATCTTTTTTGCGCCCAGTCTTTTGAGTGCTGCAAGCCTTCTCTGGCCTGACATCAAAAGATATGTGTCTTTTGATTCCTTTTGGACCATTGGAGGATTCTGCAGTCCTTCGGTTTTGATTGATCTTGCAAGCTCTGCAATTCCTTGCCTGTCTAGTTTTCTTGCTTGCGCATCCTTCCATATTTTGATCTGTTTTATTGGGATTTCTCGTAAGCGATAAGTTATAGGGGATTGATAGTGCTTTGCCACTATTCTTAGGAGAGACGATTTTTTGTTAAAAGAATAAGAAGGTGTTTGATAGTTGACAAAAAAAGAAAAAATAAGTGTTCTAAAACTCGATTACAGATCCTGCTGAAATAGTGTATTTTTGATTCTGTTCTTCTCCATGAATGTCGTACCAGGAGATATTCAGGTCTACTTTGTTTCTAAGTGCCGACTCTATTGTGATGCAACTTGCCTGTCTTAATCTGTCTTGAATTGGTTTTTGTGTTGTCTCTTGTGATAGTTTTTCCATATGATATGATGAGTAATGATGATTTAGCATCAATAGTGAAAATTAATTTTTCATCGCATCATATCTTTTGACAAAACTGTAATTGTTAAAACACAGGATTGGTTTCAGATAGAAACACATTACAGCCAAAGACAAAATATTGATAAAAGTTTGAAAATATGATTAATGATATGAAATATTCATCAATTATTTGCCAATTGTTGAGAATTCAATTCATTAATAATATCTATTTGCAAATTTATTCCATGACCTGCAAAGGAACATGTATCCGATACAAGGCTAAATCAAGTTCTGGCAATAGACATTATGAGTTAGGTCATAAACGATGTTCAACATGCGAGATTTTTATAAAATGGGATAAAATGCATTGTCCTTGTTGCAATTTTACTCTTAGAACTAGACCAAAAAGTACTTTTGGACGGTATCAATTATTGCTAGTGCGACAATCTAGAAAAAAATAGTTGATCAATTAAATTACAATTGAGTGGATTCAAATCATATGTAATGCCTTGATCTTTTGAAATAAAGTTAATAATAAAGAGATGAAGGTATGAAATTATTAATTTGGCTGAAAGTAAAAAATGCAAAATTTGTGACTTAAAGTTATCTAGTGAGGCATTTCTAAAGCGGCACTATAAAACCACGCATAAAAATGAACAGTCAGAATATACTTGATGTTTAACTAATCGTTACATCAAAAATGATTCTCAGAAAAGCAACTGTATGGGGACAATTCTTATTGGATTCGCAATTATTTTATTAAATCACATTTTATGGTTCAAATTTGTACTGGAGCATAACGTGTAGGGGGATATAGACAGAGCCCGAGAAATGTCACTAAATCATAGAAATTCCTTAAAAATTAGGGTCGTTTATTTTGCACTAAAAATAGAGTGTATTTTCATTCTAAGAATATGCCAATGAAATGAAAAAAGGTAGGACGTAAGAATTTGACATGGAGTCTATTTATTGAAATTACAAATCAGGATTTTTATATTATTTGTCTGCTTCAAATATTATAGAATGACTATTTTCAAAAACTGAAACTGGTTCAATTCCTTTATTCTCTATAGTGTGAATATAAACCCGATATTCTCCCTCATCAAACAAAGTTAAAACGATAAACCCATTTGGTTCAATCATCGTATTAAGATAGTCTGGTAATGGAATTCTAAAATCTACATTATTTGGTATTATGATTCTTAATGGATATTCTGACAAGTTTCTCCAAACTATAGAATGAGCTTTTGAATCTAATGTTAAAGTTGAAGGATGAGTTACAAGCGTATTATTTTCAACGTCAATTAAAACAACTTTATAACTACCATCTTGAAAACCTATCTCATCACTCTCTATTGAATTTATACTATCTGAAACATTGTAATAATTTAAAATAAAAACAACTGCAATAGACACACTAACAATACAAACAGACAAGATGAGAATTTTGTTCATGACAATAAAAAAAGAAAAAGGAGTTATAATACTATATCCCTAATTTTGTTTTTACAGCTGGCCATGGTGAGAAGATTGTGAGAGCCCCTTCTCCAGTTTGAGTGTTAGTACACCATTGTGGATAAGTACTTGGGTGGCCACTGTTTAAATCGACCAGACAAAACTTCCCAACATGTTGCCCTAAGATTTTAACAGATGTACCACTTGTAATTGTAAATACGGGTGCTCCGCTATCTCCACCAGCACTAGCATAATTTGCGACAACTTGATCATCTAAGACACCTAATCCATCTTTTGCAGTAACATCAGTATCTAAGATGTAACCACTACTGTTAGGAGTTGTAATTCCAGCCATACGGATGAATTTATTCAAAGTGATGTCTGAACTTGTACCATCGGTTACAGAATAATTATTTCCATTATAATGGAGAGAATTATTTATGTAAGCATGATCACATCCAGCTACCACAATATCAACTCCATATGACGCATCCGCAATTTGAGGATTTGAGTATGGATCGTTAGTAATCTTGACTTCAGTACAAGGAGCGCCACCAACTAATCCTGCTGTTAGAATATCATTTACAGCTATATTATGGCCTGTAGTGATGATTTTGTCATTTCTAACCAGAGTAATAGTTGCACTATATGCACCATTTACAAGGGCATCACCTGCTCTAAGATCGGATTCTCTATCAAATCCATAGTATCTAACTTCAAGATCAGAGTCAGTAAGAAGATCAGATTTTACTTCATTTACTGAATATTTTTTTTGGAATTCAAGAGCTTTACCAGCATCAATTCCTACAACAAGTTTTCCATTTTCTTCAAAAAACACGTTATAAGGAATACCATATTCTTGTGCAGCATACTTTAGATTGTTGTCTTTTTCAAGTTTGTCTTTGTTTGATTGTTCTATCATTTTAGCTTTGATCGTATCTTTGATCTTGGCTTTTTTATTTGCAAGATCATTTGTTGCTATCGCATCTGCAATTTGTAGGGATGAAAATGGCAGAATCATGGCAACTATCAAAGATGCAAACAATACTGTTTTGATTGTTTTTGATGTCATTGTCATTCCCTGCCAAATAGCGTATATATTAATTACTATTTTTGGGAAAATAATACTATTATTTCCCATTAGTAGTGAATCATATCAATAATTCATCAAATTTTTGATATGCGGATAAACTAGTACCAATAATTACAATATGGCATCATTAAATCAAGAACTAGATCATGCATTAAGATAAGGAATTTAGCCAATCAGCCATGCATTTTAAAACATCCCGTCTTGATTCTTGATAATTATCATTTTGTGTTTGTTCATAAAAAATAGCGTCAAAAAACCAATGATCACAATCAAATAATTTTATTGATTTTTTATTTGACTTTACCATTTTGAAAAAAACTTCACTCACCTGTGGATAAACTTGACGATCTTTTGTACCATGTAAAATAAGTACCGGAGTGTCAATATTTGCAAGTTTAGAGGCTTGTTGATTTTTTAAAGCAACAACATCAACAAGATACTGCAAAGAATATTTGAAATTTAACGTTTTATCCTTTAACATTGATTTTATTTGATAACCACCCACCTCGGCATAGTTTGGTAGTGCTTCTCTAACATCAACCATGGATTTTGGGAAAAGCATTCTTCGAAGCAATAAATACAAAAATTGTGGAACATTTGGTTCTACTTCACTCCTTTTTTTAATTTTGACTCTAACATATGGTGCAAGCAGAATTAAACCATCAATTATTTTTTTGTATTTTTGAAGATACCATAGTGAATAGGTACAACCTATGCTATGACTTAGCAAATACACTTTTGATTTTTGTTTTATCTCCACAACTAACTCGTTTAGGGAATCCAGACATTGGTCAAAATTTGGGTCGCCTTTTTTGCCATCAGACTCGCCATGACCAAAAAGATCGATACTAATTACATTAAAACCACGACTAGCGAGATCTTGGGCTAAATAATTAAAAATTCGTGCGTCACAACATAAACCGTGAACGCATATCACAGTTTTGCCACATGGGTTTTGAGGAGTGTAATTAATCGTGTTTATTTTTCCATTTTTTGTTGAAGTTATTGGCAATCCACGTTACAACTTGCCTCAAATATAAAAAATTATAGACTATAATGTCTTGTAACTATAGTGTAAAGATATCAAGAAAGAATTTTTTGATTTAAAAAAATTCAAAGTTTGTAATTATGAATCCAAACCATAATGAAATTTGTACTGCAAACATACTGTTTCGTACCAGTGTTCTTGTTTTATTCATAAGTGTTCTATTCACATAATTATACGATAGTTTTTTTATTCTCATTAGCAAATATGCGCTAATAATTAGGCCCGATATCAACCCGAGAAAATGAACATTAAACATTAGAAATGATATAATTAGTATTGAGATCACAGAAAGTACAATTGCGTTAATCAAGTAAAAGCTCTTTTTGACACCTAACACTATGGGAATGGTACGGCGACCTCCTATTTGATCACCTTTAACGTCTCTAATATCGTTTAATGGGCCATTTACAAAATAAAATAAAAATACAATAAACGAGGAGGCTAGAACCAAACTTGAAAAGTTTTCTGCTGCAAATGCACCCATCATAGATGCAATGAATCCACCCAATGCAGTTACAACAGTTTTGATTACAAACATATCCTTCAGGTGGGTCATTGGATGAGAATACGCAATTGCTAATCCCGTAAAAACTAGTGATGAAATTCCAACCAGTAAATTTATTGAAAATGCTAGAGATATACTGATTATGAAAAATGAGATTGTTGAGAAAAGAATTCTACCATGTTCGACTTTTTTTGTAGAGTATGATGTTTCTGTTTGGTTTTCACTGTCTATTCTCAGATCTGTCAAGTCATTATACAGGTAGGTCGCAAGGGCAAGAAGATAGGTAGAAGTCGTAATTTTTAAAATGACAAGTGGGTCTGGGGTTTGAAATCCATTTGCAATAAAATAAGTTCCAAGCGATGCAATTGCAAAGCCATACACTATAGTCCTAGATTTTATTAGAAGGAAGAGAAATACGAATATATTTTTTGGATTTTTCTTTTGATTTTTTTCTACAGGTAGCATATATTTCTCCATATTTGGTAAATAAATTTACTTATTCTCAATATTACGCAAATTACATGCAGAATTATAAATATTTGGATAATTATGCTAATTTAATGAAAATATTATCATAAAATCAGAAAATCATGTAAATTTTATAGAATTAGAAAATCACGATATCAAAAATGAATTAACTGGGAATAATCCAAAATACTAAAAAATGAAACTAGAACTCTAAGATTTTGTGTTTTTACCAAAAACAGTAAAGAGTCTAGCATAAGTCACAAAACACATGTTGTCTTTTGAAATTTGCTTCAACTCATCAAAGAGTTTTTCAAATTGGGGTTTTGTCATTACATTATTGGATAGAATATGTGGTTTTAGACTGAATGCAAACCTCCACCCTAATTCATTGAATGGTTTTTGATTCATTTGAAGAATAGGAACATCACAATACAATTCTGTTTTAAGACCTTCGTCTAGAAACAATTCATACAGCTTTCGTCCTGAGAGTGGATCGCCACCTGTTTTTTTTATCAATTTAACATAGATTTTTCTTAAATGTTCAACGCAAGGTTTGTTTGGATACGAAAGCCACGAACTAGGCGCATGATCCAGTTCTTGAATAATTATAGTGCCATTCTTTTTTGTAAATTGCATCATTGACTTTATGGCCTTTAGTTTATCCTTTAGATGCACAAACATCAAACGAGAATAAACTATGTCAAATGTTTCTGAAATATTTGTTTGCAATATGTTATCTTGGACAAATTTTATGTTTTTTGATTTGATGTTATTATTGCAATATTTAATATATTTTTTTTCAATGTCAGTACCTAAAACAGTTCCCTTGTTTCCAACAATATCACTCATTAATTTGGAAACATTACCAATTCCACAACCAACATCCATGCACTTCATGCCCGGTCTTAATCCTGCTTTAATCAGAGAGTTTTTTGCAGACGATTCAAAAAGTAAAGCTTGAATTTGTAGTCTTTTCATTTCATTTGAAGCATACCCTAAAACATAGTCATTATTCATAAGCAAAATCAGATGAATTTCCCTTTATCATTAGAAATCAATAAAAATTGATTAGAAAAACATGTAAAACTATTCACAATTGAACCTTAGCGGTTATTGTTTATTATTACCTGTGGAGGCATATCTGATGATTTTTGCCAAAGTGAATCAAAGTCCTGTTTTAGTTGAACCCCGAGGGATTTACTTGTGACAAATATGACTCCTTTGAATTTTGAGTCATCATAGCTGTCAACTAGTTCTATTCCAACATGCAATGAATCTACTATCAACATTGAATACGGGACATTAACATATCTTCGTTCAATTTTTGATGGATAGTAAGGGTTGACAATCACGTTTTTTCTTTCATTTGAATTTTTATCTTTGTTTGAAATACTGTCAGATTCATTTTTCACATATGACTCGGCTAAAGAGTTATCCGCTAAAACTTTAACAGAAATTCCCATATTAGATTTTTTTAAGACAGAATTTATTATCAAATCATTTGCAAATCTAGTACAGAGAAGTATATCGTGTTTGGCAAACTCTATGATTTCTAAAACTTTTGAAACCATATCTTCAAAGTTGCTTGTATACAATGACTTTGTATCAACACTTTGAGTTGGATCCCTGATTCCAACCGATTGCAAAAATTTTGTTATTTCATCATCGTTAAATTTATCTGATTTTTTAAGAAGATCTACCATCTCTAGATTTTTTGAGTTGTTAGTATGCTGTAATAATGTCATCAAGTGATTTTGATAAAGTAACTTTCCAAGAGTTGTATGTTCATACACCGAATCATTTTTTTCAATAATGCCAAGATCAACAAGTTGTTTTAGTCTTGTGTAGTATTGTTTTTTTGTCAAACCCACATTTTCAGGGGTTTCCATAGTTGATTTCAAACCATCTTTTGAAAGCACGATAAGATTGAATGCGTCCTCTTTTGACAATATCTCAAAAATCTCTAGAATTTTTTTTGTGGGTTTTAGTTGCTCTGAGTTTTCCATAATTGATATTTTTTGGTTATTTGTGGACAAATACGCTCATTAGAAACAATGATACTTTATAACCATTTTTGGTGAATTTGATTATAATTTAGCATTTTTTGTATTTAAATGATTTTCAGCATATATAATATGAATAAAGAGAGCATATATCTGAATAATTATTGCTAAAAGGTGAAATCTTAATAATATTTCCTAAAATAAGATAACTTTATCTAGGATATTGGTAATTTATCCACAATGAATTTTGTTCTATTTACGATTTATTTGAACTGTGTAAAGTCTACTCTATCATGTCCTGACAGACGATTAAAGACAATAATGTTCTCCGACTTTACAGGCATCAACATACAATATAGTTTTGAGGTTTTATGAACAAAAAAACCACCGCGATTATTGTTGATGATGATGAAACCATTGTCACTGTTTTTTCTGAATGTCTAGAGCTATTTGATATGAACGTTGTTTCCGTCGGGTATAATGGAAAAGAAGCAGTTGAATTATACAAAAAATACAGACCCGATATCATATTTTTAGATCTAAATATGCCTCAATATGATGGCATTTATGCACTAACAGAAATTCAAACTTTTGATTCAAATGCCAAGATAGTCATTGTAACTGCAGATCTGAATTCAGATGTATTTGAAAAACTCGAACGTCTCAAACCAACTGAGATCTTCTTTAAGCCGTTTGATATGGAAAAAATGAAAATACTGCTTGATAGATTAACCCCCCCCCCCAACAAAAAACTCTCGTTTTATGCTAAATAATGAAAAAATCACACATAATATTTACAATAACTAATGTACTTGACGGAGATTTTAAGAATACTACTGATTTGCATTATAAGCATTATAATTATTACCGTTGTATTGGGTGAATATCTTTTCAATCAAGAACAAAATAAAATAATTGATCAGAAAAATTCCAATATATTTCCACTTGTGTCAAGATTTGAAACAGATCTGCAAGACACAATATCACTTGTAGAAATTACTGCACAACTACCAGAGGTGATAAATTTACCGTTTTCTGATCAGATCGTACCGGAACTTCATGGAATAAAAGAAGACCAAGACATAGAAAAGCGTCAGATTGCAAGAACCATTCTCGTCAATAAAGAGAACGTGAAAGCAGTGTATTTTACAATGCCAAATGCTGACATGTACATGATAGAGCCATACGAATTACAAAAAAAAGTATCTTTAAATAATTTTGCATTTCGAGATTGGTACATTGGAGTATTGAAAACAAAAACCCTCTACATCAGTGAACTCTTTTCTCCCCAAGGGGTAGATGTGAATTCTGTCTCCATTGTAACTCCAGTAAAAAAATCAGGCAACTTTGTTGGAATATGGGGTGTTTTGATTAATCTTGATTCCTGGAGTAAACAGTTTGATGAAATAAAATTGGATGAAAATGAAAACATCTTCATCATTGATCATAAGGGAAACCCAGTCATAGAATCAAAGCAAAATTCAGTTAAAGTAACACAGCCATATCTTGAGTTGAATAGCGTCAAAAACGCATTAGGCGACAAGAGTGGCAGTAACATTGAGACAGTAAATGGGATCAATTCTTTTGTAACTTATGCTCCAGTAACTGTGGGACCTCATACATGGGCATTAATCATAGCAGAGCCATACGACGACATAATTGCAAAGTCACAGATTATCCGTGTTCTGTATGTCATGATTTCACTAATCTTGGCTTGCGCTTTTGTCGGATTTATTATCTACCGTAATAGAATCTCAAAGTACGATGCTGGCACATTTGGCAAATTAAGGAATATTGAATCCGATGTTGCGCCATTGGATGAGCAACATCCTTTGGTGATAGAAAAGAAATCCAATAACAAGGTCTACTTTGTAATAATTGCCTCATTGCTGGTGATATTTGCTGCCTTTGCTTTTGTGTATGAACAGCCACCACAAACAAAGGAACCTCTCAAAACATTGTTTTTAATTCAAAATCTGAGGGGCGATACAGTTGATACATGGATGAACTGGAAGGTGATGCCTGATGAGAAATTTCATATTCACGTACAACAGTCTAATGAGATAAATCAGCACCGGCTAGATATAATTAATGATGCCATTTATTCTGAAGAGACTATACAGATAGATGATTCTCTAATGCACAAGGGATCAAAAGGCTCTACATCCACATACTATATGGGCTGGGCTGGTGCGATTAAGAGCATATCAAAAGATACCAAATTTACAATTCCAATTCATTTTCATCCAATGGTAACTGAGACAGGGGAAGGGGATATAGTAATACGACTAAGTGATCTAAAAAATCCTGATGGATATTCTGGATACACAAAAACTTTTGTAGATGATGAAAATCACCAGATACTAAAATCAGATGTGACAATATACAATGTCGATAGTCTAAGTGATGTTGATCTTGAAACAATAGTAAGACATGAGCTAGGACATGCGTTTGGACTTGCTCATTCCACAGCACCTGAAGATCTGATGTATACTACAATTGAGACAAACTATCCATACATTTCTCCATGTGATATTGATGCACTTGTTGGACTATATGATGGTAAAACAAAAAATCAGGTTGTATGTGAAAAGTGAATTTGTTTTACGATTATCGATTAAATGAGAAAAAAGATGTACATTTTATAACAAACAAAAAAGATATGGCAGTTGAGGTACACTATGGCCGGGATAAATAAAAAAGTAGGAATATTGTAAGCGTTCCAATCGCTTTCTGCCGTCTTTCGAAAAATCATCTAAAAGGTATCAGCTCCCACTGTGGACCCAGACTCCATCCGGTCCATTTTCATGTTGATGAAATACAGGGTGTTGAACTAATTTGACAAATCCCGACGGGAGCACTTCAACATTAGTTATCGAATAATTGTTTGTTTAAATAAGAAAATCATATTAAAAAATTATTGGGTTTAAGAGAAATCAAATTAGAAGAAGAGTATCGTTCAGATAGAAACAACATGATAACAGACTTTTTCTTTCCATGTCTAAGTA
>ERZ1292633.3084-Hain-H41-02um-R1-3084-length-16515-cov-42_pt1 | contig 14360 bp, 14 predicted proteins | sample MGYA00564406_ERZ1292633 | MGnify/ENA primary metagenome ERZ1292633 (study PRJEB36523, sample SAMEA6512639) | groundwater metagenome | collected 2019-01-08 | study: AquaDiva: Metagenomics assemblies of 32 groundwater samples
TTTACACTTTTTGCCCGGTGCTGGCGGCGGAAAACGAAGAATTAAAAAAAGCCCGTTTGGCATTGGTCAGGGCGGTCGCCGTTGTTTTGAAAAAGGGTTTGAATTTATTGGGGATAGAGGATTTGGAGGAAATGTAAAGGCAAAGCAATTTATTATAAGATTAAGAACGGTCAAAATTTTTAGCCTTTCTTATAATGTTTTGTGATTTGAAAAACATCCGCTTTTCCTTCTGAGATAAAAAACAAGGCTCGATATTTTCTATCAAGCCTGAAAGAATAAATACCTCTCTAGTGGGGTTCAAGAAGCTCAGCCCGAAGAGATGGATGTTTGATGTTCTTTTCAAAAAAAGATTTCGTTTTTTGCCACTTTTTATCCAGATTGTGTTCGCGGATAAATTCGTTAAGGTCTTGACGCAGCGGTTTTATTTCCATATTTTTGGGTGTAAGAAGATTTTCGAAGCCCGGATTCTAAATCTTTTAAGAAATTTTCAGTATAAAGGTTTGTTTTCCGAAAATCCTCAACCGCTTCTTCAATCGGATCCTTTATTATCAATTCAAAGAATTTTGCCGCGAATTGACGGTAGGCAGCAGATTGCTTTTTTAATCTCTCATATTCGGTTTTTGGAATGGTAATTTCAGCCATATTATTTAGAAGGATATATTGACTAAATATTAATGTCAACATCAACACAGCCATTTAAAATAATTTAAGATAATAAATTGTTGACAATATGTGCACAATTTTTGAGAAACAAATTTTAAAAATCGCTTAAATAAAGGGTTTTTATTTTACATATACATAAAATCATCAAAAAAGCCGTATTTTTTAGCTATTGACAAGTAAATAATATAAATGTATAAATAGTTAAATTAAGAAAGGTCGCGCATCTTTAAAGATTGTCGCTGCTATATTTAAATATTATTAAAATTAAAAATTATTAAAAACAGTTTAATATTAAATAATAGCTTGTCAATGAGCCAAGATATTTATGTAAAATTAAATTTATTAAAAAAAATATGAATAACAAAAATAAAACACTCAAAATTTCGTCTCTCTCTCTCTCTCTTAAGAGATAAGTATTCAAAGATTTTCAAAGGGTTTAGTTTAGTTATTTTGGCCGCGGCATTTTTAATGAGCGGTTTTTTTGCGCCACAACAGGCGTTCGCCGCGGCAGGTGTTACTCCAGCTAGTGATGGCACTAACATCTCCATTGATACAACCTCCGCTGGAGGAACTAGCACATTTTCAAATTTGAACGGCCCTGCTATCGCTGAAACTGTGGCTGGAGATATTGTCGCGGGCACTCATACTGTCACACTACCTTCGGGTTGGGAATTTGACATTAGTTCAAATATTACGATTTCTAAATTCGGAGGGAATATTGTGTTGGGTTCTACAAGTGTTACTCCTACTCAAACCTCTTTTTCTTTTGTTGTAACCAATCAATCAACTTCAGGCAGTATTTTAGGTTTTAGCAATCTTAAAGTCAGACCGACGGGTACAGTTTCCGGCACCACGGGCAACATGACTTATTCTGGCGCAGGAATAATCGGAGTTGATGGAAGCACGAATTTCGGAACGCTATCTACCGTGCCAGGAACGGTTGCAAAGCTTGTTTTTGCGACACAACCCGGCGGTGCGGAGTATGGATCGCTTTTGAATCCGCAACCAGTAGTGAAAACCCAAGACCAGTTTGGCAATGATTCTACAAAGAATCTTGTCTCCAGCTTGGAGGTTGGGCTTACGCTCACAAACGGCACAGGTGCCTTAATAGGCGATGCGACACTTGATATTGGAACAGGCGCGGGCAACGGAACCGTGACTTTTACCGATTTGACAGTGAACGCAGTCGGCGCGAAACAGTTAACGGCAGGGGCAACGGGTCTCACAATCGCTGTAAGTAATTCGTTTGACATTACTCCGAAAACCCTAATCGCCACTATTACCGCCTTAAACAAGGTCTATGACGGAAACAATTCGGCTACATTCACGAATCCAACTCCTGTGGGAGCAGCCTTTTCTGATGTTCTTACTCTCTCCGGCGGTTCGGCTACTTTCGCTGATGCGAATGTTGGGACAAACAAAACGGTTACAGCAACAGAACTTATCCTCGCTGGCGATAATGCTGGAAATTACGCTTATGACGGCAAAGCAACAGGAGCGGCTGATATTATTCCGTTAGGAATTACAGTCACCCCAACCATTGGACAGACCAAAGTATACGGCAATGCTGACCCAATCTTCACTTATACTTTCATTCCTGCTTTAATCGGTACTGATACTTTTACCGGCGCTTTGGGCCGTGTTCCAGGCAAAAATGTCGGCACTTACGCCTATACTCTTGGTACTTTGTCTGCGGGTAGCAACTATACATTAACTCTTGGAGGAACCGAGACATTTGTAATTACCGTAAGGACTCTCAACGTTACCGCAACCGGTGTAAATAAAGTTTATGATGCAACGACTGATGCCACTGTTACTCTTTTGGATGATCGGGTTTTGGGAGACAACCTGTTAATTGGATACACGGCGGCTTTCGCTGAAAAAAATATTGGTACTAATAAACCTGTGAGCGTAACTGTCATCTCCATTAGCGGCGGTACGGACATGGGCAATTATGTGCTTGGCAATACAACGACTGATACGACCGCAAATATCACTGCAAAACAACTCACTGTCTCTTTCACTACCTACGCAAACAAGACCTACGACGGCGATACATCCGCAGATATTACCGACCGTTCTCTTACTGGAGTAATTGATTTAGAGGACGTTAATGTTACCGGCGGTTCGGCAACTTTTGCTGATAAGCATATCGGCATCGGCAAAACAGTTACTGCGACAGGATTTACGCTTACCGGCGCCGATAAGGATAATTACGCGGTTGGCACGATAAATACTACAACGGGTAATGTTAATCCTCGCCCTATTACTGTTACGGCCGTAACAGATACCAAGATATACAACGGCACGACGGATTCAGATGGAACACCAGTAATCACATCAACTTTCTCGCCACCCGTAGCTTTAGTTGATGAGGCGAATTTCATTCAGACATACGAAAATAAAAATGTCGGCACGCTCAAGACGCTTACGCCGAGCGGTTCGGTTGATGACGGAAACGTCGGCGCAAACTATACTGTTACCTTTGTTAATGATGCAACCGGCGTAATTACCGAAAAAACTATCAACGTTACCGCGCAACCTGACACCAAGACCTACGATGGTACCACCAGTTCGGATGAAAACCCTGTTGTGGACCCGCTTGAAACGGGAGACACGGTAGGCACATCGCCGACACAAGCGTATAACACCAAAGATGTTGGCACTCTCAAAACGCTCACGCCGAGCGGATTGGTGATTAACGATGGTTTTGGAGGCGCCAACTACCTCGTTAATCCTGTAAATAACACAACCGGCGTAATTAGCCCCAAAGGGCTTACAGTTTCCGGCGCGGTTTCTATCCCTAAAATCTATGACGGCAATACAACCGCCACGGTTAACTTCGTTCCTGCTACGCTTGTTGGCATAATTCCGGGTGAAGAATTGCTTGTTTCTCTTAATTCTGATGACTACTCCACTACTTACGACAACAAAAATGTCGGCACAGGTAAGACGGTAACCGTGTCAGGACTTTCGCTTGCTGGCGCTGGCGCGGGCAACTATGCACTTACGCAGCCGGTACTTAATGATGGCGTGATTGCTCCTGCAACTCTCACCATTACCGCGACTGGCGTAAATAAAGTTTACGACGCCAATACAACCGCCACTGTCACTCTTTCGGATGATAGAGTTCCGGGAGATGATTTGACGCTTGGGTACACGGCAAATTTCACTGACAAGAATGTCGGCATTGGCAAAACCGTCAATATTTCTGGCATCTCTATTACCGGCGGCGCGGACGCGGGCAATTACATTCTCGGTAATATCACGGCAGAGACGACAGCTGACATTACGCCGGCGCCTCTTACTGCTACTATCACCGCTGCCGACAAAGTCTATGACGGCAACACTTCAGCCACTATCACCGGCCGCACTCTTGATGGCGTAATTGGAAGCGACATTGTTGTTGCGAACGAGGACGGCTTAGCAACCTTTGACACAAAAAATGTCGGCCCACATGTAGTTTCTGCTAACAGTATTACTATCACTGGCGCGGATGCTCTCAATTATTCCTATAACGGCACGGCAGTGGGAAACGCTGATATTACTCCGCTCGGTATTACCGGCTCGTTTACAGCAGATGACAAAGTGTACGACGGTAACACAACCGCTGCGATTCTTACACAATCTCTCGAGAGCGTGCTTCTAGGAGACGAAGGAAATGTAATTCTCACCGGTGGCACGGCAAATTTTGCTGACCCGAATGTCACAAACGACATAACGGTTACTGCTTCGGGAATGATTTTGAGCGGTTCAGCGGCAGGTAATTACGAATTGATCAGCATTGGCACGACGGAGGCAGACATTACGCAAGCACCACTTACGATTACTGCTGAAAACAAGAGTAAAGTATATGGCGACGCCAACCCAACCTTGACCGCAAGTTATGTCGGTTTTGTTGGTGGTGAAAACGAGAGCGTTCTTGACACTCCGGTAGAGCTTTCTACGACAGCAGACGCGACAAGCCCCGTCGGCGATTATCCAATCACCGCTTCGGAAGCTGTTGATGTCAACTACAACATCTCATTCGTTCTGGGAACACTGACAGTAACTCCGGCACCGCTTACCGTTACCGCTGATGCTCAAAGCAAGATCTACGGCGAGGACGATTCAGCATTTACTTATGAAATCACTTCTGGTGCACTTATTAACGAAGATGTCCTTGCTGGCTCACTCTCACGCGATGCCGGTGAAAATGTTGACGCGTATGCCATCACGAGCACTTTAGCTCATCCTAACTACAATATTACTTTCGTAAGCGCGAACCTCACGATTAACAAGAAGCCGATTACAGTAATGGCGGTAACAAACACCAAGATTTTTGACGGAAACACCAGCGCGGTTGGAACGCCTACCTTCGCTGATGGTTCATTGGTTGGAACGGACACAGCCAATTTCACGGAGATATATGACACTGAAAATGCTGGCACAAGTAAAACGCTTACGCCGAGCGGTGTTGTAAATGACGGAAACGGCGGCACAAATTACAGCTATACATTCGAAGTGGATACAACTGGTGTGATTACTACAAAGTCAATTACTATCACTCCGGGCGCCGGGCAAAGCAAAGTATATGGTCAACTTGACTCGACTTTCGCTTACACAAATATTCCGGCTTTAATCGACGGTGATGTATTCATCGGCGCGTTGAGCCGCGTAGAAGGTGAAAATGTAGGCACTTACGAATACGAGCTCGGCAGCCTAACGGCTGGCGGCAACTACTCTTTGGCTCTTGAAACAGAGACATTCGAGATCGTCAAAGCCACGCCGGTAATCACTTGGGAAAATCCAGCCGACATAGTTTATGGTGACGCTCTTAGCGAAACGGAACTTAATGCGACAGCTGATGTTGATGGAGCATTCGTTTACACGCCGGTGTCAGGAATAGTGCTAAACGCCGGGGACGAGCAAGAATTGTCGGTTACTTTCACTCCGACAGACACCGCCAATTACAGTGTCGTAGAACAGACGGTTGTTATTAATGTTAATCCGGCGTCACTTACCGTAACAGCTGATGACAAATCAAAAGATTATGGCGAATCCGATCCAGCTCTGACTTATTCGTATGACGGACTGGTGAATGGAGACACCGAGGCGGTATTCAGCGGATCACTTGTGCGCGATTCTGGTGAAGATGTAGGTGAATATGATATCAACCAAGGAACAGTTTCGGCAGGCACTAACTACGCCATTGCTTATGAATCAGGAACTTTAACCATTGAAGACACGGTCGCACCGACTATTGTTTCTCACACGCCATCGCTCAATGCGCTGAACATCAGCCCGACGACTGCGATTGCGGTTACTTTCAGCGAAGCGGTTGTCGTGGAAAGCGGCGATGTCTCCTTTAGCCCGACGATTTCCGGCGGATTCACCATCATCAACTCGGGAACAAGCGTAGTAACAATTACGCCTAACAACCCGCTTGCGGATAATACGACCTATACCATAACGCTTGATGGTGTCGCGGACATTAATGGTAATCCACTTGCGACTTACAGCAACATTAAATTCACTACAGCAACTATCTACTCCATCAATCTAAACGCTAACGCAAGCGGTTGGAACTTGATTTCTCTGCCTGTTGTCCCGAGCAATACGGCGATTGCCACGGTACTTGGAGGCGCGGTTGACAATATTGACGCGGTATGGACATACGACCCGACCAATCCGAACGCTGTGAACGGCTGGCTCGTGTTTGTCCCGGGCAACCCCGAAGGCACCAATAATCTTACTCTAATGACCACAGGATTTGGCTACTGGGTGAGTGTTACTGGCAATGCAAATCTTTCCGGCTCGGGAACGCTTCTCATTGCCGGGTCTACATCCCTGCCTTCTCGAAATCTCGTTGAGAGCTGGAATCTCGTCGGCTACTATCAGCTTCCAAATGAGGACGATAGCACTCATGTGAACGCGTTTGCCTCAATTGGTGCGCCAGGAGTTGGCTACAAGGGGTTATGGGGATTTGACAACACGACTGGTTTCTTCAAGGAAGTAACCACCATACTGCCAGGCGACGGCTTTTGGATTTTACTCCCAAGCGCGAAGGCTTATGCGCCAAGCAACATCTTCGAAGAATAATCAGTCAATATAAACAGCACGGAAACCTCTTATCAAATTGTGGTTTCCGTGGCTGATATTGACAAAGAGAGTAGAGTATGATATACTAAAAACATGAAATCAGTGAAGATATTTACACAACTTACCGCGATCCTTGGCATTCTGGTGCTACCAGTTTTTGCATTTGCTCAAGGCCTGAGCTTCCCGCATCAGTTTTTTGGCTCGGTTAATTTCACTAACGGCGCGGCTCCCAACGGGCTGGCAGTAGAAGCAAGAATAAATGGATCTGTCGTGGGAAGTTCGGTAACTGCGGGTGGAAATTACGGCTACAATCCTAATTTACTTTTTGCCCTTGATAACAATGGAGTGAATGCCGGGGAAACGGTTGAGTTCTATGTTGACGGCATTAAAGCAAACGAAACGGCCATCTTCGCGAGTGGTAATTCCAGTCAAAAAAATTTAACTATACCAGCACCAACATCGACAACCCCAACCCCAACCCCAACCCCAACCCCTTCGCCTTTGAGCGCGGCCGCCCAGAAAGTTGACGCCAACAAAGACGGTAAAATCGATGTCCTTGATTTCAATGCATTGATGGTGAATTGGGGGAGCACAAGCGTCGGTAATGTGGCTGACTTCAACGGTGACGGTAAGGTCGATGTCTTTGACTTCAACTTACTGATGATTAATTGGACACTATAAAATTACTATGAAAAAAACTTTAATCACAATTTTACTAGGAGCGTTCGGAGTGGTAGCTATTGCCGCGCCTGCGTTTGCCGCCACAAGCGTATCATTTACGCCAGTCAATGTGAGCGTGCGCCAAGGGCAAACCTTTACTCTTACGATAGGAGTAAATCCTCAAGGAGCGAAAAACTATACCGCAAAAACGGAGCTTCGCTACCCCGCCGACCTTCTTGAAGTGAAGTCATTTACTTTCGCGCCGAGCTGGATGCCGCTCTCTCAATCCGGCTATGACCTCACCGATAACACAAATGGAGTGTTCATAAAAACCGCTGGCTATCCGGGCGGAGTATCTTCGCCGGTTACTTTTGGAACAGTGTCGTTTCTCGCAAAGAAAAGCGGGAACGGAACGATTGCTCTGAATAGCAACTCGTTCGCGCTTGATGCAAACAACCAAAATGTTCTTGCTAGCGCATCGGTTCAAACTGCAGTAGCAATATCGGCACCGACCCCAACCCCAACAACTCCGAAAACTCCTACAACCCCAACGACTCCTGTGGTAGAACCAACTGAAAACGGGGCTGTTCTAGGAGAAAAAACACCAGTCGTCCCAGAACAGACAACCGCGCTACAACCGATAGCGGCACAATCCATGTTGGCCGCAGTCGGTAGCATCGTAACACTCGGCACTGATAGCGTTATTGTTGGCTTACTGGTTGCCGTAATAATCCTTGCGCTTGCCGGATACGCAATCTACTCTATGATTCAGAGAGTGCGACGCAAGAATTTAGGGAAGCTACGGTAAATTAATTTCCACGATTGAATAATACAAAAACCCGATGTTCAGATCGGTTTTTTGTATTATAATGTTTTAACCACAGACATTTTGCACTCTAGATAATCTAAGGACTTCATTCGGCGTTTTTTCGTTTAGACCGCAATGTTCCATATCGTTGTATTCATTATTCCACTAACAGAGGGATTTTTCTATTGATTATTTTTAGGTTTTATGGTATAAAGGTTTTATGCTCAAGAGAATTTCAAATTGGTTCAAAAAATATTTCATTCCGCACGAGGGGAATGAACACAAGCCCCATTTTTTAAGGTGGGAATCGGCGCTTGTAGTTTTAATCGTTGTTTTGGCGGGCGAATTAATTTTTTTACTGCAAATAACTTTTGTTTTACCGCGTTCCTCGTTTTTTGGAGAAGTTTTAAGTTCGGTTATTTCGCTTGAAACCAATAAAGCGCGCGCTGAGAATGCCATTCAACCGGTCAAAATAAATCCGTTATTATCAGAAGCCGCCCAGCTTAAAGCCGATGATATGGTTAAAAATGGTTATTTCGCGCATACAAGTCCTGAAGGAATCACTTCTTGGTATTGGTTTAAGAAAGTCGACTATGAGTATATCTATGCCGGCGAAAATCTGGCCATTAATTTTTTTGAATCAAAAGAAGTAGTTGACGCGTGGATGAAATCACCCGCTCATCGCGAAAATATTTTAGATAAAAAATTTACGGAACTAGGCATTGGCATCGCTACCGGAACTTACGAGGGAAAACAAGCGGTATTTGTCGTTCAAATGTTCGGAAAGCCGCTTGAAAAAAATAATATTCCGGTTATTGTTTCTCCAATCGCCGCTTCTTCCGCCATTTCTCCAACCAATGAGCGGCCAGTGGCGCAACCAAGCGCGCCGCAACAGGTCTTGGCGGTAGCGGATCAAGCGGATCAAAATGTAAAAGTTATGCCGGCGTTGGCGGAATTTTTAACTTCGCCGAAAACAGTCAGTAATTTTTTCTTTGCCGCGCTTTTAACGATAATAGGGATTGCCTTAATATTAAAAATAGGCATTAAAATCAAGGTGCAGTATCCGCCGCTTATAGTAAACGGCGTTTTGCTGATTTTAATTATCAGTTCCGTAATTCTTTTTAATCAGTATTTCGTTTTTTACGGAACAAAACTTGTTTGATATTTTAAAATGAATAAAATATTTTTTTGGACATTGATAATTGTCGCGTTGTCGGCATTGATTTATTTCGGATTAAAACAAGAAAAGGTTTTTGGTTTTAGTTTTGGTCCCGGTTTCAGTTTTTTGAAAGAACATGTCCTGAGCTTGCCGAAGGATTACGATCAAGATTTCGTTTCGTTTAGAAATTCCATTTCTGAGAAAGGAAAAGAAACTGTATCTTCTTTAAAAAATTTATTCAACAAAGAAACAGATGGATTGAAAGATGAAGGCAAGTCTTTGATTGGCCAAACGACTTCCAAGACCAAAGGAAAGATATTTGGGGTTGTTGAAGAAAGTTTGAATAAAACCGAAGATATGGCCGGAAAAATCCTCGGCGTTGAATCCAATCCGGCCGCCGATGGCTTTGGTTTATTGACCGAGGCCATCATTTATTTGATAAAAATTAACGCGCCACTTTCTTTTGTCATTAAAAATCCTTTTAGTCAAGCGGAATCCAAGGATATAAAATATAAAATTGATTGGGGAGATGAAAAACAAAACGAAGGAGAATTATTATCGGGTCAAAGTATTATGATTTCTCATGCCTGGAGCAAAGAAGGCCATTATTTTGTCAAATTTAAAATTATTGCCGTTGATTTAAACACTTTTGATTATCAAATTAAAGTTTCGGCGATAAAATAAAAAATCCCCCCCCGACGTTACGTCGGGGGGGGATTTTTATGGGTATTTACTATCTTTATCTGGTAACGGCGATTGGTGTGGTTATTTCAGCGCTGAGAGCATCAACAGTAATTCGACCGGTGGTGGCGCTTTGAGAAATCCGATATTGGGTGTTGTCGTCAGTTCCATTTTTTGGATCCATCACCATTGTTGAAATATAAGTCGGCACCAAGCAGGGATCTAAATTAATCAGAGTGGGATTAGAACCAATATTAGTTGCCGCGCTAGGAAGGGTTGTCGTGGCCGCGCCGCAAGTTGAATTCCAAAGTCCTTTATTATCAGCCATTCTTTGGCCGACCGCGTTCAAAATAGTATTAACGTTGCTCCAGCGCTGGGTATCTCTGGCTTGAGCGAATTGTCTAGCCGGGTTTAACGCGACGATTACCACTGCCGCTAAAATAGCGATAATTCCGATGACGACCAATAACTCAATTAATGTAAAACCTTTTTGTTTTATTTGTTTTATCATAGTAATAATTTATTATCTTCGACCTTTTTATTATTTTCATTATATCACAATTTCAAAACTTCGACAATTCTTCCCAATAAATTACGGAAAGATTGGCGCTGTTGACCGTGATTTTTAAATTAGTAACGGCATTTTGGAATATAGCTTTTGTTTTGATGATTTTTTGGCCGGAAGCGGTTTCTATCGACAGGACAGAGCATTGATCATTGCCTACGCTGATATTCTCATTTCCATTATACGATTGATTCTGGGCTAATTTCAATAGAGCGGTGTCAACACAGGCTTCGGCCAAAGTAAAACTCCGCTCCTTGAATTCATTTTTTAAAATATCAAATCGGCTGAAATAGCCCGCCGAGCTTATAGCTAAAGCGATTCCCAAGACGAGAATGGAAATAATAATGGAAGATATAAGAGCGATGTAGCCGGAATTTTTCATTTTCTCAAATAAATTATAGTGGTAAATAATTTATTATTAACAGTGAGGCTTATTTTTAAACCTTCCGGGCCGCTGCCGCTGGCCGTCAGATGTTCAAAAATAAGATTATTAATCGCGATATTTTGATTGTTGAGAATTGCCGGGTTCCCCGAGCCCTGTTTTATTCTAAGATTGTTTGAGTTTAAATCAAAAACAATCGGATTCTCGGAATAGTTCGCTTTGTTTATTGAAAGCGTTGAGCTGGCCAGCCCGATAGTCGGGATATTAATGGCTGTCGCGCCGGTCAAAGCCCATCTGATTTTAGAAAGCAGAAAATTAGCCTCCTGCTCCATTATTATTTTATTTTGAATACTATCGCTTCCTTCAATAATCTGATAAACCGCGATTAAAGAACCGCTGATAATCATCGCGATTAAAGCGGAATAAATTAAAACTTCGATAAGAGTGAAACCCTTCATGGTGTTGATGTAATAATTCTTAAGGCGTCATTACTTCTAACCGAGACATAAACAATATTGTCTTCATAGTCTATGCCGGTCGCCATTTGCGGGAAATTAAAAGAGCTCCATAAAGAAGGGCTGGCCGGATTGGAAATATCATAAACTTGAAATTCGGCATTGGGATTTTCAGTGGCTAAAAAAGCCAAAGAGTCGGCGGAAACAATATCGCGGGTTTTGTCGCCGATTGAAGCTGAGCCTGAAATTGTCATATTGGAAGCGCTGGAAGCGTTAACGATATAAAATTTCGTTTTTTCGCCCGTCAATGTTTTATTTTCGTTATTAAGATAAATACCGTAAGCATGGTCGCCGACATCAATCGATCCCATTACTGACGGCGAAGCGGGATTACTGACATTAACAATAATCATTCCTCTGCCGGAATCTTCAGTGCCCAGATAAGCGCGGTTATTAAAAACATAAATATCATTGATTTCGCCGCCAACCTCGGAAAGGCCGGAAACCACGGACGGACTTAATGGATTGGAAACATTAATAATTAAAAATTCCTGCGGAGCGCCGTCTTCTCGTCCAATATAAGCGTAGCCATCCCAGTAAAACACCGTTAAAGCGTCGGCGTTGCCGGACAAGTTAAGAGAAACGATTTCTATCGGCGCCGACGAATTACTGACATCAATAACGATAAATTCTTTGGCATCGTCTTCACCGACTACATAAGCATAATTGCCGGCAACATCAACGCCATTTAGCCCTTTTCCGGTATTAATACTGGAAACAATAAAAGGACTTTGACCGTTGGTGGCATTAACGATAAAAAAATCCGGTTTGGCTTGAGCATCCGCGGTTGCTGAAAGATAAACAATTTTATTTTTGACATCCAAATCAGTGGCTTTATTGCCCGGACCCAAATCAACACTGCCCAAAGTTTGCGGATTCCGCCAATCACCGGTTGGTCCGCCGCCGCCGGTATCGTCGCCGGACTGAATAATCTTTTTAGCATCGGTGACAATAGTGGTCAGTTCAATTTTTTGAGGTCTTAATGGATCGATTTGCCAGCTGACTCGGTTGATGATTTTTTTGGTATTGGCGTCAATATTTTCAATAATCGTTTCTTTAAGATAAATATCTTCGGTTGAAGAAGCGGAAGCGAGATTGCTAAAATCCTGCCGGCTGAGGGCCCGGCTGGTTTCCAATTCCTTGCGGGCGATATTAATCGCTTGATTATTCAGGTCGGTGTCAATAGTTATTGACTGATTGCCGAAAGAAATCATAATTGCCGACGTAATACTCACGGTCAAAATAAAAAGCGCGATTAAAATCTCTAAAGTGCTTTGAGCTTTATTTTTACCAATTAATTTTTCCTTCATTTTCTATTGATATTGTGATTGAACGCGTTTGGTTGCTTAAAACGATATTTCCGACAGCGCTCGGCTTGCCGGTCAATTGTTCAAAAACAATTTCTTGTAAACCGCTCTTGGTTATTATCGGATTGATGTAGATGGTTTCATCATAAGCCGAATTGCGCGATGAATAATTTTCTCCTTGAAAAATCGTATATTTATCGGCATCAAAATAAATTCCATGCTTGGCCTCATCGGTGTTTGTCATTGATAAATTTCTAACTTTCTGGAGAAGGCTGATCGCTGTTTGGCGTTCGGAATCAAGACTGGAACTTTTATAAAAATCCAGACTGATGAATAAACCCAAAGCGCCGATGCTGAAAATAATGGCGACGCTGATTAGAAATTCAATAATGGTAAAGCCTTTCATTTTTAACGTTTCAATCCTTGAGTAACTTCATAAATCGGAGTGATGATTGAAAGAGCGATAAAACCGACAATCGTGCCCATTACAATCATTAAAAGCGGTTCTAAAATAGTTGAAAGATTTTTTGTGACTTCATCGACTTTATTTTCGTAAAATTCCGAAAGATAAAGAAGGGTGTCGCTTAAATTGCCGGTAGTTTCGCCGATGGCGATTAATTGCGAGAGCATCGGCGGGAAAAGATGGGATTTTTTTTCTAAATGTTTTGAAATTTCTTCGCCGCCGGCGATTTCCAGCGATATCGCTTTAAGTTCTTTTTTATAAACCTGATTAGTCAAAGTATTGGCGGTGATTGAAAGAGCTTCCACCACTTTAATGTCGCTTTTAAGAAGAAGCCCCAGCGTCCGGCAGAAATTGGCCATATTATAACTTTGGGAAATATTGCCTAATAAAGGAAGATATGTTATCAGGCGGTGCGTTAAAAATCGGATTGTTGAAATTTTTAATATTAACCATCCCAGAATAACGGCTATGACGATGCCTATCATAACGTAAACGCCGTAAACAACGAGAAAATCGCTGACGCCGATAAGAATTTTGGTGGTAATCGGAAGATTAACGTTTAAACTTTTAAAAATCGGCAGAATTTTCGGGAAAATATAAACAGTGAGAAAGCCGGTGATGGAAAAAGTGGCGATGACGACGATAATGGGATAAATAAGCGCTCCCATAACTTTTCTTTTTAATTCTTGTTTTTTCTTTAATTCTTCGGCCAGATAATTCAGGTTTTCATAGAGAATGCCGCTGGCTTCGCCGACTCGGATAATATTAACCGTAAAATCTCCGAAAATATTGGCGTAGCGCTCCATGCTGGTTGATAAGAACTGGCCGTTGGCAATGTCTCCGGAAATTTGCTCCAAAATTTTTTTCATTGATTTTGATCTCGTTTGTTTTTGGAGCAGACGGAGACTGTCTAAAATCGGCATTCCGGCTTTGGTCATCACCGCCAAATTTTTTATGAAAAGAATTTTTTCCTGAACGGAAATTTTTAGAAAAATATTATTCATTGGTTACTCTTAATATCTCTTCGATTGTTGTAATGCCGGCCAGCGCTTTTTGAAGACCGTCTCCGATCATCG
>ERZ1292633.3811-Hain-H41-02um-R1-3811-length-14359-cov-9_pt1 | contig 14359 bp, 12 predicted proteins | sample MGYA00564406_ERZ1292633 | MGnify/ENA primary metagenome ERZ1292633 (study PRJEB36523, sample SAMEA6512639) | groundwater metagenome | collected 2019-01-08 | study: AquaDiva: Metagenomics assemblies of 32 groundwater samples
CTCCTCTCTAGAAGAAGCATGATAACCAGTTACACAGTTAATCTTACACGCCCAGTTCTGGCAGATGCTCGCGCATAAGGGAGACGGCGGCGAGCGTCTCCAGCGTGGGCACGTCGCCACAGCAGGCCATGACCACGTCGGGCGCGACGGCTTGATCGTTACTGGCCCACTGCCAGATGCCGATGCCCTCAGTGCAGTGTTTCACGGCGGCGTCCATCGTCAGCCACTGCGGCGCCGGGTGTTTGCCAGCAATCACGAGGTTGACGTATTGGCGGCTGCGCAGGCAGTGGTCCATCACCGACAGGAGGCAGTTGGCATCCGGCGGCAGGTACACGCGCACGACATCGGCCTTCTTGTTCACGACGTGGTCGATGAAACCGGGGTCCTGGTGGGTGAATCCGTTGTGATCCTGGCGCCAGACATGCGAGGCCAGCAGGTAGTTCAGCGAGGCGATCTTCCGCCGCCACGGCAGGTGCGATGTGACCTTCAGCCATTTAGCATGCTGGTTGAACATCGAATCGATGATATGGATAAACGCCTCATAGCAATTGAAGAGTCCGTGCCGCCCGGTCAGCAGATAGCCTTCCAGCCACCCTTCGCATTGGTGCTCGCTGAGCATCGAGTCCAGCACGCGTCCGGTGGGCGCGAGCCATTCGTCGTTCGGCAGGGTCGCGGCGTCCCATTGGCGAGTGGTCACTTCAAAGAGGGCTCCCAAGCCGTTGGAGAGCGTTTCATCGGGGCCGAAGACCCGGAAATTGCGCTGCTCGTCGTTCAGCTTCGACACATCGCGCAGGAATGGCCCGAGCACATGCGTGTCGCCGATACCGGGCGTCCCCGGCGCGGGCACGTCGGCTGCGTAATCGCGGAAATCCGGCATCCGCAGGTCGCGGAGCAGCATGCCGCCGTTGGCGTGAGGATTCGCGCCCATGCGCCGTGTGCCTTTGGGCGCGAGTTCGGCCAGTTCCGGTTTCAAACGGCCCTGCGAATCGAAGAGTTCCTCCGGCCGGTAGCTCTTCAGCCAGTCTTCCAACAGCGTGAGGTGTTCGGGATACGCATTCGGGTGGAGCGGCACCTGGTGCGCCCGGAACGTGCCTTCTATTTGATGGCCATCCACCACCTTCGGCCCCGTCCAGCCCTTGGGCGACACAAGCACAATCATCGGCCAGCGCGGACGTGTGAGGTCGTGGTGGACTCGTGCATTCTCCTGGATGTTCTTGATCTGTTCCACCGCCGCGTCGAGCGTCGTGGCCATGGCCTCATGCATCAGCTCGGGCTCGTGTCCCTCGACGAAGTAAGGCGTCCATCCGTAGCCGCGCAGCAACTGTTCCAATTCCTCCCGGGTAATGCGGGCGAGAATAGTTGGGTTGGCAATCTTGTAACCGTTGAGATGCAGGATCGGCAGGACCGCCCCGTCGGTGGCCGGATTGAGAAACTTGTTGGAATGCCACGCGGTCGCCAGCGGTCCCGTTTCCGCCTCACCGTCGCCGACGACGCAGGCGACGACGAGATCCGGATTGTCGAACACCGCCCCGAACGAATGGCTGAGCGAATAACCCAGCTCGCCGCCCTCGTGGATCGAGCCCGGGCACTCCGGCGAGGCGTGGCTGGGAATCCCTCCGGGAAACGAGAATTGTTTGAAGAGCTTCTGCAGCCCGGCTTCATCCTGGCTGATGTCGGGATAGATCTCGCTGTACGTGCCCTCGAGGTACGTGTTGGCCACCACCGCCGGGCCGCCGTGCCCGGGGCCAGAGACGTACATCATGTCGAGATCGTATTTTTTGATAACCCGGGTCAAGTGCACATAGATGAAGTTCTGCCCGGGCGTCGTGCCCCAGTGTCCCAGCAGCATGTGCTTGACATCCGCGAGTGTCAGCGGCCGTTTCAGTAATGGGTTGTCGTACAGATAAATCTGGCCGACCGACAGGTAGTTGGCGGCGCGCCAATACGCGTCCATCCTCTGGAGCAGTTCCGGAGTGAGAGAGTGTGTGTTCATGTTTTGCAATTCAATCACCTCTTGATCACAGGTTCGTGTTTTGGAGTCGATGCCGCCTTTACGATCTCTTGATCATTGCTCAGTTGTTCTTTTCCGCCGGCGTGCCGCACGACCTTCACCAGCTCCAACACCACCAGCGGGATTGCGCCCACGGCCAGCAGCGGCAAGCAATCAGCGAGTGACAGGAACGACGTCTTCAGGAAGCGACCCAGCGTCGCGTTGTGATGGCTCCATATCTGCAGCCCGAACGACGCGGACACGACAAGGGCGAGGTTGATGTTCGTGAAGAGGGAGATGCGCCAGACAGGTTTAGTTGCACTCCGAGCGCCGAAGGCGCGCAGGAGTTCGGCGAAGACCAGCACCGCGAAGGCCTCGGTCCGAGCCGTTTCTTCGGTTCCCGTCTGCAACCCATAGAAATACACGGCAAACGCGACGCCGGCCGTGAGGCAGCCGGTGAGGACCATCATGCCAAGGAAGCCGCGGTCGGTGATGCGCTCAGACCGGCGACGCGGGCGGCGCGTCATCACGTCGGGGTCGATGGGGTCGGTGGCGAGGCAGAGCGCGGGCAAGCCGTCGGTCACGAGATTAATCCAGAGGAGGTGAATCGGCAGGAGCGGGATCGGGAGTCCTAAGACCACGCAGACGGTCATCAGCAGCAGTTCCCCGGTGTTGCCGGCCAGCAGGTATTGGAGGGTCTTCCGGATGTTGTCGTAGATGCCGCGGCCTTCTTCGACGGCGGCGACGATCGAGGCGAAGTTGTCGTCGGTGATGATCATGTCAGACGCCTGCTTGGTGACTTCCGTGCCGGATTTCCCCATGGCGATGCCGATGTCGGCGCCTTTGATGGCGGGGGCGTCGTTGACGCCGTCGCCGGTCATGGCGACCACGGCCTCGTTCGCTTTCCAGGCGCGAACGATGCGCAGTTTGTGCTCGGCGGTCACGCGGGCATACACAGCGACGTGGGGCGCGCGTTGCCGGAGTGCGTCATCGGACAACTTGTCCAACTCCGGCCCGGCGAGGGCGGCGTCGTCACCCGACGCGATGCCGAGTTCGCGCGCAATGGCCGTCGCGGTGTGCGGATGGTCGCCGGTAATCATCACCACACGAATCCCGGCGGCGCGACATTGCGCCACGGCCTCTTTGGCCTCCTGACGCGGCGGATCATACATCCCCGACAGACCGACGAACACGAGCTCCTGCTCCACCTTCTCCGCGGTGAGGTCGGCAGACGACGCATTGCCCAGGTCGCGGTAGGCTGAACCGAGCACGCGCAGGGCTTGCTGCGCCATTGCGTCGTTTTGCGCCATGATGGTCTGGCGATCCTCGTCCGTCATGGGGCGGACCCCGGTACCGGTGTAGAGATTGGTGCAGCGCTCCAATAACACGTCGGGCGCGCCGTTGATGAAGGCGCGGAGCGTCCCGTCCGGCATCGTGCGAATCACCGTGCTGCGTTTCCGGTCGGAGTCGAACGGAAGTTCATGCTGCGTCGGCATGTCCTTCTCGATGCGCTCGCGATCACCCCCGGCTTTGGCACCGGCCGCCAATAGGGCCCCTTCGGTGGGATCGCCAATGACGTTCCAGGTCCCCTCTTCCTGCACGAGATGGGCGTGGTTGCAACCGAGGAGGATGGTTGCCAGTTCGAGCAACGGTGCGGCCTGCTGCGCCTCCACCTTCTTGCCCTCGACGCGCACGTCACCGCCCGGTCCGTAGCCTTCGCCAGTGACGTCGTAGCGTTGGCCCGCGACATAGAGGGCGCGCACGGTCATTTGACCGACCGTCAAGGTGCCGGTCTTGTCCGTGCAGATGACTGTCGTCGACCCGAGCGCTTCGACCGCGGGCAGTTTGCGCACGAGCGCGCGGCGGCGGGACATGCGCAACACTCCGAGCGCGAGCGCCACCGTGACGACGGCGGGCAGCCCTTCCGGCACGGCGGCCACGGCAAGGCTGACCGAGGTCATGAAGAGCTCGAAGGGTGGGATCCCGCGCAGCAGCCCCAGCCCGAACAGCAGTGCGACGATGCCCAACGTCGCCCACACAAGGACATGTCCGAACGAGTCGAGCTTCTTCTGCAGCGGCGTGCCCTCCTCCGCCCCCACCTCTTCAATCAGACCAGCGATGCGCCCCAGTTCCGTATTCATGGCCGTGGCCACCACGACCGCCTGGCCGGTGCCCGCCGCGACGCTGGTGCCCATGAAGACCATGTTCTCGCGGTCGCCGAGCGGGACGTCGCGCTGCTCCAACGTGTCAGGCTTCTTCGTCACCGCATTCGACTCGCCGGTCAGCGCAGACTCGATGCACTTGAGCGAGGCCGCCTCCAGGAGCCGTGCGTCGGCTGCGATCAGGTCGCCAGCTTCCAGCGCGAGGATGTCGCCTGTGACGACGCCCGAGGCGGGAATCGATGTAACCTGTCCGTCGCGCCGCACCGTGGCGTGGGGCGAGGTCATCTTTTTGAGCGCCGCGATGGACTTCTCGGCCTTGAATTCCTGGTAGAAGCCGATGACGGCGTTCAGGATAACGATGGTGAGGATGGCGATGGCATCGATCCGTTCGCCCAACAGGCCGGAGATGACGGCTGCGGCGATGAGAATCCAGATGATGAGACTTTTGAACTGGGCGAGGAACAGGTGGAGCAGGCTGATGGGTGCGCCTTCTTTCAGCTCGTTCGGGCCGTCGGCGGCGAGTCGCCGCGCGACCTCCGATGCAGACAGTCCGGTGGCTGCAGAGCCGAGTTGTGCCAGCACCTCCTCGGCCGACCGGCTGTGCCAGGCGCTGCCCTCTGGTTGTTGGGCAGGATGGTCGGAGCCGACCGGCCGCAATTGCGCTTCCGCGTCCGACCAGTTCTGCTCGGCATGTCCTTGCGGATGACCTTCCTTCAGATAGATGGCATAGGCCTTCTTGGCCACCTCGTCATGCGCCGGCTTCGTTGCCGGTTCGTCTTTGCCTGTGTGATCGTGTTCGTTCATAGGGTGGATTCCTTTCACCCACTCATGCCAAGTCCGAGTGCGCGCCACACCGAACGCGCAATTATCTATGCTTCGTCTGTGTGAATGATCCGGACCGCCACCCGGCTGGCCGCCGCGGAAATCACGCCCTCATTCGCGGCGTTTTTATCCACAGCAGCCTCCAGACTTATTTTCCGGCTTCGCACCGGCTGGCATGGACAGAAACGTCTGCCGGCAGTGGTCGCTGCAAAAGTAGAACGTCTGTCCATCGCGTTCGGCGTGGAGAGCGGTTGATTGGTCCACGGTCATGCCGCAGATGGGGTCTTTCGTCACGGATTGTGATTCGTTCATGGACATCTTTCATTCCCGTTGTTGTGGTCGCTGCATTTTCAAAGACTTTTGCGGATCACCTGCAATTCCTTGCGGCGGGCCTGACTGACTTCTGGGTAGCTGATCCCGAGTCCTTTCATGGTTTCGAGGATGATGTGCGAAACGATCAACCGGGCGTTCTTCTTGTCGTCGGCGGGCACGACATACCACGGCGCCTGCTCGGTGCTGGTCGCCGCCAGGCACGCCTCATAGGCCTCCATGTAATCCTTCCAGTGTTTCCTCTCGCGCACGTCTCCGAGGCTGAACTTCCAGTTCTTGTCCGGCTCGTCGATCCGCGCGAGGAAGCGTTTGCGTTGTTCGTCCTTTGACAGGTGAAGGAAGAACTTGATGATCCGCGTGCCGTTGCGGTGGAGATGAGCCTCCTGGTCCACGATGGAACGATACCGCTCCACCCAAATCGCCTGACTGGCGATCGACCCGGCAGGCAGCTTCTGGCCGCGGAGAAGCTCCGGATGGACGCGGACGATGAGCACCTCCTCATAGTAGGAACGATTGAAGATGCCGATCCGGCCACGTTCCGGTAGCCGGCGTGTCGTGCGCCAAAGAAAGTCATGATCAAGTTCTTCCGCGCTCGGCTGTTTGAAACTGAAAACCTGGCATCCCTGCGGATTGACTCCCGACATGACGTGCCGGATGACCCCGTCCTTGCCCGCCGCGTCCATCGCTTGAAAAATGATCAGCATCGCATGGCTATCGGTGGCGTAGAACATCCGTTGCGATTCGCTCAGCTCTTCAACGTGCTCCCGCAGCAGTTTATGGTAGTGCTTCTTCGACTTGAACAGGGCCTCCACCTTCGTCGGCCGGTCGCTGAGGGTGAATTCATCTCCAGATTGCACCTGGAAGTCCGCTGTTGTGATTTTCGTGTTCATAGGCTTGTGGGCTGTTCGTGCCGGGTTGGATGATTTAATGGCTTCATGGTTAACTTCGTGATCGAACAACTTCATCTGTCTGCCGGAAGAGGATGCAGGCTCCCGGTCATCTCCGCCATCTGGCCGGTCAGCGCAAAGATACCTGGGGCATCATAACGCCGGTCCCTAAGGCAACGGCGCTGATCGGCGAGAGGCCGTCCGCCGGTAGTGGGTCATTTTGAGATAGCATGGTCGCATGTTCGTCAATTACAAACTGGTCAATTGTGAACATCTCTCAACTAAGCCTCGGCGCCATACAACCAGTTGCGAAATGTAGCTGCGGTTGCGTCACTGAATTCAAAGTGACCCACTACCGTCGTTTTTTGGTTTTAGACTGAGGTTCGGCTTCGGCTTCAGGCTTGGAATCGGCTTTCGTCTCAGCCTTAGGCTGAGCCTTCAGGCTCAGCAGTCGCGCATTGATGGCCACAATTACCGTGCTCGCAGACATCAGCACTGCACCCGCTGGTCGCGCAGATGCAGCCTTGTTACGAGGCCAAGGGCCTGTCCCGATGGACGATCGGCGGGGTGTCTGTTCCGCCGCTGATGACGCAAATCGCTGACGGGGAAAACGGCGGTGTCATGATGAACGAGTTTCCTCCCAAGTACCTGGAGGTCGTCCGCGAGAGCTCAGGCATGGACACGCCTCTGATGACGGCACCGAGTACTTGGATCACCTCTTCGCCGCCGGAGTCACGGAGGAGGCCTTGCCCCTGTTGCAGCCGCTGTTCTATGAGTCTCTGAACGATTCCGTGTCGGATGCTGATGAACTCTCAGTCTGGCGTAAGACCTTCAACTGATGCCATACTGGCTTGTGATGATTTGAGAGTGTTGACAGAACACTCTCAACGTCGCACGGCGTGCCGGATCTATCTAAAGATCAGAAGGGAGAGCTCGCATGGATGTCTTGGCGATCATTCTTTCACTCATAGCCATCGTGATGGCCTACATCGCCCTCCAGCGCACAGGAGGGCTGAAGGATCTTAGGCAGCAGATGGACCACCTCACCACCAAGACCGAAGACGTGGCCAAAGGAGCCAGAGAGACGACCGCCGACATCCTCCAGCGACTCGAGCATATGGTACGAGGGTCTGGGGCGCACTCTCCGGAGAAAGACGAGAAAATTCCACCACCGCATGACACTGGATCGGAAAAATGAAAACGTGGGCAGGCCTGCTTGGCGGCTTTATACTGGGGTTCCTTTCCGCGGTGATTGTCGATCTCGTCGCTCCTGAGTTGCTGGACCCCTATACCAGACAATTTATCCCATCCGCTCAGATCGAGTCCGTGAGGGGGACGGTCGTGAAAAAGGAGCGCGATTCGAATCGCTTGCTCATGACCTTGTCCACGCCCAAAGGGGTGCTGCTGGCGACGTTTACTCAGAAACTCGATGAGCTTGACCTTCTCGTTGCAGAAGGCTACACCACCACGATTCGGCTGAGATCCTACTCCCCTTTCGTTGAAAATCCGGTGATCGAGCGAGTTGAGGCTTCCACTGCAGATCAGGGCTCCGATTCACGTCCCAGCGCCGCGCCCTAGGGTCATCGTCTGATCCGATGTATGTCCATGACTGCCGATACACAGGCACCTTAGGCAGAGAGACGCAAGAGTGCGGCTCTACACCCTTTCGCTGCCGTTCACAGAACGACGGAGCCGAATCAGCACCGATAAAGGAGGCGTTCCATTCGCCTGCCTGAGAACATTCCCTCATGAAAACCCAGCCCGAACAAAGTTGGATGGCGAGATATCATTCCGCATGGGGAGGCCGGACTGACGCAGCCGGCCCTCGCATGCTGATCACGCCGAATGCCTGGTCTCCAGCCAAGATCCTGGGCACACGGTTGCTGCTTGTGTTCCTCCTGTTCTGTTTTGTGTTTACCCTACTCTGGGCGGATCGTGATGGCTTGCGCGATCAGTTGGATGGCCACATCTCCTTCTCAGATGTCGTGTATTTCACCATGATCACCGTCACGACGGTCGGGTACGGAGATATCGTTCCTGTCTCCACACGGACGCGACTGTTGGATGGGTTGGTCGTCACGCCGGTACGGTTCGGCATCTGGTTCTTGTTTCTGGGAACGGCCTATCAATTGATCATTCGACAATATATGGAGGAATATCGCATGGCGCAACTCCAGGCGAATCTTGACGGTCATATCATCGTCTGTGGCTTCGGCCATACCGGGATGTCCGCAACTAAAGAACTCTTGGCACGCGGTACGAGTGCCAAGCAGATCCTGGCGATCGACAGACTGGAAGAGCGGGTACGGTTGGCCGGGCCTCTGGGGATCGCTGCATTTCAGGCCGACAGCACGCAAGAGTCCGTGTTGCGCGATGCCGTCATCGACAAAGCCAAGGCCGTCATCATTGCCGCGGGTGTCGACGATGCAGACGCGCTTATTCTGCTCACGGCCAGACACCTCAATCCGAAGCTACGCATCATCGTCAGCGCCAAAGAGGAAGAAAATGTCAAACTCTTCAAACAGGGTGGAGCGGACGCCATTCTTTCGCCGGCGACCTTCGGCGGCTATATTCTGGCAGCGGCCGTGGATCAAGGACATATGGTGCAGTATCTCGACGATCTGCTCACCACGAGGGGCAACATTGCTCTGCTTGAGCGAACGGTTCGACCTGACGAAATTGGGAAATCCCCAGCCGATCTGTATCCGGACCTCTTGGTCCGTCTCTATCGCAAGAGCACCATGTATTCCTACTTGAATTTGGACCAGGCCGGTTCGCTTCAGGACGGGGACATCATGGTTCTCTTTACGAGTTCACCGACCAGCGCGGGTTAGCCATGCATTCATCAACCATACGAGGTGCGGGGATCGACACGGGAATTTCGGGAATCCAGCTGTCGGCATCGGACGTGGCGTTGCTTAGGCCCATGACGAAGCTCGCACCAGACGTTCGATCGTCAGACCTTGGGCGAGGATTGAAAAGACCACGCCAATGTAGGTCATGGTGATGAGAACATCCCGATACGGAGATGGCGGGAGCGAGAGCACCATGGCGACGGAGATTCCACCACGTAAACCACCCCACGTCAGGATCAAGGTTGCGCGATCGCCGATGAGATGATCGCGCTTAGGCTCCAGCATGTAGAAGCCGATCCTGTGCTCCATCGACATAACCTCATGATGCTTGTCCGCATAGTGCTCGCGGAGAGCGACAGCCCATGTCGATCCATCATCGCTGGTTCTCCTCAGCAACCGTTTTAAGCTATCTCCCATCGTGTCGGCATCGGGGACGCCGCTCCTCCATGAACTTTCTCTCGCTCACCGGCGGGCATCACGCGTGGCCTGGCGGCGCTTTCCACCGGCGCTGATATGCCCCTGAATCGCGCGCATCTTTGATTTCTGGAACTGCCGCGTGATACGCGGCACCAACGCCGCTTCGTTCGCCGCCCGACCCTGCTGCGTCTTCCTGCGGATCGTGTCGCGTTGTGCGACCGGACGACGGGGACTCGTGGAGACCGGCTTCGCCTGCGGACGAGGCCGGCGACGCTCCTCCCTGGTCAGCTGCTCCAAGCGCTTCTCAAAACGCGCGAGGGCGCCGGCGAAGACCTGCGCCTTGCGCTCGGTTCGCACGTTCGTGGCCGGCTGCAGACGGCCACGCTGCCGACTCGTCTTGGTCGTCCGCTGTTGCTGGCGGGCAAGCTCGCGGTACTTATCCCAGAATCTTCTCACTCGCACGATCCGATTGTTCAGTTGTGCAGATGTATACGCCCTCATCCGTGAGGCTTCACTCGATTCAATCAGCGCCAACTCCGTAACAGTCAACAACGCTCGATCTTGGACTCGTAGTGAGGTCATAGCTCAATCCTCCTTGTTATTCTGAATGTGTCTCAGCAAGAGCCACCCGGTCAGCCCCGCGACCGTCGAGGCAATCAGAATACCTTCCTTGGCGGCCATCAAGACGGGTCCACGGGGAAAGGCCAACCCGGCGATGAAGAGTGACATGGTGAATCCGATCCCCGCGAGCACGCCGACGGCCCCAAGTTGAGCCCATGACACGCCCTCCGGTATAGCGGCCAGCCCCCCACGGATCGCGAGCCAGGATGAGAAAAGAATGCCCACGGGTTTACCCACGAGGAGGCCGAGCAGAATTCCGAGCGCTACGGGATTCATCAGCATTGCGACGACATCCCCGTCGAGCGTCACGCCGGCGTTGGCGAGCGCGAACACCGGCATGACCACGACGGTCACCCATGGATGAAGCGCCTCTTCCAATTGCTGTAAGGGTGTCCCAACGTGCGCGACAGCGGTTTTCATACGGCGGGCGACCCGACTTCGTTCAGGGTGGGCTAAAGGGGATCTGTCCTGCAACACAACCTCCTCGAATAGCTTGAGCAACGCCTTACCTTTCTCGAGAAATTGGCGCCCGGTGAGTCGTGTGCGTGCGGGAATCGTCATGGCCGCGATCACGCCCGCAATGGTGGCATGCACACCCGACAGGAGAAAGGCCAGCCACAGCCCGCCGATCCCGAGGATCGAATACACGAGCGGGTGCCGCACTCCCGCCATGTTGGCGCCAATCAGCAAGATGAGGAACAGCGCGCCGACCGCCAGGCTCGTCCAGGAAATCGTCGAGGTGTAAAAGAGCGCAATGACCAACACCGCCAGGAGATCGTCGGCGATGGCCAGTGCGGTCAAAAATACTTTCAGGGCCAGCGGGACCCGCGTGCCGAGTAGCGAGAGAATCCCCAGCGAGAAGGCGATGTCCGTCGCCATCGGGATGCCCCAGCCCTTGGCGCCCTCCATTCCCGCGTTGAGTGCCGTATAGAGCAACGCCGGAAGGATGGATCCGCCCAACGCGGCGGCCAGAGGCAACGCAGCCTGTCGCCATGAGGCGAGTTCTCCGACCAGAATTTCCCGCTTGATTTCCAACCCGATGACGAAGAAGAACATGGCCATCAAGCCATCGTTGATCCACTCCAGCAAGGTTTCCGTCAACGTGTGAGACCCCACCACCAGACTGACGGGTGTGTGCCAGAATTCCGTATAGGATGCGGCCCATGGAGAGTTGGCCCAGGTCATCGCTGCGATCGTCGCACCCAGCAGCAGAATGCCGCCTGCGGTTTCAGCATGAATGAACTTTTGGAACGGCTCGACGACCGGTTGGATCAGTGGGTCCGCGTCCTGGTCTTCAATCGAACGCGACATGGTTTCCTTTAAATGTGCTTGGCAATCCGTCTTTCACGACCATACTCACTCCACCTTCACAGAACGAGGGTCGGATCTGATGTGGGGCACGATCCCGTTAGGCGAATCGTCGATGTCAGTGACCAACGCCTCGCCCGACTCCTCTAAGGTTTCAAACTGGTTCGCAAGCAAATCCCTATGCATGAAATGGTCTTTTCGGCCGGCCAAGCGCCGCAACACCGGTTGCGCCCATGCATCGAAGCCTGCCACCTGTACGCGAATCTGGTAATGGGTCAGTTTCCAGACTCATAGGTTCCCCCCGACCAGTTTCATGCCGTTGTGCATAATCATCACGATGGCGACCCCGATGGCGACGGCAGCGAAACTCTTCGTCAAGACCGACGGCGAGAGCTGGTGGGCAACCCGTGATCCCCCGGTCATGCCAAAGGCACTACCAAGTAGTAAGAGGCCACTGAGCGGCCAATCCACCTGTCCCGTTTGCAGATGGCCGACCAACCCTCCGACGGCGACCAGCGCGATGATCAACAGGGAGGTACTCACGGCCATTCTCATGGGAAACCCCAACACCAGCACGAGCGCCGGCACGATCACAAAGCCACCGCCAACTCCGAAGAATCCGGTCAACAGCCCGACGACTGCACCGATCAGCGAGACCTTGATCCAGCAAGACCGCGGAAAGCGCTCAGCACAGCTCTCGCCGCTAACCCGTCCTTCAACGTGACCGCTGCGCTGCCACATCTGCCAGGCGGCGACGATCATCAAAAGACCGAACAACAGGAGCACCGTTTCCTCCCGTACGAACCGGTGCCCGAATGCACCAACCCACGCACCGGCTGCGCCGGTCACACTGAAGACCAAGGCGGGCTTCACCCTCACCTCACCAGACGCTCTTCGTTGATACACGCCGATCACCGCCGACGCCGCGACCACCATCAGCGAGAGAACCGTGGCGGGCTGCACTTTCATGCCGAGCACATAGACCAGAAGCGGAATCGCCAGGAGGGAACCACCCCCGCCGGTGGCTCCTAACGCGAGACCAATCAATCCACCCGACACAACGGCCAATCCCGCATGGTCAATACTCATTGGTTAGTTACTGGTTGAGCGTTGTGTCGAGCATTGTTCGCACTCATGATCCATCTCCAGGATCTCTTGACCTGTTGATCGACTGAATGCCCCCATTCATCCAGTCAACTGATCATCGGAGGCGTTCTCGTTCTTCACGCCGGTCCATCACGCCTCTGTAGGGAAATCTGCCTGCTTCCACGCGGTCATACCACCCATCATCACACGGACATTGGGAAAACCGGCTTGCATGAGAATTTGCGCGGCGGTATGGGCTCGTCCTCCTGCCTTGCAGATTGCGACAATTTCTCGATCACGATACGCTTCCAACTCGGACAGCCGATGCGACAGTTTCGTGACCGGGATATTGGTTACCCCTGTGATATGACCAAGTTCCCCGCTCAGCTCATGGAGATCACGCACATCGAGCAGAAATAGGCGGGTCCCTGCCGCGAGTTTGCGTGAGACTTCTTCCACGGGAATCCCCGTGACCTGCTGGTCGTTCGCGCCAATTTCCAACGTCCCTTTGACCTCACAAGCCGGCACATCGACCGGAATCCAGGCTGCCTTGGGATCACGTGCGCAGGCATAGTTGGCCTTCAGCACTTCCTTCATCCAATCGGCGGGGCCAAGAGTGAGCCCTTCCAGATAGTCGATGTACTCCTGTTTGGTGCGAGGCTTCAAATTGGGGTTGCGGAGTTTCTGGTCTTTCAAACTCGATGGCTGGCGACCTCGGTACTCATGGGCCGGATACACGATGAGATGATCGGGTAGGCCCAGCACACGCTGCATACTGTCCCAGTGTTCGCCGGGATCGCCACCGGGCAGATCTGTGCGGCCAGCTCCAGCCTCATCTAAAAACAGGACATCTCCGGTCAGAACTCGATCCTCAAACACTAATGCGACGCTGTCTTTGGTGTGCCCTGGTGTGGTCATCACTTTCACTGGGATATTGCCAAGACGGCAGGCGAACCCGTCCGTCAGGTGAAAGGTGACGCAGCGCGCAGGCGCCTTGTGATGCATGACGTATTGGCAATCCGTCTCATCCTTGAGCGCCGCACCTCCGGAAATATGATCAGCATGGGTATGTGTGTCGATGACGTGTGTCAGTGTGAGCTTCCGTTGATCCAGCATCTTTAGGTAGTCCTCGACGTGCTCCAGAACCGGATCGACCAGGATCGTCTCACGACTCTTCTCGTCGCCGATCAGATAGGTCCGACAGGCATGAGGATTCAGTTGCTCGAAAATCATAACTCGCTCCTTCTTTTTGTGGAAGATGCCCAGCGATGAGAGGCGTAACCACGGGAAAGGGCATCGCGGGCCATGAAGGCCACTTATGGTTAACCGAAAAACCTCACGTATCACAGCACCTGCCACATCGCCTTTGCCGATGCCACGTTCCTTGAGCACGTTGGCGAATCGACAGACTTGTTCGTGCAGTTCGCGATAGGTGATCCGGCGACTCTGATCTGGCTCATTCTCCTCCCAGATGAGCGCGGTCTGCTCACCGCGCCGGATTCGATGCCGGCGCAATTCCTCGACCGTAATCAACACCAGGTCCTCGATGGCGATGACCCGTGCTCGACCCACTCCGGCACTGACCGGCATCGCATCGATCCCGAGCCCGTCCGTAGAAAATGCAGAGGCGCATCCATATGCGTGATGCGTGTGTCCTCCTTCGCCTTGGCGAAGGAGGTCGCCCGCAGAGTATTCCTCCACGGCTTAATCCCCGTGGCTTCTGGAAGAGGCGGGTGAATTCGCTTGGCCGAGGGTGAAACAAGAAAGCCCCGGGCCGATCCCCGATCCAGATCGACCTAGCCCGCATTATTCATGAAGGGGGCTAACCGGGATTATTCATGATGGTGGTCAATAATCAGTTTCATGCGATTGGACCGAGCA